>Ga0315283_10001911_pt1 | contig 17101 bp, 16 predicted proteins | sample YL17G09_0_MG_FD_204541 | JGI IMG/M metagenome (GOLD analysis project Ga0315283, IMG submission 204541) | Sediment microbial communities from Yellowstone Lake, YNP, Wyoming, USA - YL17G09_0 | ecosystem: Environmental > Aquatic > Freshwater > Lake > Sediment | place: USA: Wyoming | collected... | reverse complement strand
GTGTCGGCCAGGAGCAGTTCGGCGTCAAGACGCGCCGACAGGGAGCCCTTGCCTTTGAGGTAGCCGCCCGCCGTTTCCAGCAGTCTGCCGATAGTCCACGATTCCATGGGCTTGGTAGGCTGCTGAGAAATGAAACCTCGGCCACCGGATTGCGCTGGGCGGCGCCATGCTGCGTCCTCGGTCACGCTCGTAGCGCTGCTACGAGCGCTCCCTGCGTCCTCGCCTGGCGCATACCCAGCGCGATCCTACAGCGAAGCGTCATTTCTGAGCAGCCCTCCCGCCCCGATCGTCAGATGGTGGCGGCGGCCAGTTGGTCCGCGCGTTCCTGCGCCCGCAGCGCTTCGGTGAACTCGTCCAGGTCACCTTGAAGGATCGCTTCGATCCGGTGCGAGGTGAGCCCGATGCGATGGTCGGTGACCCGGCCCTGCGGGAAATTGTACGTCCGGATCTTCTGAGCGCGGTCCCCGGTGCCCACCTGGCTGCGGCGCTGCGCGGCCTGCTGCGCGTCCTGCTCTGCCTGGGCCATGTCGTAGAGCCGGGCGCGCAGGATGCGGAAGGCCCGCTCCTTGTTCTGCAGTTGCGACTTCTCATCCTGGCACGAGACGACCAGACCCGAGGGGATGTGGGTGAGCCTCACCGCTGAGTCGGTCGTGTTGACCGACTGCCCGCCCGGCCCCGTGGACCGGTAGACATCGACCCGCACGTCGTTCGGGTCGATGTGGATCTCCACGTCCTCCACCTCGGGAAGCACAGCTACCGTCGCCGTGGACGTGTGGATGCGGCCCGTGGACTCGGTGACCGGGACCCGTTGCACCCGGTGCACTCCCGACTCGTACTTGAGCGCGCCATAGGCGCCGCGGCCCTTGACCTCGAAAATGACCTCCTTGATGCCGCCGAGCGCCGCCTCCGTGGTCGAGAGGATGCCGGTCTTGAAGCGCAGCCGCTCGGCGTAGCGCATGACCATCCTCTGCATCTCGGCGGCGAACAGGGCGGCCTCGTCGCCTCCGGCGCCGGCCCTCACCTCGACGATGGCGTTCTTGTCGTCCCGGGGATCCTTCTCGAGCACGTTCATTCTAAGCGCGTGCTCCAGCGTTTCCAGCTTGTCCCGGGCGGCGTTCCTCTCCTCGGCCAGGAACTCCTTCATCTCCGGGTCGAGCCCGCCCTCATCCAGCATCGATTCCGCCTCTTCGAGCGAGGCACGCGTCTGTAGGTAGTCGGCGGCCAGCCGGTGCGACTCCCCCAGGTCGGAGTGAGCCTTGGAGAGTTCGGCGAAGCGAGATTGGTCGCTCCACACCTCCGGATCGGCCAGTTGCCGGGTAAGGGCCGCGTACTTCTCTTCTATCTCCTGAGCGAGCCGGTCGATCATGCGGGGGCGAGAGCTTCTTGTTGGGCCGTGATCTCGGCCGAGTCCATGCCGATGACCTCTTCAAGAGCCGCCGCGGCGACCTGCAGTTGGTCCATGGAAGGTTCTCGCGTGGTCAGCCGCTGGAGTTGGATGCCCGGCCACAGGATGGCGCGGGCGAAGAGACCATGCGAACGCCCCGCCCATTTGATCCCGATCTCGTACGCGATGCCGATTATCAGAGGGATCCCGATGAGTCGCGAGAGCACCAGCCAGGCCACGCTGGGCTTACCGACCATGGCGAACACAAAGACCGATATCACCATCACCAACAGAAGGAAGCCGGTGCCGCAACGAGGATGACGGGTGGAGAATCCTTGGGCGAACTCGGCGTCCGGCCGCCCGCACGCTTCGTACGCGTGGATGACCTTGTGCTCGGCGCCGTGATACTCGAACACCTTGCGCAGATCGGGGATGAGGCTGATCACGACAAGGTACAAGATGAAGATGGCGATGCGGATCAGCCCCTCCACCAGGTTGAACAGGAACGGGTTGGCGAACGTCGTCTCGAACTGCTTGACGACGACCAGCGGCACGACGATAAAGAGCCCTACTGCCATGCCCATTGCGACGATCACGGTGACCGCCAGCTGTTTCCAGCCGAACGAAGGCGGCTCTTCAGGCATGCCTCCTCCGGTCTCCACACCGGCCGGCTGGGCCGTGTGCGCGTCCTCTACCTCTACTGTCACCTTCTCGGTCTCGACCGCCCCCTCCAGCTGGATATTGGCGGAGAGGCCCAGCGCCTTGATGCCAAGGCTCATCGACTCGTAAAGCGCCACCACCCCTCTCACCACCGGCAAGCGCCAGAACCGATTGCGCGAGCCGGCCGGAGGCAAGGGGTAGGCCACACGGGCGATGTCGCCGGAGGACCGGCGGACGGCGACTCCCCACGAGTAGCGCCCGCGCATCATGACTCCTTCTATGACCGCCTGTCCGCCGAACGCGTGATTGTGGGAACAGGCTTGCGAGTGGTCGTCTTCTGCTGATGTATGCGCTGTCACGTCAGTCCGGATCTCCTGCCGCTCCGACCGGGCCCATCGAGAGGACCTCTTCTTCTGTATAAGGTCGGCCGCAGGACATCTTTCCTTCAGGGCATCCGCCCGTCATGCACCCCGGGCCGGTCCCTTCGAACAGCAGAGGGGCAGCGGCCAGCGCCTGTCGCCGCATCGCCCACCCCAGCCGGTTGATCTCCCACTGCGCCCGTCGGCAGCAGCGCAGGGAGAAGAAGTGGCGTAACTCCCGGGCGTTCATTGTCACGACGATCTTGGTCTCGGCCGCATTGGGCAGCACAAAACGGGCGTCCTCGAAGACCGACTCGTTGGCCCGCCCCTCGGCCAGGCCCAGCTCCACAAGGCGCTCGTAAGCCTTCCGCGCGTTCTCCATGGCTTCGAGGAACACCTCACGCGCGTCGGAAGACGCGGCGATGCTCGGCGGTATGACGAAATCGCCGTCGGAGTTGAACCGCACGTAACGCTGAGACTGCTGGCTGTACGAAGCCACGCGGTGTCGCACCAGTTGGTGCGAGCAGGCGCGGGATATGCCGTCCACGGCGAACGTGAAGCCGGCGTGCTCGAGAGCGCTCATGTGCCCAGAGCGCACCAAGCCGCGGACGAGTCTCCGCACGTCGTCCTCGCTCATCCCCGACTTGAGATCGGCGGCGCTCACAGGCGCATAGCAAAGCCGACCCGCGGATGCAACCGCGCGCTCCGGGGCCGGGGTGTACTGAAGAAGAGTTACCTTCAGCTCGGCGGGCACAACGGACGAGAGCTACTTCGTCGTGTCGGGACGCCGGTACTTCCTGTTGAACCTCTCGACGCGGCCGGCGGTATCGACCAGCTTCTGCTTACCGGTATAGAACGGATGGCAGGCGGCGCAGACCTCGACCTTTATAGCGGGCAGCGTCGAATGGGTCCTAAACGTGGAGCCGCAAGAGCACACGACGTTGCTCTCTACGTACTTGGGATGAATGCCTTCCTTCAAGGTGCCTCCAATGACACGTAAACGGGGTAATGAGCCCGAAAATGGAGCGATATGATACCACGGGCCCGCCGAGGAGAACGGCGCGGCTCGCCGTCTATCAACTTCCGCCGAGCGCCTCGCGCGCCGCCGAGAACGCCTGCTCGGTAGTCGTCGCCTCCCCGGCTTCCCAGACCAACTGGGCCGCCCGCAAGGCCTTGCCCAGCTGCCGACCCGGGGGAAGCCCGAGTTCCTTCATCAGTCCCACGCCGTCGAAGGGAAGGCGGGGCACCCCGGAGATAGCCCTCTCGGCCCACAGCGTCATCAGCCTTTCGGCTGCCTCCACTGGATCGTCCGCCCCCGCCGCGGCGGCGGCAAGGAGGATGACTTCCGGCTCCCAGGGAGCGGCGTCCCAGAGGAACAGGACTGCCTCGCGGCCAGGCCCGGCCGGGCGAACGCCTTGACCCAGCCCGCCGGTGCAACCGCTCATGCTCGCTGTTGTTTGCAGGAGGGATAGGAGGGCGCTCGACACTCTCAACCTGCGGCCGGCCGACAGGGCCTGCGCCGGGCCGACCGTCCTGACCAGACCTGCGAACCTGAGGGCGACTCCGCGGCTGACCGCCCCGTCCACCGGCTCGGCCAGCCGCCGCTCGAGGAGCGGGGCGGCGTCCGGGAACCGACCGGCAAGATCCGCGAGGATCTCTTCCAGCCGGTCCAACAGCGCACAAGTCCGGACCGCATAGCCATCCTCCGCCGCTTCGGGAAAGACGACCCCCAGTAGTCCTAGATCGTTCCACAGCCGGGCGGCATCGCCCGCTGCTCCGGCGGCAAGGGTCAGCACCATCTCCGTGGCGATCCTTTCGGGCGCAGCCCGCCACAGTCGGGACGCATGCGCCCTGACCGCGCCGGCGAGGAGAGGGTCTAGACGCAGGCCCAGCACATGAGCGAAACGGGGCGCGCGCATCAGACGGAGAGGATCGTCGTCAAAGATATGGTCCGAGACCGCCGCCAAGCGGCCGGTCCGCAGATCGTCAAGACCGCCGAACGGGTCGATCAACCCGCCGCCGTCGAGCGGAATCGCCATCGCGTTGACGGTGAAGTCCCTCAGCGCCAGGTCGGCGAGGATGCCCTCTCCACGTACGGCGGTCACGTCGATATGGGCTCGATCGACCACCACTCGGAAGGCGCCGTGGCGCTCGGAGAGAGCGAACCAGGGAGCGCCGAGAGCCTGACCGACATCTGCAGCCACCGCCGCAGTTTCCCCGACTACGGCTACGTCGAGGTCCAGCGAGTAGCGGCCAAGCTCCCGGTCACGGACGGTGCCGCCAACGAGCCAGCCTTGGGTACCGCGTTCGCGCAGGATCGCCGCTACGATCCGCAGCATCTCTTCTCCCCCCGTCGTCCGCGTCCCGGGCATCGTCCGCGTCCCGGGAACGCTACTTCGCGGAGCCCTTGAGCTTGCGCAGTTTTCGGTTGTAGGTGAACCGGTCGACCAAGTAGGCGATGCAGGAGTAGGCGACGAACCCGACGACCGCTATGAGCAGGGATCCCCAGATACTCCCCGTACGATTCCCCGCGGCGTCTTTCGGAGCCCAGAGGAACTGGATGACCACGAAATAGAGGGCGGCAAGGACCCCTCCCTGGATGGCCGCGCGTTTCCAGCTCGGCGGCTTGAGGGTCTGCGTTCTGGCATTGCCTTTTCGGGCCGCGGCACTTCCGCTCCCTGTGGACTTCCTTGCAGCGGACTTCGTCCCCGTGGCTTTCGTCCCCGGCGCAGGCGCCTTCGGGAAGGCCTGGCGGGCCGCTCTGCGTGTTGCTTTCTTCGACATGTCCTCCGCCGGTCCTAGTGCTGCTCGTTCACGCTCTGTGCTCGGCGATGGCCCGGACGATGTCCCCGCGGGTCACTATGCCGACCAATCTCTCGTTCTCCGTCACCGGCAAACGGTTGACGTTGCGGTCGGTCATGAGGGTGGCGACTTCTCGCACGGTCGCGTCGGGCGACACCGATACCACCTCTTCGCTCATGACCTCGGATACCTTGGACCCTATGGCCTTGCGGAAGCGCTCCTCGAACTTGTGGACGCTCTGCAGATAGATGACGCTGTCGAGGAACTGGATGTAGTAGGGAAAATGGAGGTCGGCATCCTTAAGGATGATGTCGGCCTCGCTGACCATCCCCAGCACCCGGCCCTGCTCGTCCACCACGGGCACGCCGCTGATCTTGTTCTGTACGAGTATATCCGCCAACTCCCCTACCGTCGTGTCCGGCTTCGCCGTGATGACGGTGGTTTGCATGATCTCCCGCACCTTCAGCTCGTCCACGAAGGTCTCCTCTCATAGATCCGATCGGCGATGACCGCGGGGAGTAGTTCGACCAGGTCGCCGGCAAGCACGCCCTGCGGATCGGTCTCGGCGCCGATGGTGCCGGCCTCCGCGTGCAGCCAGGCTCCCGCGTATGCGGCTTCGAATGGTTCCAGTCCTTTGGCCAGCAAGGCTCCGATGACACCGGATAGGACATCGCCGGTGCCGGCGGAGGCGAGTTGAGGCGGGCCTTGTACGATCGCCCGCGCCTGCCCCGACGGGTCGGCGACGATCGTCGAGGAGCCCTTGAGCAGCACCACCTGCCCGGTCGCCGCCGCAGCCCGCCGGGCAGCGGCGAGATGGCCTCTCGTCACGTCCCCCACAGGCTCCCCGAGCAGTGCGGCCAGCTCGCCGGCGTGCGGGGTGAGCACGAGGCCGGGGCGGCCCTGGAGTAGGCCGGCCTGCCCGGCAAAGGCGTAGAGCCCGTCGGCGTCGAGCACGGCTGGGACCGAGCTTTCCAGCACTATCTGCCGGACGGCCGCGGCGGTGGCCGGGTCCCGGCCCAGCCCAGGCCCGGCCACCAGAGCCCCGAGGCGCTCGTCGCGGACGACCGCGAGGGCCGGCCCGGCTTCGTCGAGGATGTCGCCTGTCCCGATCTCCTCGAGCACCGTCTCCACGAGCCGGCTCCGCATGCTCTCCGCAGCCCCGGCAGGCATCAAAAGACGGACGTACCCTGCCCCGGTCATGTAGGCCGCCTGCGAGGCCAGCCACGCGGCGCCTGGATAGGCCTTCGAGCCGGCAAGCACCGCCACGTACCCCGCCCGGTACTTGTGGTCGTCAACCCGCCGCCCGGGGATGTTCACGTCCTCCTCAGTGACCACCCACACGTCGGGCTCGGGCTCGAGGAAAGCCGGTATCCCGATGTCCCAGACGACTACTTGGCCTGCCGCCTCCGAGCCGGGCGGGCATACCAGCCCGGTCTTGGCGGCGTGAAAGGTGACCGTGATATCGGCCGCCACAGAGCCCTCCGCCATCGTCCCGCTAGAGGCGTCGACCCCGGAGGGGATATCCACCGCGATCACCGGCAACCCGCGCGCTCCCGCGGCGTTGATCCGGGCGGCCCATTCGGCCACCCGGCCCTTGAGCTCGCCCGTCGCGCCGGTACCGAGCAGGCAGTCGAGCACCACTTCCGTCTCGTCCCAGAGATAGTCGGGCGCGGCGCCGACGCGCAGGTTCACCCCCGCTTTCTCCGCCGCCGAGTAGTTGAGGGCCGCGTCGGGCGACAACTCCGAGGGCGAAGCGGCGACCAGACAGGCGACCGGATGGCCTGCCAGGTGAAGCTGCCGGGCGGCCGCCAGCCCATCGCCCCCGTTGTTACCCCGACCGCAGACGACCAGGGTGTGACGCCCGGGGAATCGGGAGCGCACCAGGGCGCTCACCCCCAGGGCCGCCCGCTCCATCAGCACCGGCCCCGGGACTCCTATGTCTTCGATCGTCGCCCGGTCCATCTCCCGCATCTGGGCAGAGGTGAAGGCTCCGGGCCTGTCGAAAAGCGTCTTGGCGTGAGCGGAGCCGTCCCAGCCGGTACCGGAGGGGCCGCCCGCCCCTTCCCCCGGGTCACAGTCATCGAATACCTGAGGAAAGCCTTCCATCTCGGTACCTCCCCACGAACGTGCGACCACCGCCAGACAAGCCCCGGCCACGGCATCGACATGCGACAGCGAGACCCGGAGGTCGGTCACTCCCAACTCCTCCGCCGCCTCCGCCGTCCGCCCGCCGAGCGTCACCCGGGTAGGACCCCCCTCAGGGAGATCCCCCAGCACCTCGATCTCCCGCCAGGAGACGATGCCCGTGCCCAAGAGTTTACCAACCGCCTCCTTGGCAGCGAACCGCGCGGCGAAATGCAGCGCCGGCTTTGCGCGGGCCCGGCAATAAGAGACCTCCGCCGGGGTGAACAGACGGCCCTCCAGGGCGGGGTGCCGATCGAGAGCACGTCGAAAGCGTTCCACGTCGACCAGGTCCAGGCCGACGAGGGCCCTTCCGGGTCGGCCGCCCGCCGGACCCGCCCCAGGACGCGCTCCCCCGGGCCCACTCACCGCTACTCGACCGTGACGGTCTTCGCCAGGTTGCGCGGCTGGTCGACCTTCTCGCCCTTGTTCTTGGCGACGTAGTACGCGAACAACTGCAGCGGCACGATCGAGAGAAGAGGCGCCAGCATCTCGTCGGTCCGCGGGACGTACAGGATCTCGTCGGCCATCTCGGCCAACGTCTGGTTGCCCTCGGAGCCCACGGCGATCACTCGCGCTCCCCGCGCTCTCACTTCCTGCACGTTGGAGATCAGCTTGTCGTAGACCCGGCTGTCCGTGGCCACCACCAGGACCGGGGAGCCCTCCTCGAGCAGGGCGATGGGGCCGTGCTTCATCTCTCCGGCCGCGTATGCGTCCGTCGGGATGTACGAGATCTCTTTGAGCTTCAGGGCTCCTTCGAGCGCGACCGGAAGACCCATATTGCGGCCGAGGCAGAGGAAGAAGCGGCTCGAGGCGTACTTCTTGGCGACCTCCTCGACCCGCGCCGCCGCGCCATCTTCCAGGTAGTCGCGCAGCAAGGCCGGGATGTGCCGCAGCTCCTCGGTGTATTCCCGCACCTGGGCCAGTGCCAGGTATCCGCGATGGTCGGCGAAGTACAGAGAGAGCAGCAGCATCGCCATCACCTGGGTGAGGAACGTCTTGGTCGCCGCCACGCCTATCTCGAGTCCGGCCCGGGTGAAGAGCACCCCTCCGGCCTCTCGGGTGGCCTGCGAGCCAACGATGTTGGTCACTGCCAGCACGTGCGCTCCTGCCTCCCGCGCGAGCCGCATGGCCGCCAGCGTATCGGCGGTCTCTCCCGACTGGCTTATCGCGATACAGAGACAATCGGGGCCGATCACGGGATCCCGGTAGCGGAACTCCGACGCCACCTCCACTTCCACCGGCATGCGGGCCCAACGCTCGAGAGCGTACTTACCCACCAAGCCGGCGTGATACGAGGTGCCGCAGGCGACGATGATCACCTGTTTGATGCTCCGAATGGCGTCAGGAGTGAGGCCAAGTCCCTCAAGAACGACCCGCCCGTCAGGGCCCACCCGCTCGGCGAGGGTGTCGGCCAGCGAGGTGGGCTGCTCGTGGATCTCCTTGAGCATGAACGTCTCGTAGCCCGCTTTCTCCGCGGCTTCCTCGTCCCAGTCGACGATCAGGACCTCCCGCTCCACCATCACGCCGTCGACGTCGAAGATCTCGGCGCCCGCCCGGGAGATGACGACCACATCCCCGTCCTCGGGGAAGATCACCGAACGGGTCTCGGCCAGGAAGGCGGGGATGGCCGAAGCCAGGAAGTTCTCACCTTCGCTCAAGCCCACCACGAGCGGGGTCTCTTTGCGCATCCCCACGATGACGTCCGGCTCGTCCACCGCTACGGCGCAATAGGTGAAGTGCCCCTCCATCTGCCGGTAGGCCTCAACGACCGCCTCCCGCAACGACCCCTGGTAAGCCCGCTCGATGAGGTGAGCGACGACTTCGGCGTCGGTCTCCGAGGTGAACTCGTGGCCCTCCTGCTGGAGCTCGGCCCGCAGGCTCAGATAGTTCTCCACGATGCCGTTGAGCACAATGGCGAAACGCCCCTCGCAGTCGGTGTGCGGATGGGCGTTCGCGTTGGACGGCCGGCCGTGGGTGGCCCACCGAGTGTGAGCTATGCCTACCGTCCCCCCGCCGCCGAGGTTGGGGAGGACCGCTTCGAGATTGTCGAGATTGCCCACGGAATGGAGCAGCTTGAAGCCGCCCTCGTGGACTATGGAGATGCCCGCGGAGTCGTATCCCCGGTATTCGAGCTTGCGCAGGCCTCGGAAGAGGATGTCGCGGCACTCTCTGTCACCGACGTACCCGATGATGCCACACATCAGAAAGCGACCTCCGTTCTCACAGCCCTCGCAACCTCACCTCTACATAGGGCGAAGTCCAAGCGGCCACCAACGCTTCATAAGCAGGAAGCATCTCGATCACCTGACCGACCGCCGGAGCCGAAGAACCGGCCTCCACCTCGGCCACCAGGTAGTCGGCCGAACGGCCGACCTCGACCAGTCCCGGGTCAACGAACCTGACGCGGCCCCCGCTCAGATCCTGCCGTCCGATGCCCAGAACGACCCTGCGGGCAGCCCCCCGGGCGGCCGGCACGGAGCTTGTTTCAGACGAGCTCTTAGTATACTCCTCGAGCACTTCCGCCCTGAGCACGCAGGCATCCGTCAGGCAGCCGGGCACGGGCTCGTAGAAGAGCGCGTCTTGCCCGAGAAGCAGGGCTTCTCCGCACCGCAACTCCGTCACTTCCTCCGGCAGTCTGCCCCCTCGCTTGAGAAGCCAGAGCGCGCTGGAGTTGCCTCCGGACACCCGGCCGGCGGGGAACCCGGCGGAGCGGAGCGTTCGGGCCGCGTGGGCGACGCCTTCCAGCGAGGCCTCGAGACCGGCGGGGGGGCCGAGGAAGCAGGCGTAGTTCGTGGAGAGTCCTTCAAGGAGCAGACGGGGTTCCTCTGCAACGAAGCCGGCGAGGTCGAGAAGCAGTTCCGCGGGTAGGCCCTCGCGTTCATCCCCGGTCTCCACCTGGATCATCACCCTACGAGGCCCGCCGGCCGAGCCGAGCGCGGCGACCGCGGAGGCCCCCTCCCGGGACGTCACGTACGTCACGTCGCCAGGGTCGAACGGCTCGCTGAGCGATGGTAGATGGATGCGGTGCAGTTCGGCGGAAGGGAACGCGGACCGCAGCCGCTGCAGGTTCCGGTCCCGGGTATCGGCCAGGGCGGCGGCGCCGCCGGCGAGCATCGCCGCGGCGACCCTCGGCTCGCCCAGGCAGCCTTTGGTCACTCCGACGAGAGTGAGGCCGTGGACGCGCAGCAGGGAGGCCACGACCTCCGTGTTCCGGCCGATAGCGTCGAGGTCGACCCGCAGTTCAGGCATAGGCTCCCACTTCCCCCCAACAAGTCCCTGACATAGAGAGAGGGTGGGGGAGAATTCTCCCCCACCCTCAAATACCCTGGAAATCCGCCGAGATTAGCGCTTGGAGAACTGCGGGCGCTTGCGGGCCTTCTTGAGCCCCGCCTTCTTGCGCTCCACCATACGGGCGTCACGAGAAAGATGGCCGGCCCGCTTGACGTCGGTCTTGAGCGAGGGATCGGCCTCTACGAGCGCGCGTGCGACACCGTGTTTGAGCGCCCCGGCCTGGCCGGATTTGCCGCCGCCCACGATCGAGGCGATGACGTCGTAGCGCGCTTCGGTACCGGTCTCGACGAGCGGCGAGCGGACCATCAGGGTAAGCGTCTGGCGGTTGAAGTAGTCCTTGACGTCCTTGCCGTTGACGGTGATCGTCCCGGTGCCGGGCATGAGCCTGACCCGGGCCACGGCGGTCTTCCGTTTGCCGGTCGCCGCGTAGATTACTGTTGCCATTGCAACTCCTCAGGCTTCTGGGCTGCATGGGGATGCTTAGGCCCAGCATAGATCTTGAGCTTTCCCAACTGCTGCGCCGCGATCCGGTTTTTGGGCAACATCCCCTTGACGGCCTTGCGCAGCACTTCGGCCGGCCGGCGGTCCAAAAGGTGGCCGAGCGACTCGGCCTTCAGGCCGCCCGGGTAACCGGAATGGCGGTAGTACATCTTGTCTCTCAGCTTGTTACCGGTGACCGCGATCTTCTCCGCATTGACCACGACGACGAAGTCGCCGGTGTCGGTATGGGGAGTGTACCGCGGCTTGTTCTTGCCCCGCAGGACTATGGCTATCTCGGACGCCAACCGGCCTAAGGTCTTGCCGTCGGCGTCGACGACCCACCAGTTACGCTGTACTTCGCCCGGTTTCGCCGAATAGGTCTTCACACTGCCTCCTTAAAACGCGACCGCAGATAATAGTGGAGGGAGGCGGGTGGTGTCAAGCCGAAAAGGCCGTTCTATCCGTCATTTCTGGCCGCGATAGCGTGAACGGCGGCCTGCGCGGGGAGAGCGTCGCCCGGCTGAGCGACGAAACTCGCGAACATGACGTCGAGCCAGCGACCGGAGATCTCCGGATCGAGAAAGTGCTTGAAGCCCATCGTCTGGGAGACGTCTCCCGCAAAAGCGAAGCCGGTGATGAACCAGGCCACCTGCTCGGAGTCCACATGCGGCGGGATCTTGCCTTCCCTCTTACCCCGCTCCACAATCTGAACGAACTCCTTCAGCGTCTCCAGGTGCTTGGAGGCCAGGGTCTCCCGGAGGCCTTCGCCCGGGGCTCCGGCGACGAACTCGAGGAGGAGCTGCGCGTGGTGTCTCTCGCCCTGGCCCTCCCACAGCTCCACGTGGTGATCGCAGATCTCCCGAAGCCGTTGAAGCGTGTTCTCGTTGGAGCGGGTCATCCGGGACGCGTAGATCCTTTCGTAGATGACGTCGAGCGCGGCGAGAAGTATCTCCTGCCGGCTCTGGAAGTGGCTATAGAGGGAGGCCTGCCTGATGCCCGCGCCCGCCGCGATGCGCGACATGGTCACGCCCTGGAGGCCGTGTTTGGCTACGAGGTCGAGGGCTACCTCGACTATCTGCCGCTTCCTGGCCGTGGCGGTCATCCGCGGTGTGAATCGGGTCGGTTCGTCGCTCACGAATATCCTTACAAAGTACGATGACGGAACGGGTTGTCCCAAAGTAACACGCGGCCCGTGCCCGGGTGGGGAATCAGGGATTTTCCGCCCAAATTCTGGCTTTTAACCTTGACAAACTGACGTACGGTCGGTAGTTTACAGCATCGGTAAACTGCTGTTCGGTAGTTTGAGGAGATAGTGTTCCGGCGGGTCCAACGGGAACGAGGGCGATAACAATGGCGGGAACGCAGCGAGTGACCAATCTGACCACGGGCGGACCGGTGCACGTGGATGTGGAGGACGGACGGATAGTCCGCATCATCCCCCTCCAACTCGACGAAAGCGACGGCCCGACGTTCACCATCCACGCCAGGGGCCGGGATTTCACCCCTCCGCGTAGGACCACCCTATCGCCGTGGACCGTGGCCCACAGATCCACCATCTACGCGCCCAACCGTATTCTCACTCCGCTCAAGCGGGTGGACTTCGACCCGAACGGCGAGCGGAACATCGACAAACGGGGTGAATCAAGCTACGAGCCCATCAGTTGGGACGACGCTCTCGACATGGTGGCCGACGAGATCATCCGCCTCAAACGGGAGGTGGGCCCGGCCGCTGTGCTCACCACCCCCGGCTCCCACCACATGTGGGGCAACGTCGGGTACCGGTTCAGCGCTTACAACCGCTTCATGAACCTCATCGGCTACACCTATGGCGAGCACAACCCGGACAGCTGGGAAGGCTGGCAGTGGGGCGGCGCCCACATGTGGGGGTTCAGCAACCGCCTGGGTATCCCCGAGCAGTACGACCTGCTCGAAGACGCCTTGAAGCACAGCGAGATGATCGTGTTCTGGTCCGCCGACCCGGAGACCACGGGAGGCGTGTACGGCTGCTTTGAGAGCACGGTCCGCCGCGACTGGCTCAAGCAATCGGGCATGAAGATGATCTTCATCGACCCGTACTACAACCACACAGCCGGGCTCATCGGCGACAAGTGGTTCGCTCCCCGGTTGGGGACCGATGTGGCCATGGGCCTCGCCATCGCCTTCGTGTGGCTCACCGAGGGCCTGTACGACAAGGAGTACGTCGCGACCCGGACCCACGGCTTCGACGAATGGAAAGCCTACGTCCTCGGCGACAGCGACGGCACTCCCAAGACGCCCGAGTGGGCCGAGGTGGAGACGACCATCCCCGCCCGCGAGATCCGGGCCTTGGCCCGGGAGTGGGGCGCCAAGAAGACGATGCTGGCGGCCGGCGGCATGGGCGGCTGGGGCGGCGCCTGTAGGGCCGCGACCGGGAACGAATGGACCCGGACGATGATCGCCCTTGCCGCCATGCAGGGACTGGGCAAGCCCGGCAGCAACATCTGGTCGACCACCTCGGGAGCGCCTTTCGATCGCTCGTTCTGGTTCCCCGGCTACGCCGAGGGCGGCATCTCCGGCGACATCGCCGGTACGGCGGCCGGCATCCGTCTGGCCCACCGCATGTGGCCGGACGGCGGCACGTTCTCCAACCCGCACCATTCGCCCGAGGGCCAGATAGTGTCCCGCCTGCGGATCCCCGAGGCCATGCGGCACGAGAGCATGGAGTGGCGGGCCAAGGGCTTCTGCGGCGGCTCCATCGAGTCGCAGTTCACGAAGTACCGGTACCCGGCCTCCGGCTATCCACACGTCCAGATGTACTACCGGTACGGCGGCTCCTTCATAGGCACGATGACCGACACGAACCGGTACGTTCAGGCCTACCGCGACGGCAAAGTGGGGTTCGTGGTCAACCAGTCCATATGGTTCGAAGGCGAGGCGCGGTTCGCCGACATCATCCTCCCGGCCTGCACCAACTTCGAGCGCTGGGATATCGGGGACTGGGCATACGCGTCCGGCTACGGGGCCAACAAGTTCGACCAGTGCAACCACCGCACCATCGTCTTCCAGCAGAAGTGCATCGAGCCGCTCGGGGAATCGAAGTCCGACTACGACATCTTCGCCGCCCTGGCCGACCGCCTCGGCGTGGGCGACATCTACACCGAGGGTGGGCACACCGACCTGGACTGGGTCAAGCGGATGTTCCACGCCAGCGACCTTCCCAAGCGCATCTCCTGGGAAGAGTTCGAGGAGAAGGGCTACTACGTCGTGCCGGTGCCCGAGGAGAATCCCTATACGCCCGCATTGCGCTGGTTCGCCGAGGACCGGGCCAAGGACACTCCCGACGGTTCGCCCGTCTGGGACATGGTCAAGAAGAAGGGGCTCCAGACCTCTTCGGGCAAGATAGAGTTCGTCTCAAGCAGTCTCACCCGTTTCTACCAGACCGACGAGATCGACCCAGAGCGCCCGGCGATGGGCCCGCAATACATCCCCAGCTGGGAGGGTCACCGCACGGCCGAGTTGTACCAGAAGTTTCCGCTCCAGATGGTCTCGCCGCACGCCCGCTTCAGCTTCCACACCATGGGAGACTCGAAGGGCTGTTGGAGTAACGACATCAAGGACCACAGGGTCCTCAAGGAAGACGGCCACTACTACTGGATCATGCGCCTCAACTCGAAAGACGCGGCCGCGCGGGGCATCAAGGACGGCGACCTCATCCGGGCCCACAACGACCGGGCCGAGGTGATCCTCGTGGCCCAGGTGACCGAGCGGGTGCCGCCGGGGACGGTGCACTCCTACGAGTCATGCGCGGATTACCTGCCGGTGGGCGAGCCGGGGTATTCGGCGGACAAGGCCGGGTGCGTCAACCTGCTCACGTCGCACCGCTTCATCACGCCGACTTCGACAGGGCAGGCGCCGAACTCCTGCCTTATCGAGGTGGCGAAGATCTGACGCGACGCCAGGTTCGCCGGCGCCCCTGCTACAACGCCCGCCAGCTCTCAGGCTTGAGCCGCGCCTGGCTGCCCGTCTCGATCACCCTGTCCAGGGCTTCGAGCAAGGCGGGCCTGTCTCCGGGAAGGGTGCCGCGCAGCGCCAGGTAGTTCGAGGCATGGTTGCTGCGAAAGACGGCGTGGGTGACGTCGATGTTCGCAATGATCTCGCGCAGTTCGCGGAGCAGGTCGAGCGGCGCGGGCACCACGAACCGGCCGCTTCGCACCGCCTCGGTCATCTCGGTGCCCGATTCCAGCATCAGCGACAGTATCCCGACGTATTCCGGGTCGATGGCGGATAACGCCCCCCCCGTCCCCACTGCGTGCTCGTGAGTCCGCTCCGCGCCTCCGATGCCGAGGATGGCGGTCACGGACATGGCGAATCCCGCGGCCTTCGCCTTCCGGCAACCCTCGATCTGCTGGGCCACTGTGACGCCCTTCTTGATCCCCTCCAGGGTCACGTCATCACCGGATTCAAGCCCCAGGTAGAGCAACTCGAGGCCGGCCTGGCGAATCTCGGCCAGGTCCTCTTGGGGCAGCCGTAACAGCGAGTGGGCGTTGGCGTAGGCGCTGGTCCGCTCCAGGTTCGGGAACTCAGCCTTCAGCAACTCGAGCAGTTCGAGCATCCGGCGCTTGGGGATGGCGAGAGCGTCGCCGTCCGCCAGGAAGACCCGGGTGACGTTCCGTTTGAAGCCTTCGGGGAGGTTCTGGACATCCTCGATCACCTCGGCGAACGGCCGTACGCGGAAGGGTTTGCCCAGATAGGACCCGCAGAAGGTGCACTCGCCGTGCGAGCACCCGTACATCACCTGGAGGATGAGGCTGTTGGCCTCGCTGGGGGGCCGGATGACATGCCCCTGGTACCGGGGATACGATGTCCAGATCATTCAGTCCTCACTGTCTGCAACCTGCTGGAAGGGTTCACCAGGGGATTTTCCCACAGGCCGCCCGTACTGCACGTCCCAGAGGAAGAGCCCGTGGGCGGGGGCAGTGTGCCCCGCAGCCTCGCGAGACTCGCCGTCCAAGAGTTGGGCGAAGTCTTCCAGCGACCGCTCGCCCCGGCCGACCTCGACCATGGTCCCCACCAGGGTCCGCACCATGTGGCGCAGGAAGGCGTCGGCTTCGATCTCCAGACAGAGCGTGCCGCCGCTGCCTCGGCCGCGGCGGGCGGGCCGGCCGGCGCCAAGCGCCGCCCCTGGGAGCCCCGTGCCGCTCACTCGCGTCCAGCGGCAACGCTGCACCGTGCGGTCAAAGAAGACGTGCTTGGTCTCGGCGGGGGTGAATGCGGTGAAGCGGTGGCGGCCGACGACACGCGCGGCCGCCTCGGCCATACGACCAACATCCAGGTCGCCGCCGAACACCTGCCAGCAGTAGCCGGCCCAGAACGGCGAGACCACCAGGGACGTCGACAAGAAGTATCGATAGCTCCGGCTGGTCGCGTCCTTACGCGCGTCAAACGCAGGCGGAGCCGGCCGCAGCCCCAGCACAGCGATCCCGGCCGGCGTCAGGGCATTCAGCGAGCGGCGGAGTTTGAGGAGATCCAGCCCGTGGGGCAGGAAAAGGCTCACCACCTGGCGCCGGGCATGCACGCCCGCGTCGGTGCGCCCGGCAACGCGCAGCGCCCGGGCATCGCCCAACACGGTCCGGAAAGCCTCTTCAAGGCAGCCCTCCACGGTCGGGACCCCGTCCTGCTTGGCCCAGCCGTGGAGCCCCGTCCCGTCGTACTGCAGTTCCATGCGGTGGGTCCGCTCCACCAAGCCTCCCGTCATGCACGACGGCGCGCCGGCGCCCCGACAGGCGGACCGGTGCGGCACCATCGCGGCCCGTCTTCACGGCCTGCGTCAGCTCACAAACGAGTGATGCCGGGGCTTATGAGCCCCGGCATCACTATAACCGTCATGTGAATCCGCGTCGCCTATCCGGCGGTTCCAAACGAATAGTTCATCCGCGTCGGCGCCGCGATCACCGCCCTAAAC
>Ga0315283_10001909_pt1 | contig 17105 bp, 12 predicted proteins | sample YL17G09_0_MG_FD_204541 | JGI IMG/M metagenome (GOLD analysis project Ga0315283, IMG submission 204541) | Sediment microbial communities from Yellowstone Lake, YNP, Wyoming, USA - YL17G09_0 | ecosystem: Environmental > Aquatic > Freshwater > Lake > Sediment | place: USA: Wyoming | collected... | reverse complement strand
GCAATGATCATCACACCGACAACCCATTCCTATGAAGCGATGACGCCGGATGACCTCTGCCTGCTCGACTTCGATCTGCATCGCCGCACGGGGTCCCTGCCCCCTTCCGTGGAAGCGGCGATGCACGTCTCCGTCTACCGGAAACGCCCGGAGATCGGAGCTGTCGTCCATACCCACCAGGTCTTTGCCAGTATTTTCGCACTGATCAACCGGCCCATCCCGGCCCTGTTCGACGAGGTCGCCTTCAAACTGGGGGAAGTTGTTGACATCATCCCCTACGCCCTGTCCGGCAGCTCGGAACTGGCGGCAAATGTCGCCGGCAAGGTGGAAAATCAGGCTCATGCTTACATCATCCAGAATCATGGGGCCCTCCTTTTGGGGGCAGACCTTGCAGAGGCGTGGCTCAACGCTGAGCTTTTGGAAAAGGTCTGTCAGAGCTATTACTACGCCCTCACCACGGGGGACAAGGTCGGCGCCCTGCCGGATACGATCCAGAACGTCATTCGGGAAATAAGATATTACCTGCGTGAGGAAAAGATAAAAGAGCTGGCAAAATAAATACGGAGGCAGGACGTTATGTCGGAGAAAGATTTCATCTCATTGTCTGCCGGTCGGTGCATCTGCGTTTTCGATGTTGGTAAAACCAACAAGAAGCTCCTGGTTTTCGATGAGGCCCTTCGTATCATCGATTCCGTCTATGAAACCTTCGATGCCGCAGAGAAAGACGCCCTTTACGTGGAGGCGACCGAGGCAACGGCCGATTGGCTCCTGGCCAGCCTGCGATCCCTGACTTCCCGGCACGATATCGGGGTAATCTCCATAGCCGCCCACGGCGCCACCTTTGCCTGTCTGGACAGATGCGACCAACTCGCCCTTCCTGTCCTTTCATATACCTCCGATCCTGGACCGGACTTTCATCAGGAATTTCAAACCCGTTTCGGCGATCCCCGGAGCTTTCAGTCACGGATGAACACCCCCGATATCCCCGGCTTGGGATGCATGGCCAAAGGGATCTATTTTGTCCAAACGCGCTTTCCGGAACAGTTTGCTAACACCCGAGCCCTCTTGCCCCTTCCTCAGTACTACGGCTTTCTCCTGACAGGTAGGAAAGGCATTGAACATACCTATCTTGCCAATCATACAGGACTCTGGAATTTTCATGACGGAGCCTGGTCCGACGTGGCTGTAGCACTGGGCGTCATTGACCTCTTCCCCCCCGTCATCTCCAAACCCTGGGATGTCTTGGGCTGCGTCAACCCGGCAGTGGCAGACAAAACGGGGTTGCGGCCCGACACGGTCGTTACGGTAGGGATTCACGATTCCAACGCCTCTCTTCTACCTTATCTGATAAAAACGAAAGGTGATTTCGTCCTGAATTCGACGGGCTCCGTCTGCGTGGCCATGCACCCGACGGACACGGTGCACCTCTCGGAAGATGAGTTGGGCAAGGTCGTTTTCTACAACCTGAGCGCCTTTTTGCAACCCGTCAAGACGAGTATTTTCCTGGCCGGCATAGAATTCGACACATATATGGGGTTGCTCAACAGCCGGCACGGCGACCAGCCTTATCCCGCACTGGATCTGGCCCTTCTCGAAGACGTGCTGACCACTGGCCGTGAATTTCTCCTTCCCTCTCTGGTCCCCTTTGGAATGTTCCCGGATTCTCCGGCCCGGGCGGTGGAAGACAGCGCAACCTATTCCCTTATGGAGATGTTCGGCGGGAAGACACCCTCTTTTTTTAATAATTTCGACAGAGCCTATACCGTCCTTAACCTTTCTCTGGCCATCCAGACACAGGTCGCCCTGGAACGGGCCGGATGGGAGGATGGAACGGAGATTTTCGTCGAAGGTGGGTTCCGGAAAAACGAAGTCTATACGAGAATCTTGGCCAGTTTATTCCCCAATGCCCGGACTACCCTGACAAACCTGGAAGAGGCGACGGCCTTTGGTGCAGCCCTGATCGGTAAAGCGGCGCGGGAAAACTGCTCCCCTGAACTGCTGGGCAATTTATTCGAGATCGAAAAGAAGCCCGTTGTCCCGTTGAACCTCCGGAGCCTGGAAGCCTATCGAGGTGAATTCTTTCGCCTCGTTTCCCCAGGGTAACGGCCCCTTGCCTGAACGACGAGTCCCTGAGAAAACCAAGAGGCTCCGAGGCGGCATCTCCGCCTGTGTCAGTCCAGGCATTCCTTTCATCATCGCGATCAACTTTACCAAGATAGCTCAACTCCCCAAATTATTAAGATAATCCTTTCTTTTCAAAAGCACCTATGGGCGCATTCCTCTTTTCTTGGGTCCTAGTTGGCTCGGCAACAGGCGATAGGCTGTCTCTATCCAATCGCAGAGCAGCGGCCGTGTCTCGCGCGGATCGATGATTTCCTCGATGCCGAACATCTCCGCTGTCAGAAAAGGCGATGTGGCTTTGGATAAGCGTCTTTCAATCTCTTCCCTCATCGCCTGCGGATCTTCTGCCGCCTCAATCTGGCGTCTGTATGCCGCCTGAACGCCACCTTCAATGGGAAGGGATCCCCATTCTCCGGACGGCCAGGCATAACGGAGATTCAGACGCGAAGCGTTGCCGTGAGTCGCTCCGGCTACGCCGAAGACACGCCGCATGATGATGGAGCACCAGGGAACCGTAGCTTGATAAACGGCAACCATAAAGCGGGCGCCGAAGCGGATTGTAGCCTGTTTCTCCCCATCGGGGCCAATAAGAAAGCCTGGATTGTCCACAAAATTAACAATGGGCAGATGAAATGTGTCGCACATGTCGATAAAGCGGACCATCTTGTCCGCTGCCTGAGCAGTGATGGTTCCGCCAAAGAATCTCGGATCGCTGGCCATGATCCCGACAGGCTTTCCGAATAATCGGGCGAAACCGGTCACGATGGAAGTCCCGTGCTTCGCCCCGATCTCAAAGAAAGATTCTTTGTCCAGGACCAGCGATAAAATGCGGCGCACCAGGTAGGCACGGCGTTTATTTCTGGGAATAATGCTCAAAAGCTCTTCTTCGCGGCGATCCGTCGGATCGGTTGGCTCCTTGACGGGCGGCATTTCATAGACAGAATCCGGCAGGTAGGAAAGAAACTGGCGCATCTGTTCAAGGGCATCTTCTTCCGATGCGGCTTCATTGTCTACGGCACCGAATCCGGTGGTTTGGATTTGGGAACCACCCAACTCTTCCTTACCGATTGCACGGCCGATGGCCGGTTCCACTACCGGCGGACCGGCAACAAATAGATGGGCTGTCTTTTTGGGCATGACCGAAAAATGGGAAAGAACCACGCGGGCTGCACCCAGGCCCGCAACTGACCCCATGGCACCGGCTACAACCGGTACAGTCGAAAGAAGTTGCTCCATGATGTCCAAAGCCGGATTGGCCGGAACATAGGTGCGATCCATTGTCTCTAAAAACTTGACGCTGCCGCCTCCACCCGTCCCATCAACCAGGCGAATCATGGGAAGGCGCAGCTCGAGGGCCATCCGTTCCGAATAGGGACCTTTGTTGCCGATTTTCGCGTCGGCTGCGCCCCCGCGAATGGTGAAGTCATCGGATCCCACCACCACCTTGCGGCCGTTAATCCTGCCTGTCCCCATGATATAGTTGGAAGGAAGCATGGCTACAAGTCGACCGCCGTCAAAGGCAGGAATCCCCGTGGTCGCACCGATTTCATGGAAACTTCCTTTATCGAGCAGCTTGTCTATCCGTTCACGGCAATTCAATTTGCCGGCAGCGCGGTACTTCGCCAGATTCTCAGGCCCACCCATCTGCGTCGCTAATTTTTTCCGCAACTGGAGTTCCTCAACCTCGGGAAGCCAGCCCTTGTTTGATTCATCTTTTGAACTGTCCATAAGTCAACCTTCATATCGTTTGCATAGCAGTAATATCTAAAGGGCGGAGCAAAAGTGAGACGGGTGGCGGATGAAAAGTGTGACACCCGGTTAGCGAATAGAACAACTCATTGAACTTGTCAAGTACCTCCTGTCTTAGCTGCATCGTATCATGAAGAATGGAAACTATACATTCAGAAATCTTGATCTGGACCAAGGGTTTTACAACATGTCGTCAGCAGTTATATTTCCTGGGAACTCATCCCATCTATTCGCACCATGCCAATGATGACCGCATGTTCCGCCTCATCACCTCTATGCTAATTGATTCCGGAGCCTGTCGTCAGATTGAGATCATCCGAACATTTGGTGTATCCAAGAGCAACATCGATCGCTCATTAAGAATGCTTCGTACCGGAGGTCCGGAGAGCTTCTTCAAGCCTACTCACAAGGGCCGCCGCGGCGGCGGTAAGGTGTTGAATAGAGAGACGATGGAGAATGCCCAACGCCTTCTTAATCAAGGTTATAGCCGTAGTGAGACCGCAGATGATCTCGGCGTGTCTTACGACACATTGCGCAAAGCGATCAGCGACGGCCGTCTGGCGGAACCTGGGAAGCAACACGAAACCGCCGCCACCAAATCATCACGGGACGTGGTTGATGCTCAAGCTGCCAGTGGCATGGGCACGGCCTGTATCCGGGTAGAGGAGAGGACCCTTGCCGCTTTCGGCGTTTGCGATGGCGCCCCTGTGCGCTTTGAACCCTGTTTGGACGTCCCCAATGGAGGGGTACTGTGCGCCCTGCCGTCGCTTTTGATGAACGGTTTGCTGGAGGGCGCCGAGCAATTGCTCAGCGGGGTCAAGGGATATTACAGGTGTTTCCATATTCTGTTACTGCTTGCCTTCATGGCCTTGTGTCGTATCAAGACGGTTGAAAAGTTGCGCGGTCAGGCACCCGGTGAGTTTGGCAAGATACTGGGACTCGACCGTGTTCCGGAAGTACGCTGTCTGCGAAAGACGATGGACGAACTGAGCGCCGACAATGCTGCCGAGCTATGGGCCGCGCACCTTGGCCGCCACTGGATGCAGGCTGATCCTGAGGCTGCAGGCACCCTCTATGTTGACGGACACGTCCGTGTCTATCACGGGCAGCAGACCAAATTGCCCAGGCGATATGTTTCCAGGGAAAAGCTGTGCCTGCGGGGGACTACTGATTACTGGGTAAACGATGCCGTTGGTCGCCCGTTTTTCTTCGTGGAGAAAGTGATCGATCCTGGATTGCTCAAAACCTTGCGCGACGACATCGTACCACGGTTACTCAATGACATTCCCGGCCAACCCTCGAAAGAGGAGCTTGAAGCCAATTCGCATCTTTGTCGCTTTGTTCTGGTTTTTGACCGGGAAGGATACAGTCCGGCCTTCTTCCGTGACATGTGGGAAAATCATCGCATTGGTTGCATATCCTACCATAAGCATCCTGAAGAAGCCTGGCCCGATGATTGGTTCGTCAAGCATGAAGCGACCATGCCAAACGGTGAAATCGTGACCATGCACCTTGCGGAAATGGGAAGTCTTGTTGGCTCAGGGAAGGATTCTGTCTGGATGCGGGAAGTACGCAAACTAACCGACTCCGGTCACCAGACCAGCCTCATAAGTACTTTCTACGAGCCACTGCACACCGTGCTTGCGACCCGCTTGTTCAGCCGTTGGTGTCAGGAAAACTTCTTTCGCTACATGATGCAACACTTTGCTATTGATCTACTTCAGGAGTATGGGACCGAAGATTTTACTGACACCGAGCAGGTGGTCAATCCCACCTGGCGCGAGCTGAACCGGTCACGCAATTCGCTTCAGAATAAACTCCGATATCAGCGTGCCCGTTTTGCTGAGATGTCGATGCATCCTGAGAGTGAGGATGACAAAGTCCGGTATAATAAGTGGTTCCGGAAAAAAGCTTCATTGCTGGAGCAAATCCAGCATTACGAGTACCAGTTGGATGAAGAGAAATCCAAACTCAAGAAAACTCCCAAGCGCATTAGCTGGGCACAACTCGGAGAAAAGGACAGGTTCCACCGATTGCTCCCCGGACGAAAACGTCTGATGGACACGGTCCGGATGATAGCATACAGGGCGGAGACGGCCATGGCCGCTTTACTCGTTAGTTCGACGGTAGATCTTGCAGCAGCACGGTGTCTGCTGCAGAATCTCTTTGCCAACGAAGCGGACATCCTGCCAGATCCCGAGAACAAGCTTCTCCTGGTCCGCATCCACAGCGCATCGAGACCCGCAGCAAATCGCTCGCTTGAGCAATTCATCGCAAAGCTTAATGAAGCTCAAGTGGAGTATCCCGGCACTGACTTGCGTCTTGTGTATGAAATCAGGGGAGGCAGTGGAGATCAGGGAAGCCCCGAAGGTGTCAACTTATCTTCACAGAGGTAAGGAGTTCTGACCTTGACATACACATTCTTGCTTGTTAGAGTGTGTATTAAGAACAGGGGAGGTGATGAAAATGCGGACCAACATCGTCATCGATGCAGAACTCATGAAAAAGGGCCTTCAGTATACGGGACTGAAGACAAAAAAAGAAGTCGTGAACTATGCACTGCGGGAACTGGTTCAAAGAAAGGAAAGAAAGGAGATCCTTGCCTTGAAAGGAAAACTCCACTGGGAAGGCGATTTGGAGCAGATGAGAAGGAGTCGTTTCGATGATCCTGATTGATTCATCCGTCTGGATCGCTTTCTTCACCGATGGCAAAGGAAGCGCTGTCTCTGCCCTGGTGGAGCTGATCGACGACGAACAGGACATTTTTCTGTCGGAGTATATCCTGACCGAGGTCCTGCAGGGATTCAGGGATGACAGGGAGTACGAAGCGGCGCGGAGATGCCTGCTCGCATTTCCCGTGGCCCGGCTGCGTGATCGGGATTCCTATCTCGAAGCGGCACAAATGTACAGGCGGTGCCGGAAGCAGGGAATCACCATCCGTAAGCCTGTTGACTGCCTCATCGCCCGCACCGCCATCGAAAATGACCTTTACCTGCTCCATCAGGACAGCGACTTCGAGCGGATTGCCTTGGCTTTCCCTTTAAAAATCTATCCCACGACGATTTGAATGGCTGCCTCCGGCTTCGTCGCAGCTGCCGGCGGGCTGGAGGCCCGGAAACGGTCTCCGGGGACCGATAGACAAACAATATTTTACTTCACATCACTCATTCCTGAATAACGATTCGCGGTATTATGAAGCCTCTCCATATACTTCGCATTGATTACCTCCCCCTTTTGCACCCTCGGGAAATGAAAAAAACGCAAAGGAGAAAGGGCTTGAAAAATGGCGTTTTTCAGGTTAGTTTATCACTCGAGAGTGTCATCGTAATACCCAACTGATCAAAAGCATTAACATTATTTTATACCCCTTTTAGAAAGGAGTCGTTTTATGGTCACATCGTCAGATCCCTACGCCCCATTGGCCCAGCGGCATGGATACCCCGATTCCGTCCGTTATCGGCGTGTTCTGGAGTTTCTCATGACGTCCCGCCAGGCGGCCATCGTCGTCGAGCTTCCGGCGCCTCTGGAGGAGCTGGCAGCAAAACTGGACATGCCTCTGGAAACCATCAAGTCGGAGCTTGACACCCTCTTTTTGAAAGGGGTCGTCTTTCCCAAGAATTTCGCGACCAGGGAAAATCCCCGCTTCGCCCGGGAGATCACCCAGCTCCACGATGCCTCCCAGTCCATCCTGGACCTCGATGTCAAGATCTACAGCCACGAGGCCAAGCAGGAGCTTTTCCGGCTCTGGGAGGACTTCTGCGAAAACGAGTGGTATCCCGACCGGATCCATATCCTGGAGAAGCTGGATTCACCGCCCCTGCGGGTGATCCCCGCCTACGCCGCCATCAAGGACCTTCCCGATATCATGCCCTCTGAAGACATGAGGGAAATCCTCAGGGCGCAGCAGGTCAGAGCCCTGTGTTCCTGCACCTGCCGCAAGCGCCGGACTGATCTCGGCATGGCCTGCGAACACTCCCACGATATCAACTGTTTTCAATTCAACAGGGGCGCGGAATATGCCATCACCAGGGGCACGGGCAGGCTGCTCTCCTATGAAGAGGCGCTCGCGATCGTGGACGAGATCGAGCAGGACGGCCTTGTCCACAACTGGAGAAACGACCGGGCGATGGCCATGACGGTGATGTGCCACTGCTGCATCGACTGCTGCATGATCTGGCGCCCCGTGGATACCCATGGGGCCAATATCGGCACCTATTGGGCAAAGAGCCGTTTCCAGGCCCAGGTGGACCAGGACCTGTGCATCGGCTGCCAGGGCTGTGTTGAGCGCTGCATGTTCGACGCCATCGAAATGGTCAAGGTGCCCGGCTCCAAGAAACTCAAGGCATCCATTGATGCCGAGAAGTGTTACGGCTGCGGCGCCTGCGTCCTGAAGTGCGATCCGATTGCCCTCTCCATGAAAACCGTGAGACCGCCGGAGCATATCCCCGAGGCAGGCCAAGGATTCGGCCATTGAGGATACCCTGAGACAGGCCGGCAGGAAAGGTGCGGGAGGTGCCGGATCATGCTTGAGGGCGTCATTCGGGATTCGCTGCACCCGGCTCCGGCAGGTTTCTCAAGGACCGGATCAGCATGATGACCATCTGCTCGGCCGCTTCGAAGCCCGTGGCGCCGGTATCGATGCACAGGTGATAGTTCCGGGCATCGCGCATGTGGACGCCGAAGGCGGTGTGGACGAATCTTTCGCGCCGGCGGTCCGTGTCTTCGATCATGGAAAAGGCCTGATCGGGATCGGAAAGTGAATAGACTTCCATGACCCGCTGCATTCGGAACTCCCGGGAGGCATGGAGAAAGACCTTCACCAGACCGGCATGCCCCGCAAGGATATAGGAGGCGCCACGGCCCATGATGACGGCATCGTGCGCTCCGGCGACTTCACGGATGATCTCCGCTTCCACCGCGATCAGGTCTTTGTCGTAGACCAACGCCGGGGCAGGGGCAACATAACCCGCTTCGGGGGTACTGAAGGAAAAGGTCCGCAGTAAATTCTCCCAGAAACCCGAGACGCGCTCTTCCCGGTGAGACAGGCGGTCCTCTTCCTCCCCCAGATATTGCGCAGCCCTCTGGAGGATCTCCCGGTCCAGGTATTTAAAGCCGAGCCGGCCGGCCACCCGCCTGCCGATATAAGACCCGCCGCTTCCCAGTTGCCTCGATAAAGCAACCACCGTCGTCTTCATGTTTTCCATGGCAACTCCTCCCCTTTCGCGGCCTTGCCGCTTTGGGTTTCCAATGAAATCACCCGTGTTCTCAGCAGAAAAACGAAAGGGATCACAGCAAAAAAGATGCAGGCGATCAGAAAGTGTACATGGTTGAATGAGAGCATGGTTGCCTGCTGTGTGACCACCTTGTCCAGCAGACCCAACGTCTTTTGATGGACCATCGAGGGCTCGATGCCCTGTTGATTCAGAACCCCGGACAGCGTCTGCGTCCAGGCGTGGGTTTTGTCGCGATAGTCGGAAATCCCTTCCACAAGAAGGGCCCGATAATGGTTCCCGCCCCTTGTCAGTTGCGATGCCGCCATGGCGATGCCGACACTGCCGGTGATCTGCCGGAAGAAATTGTAAAGACCGGTGGCCGCCGTCATGTCCGGCTTGCTGATCGTTGAGAGTGACGCCGTGCTCAGGGCCACAAAGACCATTCCGAATCCCACCCCCTGCAGGGTTTGCGGAAAGAATATGTCCCAGTAGCCGATGGCGACCGACAGGCGGGAGAGCTGCCAGAACGACAGGGCCGTGATGAAAAATCCGAACCCGACGAGGCGCTTCGGCCCTACCCTGTTGTATATCCGGCCCGCAACCGGCATGGTCAGCGCCATGGCGACACTTCTCGGCATGATCGCCAGTCCCGAATCGACGGCGGTATAGCCCAGAAGTTTCTGGAGGAACATCGGCATCAGAAACAACCCTGCGAAGAGCCCCAGACCCAGAACGCCTCCCAGGACTGTCCCGCTGGCAAAGGTGACGTTGCGGAGCAGCCGTAGGTTGACGGCCGGTCGTTCGGCCTGCAGTTCCCGCATAACGAAAAGGCCAAGACCAACCAGGGAAATGACGGCGAGCGCAAGAATGAAACGGGACGCGAACCAATCGTTCACCTCCCCCCTTTCGAGCATGAGCTGCAGGGCGCCGAGACTGATGATCATGAGCATGAGGCCCGAGAAATCTATTTTGCCCCTCTCCCTGACCAGATAAGGGGGATCATGCATGAAACGCGTCGCCAGGATCAGCGTGAGGATGCCGACGGGAATATTGATGTAAAAAACCCAGGGCCAGGAATAATGGTCCGTGACCCAGCCTCCCAGAGTCGGTCCGAAAGCCGGTCCCAGGACAACGCCGAACCCGTAGATGCCCATGGCGACCCCCTGTTCCTCCGGGGGGAAGGTCTCGCGGAGGATTGCCTGGGCAACGGGGATCAGGGTGCCGCCCCCGATGCCTTGAACGATCCGGAAAGCGACTATGGAAGGCAAATTCCAGGCCAGCCCGCAGAGGATCGAACTCAGGATGAACAGGAGGACGCTCGCCATGTAAAACCGCTTGCGTCCATAACGGGCGCTGAACCAGGCCACCAGCGGCATGATGATCACGCTTGACAGGATATACCCCGTGGAGACCCAGGCGATTTCCTCGGTGGAGGCCCCCAGATTCCCCTGCATGTGGGGCAGGGCGACATTGACACTGCTGGCATTAATGGATGCCACAAGGGTTCCCGTCATGACCGTGACCGTGATGATCCACTTGTTAGGGGACACGGCAGGATGCTTTCCCTCTTCGACCGGCATGGGATTCATTCAACGCCTTGTATCCACGTAAGGAATCACCGATAGACCGGGCCACAGGGGGTGGGCCTGGTCTTGTGCATCGTTCAGACGGATCTTCACGGCAACGCGCTGAACGACCTTGACGAAGTTTCCCGTGGCGTTTTCCGGGGGCAGGAGACTGAAGACGGCGCCTGTGCCCGGCTGAAAGCTGTCTACCCGACCCTTGAAAAGAACGCCGGGATAAGCATCGACCCGGATATCGACGGGTTGACCCTTCCTGATCCCTTTGATCTGGGTCTCCTTGAAATTGGCGACGATCCAGATATCCTGTTCATCCACAACGGCGAGCAGCGTCTGCCCGGGCTGGGCATATTTGCCGCGATCCACATTCTTTTTGGCAATCCGCCCCGAAATCGGCGCCGTGACAACCGTCCGTTTCACGTCCAGTCCGGCAAGATCGAGGGCCACCTTCGCCCTGTTAATCCTGGAGCGCTGTGTCTTTTCCTGGGCCTTCAGGCTCTCCTGTTCCGCTTCGACCCTCGAAACGGCCGCCCGGGCGGCAGCGAGTCGGGCCTTGTCCACGGCCCACCGGGACTCCACATGATCGTACAGGCTCTGGGAAACGAGCGCCTTGTTCCGCAGGCTGGCGTACCGATCCTTCTCTCTCGCCGAGAGTTTCTCCGAAGCCTCCATAGCGGCGACATCGGCCCTGGCCTGGAGGAGTTCCTTCGCTTTGACCTCCCTGTTGGCCTGGACTCTGAGCTCCTCAGACTCGGCCTCAGAGAGGGCCTCCTGTTTTTCCCTCAAGTAGCCGGCGTAATCTTCAGCTTCGATTTCCAGAAGCCTCTCCCCCGCCCGGACCACCTGATTGTTCTCCACAAAGACCCTCGACACCTTCCCCCGGACCTGGGAACTTACGGGAACGATCGTGCCCTCGACAAAGGCATCGTCGGTATACTCATGGGAAAGAAAATACTGGGCCTTGGGCACGCCATAGATACCGGCGGCCAGGAAGGCAATGACGGCGATGATCCTGATGATCCATTTGCTGATAGGATATTTGTGCATAGTCACGTTCATGCAGACCGAAGATCGGCGGTCGCGCCCGCCAAGGGGACCGGGTTTGCTCGCCGGCGTTTCGCCAGGGCGAATCTCAGGAATGCCGGCAGCAGGGCCAGCGTGATGTGGAGACGATAGAAGGGTCTGTCCTCATAGTCCGCCACGGCCGGCGGCGCCGGCAGTCCCGTGAGTTCCGCCAGCTTCTCCTCGCTGAGTTCCTCCTTTTCGTTGTATAGACCCTCCTCTATCCGCTTCAGATAATCCAGGTAATGCCTGCGGGCATAACGGCTCAGGTTGCGGTTGATCCGTTTCATCCCGTAGCCGAAGTACACCCCGAAGAAGGACCGGAAGAGATCGGGGGAGAACATGTCCCTCAGGATGCTGCCGTGGGAATAGGCCCTGTCGTTGACGTGGAATAGCAGCCTTTGGAGGGTGCTGGGCTTCATCCGCTTCGGGAAATAGGTAACGAAGCTGCCGGTCATGTAATCCCAGAAGTCCAGATTATCCGGATCGGAGCTTCCGTAATAGGTCATGAAACGCCGCTGCAGGGGAATCAACAGCTCCTGGGTCTCATCATGTTCCGGATCGTGAAGGATGAAAAGATTCAACAGCAGCCGGTTGCCCTTGACAAACTCGATCAGTCCTTCGGCTCCCGCAGGGGTGTCTTCGTCATATCCCAGTACAAAGGTGGACAGGACGTGCATGCCCTTTGCCTGGATATTCCGGATGCTCTGCAGCACCTGTGCGCCGGTCTGCCTTTTGTTGAAGGCCTGAAGGCTTTTATCCGACAGCGATTCGACCCCGACGATGACGACCTTCACGCCGGCCCCTGCAAGCAGCTCCAGCATTTCCTGATCCCGGCCGATCTCATGCCGCTCGAAAATGATGAAACGGGCGCCCAGGTTCTCCTCGATGAGACGCTGCAGGAGGGCCTTTGTCTTCCGGCGGTCGCTGCAGAAATCGTTGTCCACGACGAAGAACTGCTCGTTGTAGGGGAGGCGTTTTCTGATATCGGCAACGACATCGTCGATCGCCCGGCTCCGGTAGGTTCCCTGGAACAGCTTATGGGTAGGGCAGAACTTGCACCGGAAGCGGCACCCGCGCGTGGTCTGCAGCGTGTTGATAATCGCCCGTCGTCCCATGATCCGCGGGGCGGCCCGTTCATAGCCCTCGATGAGGGTGATGTCGGGAATCGTGGCCGGGATTTCCGGGGGAGCACCCTCGGGGTTATGGACAACCTGCCCGTTGTCCCGAAAGGAAATCCCGGGGAGCTTGCGGAAATCCTCGCCGCTGCTCAGACATTCTATAAGGCGGGGAAGGACCTCGTCGCCCTCGCAGCGCACCGCGCAGGTGCAGCAATCGAGGAGGGCCTCCGGGAAAAAACAGACCTGGGGGCCGCCCAGGATGACGGGAAGCCCCGGTCTCTCCTGCCGGACCCTCCGGGCAAAGGCCCTGACCTTGTTCAGGGCAGGGGCAAAAACGGACAGGCAGAGGCAGTCCGCATCGGTAAGCTCGTCGAAATCCAGCGTGCTGATGCCTTCGAGGAAGTACCGGACCTGATAGCCCAGCTCGTTCATCCGGGAGGCGAGCAACAGGCTGCCGTACTTGGGGAAGAGCGGACCGAGCGAACCCAGGGTGTTGATCCTGGCATTGAGCTCTACAAAGTTGATCCTCCTGATGATCGGTTTTTCCATGGTTGCAACCTCCGTGGTGGCGCTTTCAGGACGGCGGCTCCAGGTATTTCAGTATCCTCTCTCTCACCTCCGGCATAACGGCGGGGGTGACCTCCATGCTAATCGTTGCTTTATATCCCTTCCGTCGCAGCAGGGCAAAAATCTTCGGATAGTCGACGATACCCTCGCCGAGCGGCAGATGGATGTCATCCTTTACCGAGTTGCCGCCATGGTTGTCATGCACATGCAGATGGGCGATCCTCGGCAAGCAGTTATCGATGAATTCGAAGGAGGTGTTTTTTCTGGCCAGTAATTGTCCGTGGCCGATGTCCAGGGTCATCCTGAGTTCGGGGATCGCCTCGAAGGCATCGCTGAAGTTGCCGTAGTGCTCGCTCAGGTTTTCGAGGCACAGGACCACGCCCCGGCGCCCGGCGGCGCCGACCATCTCCGAGAGCAGCTCGATCTTCCGGGAAACCAACTCGGGGGAAACCCAGCGCCCGTCCATCCAGAAATGGAGGGTCCCCTTTTCAATGCCGAGGGCCGCCGATAATTCAAAGAGCCGCTTCATGCGGGGCACAAAACGCTCCCGGAGCACCTCCGGGTCGAAAGGATTGTCTTCATTGGGGTAATGGGCCAGATAGAAAAGGCCGTACTTTTTTTTCAGTCTCAGGAGCTCAGCGAGCTCGCTCTCGACAACTTCCGGAACCTTCAGTGAAATCTCCGCAAAGGGATAACCGAGTCTTCCTACCGCCTGGATCTGTTCGATGGTGTGGGCCCTTCCGCCGATGATCGCCATTTCCAATCAACCGTCCTTTCGTTTTCCGGGAAGCCGTCATTGGGTCTGCGACTTAACTCACATTGCGCCAATCAGTCTATCATGGACGCATCCGCTTGTCCAGCCCGGGAAAGGCGATGAATATACTGAAAACTATGCAATATTCACCTCTCTTTTTCGCCAGAATTAGGACGATGACAGCACATCCTCCAATGTGGAGGCCTTTACGAATCTGGCAGGATTGTCTCCGCGCTCCAGCGCCTTGAAGTGAGCTTCGCCGCACGTGATTTTTGCACTTTCCCGGTCACGTAGGTCGTCGGTAAACAGGCTGCTTTTGGTTTCGACAACGAAATAAAGACGCTCAGTTCCATCCATCTCCACCAGAACCGCCCAGTCGGGGTTATACGTGCCCAGTGGTGTCGGCACTTTGAACCAGCCCGGAAGCTTGGCGTATACCTTGACCGCCTCGTTTTTCTCCAGTTGCTGGGCAAATTCCGCCTCGACACCCGAATCGTACACCACATGCTCGAATACCGACTTCTGCGCATCGGTGAGCATGTTTTTCAAGTATCCCATCAATTCTTCCTGTTCGAACAGTTCCTGGGCGTAATAGTAATCATCTCCCATTCGCTGGTATTTAATGCCGTCAACAATAGCCAATCGTTTTGCGCGGTTGATCGCCTCGCCGACCAGCTCAATGAACTGCTGGGGATTGCGTTTGAAGTCATTGAGCCTTCCGCTCTCCGTCAGAATGCGCACGATGGTGCGGCGGGTGAGTTGGGTCTTGTCCTGAAGATCGGTCAGCAGATCGGGCAGAGCAATGTCGTGTTCGGCCAGATACACCGGCATGGACTCCTGCGCCAAACTGGCCTCCACCCCCGCCCGGCCGATGGCCAGATCGGCCTTGCGCCATTGCAGCCGGGTCATGGCGATCGGCGGAGCATTATCGATAGCGGCAACGCACTGATCGATCAGCCGTTCATTGTCGAACGCCACGCGATAGGTGGTCTTATGCTTGATCCGGTTCCACAATGCCTTGAACTCTTCGCTGTGCAGCACCGCCTGGCGTGTCCGCACCTGTTGCCGTTCGTCGGCATTCTTGATTTCCAGTTTGCCCGCCAGCTTGCGCAGCACGTCCTTGATCTGCGGCAATTGAGCAGCGAAGGTTTCCGGCACCGTCAGGTTGCCGTCCTTGATTGCCTTCTTCAGGGAGTCCTGTACCTTTCCTTTGGCGTCCACATATCCGCTGCTGCGCAGGTGTTCCCAAAGCGCTTTGGATTTTTCGACGCCCAGCGGCGTTGTTTTGCCGTCATCTCCAAGCACGGGAATTGCCGCGAACTGGTGCTCTTCCACGATGCCAAAGCGGATGCCCGTATCGGCCTCGATTTCCTTCTGGAGATTTTCGGCAAACTGTTCATACCCTTCGGTTGCGATGACGGTGAGGGTGTTGGTTTCAAAGCCCCGCAGCCGCTCGCCTTTCTGATTCACGCAGAGACGGAGTCCCCGGCCGATGGTCTGGCGCCGTTCGCGCTCGGACCCCATCTCCCGCAGGGCGCAAATCTGAAAGACGTTGGGGTTGTCCCAGCCCTCTTTCAGTGCAGAATGCGAAAAGATGAACTTAAGAGGCGTCTCGAAGCCGAGGAGCTTTTCCTTTTCCCTCATGATCAGGTTGTAGGCCCTCTCCGCGTTGTCGCGATTGGCCTGGTTGTTTTCGGCGGTGTCGGTCCAGCCGCCCTTCTTGTCGATGGAAAAATAGCCGTTGTGCACCTGCTCGACCGTTGCGGAAAGATCCCCTTCCTGAAACAGCGACCGGTAGTCAGGGTGTTTGGCCCATCGCTGGTACTCTTCCTCGAAGATGCGGGCATAGTCGCTTTTGACCGGGTTGCCTTCGGTGTCGTACTTGCGGTACTTTTCGACCGTATCGATAAAGAACAAGCTCAGGACCTTGATCCCCTGGGGCCGCAGCCGTTTTTCCTTATCTAAATGCTCTTTGATGGTCCGGCGGATCATCTCCCTCTGCACCGACAACGCGTCCACATCGCCGCAGGCCTGCCCGATGCGCAGAAAGTGCTCGCCGCCGGGAACGCGCAGCTCCATGAACTCGTTTCCCTTTTCGACACGGATTTCTCCCACGCGGCAGTCGTGATAAACGGCCCGATTCGTCGTCAGTTCAAGGAGATCGCCGTCCTGGATGGTTATCTCCCGCCGCTGGACCCGACCGGCAGTCTCCACGTCCAGCTCCACCCTGGCGCTTATGACGCCGCGCCTGTTGCTGACTGCGAGAAGCCGCACGTAGGGTTTGTTGTGGCTCCCGACAATCGCGGCTGAGGCCACCTCGATCTGTTTGACCAGCTTGCGCTCGTAGGCGTCCACCGCGTCCAGCCGGTAGATCATGTGGTGTTTGTCCATGTGCGTCGCGGAATAGCGCAGGGTGCACAGCGGATTCATTGCCCCCAGCGCTTCCTTGCCCCGACCCTCCAGGCCGCCGTCCACGCTCTGCGGCTCGTCCACGATCAGGATAGGGCGCGTGGCCTTGATCAGATCGATGGGCTTCTCGCCGCCGGTCTTCTCCGAGTCCTTGTAGAGGTTGTTGACATCCTTCTTGTTGATCGCCCCCACTGTGACCACCATGATCTGGATGTACGGACTGGTGGCAAAGTTGCGGACCTGTCCGAGCTTGGATGAGTCGTAGAGGAAGTACTCGAAGGGGGTGTTGGCGTAAAGGGCGCGGAAATGCTCCTCCGTGATCTGGAGCGACTTGTACACGCCCTCCTTGATGGCCACGGACGGCACGACGACCACGAATTTGGTGAAACCGTAGCGCCGGTTGAGTTCAAAGACCGTACGCAGATAGACGTAGGTCTTGCCGGTGCCGGTCTCCATTTCCACGGTAAAATCGCCGGAGGCAAGCGTAGGGGAAGGCGGCAGACCGTTGCGTAGCTGGATGTCATTCAGA
>Ga0315283_10001908_pt1 | contig 17106 bp, 23 predicted proteins | sample YL17G09_0_MG_FD_204541 | JGI IMG/M metagenome (GOLD analysis project Ga0315283, IMG submission 204541) | Sediment microbial communities from Yellowstone Lake, YNP, Wyoming, USA - YL17G09_0 | ecosystem: Environmental > Aquatic > Freshwater > Lake > Sediment | place: USA: Wyoming | collected... | reverse complement strand
TGCGCGGCCTGCTTCGCAAGGAAGCGCGCGGCGGCGGGGTCGGTGAAGGCCAGCGCGAGCGCGAGCGGCGGCGGGCGGCGCGGTAGTGGCGATCCTGGTTTCATGCGTGGCGGCCAAGCTCGCCCAGGCCGCGCCCGCCGGGGAGCTGTATCGATCGGCCTGGTTTCGCAAAGCGCGGGGCTTCGCGCTTCGCAGCGGTGGATCTTGGTTCATCCTGTCCGCGCTTCACGGCCTCGTACATCCCGACACCGTAATCGCGCCCTACGATCGAACGCTAAACACGATGAGCGCGCCAGAGCGCGAGGCGTGGGCGCGTCGAGTGCTTGCGCAGATTGCAGAAGCGATCCCGCCGGATGAGCCGATCGCGTTGCTCGCGGGCGCGCGGTATCGCGAGCGCATCGAGCCTGTGTTGTGCGCCCAGGTCGAGCGGCGCGGCGAGGTGTTCGCGCCGCTTGCGCGGCTCGGCATCGGTGAGCAGTTGCAATGGTTGGGCGGCGCGAGCGGCGCGGCCTGGGCGGCGCGCTTGCGTCAACTAGAGCTGTGGCCGTGAAGCGCGGCCGCAAGCGCGCGGCGTTCGGCGCGATCGGCGCGCAGCTTGGCGGCCCGCGCATCGCGCGCGGCGTGAAGCTCCGCGCGCTCTCGGCTTTTCCGCTCCATCGTTTCGTACACGTCGCGCACGTCTGACACGCGCTGTGCCTCGGCCGCTGCGGTGCGGCGCGCGTGTTCGTCCTGCCGCACCTGTGTCTTGAGCATCACCAATTCTACATTCCGGCCGTGCTCGTCGGCGGCGGCCTGCTCGGCCTCGGTGATCGGTTGGTCCAGCTCGGCCTGTTGGTCCTCCCAGCGGTCGCGCTCTGCAAAGGCGGCCCGCGCGCCCTTCATCATCGCGGGGCTGTCGGGCCAGGCACGGGCCTTGTTTCGGCGCTCGTACTCATTCCAATTCAGCCGGCGGCCATCCTTCGCGGATATGCCAATTGCCATTTCGGCTTGGCGGCGGCCGTCCTCTTGCGTTTGGTTAACGCCCTTCTGTAGACGGTTCGGGCGAAAGCCTGGATCCCAGCCTGCGCGCAGCGGCTTACCCTGCTCAACTCGCATGTGCTGCATGTTGGTGACTCCGCGCAGGTATTCCCAAAACGGCTCATCTGGCTCCGTCCAATTTCCTACTCGGTGCGCGCGTTGTTCGATCTGGTCGAACAGGTCGAGATCGCCACCCTTGATCGCGTTGGTTAATGCCTCCGTAGCTGGATCATCGTCGCCCGCCATGACCAAAGCGATCCGGTTGTTGATGTGGCTCTTGTAGAGCTTGTCCCAGTCGAAGTCAGCCGGTGCGGGTAGCAGGCCCGCCGGGTGTAGCGTGCCGCGTTGCGCAGGCGCGGCCTCTGCGGCCTCGGCGGCGTCCCGCGCCAGCTCGGCGGCGTCGTCCTGGGCCTCGCGCTCGGCGCGCGCGGCCCTTTGCTCGTCCTCGGCCTGCGAAATGATCATCTGCGGGCGCTCGATTAGCTCGAAAAGCAAATTGGCCGGGAGGCGGCGGCGCGCGCCGGGTATGAGCAACGCCTGATTGCTCAGTAAATACGCTTCCAGCGTTGCGAAGTATGAGGCGCGAGCGGCGGGCGATTCGTTCGCATAGCGTTCGTTGATCTCGGTTTTCCAGCCGTGCAAATACCGGGGCATGTCGGGCGCGATTTCCGGCCACCAGTCACCGGCCGTGTCTACCGTTTCGAGCTGCTGGGCGGCCTCGGAAAAGTCACGCGGCGCGCCCGGTGTCCACGTTTCGCCTCCGTCGATCGATGTAACCCAACGGCGCGCGCCGGTCGTGGCGTGCGTCTGTTCCTTAAACATTCGATCCATCAGGCCCACCCCTCGGCCGCCATCTGCGCATCCGTCTGACCCCGGCCTGCCTGGGTGCGGCGGGCCAGCTCGGCTTGCGCGAGCGCATCGCGTTTGGCGCGGTGTGTCGCCTTCGCGGCGCGTTCCATCGATCGCGCTTCGCGCTCGCGCTTGTCTTGCTGCTTTGCTTCGCGCGCGGCCTTGCGCTCGTCGCGCGCGGCCTTGCTCGCGTTTTTCCATCCCACATAAAAGGCGGGCGTTTCGCCCTTGGGTGCGTTGTGGATCGCGATCATCCCGCCATTCCTCCGCATGTATTCTACGGCGGCGGCGTGCCCCTCGGCCAAGTCGGCGGCGCGCCAAGCGTCGGCCTGGGCGCGGGCGGCCGTCTGTTTCACGTCTAGCGTGCTCCCAGGCGTGGCGGGCGTTTCTCGCGGGGAGTAGGCGGCCGCGCCTTTCTTGCGGCGCGCGGCGTCGAGGCGCGCGGCGCGCTCTGCGGCCCGCGCATCGCGCGCGGCCTCTTTCGCCATTCGGGCCGCGCTCACTTTCGCGGTGCGTGCTTCCAGGCGCGCGGTTGCGGCCTGCCGCTTCGCAAAGGTGGCGGCCTCGCGCTTGCGTTCGGCCGCGTCGGCGCGCTGTTTTTTCTTGGGTGTGCGCGCGAGATAGGCCGCCTGCGCTTGACGGTCTAGGTCTTGATTGATCGATCGGTGGCGGTTTTCGATCTGCTCATACATCGCGTCACGTTGTTGCTCGCGCAGCTCGGCCGCCTGGGCCTGCGCTTGCTTGGCGGCGTCGGCGGATTCCCAATCCCAATCAAGCACGGCCTCGGCCTCGTTAACCTGCTCGTCCCAATCGAGCGGCCCAGCATCGGGCGCGGCCGGTTCGTCCCACGGTTCGACTTCGGGCGCGGGCGTGAACGGCTCGGCGGCCAGCGCGCGCTTGAGGCGCGGCACCTTTGCGCGCTTCGCGGCCGGTTGGTGCAGGTGCGCGCGTTGCTCGGCCTCGGCCTTGATCAGATCCTTGATTGAATCGTCGTGATCCGCATACAGGATCTTTTCCACGTCGGCCGGGTGATCGTGCATCCAATGCGCAAAGGCTTCGGTGCGCGTCATGCGCGGCGTGTCCTTGAATTTGTGCTTCACCTTTTCCCACACCGGCCACAACTCGCGCTCGGTGTTGTTTCTCACTTCGTCGTCCGACTCGCGCGCGCGCTCGGCCGCGCGCTTGCGGCCTGCGCCCGGTGCGAGCTTCACGGGCTTGCTCGCGCGCTTCACCTGGGCTTGAAACACTTTCTCGTCGTGGAAGCGTTGCTGTGCGCGTGCCGTAGCATCGAGGCCGCGCGCCTTCGCCTGGTCCTTGCGCGACTCGCAGGCCGCGCGCGCGGCGAGGCGGATCGCCTGCGTGGCTGCGTGCTTCGCGATCCGCGCCTCGGCGGCGATTGCGGCGCGAGCTGCGCGCGCGCGTTCGACTGCGATCAGGCGGTTGCGTTTGCACATGATGCGGACTTCGGGCAAGCGCGTCCGTCGCCAGCTTTTCGCGTGCTTGATGTGACCGCGCAGCTCTGTGAGCTTCACGCGGCCCTTTGCAAACAGATCCCGATCCAACTGACGGACCAGGCGCTCGCGTGCTTTGGCGTTTTCTTTTTCTGTCATGCTTGGCTCCGTCGAGGCTGTGATCGCAGGGTGAGCGCGGCGGCGGCGAGCGCGAGCGCAAAGGCGGCATGGATTGCCCAGCTCGCGCGCGGCGGCCTGGGCGGCGCGTACCAGCTCGCGCTGGGCGGCGCGTACCAGGGCGCGAAGTATGGATAGCTCGGCGCGCTCGGCGCGCTCGGGCCGCCGCCTGCGGCGCGTGGATGCACGCGGCCCGCTAGGATGTAGGCCACGGGATCGAGGCGCGGCGCGGTTGGGGCCAAGGGATAGTGATCGGGCGCGGCCTCAAAGTGCAAATGGGCCGCGCTGTCCGAAAACACCGCGCCGGGATCTGCCGCTGTAAAAGCCGTCTTTCCGACCGTGCCTAGCAGCTCGCCCGCCGGGACAGGTTGCCCAGGCTGCACCAATACGGTGTCGAGGTGGGCATACAGCGTGTGCGTGCCGTCGTCGTGATCGATCGTGACTGTGCGGCCATAGCCGGAAAAGCCGGGGGCGTAGACGGTCAGCGCATCGCGCACGATGCCCGCATCGGCCGCGTACACCGGATCGCCAATCCTGCCCGCAAGGTCGATCCCGTTGTGCGTGCGCGTTGGTCCGCGCGGCGCGTGCCAGGATTGCGGGCCGGTGGTCGGGAGTGTCGGCGGCATGTCACCACAGCTTCAACTGCTTCTTTAACTCTGCGTCCGACAAGCGCGGGCCTGGGGCGGCCTTCGGCGGGGCTGCGTTTGGTAGCTCTTGGATCAGTAGCTTAAATCCAAGCTCGGGCAGGCCCAGGCCGCGCTGTCGGTTCGGCTTGTTGCGTTTCTTCGCCACTACTTGCCCAGGAAGCGGCGCGCGGCCATGTCGGCCGCAAGCGTGCCCAGGTTGACGCGGTGGGCCTTCACGGCCTTGCGCTTCGCAGGCTTGCGCTTCGCGGCCTTGCGCTTCGCAGGCTTGCGCTTCGCGGCCTTCTTTTTTCGGGTCGCCATCAGCTCGGGGCGCTTTCGACTGGTACGCCCGCGCCGCCCTGAATCCGGCGGATCACGAAACAAAAAGATCCGTTCGCGCCCGCGCCTGCCACGTCTGCGATTTGGAAATTGCAGCTCGTCGGGGTGAGCCAAGACGCCTGGATCACGCCTTCGGTGTCGATCAGGGTCGCGGTTGCGTGAAACTCGGCCTCTGCGATCGGCTCCGTCCATGCAAGATTCACATCACCCGTGCCGTTGCGCACCATGCCCACGAGGCCCAGGCCCACGGCAGAGGATGCGGGCGTGTTGGCCCCGATCACGATGAAGCCCGCCGCTTTGGTGCTTCCGTTGTCGAAATTTTCAATGCTCATTTTTTTCTCCGTTGGTTCGTTGGTTTCCGTGCGCGCCGCCCGCGCGGCGCGCGTGACTATCAGGACGGGGGCGGGATCGTGTTGACGCCTGCAAGCGTTGCATTTGGCATGCGGCGAATTGCGAACATGACCGCGCAGGGCGCATCTTCGCTGATCGCTCCCAATGCTGAGATCCGAAAGTGGGTAGGATCAACCCATGACACGATGAGCGCGCCCACGGCGGCATCGGGCGAATTGCTCGATCCAAACGTGGCGAGGCCGTGAAATTCCGTAATGGCGATCGCCTCCACGAGTTCAAGGGTGATCTCGCCCGGCGTGTCGGTCGCGAGGCTGCGAATTCCTGTGCCGATCACTCCACAGGGATCCGCTGTAACTGCTGGAATGATCACGGTTCCGATCGCCTTCAATAACCCGCCGTCGTTCGTTTCGATGCTCATTTTTTTCTCCTAGTTGTGTGCTCGCGCTTAGGTGTACTCGTAAATTATCCACGCGCCCGCTGTGCCTGCGCCGCCCGCTTTGTCAGCGGTGCTTGATGTAGCGTTGCCGCCGCCGCCGCCGCCGCCGTCGCCCGTGCCTGCGTTTCCCGTCGCACTGGTATTAAAAATCGCTTGCCCGCCGCTGCCCATTGGCGAGCTGCCGCCCGCGCCGCTTACCTGCTGGGAGGCTGAATCGCGCGATCCGTTTTCGCCGGGGCTGTTGCCTTGCGTTGACAAGTTCGCGTTTGACGCGCCGCCCGTGCCCGCGAAGCCACCGGCCGCGAAGCTCGCAAAGCTCGCGGCCGCCATCGAGCCGCCGCCGCCGCCGCCGCCGGCTGTCAGCGTAACGCCCAGCGCGAGCGTTGATGCGCCGCCTGCTGTGCCCGGATTGTTGCCGACCGTGCCGCCTGCACCGGCCGTGCCGTAGGTAGCCGCAAACGGCCCAGCCCCCAAACCTGTTTCGCGGTGCGTGATGTATTGACCGCTGCCGCCGCCCGCGCCTACGCCTTGGATGCCTGCACCTTGGTCGCCACCGCCGCCGCCGCCGCCGCCGCCTACGCCATGCACGATCACCGTGTTTGTGCCTGCGGTCTTGGTGTAGTTGCCGCTCGTTAGTCTTTGCACGTTGAGCAGGCGGCCGGGGGCCGTGTGAACGTGATCAGCTCGCGCCGGTTGACCGGAAGTTCCGATCGCTGCCGTTTCTGCCACGGCGGCCGGTGTCGTGTTCGATTGATGCGCGTGGTCAGAGCGCGCGAAGCTCTCGGCCGTGCCGACTGCCGAGGCCGTTGCTACGCCGGTCGCGGTTGGCGCGGCCGTGGTGAGCGGATCCGATCCGCTTGGTAGGTGTGTCGGCGCGTGCGCCGCCGGGGCCAGCGCGGCCTGGGGGTGAACGTGATCAGCTCGCGCGGGGCCGGTTGCGACACCGGCCGCGCCTGCGCCGGTCACTTGCGAGGCCGGGAGCGCGGGAACTGCGAGCGCGTGCTGGTGATCGCTGCGCGCGAAGCTATCGGCCACGCCAACGGCGGCCGTGTCACCGATCAGGATCGAACCTGCCGCCGCCGTTGCGAGCGGATCGGATCCGGTCTGCGGTGCATGCGTCGGCGCGTGCGGAGTCAGCGGCGCGATCGCGACCGGGCCTTGCCCGACCTGTGTACCAGAGCCGCCTGGGCGAAGGGCCGCGTTGCTCATGGGGTGTACAGCTCCGCGCTCCAAAACCCTTGGACTGCGGCGGCCGTGAAGCTCAAGGGCGTTGTCGAAAGCGCGAAATAGATCCCGTTCACGAATTCCCAAAGGTCGGGCGACCAGGACCATTCGGCCATAGACACCACCGGGATCGACTGCACCGGAACATCACCACCACCAGGCGCGGCGGCGAGATCATAGACTTGCGCGTAGTAGGTCAATGCGCCGTCGTTGTTGAATCCCGAAATGGTCGAGAGCTTGCAACTGCCGATCTGGATCTGCTCTGAGTTCGTCAACGCGGCCGCGCTCGCTTGTACCTTCGTCGGGAATCCCGGCGGCGCGATGCCACCGGCCACGCGCACCCACACGCGCCCTTCGAGGTCAACGATCGGCTCCGTCCCTTCGCCCGGTGTCAGCGTGCCTAGCAGCGCGTCGGCGCTCGCGCGCGTGCCGTCCGGGGAGGCTAGACCCCATTGGGAATTCTCGGGTGACTTGCGGCCGGTCATAGCACCAGCTCGAAAATCGCGCGGTGCGTTTGCGCGACGGTAGAAGCGTTCGACACTTGCAGCGACACCGCGCCGTTTGGGATCGGCATCGAGGCCGCGCCGACTGTAATCACGGTGCCGATCGGCGCGCCGGATCCGTCAAGCCAGGTCAGGCCGATGAGCGCGCCCAGGCTTGGGGGATCGGCCGGGTCTGCGGCCGCACGCAGCGCGAGTACGCGCGCGGCGAAAGCTGGGATCGGATAGAGCGCGAGCGCGGCCGGGTCGAGCGTTGCTCCAAAGGTTCGTTGCGGGCCTCGGCCTGGGCGCGGCATGTAGCCGATGCTTGCGCGCGCTAGCACGCTTCCCAGCTCGGCCGGATCGTGTTCGATCTGCACGTCCACGCGGATCGAGGAAGCGGCCACGGTTAACACCGTGCCGCGCAACCAATCGAATTCGGCCGTGTGCGCCGCGCCGTCCGTGCCCCAATGGATCACGCCCAAAACTTCGGGTAGATCGCTCGCGCTCGCGTTGTCTGCGCGCGAGCCAAGCGCGCTTTCAAGCGAGCATGTGATCGTGGTCTGCGTGGCAAGCTGATCGTCGCCCACTACATCGACCAGGCGCACGGCGCCTTGGCCGGTCAGGATCGACTGATAGCGGCCGCGATTCTTGCGCTGATACTCGTTGCCGAGATTGCCAGCGGCCGCGACTTTGCCGAGATCGCGGACCCCGGTGTCAAACAGTGCGGACTGTGGCGGCCCGCTCATTGGATCGGGGGCTTTCCACCGGCCGCCGCAAGGTCGGCAAATTCCGGCTCGTCTGCGAGCGCGAGCGTTTGATAAGCGTGCATCAGCGCGGCCTGTTGCGCGGGCGTCGAGCTGGCGAGCGTTGCTAACAATTGCTCGCGGCTCAAGCTCTTAAGCCACGCCTTCAGATTGAGCAGCTCGGGATCCGCGACGGCCATCACCGGCCCGCCCAGGCGTTTACTGATCGCGGCGACCATTGGCGGCGCGAGTAGCTTTAGAGATTGTAGGCCGTCGTCCATCCGTCGCTGGGTGCGTTCGGCCTTCATCACCTCAAGCGCGCGCTCGTGTTGGTGCAGCGCGAGCTGTTCGATTGCGTCGAGCTGTCCCGATCGCGCCAGCTCCAATTGTTCGATGCGGCGATCCTTCCGCGCCAGCTCATCGCCCAGCATTTTTGTTTGGCGTTCGACTAGGCCCGCATTGATGCGCGCTTGCGCTTCAAGGTGGCGCATAAGCTGCGAGAGCAGGCCCGCTTGGTTTGCCGGTTCGGTTGGGGTGAGCGTGCCGACTTGCACGGCCCCGGCCATGCGGATCCGCGTCGATGCCCCGATCGTTTCGGGCCGTGTCTCGCTGCGCGGCCAGTGGATCGCGAGATCGTAATCCTGCGGGCCTGAAAGCAACTGCGCGTGTCGGTGCGCGAGCTGTAGCAGCTCCATTACCAGCGCGGCGCGGATCTCGGGATCGTTCACGGCGGCCGATAGATCCCATTCTCCGATCGGCGTCTGACTTCCGTTCGCGTTGTGATGCGCAAGCGCGATCAGCTCGGGCAGATCGTCACCGCGCAAATGCTGGGCGTTGCGTTCAAGAAATTCCGTGACGTGTTCGCGCGTCGGGTTCATGCGGCCCCACTGAGCGCGGCCGGTGCGGCGCGCGGCGCGCGCACAAGGTAGATGATCGTGGCCGTGATCAATCCAGCGGCCACACCGATCCCGATCGTGCGCCACACGCTAGAGGCCGGGGGCAAGACTCCCGGCAAGTAGCCACCGAAAGATCGGAATTGTTGCTGCCACGCGCCAAGCTGGCCCGCGTAGGTTTCGATCTGTTCGGCCGTTGCGGCCCACAACTTATCAAACCAATTGATCCCGTTGATGTACGTCGCAAGCTGCGCATACCAGCTCTGCCAGCTCGCGGCCCAGGCGGCGAACTGCGGCGCGCTCGTCGCAGGCGGGGCAAAGGTGCGGAGCGCGGCATCGAGGCGCGCGGCCTCGCCCAGCACTTCGTTTGCCCGCGCTTGCTGCGCACCAGGCATCGCAATAAACGGCAACTCTCCCGCGCGGCCCGCGTATTGAAGCCCGCGCGTTGCGGCCGCCATGACTGGCGCGATGTTGCGCGTACCGCTGCACGCGCATCCTGCGAGCGCGTCTAGCCCCTCGGTGTATGTGCTCACGCGCGCGACCCGAAAAGGTATCCGACCAGAAGGCCCGCACCGGCCGCAAGCGCGACGGTGGGCCACTCGTAACAGATCGGCGGCGGCGGCGCGTAGACGGGCGGCACCTGGGCAAGCTGCGCGTATTGCGGCACCTGGGCGAGCTGCGCGGGAGCTGGCGCGTACTGTTGCGCGAGCGCGGCCGCCTGCATGTTCGCAGCGACGACCAGCGGATCGAGCGCGGCCGCGCCCGCCGTGGTCGGATCGATCCCGGCGATGTTCAGGACGTGATCGAAATATGGATCGGTGTGCGGCATGGATCAGCGGCGCATCTGCGCGAGCGCGGCGAGGCCGCCGTGATAGGCGGATCGGCTTGTGATGTAGCTGGACGGGCCTGATCGGTATCCGAGATGCGGCTTGAGCTGATCCCAAATGATCCCGCCCGCCATCGCGTTCGGTGTAAACACCTTCTGGCCGTCGATCGCTGTGGTCCAGGTTCCGAGATCAGCACCGGCCATTGAGTAGAAGCCGGCGGCCGCGTCGTCGCCGTGGATCGAGTACATGCCGCCGCCGCCCGCGATGCCTCGCAGCTCGGGATCAACGGCGTTGCGGCGCGCGCTCATCGCGGCGAGGCGGCGGCGGCGGATCGCGGCCGACTTCATCGCGACGGCTCGTAGGATGCGCTGACGCTTCAGCGCGGCCGGGTCGCCTCTGCGCGCGGCCTCGGCGTTGCGCGCGAGCGCGGCGCGGGCGGTTGGGTCGCCTTTGCGTGCGCGGCTGAGTAGCGAGCTTGCCACCGTGATCGATGTTGCGGCGATCACGCCCAGGCCGGGAATCGCGAGCGCGACAACGGGCAACCCTTCGCGCGCAAGCGACACCGCCGACTTGAGCGCGGCGGCGATGCGGCCTCGGGCCAGGTTCGACACGACCGACACGGCCGAAGATGCGATCCGTCCGATCCGCTTGAACAGGCCGCCCAGAAATCCGGCGCTCGCACCGGCCCGCTTGGCTTGCATAAACTGCATGCGCGCGGCGGCCATCATCGAGGCGCGGATCGTCGCTTCGTCGGCGCTTGCGGTGAGCCGCACGATCCCGGTCGGCGTGCTCATTTCGGCCACACCGATCCATCGACCAGCGGGCGATCGGTAAAACTTCACCGGGATCGAGAGCGAAAGCGTGCGCGAGTAATTCGGGGGCATCGTTGGCATGGTTAACCTTTCAAGCTGGGGGCGTGTAGGGGATCGTCGTGGTGGGCGCGTAGAGCGGAGCGGGCGCGCGCTTGGCCCCATAGAACACGAGCGCGCCGCGCGTGCCACCGGCGTAGATCGCATCTGGCTTCAGGCCAGCGGCGATCTGAAAGGCTTTCATCGCGGCGCGATCGTAGTTGTAGGATTGGCCCTTTGCGGTGAGCGCGCGGAGCTGCGTTTCGATCTTGGGTGCGAGCACGCGGGCGAGAGCCGGATCGTATCCGGCGGGGATCCCAGCGGGCGCGGGCGCGGGCGCGGGAGCGGGCGCGGGCGTGACGATCGGGAGCGCGCGAAGCTCGGCCAGCTCGGACGGGGCCAGCATCCGGCCATCTGGTAGAGCGCACACCTGGATCGTGTAGGTGCTGTTAGGCGCTTGCCACTGTTGGATCGTGCCGCCGTGCCGCGCACACTCAGCGGTCCAAGCGGCAAGATCAGGCCCGATCGAGCCTGGGCCACCGTCCCGATCCGATTCACTGAGCGCGGGAGCGGGCGCGGGAGCGGGCGCGGGAGCAGGCGCGGGAGCAGGCCCAGGCGCAGCACCACGCGCGGGAAGTGTCACGCCCACGGAGGCGGCCGCGCGCGCGGTGTCAGGCCCGAAGATTCCGTCTGGTTTGAGGCCCGCGACTTTTTGGAACGCAAGCACACCGGGCGACGGCGCGCCTGCGTATCCGTAGGTAATCCGAGGCGTGGCGCGGCCTGCGATCAGATAATCGCGCAACGTGATCGCGGCCGCGCGGATCGTCTCTTGCTGGCGTTCGGCCTCGGTGCGTGACTGTTGCGCGGCGAGCTGCGCGGCGGCGGCCAGCTCGGCGGCGCGCTTCGCGGCGGCCGCGCGCTCGGCCTCGGCCTGCGCTTGTGCAGCGGCGGCCGCGCGCGCTTGCTCGCTCTGTTGTGCGAGCTGCGCGGCGGCCGCGCGTGCGGCCTCGGCCTCGGCGGCGAGCTTCGCGGCCTGGGCGCGCGCTTGCTCTTGCGCGGCCTGGGCATCGAGCGCGGCGCGCGCTTGCGCGGCGGCCTGGGCGCGCGCTTGCTCGGCGGCTTGCGCGAGCTGCGCGGATTGCGCGGCGGCGCGCTCGGCCTCGGCCAGCGCGGCGAGGCGTGCGGCCTCGGCTTGGCGTGCGGCCTCGGCGTTGCCCGCTTGTGTCGCTGCGAGGCGCGCGGCCTCGGCGGCGGCGGCGCGCGCGGCGGCGCGCTCGGCTTCAAGTCTCCACTCGTCTTTGCGGGCGGCGAGGTCTGCGGCGGCGGCGGCCTCGGCGGCGGCCTGCGCGCGCGCGGCCTCGGCGGCGGCCTGGGCATCGAGCGCGGCGCGCGCTTGCGCGGAGGCGGCGGCTTGACGGTCAAGCGCGGCCTGAGCTTGCGCGGCGGCCGCGCGTTGCTGCGCGAGCGCGGCGGCGGCCTGCGCGGCGGCCGCGCGTTGCAGCTCGGCGCGCTCGTACTCGGCGCGCTGCTGGTCTTGCACGGCCTGAGCGGCCAGGACTTCGTTTCGCTTCTGCGCGGCCTCTGCGGCGGCCTTGAAAGTATCCTCTGCGGCCCACGGATCGATCAGGCCGGGGAGCGCCGTTTCAGACCGCAACGGGATCGCCGGCTGTTTATTCCAGGTGAGCGGCGCGGCCGCCGCACCGGGCGAGCTTGTGCCTGATAGCTTGCTGATTAGGTAAGCGGCGGCGGCAACGGCGGGGGCGGCAAGTAGGATCAAGGCCATAGATCAAACCACATTCAGCATGCCCAATTTCGAGCTGGGATCTTCAATGCGTCCATCCGGTAGACGGACCACGATGTGATAAATCGAGAGCTGCGCGCGGCGACGAAAGTAGAACACCGGGGAGGCCGGGATCCCAGCGGCGCGCAGCTCGGCCACGCGCCAGCAAGCGAGATCCTCGCAGTCCGATCCGCGTCCGTGCGACCACTCGGCCAGACACACCGGGATCGTGTTCCATTCCTCTTCACCAGGCGGCTCGCGCATGTAGCGCACGCCGGAGCTGTAGAGCGGCGGCGTGCTCGGGTGGGCGCGCAAATACATCTGGTTTGCGGCCGTGAGACATTCCAGAAGCATCGCAAGAATTGCCTCTGATTCGGGTCGGGTCTGCTCTGTTTGGAACAACTCAAGATTCATCCCGATCCGATTCACTGTGATGCTCCGGTCGGGTACGGCTGGCGCGCGTAGTCACGCGCCAGCCTGCCCGTGTGTCTCAGCTCTGCCTCACATTTCGAGCGAAGCGCCGATCAGTGTCGCGGTGAACACCACCGGCGCGCCGCCCGTGTTTTTCACGCGGAGCACGATCTGTTGGCTGATCTGGGCGGTGTCCATCTTCAAGCGGACGCCCTGCCCCTTCTCGTCGAAGGTGCGGCCGGGGCTGCTGCCCACGCCTGCGAGCTGGGAATTCTTACCCACGCGCACGTCAAGCAACTGAATCTGACCGCCGATGTCGCTCGGGATGACCAAGCGTTCACCGCGAAACACAACCTGCGGCTGCTGGATCACGTCGAGGCTTTCGCCCGCCTTGATCGTCACCTCATCGAAGCCCAGGAAGGTTTCGCGCCATTTGGTCGGTTGCTGGTCGCGGAAACGCAGGCCGTCGATTTCCTGCATGGGGCCGGTTGCGTCAAGGCCCGCCATCGCGGCCAGGTCGGGATCGTCACCGGCAATCTGAAGATAACCAGCCATCGCAAGAGAATTGGGATCGTATGCCATCGTAGAACCTCAAAAATTTGTTGTTGGTTTCGCTCGGGGTTGGTGGGCGGGTCGCGTTACGCGAGGCGCGCCAGGTCTGCGAGCTGCTGATCGGACATGCGCGGTGCGCCGCCGGGGATCTGTCCGTAGACTGCGGATCCGGCCGGGAGCTGCCCGGTGCCGATCCATCCTGCGTGTGCGGCCTGCATGGGCGCGGCCGCGCCAGCTCGGACGGCCATCGCGCGGCCGATGCCTGCGCCGGTCGTGGTGAGATAACTCGCCATCGCACCGTCACCGAAATTGTGCATGTGGTCGGGCGCGACTCCGAAGAAAGCGATCGCGTGCATCGAGAACGCGGCGAGCGCATCGAGCGGCACGCCCAGGACTTCGACCCCGTTAAAGCGGCCGTTGATGATCCCGAAGCTAAACGCGGTGCTGCCGACTTCGACCGTTTGCACCATGCGTTCAACGGCCTCGTTGGCGTGCTCTTTCGCCCGCTTGATGCTCGCTCGCGCGTTCTGCGCGGTTCGGAGCAGTCTTTCGGCGTCTTGGCGGGTGATGTTCAGCGACATAGATCGAAGCTCCGGGGATGAGTGCGCGCAGCTTGGCGCGCGGGTTGGGCATCGAGGATCGCGGCATGTGCGCGGCCTGGTCTATCGGGATCGCGGATCCCGTTGCCAGCGCGCCGCCGCTGCGCGACTATTCGGGCGAATGACGGCGCAAATTAAGGCGAGCGGGATCCACGCAGACGGTGTTCGGTGGTTCACGCGGACGCAGGCCGCGCGTTATTTGGGGATCACGCTTGGCGGCGTGAAGTCCGCGCAAGCTCGCGGCGGCCTCGCCTCGCACACCATCGAGGGCGTGTCGTGCTTCACGCGCGCCACGCTTGATCTCTATCGCGAGAGCACGCCCAGCGGCGCGCTTGCGGCGCGCGCGTTCGGCATGTTCGATGCGGGCGCGAGCGCGGCCGATGTAGTGATCGCGCTCGCGGTGCAGCCTGCGACGGCCCAGGCGTTGCTGGCCGCGTTCGCGGCCTGCTCGGGCGCGTGCGTGGTCGCGTGCCCGACTATGGGGCGTGCGGCCTGGGCGAGCTTGTACGAGCTACCGGCAATCACTCCCGCGCTTTTGCTGCGCGCGCTTGAGCTGTCGGCGCAGTCGCCCAGCTTGCGGCCGCGCTTGCTCGCTTCGTTGCCAGTGCAGGGATCTTGATGCGTCGGTGGCTGTTGGTCGCGCTCGGTGTGGTCGAGTTGATCGAGCTGCCACAGCTTCCGCTGTTCATTCGCGCGGCGGGCGTGGCGCGCGATGCGCTTGAATGGGTCGAGTTCTGGATCGGTGTCGTAAAGAAATAACGATCCCGCGCGGCTCGAAAGCGGCCGCGAAGCGGGCGCGCGCTTGCGCGGAGGCGTTGAAATGAAAGACGGCCGAAGGGAAGAGCGGGCCGAAGTCCGCGCGGCCCTCGAAGCGCACGCGGCCTCGCAGAAAGCAGAGCTGCGCGGCCTGCGCATAGGCGGCGTGGAACCAAAGTACATCCGTCGAGCTGGGCACTAGCAGCACCAGGCGCGCGCCCGCGTCGGCCTCGGTAAGCACGCGCGCGAGCGCGCGGCCTAGCAGGTCGCGCGAGTAGGGAGGATTGACGTAGACGAGGCCGCCGCGCGCGGCCTCGGTCCAGCTTGTGCGGCCCAGGCCGTTTCGCAGCTTGCGATCCGGGTCAACGTGCGAACCGGCCGCCGGGAACGGGTCAAGCGCGATGCGGCCGCCGGCTGATTTCCTCACCAGCTCGCAAAGCCAAGGCGGCGTGATCCATTCGTTGTCTCGGTCGGGTGACTGTCGGCCCATGATGTGATCGGCAACGGCCGGGGCTTGGCCCGATCCGTGCTCTGCTCCCTCCCGGCCAAGGTAACAAATCAGCGCGCTTTGCGCGCGTCCTTCTGTGCCCCTACTCGGTGCGGCGGATCGAGCTGCGCAAGGCCGCCAAACCGCGCCGATCTTAATTCCTTCTACCTTTTAAGGGAGAAGGTGAGCGCGGAGCGACTGTTCACAATTGGGAGCGCGAGCGCGCCGCGCGCGCGGGATCGCGGCCTGCGGGGCACGTCGAGGCGGCGGGCGCATCGAGGCGGGCGGGCGCGAGCGCGGCGCGGGCCTCACGACGCCTCACTTTCGTGAGGAATCGTGAGGCGCGGGGGCTTGCGCGAGCGCGGCGCGCGTGCGTGGACGGAGCGCGGCCTCCGCGCGCGCGGTGCTGGTCAAGCGTGAGCGCGCCGCTATGCGGGCGGCGATGCGCTCGCAGGCGGCGGCGCGCGGCGCGCGCGATCGTCGGCGTCTAGCTCGTCGCAGTCTGCGTTTGCTGCGCGGTGTAACTGTGCGAAGCGTTCGGCGTGTTCGTCGCTCTGTAGCTCCCACGGCTCGGCAAGTAGCCAGTATCGGTTGGGAAGGTGCCCCGAAGGATAGCCGCGCTCGCAGGCGGCGGCCTGCGAAGTCGGTAGCTGTTGGCAGTAGGCCGCGCCAGCACGCGCGAGCGCGCGGAAGTATCCGATCGCGTTGCTGGCGGTGTCCTCTGCCGCGCCAGGTCGATGCACACCAAAGCACGCACTAACAGAAGGCCGCGCGCGCTCGCGCGGATCAAACGGATTGCGTAGCAGCGCGCAGAAGGCCGCGCGCGTGATGCCCATCACCACGCGCGTCCACAAGCCACGGCGGCGCGTGCGGCGGCCCAGCGCATCGAGCGCGAGGCCCAGCGCGGCGATGCGGCGCGCGCGTAGGTCTGCCCAGGCTTGCCCGTTTTCGAGCGCGGCGCGCAGGATCGCGCCCGCGCTCGCGCGTGCCGACATGCGCGCGAGATAGATCCGCGCGGCGCGGCCGGTCTGATCTGCGATCACTTGCGCGGTCATGCGCCACACGGCCGAAGGGATGCGCGTTAGATCCTGCCGCTGAATCGTGCCGCCTGCATCGCTGATCGTGCGGTGCAGCTTGTCGAGGATCCGATCGTCGCGGTCGCGCTCGCGCTGCGCGCGGCGCGCGGCCTGGGTGAGCTTCGCGGCCGCGCGTGCGCGCTTGTGCTGCGCGGGAGCGCGGCGCGCGCTCGGTGCAGCGATACCGCTGCGCGGCGCGGCCGGTGCGGCCGGTGCGGCCGGTGGCCGGCGCAGCTCGCGTTCGATGTAGTCGGCCGCCGCCGGGATCGCGGCGCGGAGCTTGTGAAGGAACGCGCGGGCCTTTTGCGATTCAGGCGGGGGCGGGGTAGTCTTATTCATGTCGCGGTAAGCTCGCGGCTGTGGCGACCCTTGGCGGGGTCGCTGGCTTTTATGGGGTCGGGGCATCGTGCCCCGGCCCCGTGGCCGTCGAGACTACGGGATCCCGGCGGGCAAGGATCAATTTTTCGGCAACGGCGCGGGCGTTTCGGCGGCGGCCTCGGCCTCGGCTGGGCCTTCCGGCCGCGCCAGCTCGGCGCGGAGCTGCGCCAGGTGCAGGTCAATCTCCCGCGCTTCATTCTCAAGCCACGCGATCACGGCCTCGATATTCCCGGCCCGAAGCGAGCGGGCCTGGGCGCGTAGCCGGTCGGCCTCGGCTTGGCCGATCTCGGTCAACGTCGGCGCGGTTTCGCTGGCGAGCCGCGCGGCCTCGGCGGCGTCCCGCGCCAGCTCGGCGGCCCGATCTTCGTCTATGCCTTCCACGTCGGCGCGGCCGTCTAAGATTGTGTCGCTCTGTCTCATGGGTGCCCCTATCGGTTCGGGTTCGCGCGCGCCCAGCGTACCAGCAAGCGCGCGCGTTCGGCGGCCACGCTTGCGCGGCCGGTGTGCGCGGTTAACGCGATGTGGAATCGTTGAAGCTCGGCGGCCGTGTACTGCGCGGCCAGCTCGGGATCGAGCTTGGCCGGGGCAAGCGGCGCAGACAGTGGGCGCGCGAGCGCGGCCAGCTCATCGCCCAGGCTTACACAGTGCGCGGCCAGCGAGCGCACAAGCGGATCGATTTCGTGATCATCCACCTTCTGATACTGCGCCGGTTGTGGGTTCTGTGCCCGCCTGCACCGATCGGATCGCTTTGCCGATCATGCTTGCGAGTGCCTGCGGCGTTGGATCTGCGTGGCCGGTCACGAG
>Ga0315283_10001905_pt1 | contig 17108 bp, 14 predicted proteins | sample YL17G09_0_MG_FD_204541 | JGI IMG/M metagenome (GOLD analysis project Ga0315283, IMG submission 204541) | Sediment microbial communities from Yellowstone Lake, YNP, Wyoming, USA - YL17G09_0 | ecosystem: Environmental > Aquatic > Freshwater > Lake > Sediment | place: USA: Wyoming | collected... | reverse complement strand
ACCCACCTCTTTCCAGTTTTTGACCTTGCCGTTGAAGATGTCGCGGATCTGCTGGGTGGTGAGGCCGACCACCTTGTTGGCGGGGTTGACAACCACCGCGATGCCGTCACGGGCCACCACCGTAGCGGTTAGGGCCTTTGCTTCCTCAGGCAGAGTTACCAGGTCGGCCATGCCGACCTGAGCCGCTCCGGACAGGGCAGACTGGATTCCTACTGCCGAGCCGCCACCCTGCACCGTGATGCTCATGTCTTTGTGGGTCGCCATGTACTGCTCGGCCAGCTTCTCGGCGAAGGGCTGGAAGGCCGTGGACCCGGCTAGGGTAAAGGAGACCTTGGACTTCCCGCATCCCAACAGCAGGAACAACGGCGTGAATACGAGCAGGACAGCGCATTTTCTGAACATGGTCATCTCCTTTTATCAATTCCTTTGGAAGTCCGTTCTCTTTCGTTATATCTCTCTTATATGATAACACCCGTGGGATTATTTCTTCGTTACGCCCATGTTAATTTTATGTTAAAATTACGGCCTGTCCGAAAAAAAACGAGGCTGTTGGCCTCGCTGATAAAGAATCGATTATATGGTATTTGATTAACTTAACTCAAACCAGAACCGGCTTCCCTTGCCCGTCTCGCTCTCACACCCGACCCTTCCCCCGTGGCGCTCCACGATGTGCTTCACGATGGAGAGCCCGAGCCCGGTGCCCTCTAACTCCCGGGAGTGGGTCTTGTCCACGCGGTAAAAGCGTTCGAAAACTCGGGGTTGGTCATCCTTAAGGATCCCGATCCCGGTGTCCTCTACTGTGACCCGTACACCCTTCTCTCCGATTCGAGAAACTGAGAGTAACACCTTACCTTCAGACCTGTTGTATTTGATCGCATTGTCCACAAGGTTGCCGATGACCTGCTCCAAGAGTTTCCCATCACCTTCGACCTCAGGGAGATCCGGCTCAACCTGTGCCTGATAGGAGAGGCCTCGCTCTCCGGCGGCCACTTCAAAGGCCTCCACGACTCTGCTCACCAAGTTTTCCCAATCCACTGGACCCAGGCTTAAGGGCGCTTCCCCCTGCTCGATCCGGGCCAGGGACAGGGTGTCGTCAAGTAAGCTTTCCAGCCTCTCCGCCTGGGATCGGATCCGCTCCACGAAGACGCGGTTGTTTGCTTTATCCTTCAGTGCCCCCTCCAAGAGGGTTTCGGCGAAGCCACGGATGGCCGTGAGCGGGGTCTTCATCTCGTGGGAGACGTTGGCCACGAAGTCCTGGCGCAGGCGTTCCAGGTGCTTGGTCTCGGTCACGTCATGCAGGACCATAAGCCCGCCCCGCGGTTCACCCCTCACTCCGGCAAGCGGAACCCCCACCACCTCCCAGACCTGCTCCCCGGGCGTGAACCCCGAGAGCTCTTTGTGGATCTCCCGGCCTTCCGCGATCACGGTCTTGGAAAAGGTGTGGAGCTCCGGGAGGCGGCAGACCTCCAGAAACAGCTTGCCCGGGACGGCAGCGGCTTCGAATCCCAGGAAACGGCCCGCCGCGCGGTTCGCAAAGAGCACCCGTCCCTCAAGGTCGAAGGCCACAACGCCCTCCACCATGCCCTCCAGGATGGCCTCTATCTCTTTCCGTCCTGCCTCAGACTCCGCGATCTTCTCTCTTAGGCGGTCCCGCATCCGGTTCAGGACCCCCCCCAGAGTTCCGACCTCGTCCCGGGACCAGCTCGGGGCCTGGGCCGCGAAATCCCCGGCTCCGATCCTCTGGGCCGTTTCCGCCATCTGCTTCAGGGGCCGCGAGACCTGCCGCGAGGTCAGATAGCCTGCCAGCGTGGCGACCAGGACAGCCAGGAGGCTGCCCAAGGCCATGAACCCGTGAACCCGTCTCCGGACGCCCTCCACCTCCACCAGGGGTATCGCCAGCCTCAGGTATCCCACACCCTTCCCCCCGCTCACGAGCTTCCGGGCTCCGTAAAGGAATCGGATGCCGACCGTTTGGCTCATCCGGGCGTCCGTGCCGAACCCCGCATCTCTTGCCGCTTTCACTTCCGGACGGGAGGCGTGGTTCTCCATTCCGGCCAGTTCCTCCCAACTGACCTCCGAATCACCGACCACCTTCCCTTCCGGGTCAATCAGAGTGACCCGCACCCCGAGGCGCTGGCCGGTCTCATCGCACCAGGGATTGAGAACCGCTATGTCCCTGGCTTCGAGAGCAGGCAAATCCACCTCGTTGGACACCGCGGCATCCAGGCGCTTCAACTCCGCGGCTTTCTGGGAGAGGAGGAAGCGGTCCAGGGAATATACCAGGAACAGGTTCAGGACGAGGAGACCCCCAAGCAGGGGCAGGAGGTAGGCCCAGAAGATTTTGTGGTGCAGGCGCTTCACGCTCCGCTATTCCTCAGCAAGCTTGTAGCCCACGCCCTTCAAAGTCTCAATCCACTTGGCCCTCGCCCCAAGCTTTTCCCTGAGATGCCTGACATGGACATCCACGGTGCGGGTCCCCCCGAAGTACTCGTAGCCCCAGACCTGGTTCAGAAGCTGCTCCCGGGTATAGACCCGGCCGGGATTCCGGACGAGAAAGGCCAGGAGGTCGAACTCCTTTGGGGTCAGGACGAGGGGTTTGTCCTTGAGGCGAACCTCGTGCCGCTCAAAATCAATGGTCAAATCCTTCAACTCCGCCTTCTCGGCCTGCACGGGCTCCTTTCGCCGGAGCAGGGCCTTGACCCGGGCCACCAGTTCCCGCGGGGAAAAGGGCTTAGTGAGGTAGTCGTCCGCCCCGGCCTCGAACCCAGTCAGCTTGTCCATCTCCTCGGAGCGGGCCGTGAGCATCAAAACGGGGATCGCCTTGGTTCGGGGGTCCCTTCGAATTTCCCGGCAGACCGCCAGGCCGTCCAGCTTCGGCAAAAGAAGGTCCAGCACAACCAGAGACGGGGGAGACGACCGGATCCGGTCCAGGGCTTTCTCGCCGTCCGGGGTGGTGACGACGCGGTATCCTTCCTTCTCGAGGTTGTATCGGACCAGGTCCGCGAGGTCGGCTTCGTCCTCGACGACCAGGATCGCAGGTTTCATTATCGGACGAGGGTCATCAGCTTGTAGATCACCCCGGCAAAGATCGCGGAGCAGGGCAGGGTCATGACCCAGGCGAACAATATCTGCTGCACGACCCCCCAGCGGATGGCCTTGAGCCTCCGAGCCGTGCCCACGCCCGTGATCGCCGAGGTGATCACATGGGTGGTGGAGATGGGAGCCCCGAAATGCGTGGCTGCAAAGATCACCAGGGCTCCCGAGGTCTCAGCGGCAAAACCCTGGACCGGCATGAGCCCGATGACCTTGCGCCCCACGGTCCGGATGATCCGCCAGCCTCCCCCGGCGGTTCCTAGGGCCATCGAAGCGGCGCAGGCGATGACCACCCAGAGGGGCACGTGAAAAGTGCTCAGGTAACCTCCAGAGACAAGGGCCATGGTGATCACGCCCATGGACTTCTGGGCGTCGTTCCCCCCGTGGGTCAGGGCCATGAACGAGGCCGAGAGGATCTGGATCATCCGGAACCACTTGTTCAACGGCCCGGGCGCGGAATGTCGGAAGATCCAGTAGATCGCCACCATGGAGAAATAACCCACCAAAAGCCCGAGGATCGGGGAGATCAGGAGGGCCAACCCGATCATCTTCAGACCCTCCACCTTGAAGGACCCGAATCCCTGGAAAGCGATCACTGCCCCGATGATCCCCCCGATCAGGCCATGGGAGGAGGAGGAGGGCATGCCGTAGTACCAGGTGATGAGGTTCCAGATGATCGCCGCCAGGATGGCGGCCAGGACCACCAGCGGGGTCACGGCCGTGGGCTCCACGATCCCCTTCCCGATGGTCGTGGCCACGGCTTTGCTCAAGAGAGCTCCGATGAAGTTGAGGGACGCCGCCAGAAGGATCGCCTTGCCCACGGACAGGGCTCCGGTCAGCACCGTGGTGGCGATGGCGTTGGCCGTGTCGTGGAACCCGTTGATATAGTCGAACAACAGGGCGGCGACGACGATCGCCCAGATCAGGGCCTGGTCAGGCATTCTTGACGACGATGGACTCGATGATCTTGGCGATGTCCGCGCACTCGTCGGCCGCGGACTCCATCCGTCCGTAGATCTCCTTCCACTTGATCACCGCGATCGGGTCCCGCTCCTTCTCGAACAGCTCGCCCAGGAGAGTCCGGGAGATCTCATCGGCCTGGGTTTCCAGACGCTTGATCTCGATGCAGAAGACCATCAGGTGGTCCAGTTTGCGCAGGGAGTGCACCGCCTTCTGGATCTGCTCGCTGGCCTGGATCAGGATGGCGGTCATCTTCCTCAGGGGCTCGGTGGGCGAGGGGATCTTGAACAGGACCATGCGGTTGGCGATGGCCTCGATGGAGTCCAGGACGTCGTCCAGGCCCGAGGACAGGGCGTGGATGTCCTCCCGGTCGATGGGTGTCACGAAGGAGCGGTTCAGCTTCTCCACGATCTCGTGGGTGATGAGGTCCCCCTGGTGCTCGACGTCCTTGAGCTTCTGGGCCTTCTCCTCCACGTTCTCGTAATGGTCCATGAAGTCCTGGAGGAGCCGGGCCCCGTCCACAAGGTTGTCCGAGGCCTTTTCAAACAATAAAAAGAAGTTATCTTCTCTGGGAAGCAACGATATCCTCATAGCGTTCCTTTCTCATGTTTCTAAAAGTTATATTACAACCTGAATGCCCCTGTCAAACCCCTGCCTAAAGGGTTCGTTGCCAGGGGATAAAAAAGGGCGCACAGCCGTGCGCCCCGGCCAATCCGTCGGATCGGTTTTCACCGGACGCTACGCTTTTCCGGCGCTGCCGAGGACGGCCTCGTTCTTCGACATGTACATCTTGACGAGCTCCTCCCGGGCGGGTCCCAGGTACTTGCGGGGATCGAACTCCCCGGGCTTCTCGGCGAAGACTTTGCGGATGATCGCGGTCATCACCAGCCGACTGTCGGAATCGATGTTGATCTTGCAGACCGCGGACTTGGCGGCCCTGCGGAGATGCTCTTCGGGGACGCCGACCGCGCCCTCCATCTTTCCCCCGTACTTGTTGATCAGGTCGATATACGGGATCAGGACCGAGGAGGCGCCGTGCAGGACGATCGGGAAGCCGGGGATGCGCCTCTCGACCTCATCGAGGATGTCGAAGCGGAGGGGCGGCACGGACTCGCCGGGCTTGACCTTGAACTTGAAGGCCCCGTGGCTCGTGCCGATGGAAATCGCGAGCGAGTCGACCCCGGTGCGCCTGACGAAATCCTCCACATCCCTGGGGTCGGTGTAATGGGACTTCTCGGAGGAGACGTGCTCTTCGATTCCCGCCAAGACCCCGAGCTCCCCTTCCACGGTTACGTCCCGGGTGTGGGCATACTCCACGACTTTACGGGTCAACTCGATGTTCTGTTCAAAGGGCAGGGCCGAGCCGTCGATCATCACGGACGAGAACCCGCTGTCGATGCAGGACTGGGCCAGCTCGAACGAGTTCCCGTGATCCAGGTGAAGGGCCACGGGCACCGGGTCGCCCAGTTCCTTCATCATCTGAATCGCGCCCTGCCCCATGTAACGCAGGAGCGTGGCATTGGCGTAGTCCCGCGCGCCCTTGGAGACCTGCAGGATGACCGGGGACCGGCTCCGGACGCAGGCCGTGATGATGGCCTGCAGCTGCTCCATGTTGTTGAAGTTATAGGCCGGGACCGCGTAGCTGCCCTTCATGGCCCTGGCAAACATCTCCCGGGTGTTGCTGAACCCGAGATCCTTGAAGGATACCGTTTCCCCTGATGTCGTCATCCGCTTTGTTCCTCCCGATCTAAACCAAATAAGTGATCCGCTCAACCCGGCTTTTTCCAACAGGTAATGGTAACACAGCGGAAAGTAAAAGTCAAGGCGAGGGGGTTGACCAGGGACGACATGCGCCGGATTGCAAAGCCGGGTGGCCCATCTCCGCCTACTTCCCCCTTGATTTTTTCCCCCTCCTGTGGTAGGATAAAAGGATGCCTTCTCTCTCCCGTCAAGGGCTTGCCGCGACCGTCATCCTTCTCCTTCTCCCGGCCAGCATCTGGGCCGAGTTTCAGGCCAAAGACCTGGCTGCCTCCGAGCGCACCATGGGCGCCCTGGTCAACGTGGAGCGGGGGCACACCGGCCTCGCCCCCCTGGAGTACGATGACCTTCTGGCCGGAGTCGCCCGGGCCTATTCCCAGGATATGCTCAAGCGACAGTTTTTCTCGCACACCAACCCGGACAAGGAGGGCCCCGGGGACCGGGCCGTGCGGATCCATCCTGAGCTCATCGCCCGGATCGGTGAGAACCTCCACCACGTGATGATCACCCCGGGGTTCGAGCTTTCGGAAAAGATGGGTCTTGACCAGATCACCCGGGACGGCATGGCCTCCCTGATGAAAAGCCCCGGTCACCGGGCCAACATCCTGTCCCCGGGCTACACCCATATCGGCATCGGCTATGCCGCCAGCGAGGAGGAAGTCTACATCACCCAGGTCTTCGGCGAGGAAATCTGTCTCCTGGACTCCCCGCCGCCCAAGTCCTGGCCTCGGGACTCGTCGCTCATTTTATCGGGACGCCTCCTGGCCGCCTATTCCCTCGCTCAGTTCGCAGCCTTCCTGACCGTCCCGGACCCTAAGGCCGTGTATCCCTTTGGCAAGGGAAAGGAGTCCATCGGAGGGCAGTTCCTCAAGGTGGAGACGCTTACGGACCGGCGCTTCCGAATCCCGGTGAGCCTGGACGCGGGAGCCGGGGACTACCAGCTGATGCTGGGCCGGGAGGAGAAGTTGATCCCGGGGCCGGTCATCAGGGTGAAGTAGAACGGATAATTTAAAAATGCAAAATGCCAATTTCAAATTGGAACAGAGACGGCAGGTCGCAAAACTATTTTTAACAGCCCGATGTGCCGGTTAAAGCTCTTATTCTTCTTGTTGATAACCTCCACACTCATCCTGGGATGCCGGAGGCCCGGAGAGCAGGCGAAACAGGAGCAGCCGGTTCCTCCGTCCCAGCCGGTGATGTTTTCGGGAAGGACCGAGGCCAGGCTGACCTACCTGGAGGGACGGGTCTCGCTCACCCGGGACAAAGCCCGGCTGCCGGCCGAGCTGGATATGGTCCTCCTGCCCGGGGACACCGTGGAGACCGGGATAGACGCCCAGGCCGAGGTCATGTTCGACGACTCCAGCACCATCGATCTGGACCCGGAGACCCGGTTCGGGATCAGTGAGCTGGCCAAGGATTCGGCCTCGGGACAGCGGACCGTCCGGACCAACCTCCTTTCCGGCGAGCTCCAGGCCCGGATCGCCAAGCTGGCCCAGAAGTCCACGTTCGAGATCGAATCTCCGACCTCGGTGGCCGCGGTGCGCGGGACCGAATTCATCGTGGCCTACCGGCCCGGCCAGCCCACCCAGGTCACGGTCCTGGTCGGAAGGGTTGGGGTACGCCGTCCGAGGATAAAGGAAGCCGAGGTGATCCTCCTGGAGCATCACCGGCTCGCGATCCATTTCGGCAGGAGGCCGGGAAAGCCCATCCGCCTAGCGCTCGGGGACGAGGACCTGATCCGGGTGAAGTGGAAACGCTGGCAGGAGCGCAAGATCAAGGTCATGGAGCGCCGCCGGCCCGGGAGAGCGATCTTCGGACCGGGGATACCCCGGGGCGTGGGGCCCGGAATGGGGAGGGGAACAGGAAAGCCCCCGCCCAGGCGGGGAGCAATCCGAAAACAAACACCCCGCAAGCCCGGGGGAGCCCTGAAGGGGAAAGGAAGCCGTCCGCCCCAAAGCAAAAATCCCTCGGGGAAGAAGCCCGAGGTCAGGAAAAGCCGGCGTTCCCGTTAGCCACGAAAAGGGAGAGGAAGCCATGCCCAAAGAGGATATGCCCAAGAAATTTCCCAAGATTGTGATCGACGCCCTGGCCGAGGACAACGGCCACAACGAGGAGGCCATCCTGCTGGTCGAGGCCATGCGCAAGGAGCGGGAGAGCACGCTCTACTCCGACCTCATCTACACCCTGACCCACCTGCACTTCAAGGAGCACGAAGCCCGGCACTACTGGGAAGAGATCCTCAAGCACAAGGTGGCGATGAGCCTGGACCTGAAGCGCAAGGTGGGGGTGCGCGTGGCCATCCTGGACTTCTTCACAAACATGCACCAGAAGATCGACAACCCCAAGATCATCGAGCTGGACCTTTACGAGCAGACCCTCCTCTCCTCGGTCACCGACGGGCTCACCGGCCTCTACAATCACCGCTTCTTCCACGACCGCCTGGAGGAGGAGACCGAGAGAGCCCGGCGCTATAAGACCCCGCTCTCGGTCGTCCTGTACGATATCGACGACTTCAAGGTCTACAACGACACCAACGGCCACATCGCCGGGGATGTGCTCCTTTTGGAGGCGGCCAAGGTCATACGCAAGACCGTCCGGCGTTCGGACATCCCCTCGCGGTACGGCGGGGACGAGATGGGCATCATCCTGCCGCACACCGACAAGGCCGGGGCTTACATCATCTCCGACCGCATCCGGGAGCGGGTTTACAACCATCACTTTCCCAACCAGGAGATCCTGCCCCTGGGGCAGGTCTCGATGTCCGGAGGCGTGGCCACCTTTCCTATGGATGCGGCGGACAAGACTACGCTCATCGAGGCCGCGGATCACGCCCTGTACCAGTCCAAGGAGAGCGGGAAGAACCGCGTGATCCAGTTCAATCCTTTGTTTCAGGAGTCCGAGTCCAAGCCCCCGGCGCCCGCGCCCTTAAGGAGCGGATGATCCGGGTTCGGCGGCACCTGCACCGGCATCCCGAGCTTTCCTTTAAGGAGCGGGAGACCAGTCGGTTTTTAGCCAAAGAGCTCCGGGCCTTGGGGCTCAAGGTTCAGCATCCCTTTTCCGGCACCGGGGTCCTCGCCATCCTGGAGGGCGGGAAGACCGGAAGGCTCGTGGCCCTGCGCGCGGACATGGACGCCCTTCCGCTCCAGGAGGAGACGGGACTTCCCTTCGCCTCCCGGAACCCGGGAGCCATGCACGCCTGCGGACACGACGCCCATATGGCCGGGCTCCTGGGCGCGGCCCAGATCCTTTATGAGCGCAGACGGGAGCTCCGGGGAGGAGTGCGTTTCCTGTTCCAGCCCGCCGAGGAAACCGTTCCCGGTGGCGCGAAAGGCATGATCGCCTCCGGGGCGCTCGCGGGCGTTTCGGTCATCTTCGGCCTTCACGTGGACCCGGTCCTGCCCACCGGGACCATCGGGACGAAATCGGGGGTCCTGTTGGCCCAAGCCGACGATTTCGACCTCACGATCATCGGAAAGGGGGGCCACGCCGCCCGGCCCCACACCTCAGTGGACGCGATCGTGGTCTCCTCCCTGGTCATCCAGGCGCTTCAGACAATCGTCAGCCGCAGGATCAACCCCGTGACCCCGGCCGTGGTGACCGTGGGAAGGATCTCGGGAGGGACCAAGCACAATATCATCGCCGACCGGGTTCTTATGCAGGGGACCTGCCGCAGCCTGGATGCGGGCACCGCCAAGAAACTCAAGGGCTCAGTGGGTCAGATCGCCCGGGACATCGCCCGGGCTTCCGGGGCGACCTGCCTGTTCAAGTACACCACGGGCTACCCCCCCCTTATCAATCCCGAGAGGGAGACCCGCTTCGCCCACGAGGCCCTGGGCAACCTTCTGGGCAAGAAGAACGTCCTTTCCCTCCCGGAACCCCTGATGGGCGGCGAGGACTTCACCTATTACCTCAAGAAGGTCCCGGGGACCTTCCTTCGTCTGGGCATCCGGAACGAGAAACTCGGCTCCACGTTCCCCTGGCACCACTCCAAGTTCCTGGTGGACGAGGAGGCCATCCCCATCGGCGCCGCGGCGCTGGCCCATCTCGCCCTGGAATACCTGCGCCAGAAAGACTGAAGGCGGTGACGTTGAAAACCAGGAGGGCTTGGCCACTCCTCCTCGTCCTTCTCTTCGCCAATTCCTCCCGGGCGATCATCCATTCCGATCGCTGGCTCCTCTTTCCGGACCTGCGTTACATCACAAGCCTGGCCTCGAACCCCCGCTACCTCTATGTGGGCACGAGACAGGGGGCCCTGCGTTACGACAAGCTCCTCCGGACCTGGGAGAACACCCCGGGCCTCTCCGGAAACTCCATCCTGGCGCCCGACCCTTTCTCCAGCAGCGTCTACTTCGCCCGAGGCTCCACCCTTTTCTCGATGACCTTCTTCGGTTCCAGCAGCCCGAGCCGGGTCTACGACTTCGGGGGGGAAATCCTGGCCATCGGGTTCGAGCCCACCACCCTCTGGGCGAAGGTCGGACTTTCCTATTACCGGTCCCTCAGGCCGGGGGTCACCTGGCGGAGCGTCCCCCGGGATACGTTCAGCCGACATCAAATCCAGTGGCAGACGGAGTTCTCCCCGGACTCCCTGCGCAACAGACCGGAATACGCCTTTCTCTCCCCCTCCGGCATCCTGGGCCCGTATCACCAGTTTTATCCCATCTCGGCTGTGGCCAAGGAGCCCATGGGTCAAGAGGTCTGGGTTGGAACCTGGGGAAACGGCCTCTACCATTACGGAATGACGACCTTCCAGGGCCAGCAGATCCTGATGGGCCCCGGAGTGGATGACGTTCGCGCCATCGCACGGGACGGCTCCTCGCTCTGGTTCGGAGGCTATCAGACCTCCCCGGAGCAGGTCGCGGCGATCACCTCCTATGAACCCGGGCCCAACCGCTGGGAGTACTTCCAGCCCTGGTGGAACGTGGGCCTGGAGAGCGCGCTGGTCTCGGGCATCGCCGCAGACAGCCAGTTCGTCTGGTTCGCCACGGACCGTGGGCTGGCCCGCTACGAGAAGAAAATCCAGGATTGGCGCACCTTCTCGTTCTCGGACGGCCTGCCCAATGATGACATCACCAGCCTGGCCTATGCCCAGGGCCGGGTCTGGATCGGCACCTCCGCCGGCCTGGCCTCGATGATCGCTTCGGCCACCAAAGCGGAGCGGGAGGAGGACTTGAAGGCCGTCTTCATCACCCACCTCGCCGCGGACGGCCAGGCCGTGATCGCGGCGTCCTCGAACGGACTCTTCCTGAAGCCCGATCGCGATTCGACCTGGCGGACTTGGCGTAGCGAGGACGGGGTCCTGGACTTCAATGTCCTCAATGTCCTGCCTGAGAGCGCCGGGGTGTGGGTCGCCTCCCAGCGGGGATTGGAATACTTCAACCGTTCGACCCGCGCCTGGGAACGGCACCTGGAAGTCCCCTTTGCAGCCCCGGTGCAGGTTTACGCCATGGCCTCGGACAGAGCGAACCTCTGGATCGCCACGGCGTTGGGGGCCCTGCAGTACGACAAAGCCAGGAAGTTCTGGAGGACCTACACAACCTTGGACGGGCTTCCGGACAACCGGGTACAGGCCCTGCTCCTGGACGGAAAGTACCTCTGGTTCGGGACAGCCCAGGGCGCGGCCCGCTACCAGTGGCAATGACCTACCGTGAGGCCACGGAGTACCTGCTCTCCTTCGTCAATTACGAACGCCAGCCCCCCCCTTACGACACCAAGACCTTAGACCTCCTCCGCTTCCGGGACTTCCTCGCCTCCCTGGGAAATCCCCAGGAGTCCTTTCCCTCCGTCCTCATCGCCGGGACCAAGGGCAAAGGCTCCACGGCCGCAATCCTCGCCTCCTCCCTCCAGGCCCAGGGTTACCGGGTCGGGCTTTACACCTCTCCGCACCTCTCTTCCTTCACCGAGCGGATCAGGATGAATAACCGGCCCATCCCCGAGCAGGCCTTCGCGAACCTGATTGAGGAGCTCAAACCCAAGCTCCACCCCCAGGGAGAGACCAATTTCCGCACGGTCTTTGAAATCCTGACCGCGATGGCTTTTCTCTATTTCCAAAGTCAGAAGGCGGACTTCGCCGTGCTGGAGGTCGGGCTGGGCGGACGGCTGGATTCCACCAATGTCGTCAATCCCCTGGTCTCGGTCATCACCTCCCTCAGCTTCGACCACACCGAGACCTTGGGAAACACCCTGTTCAAGATCGCCACAGAGAAGGCCGGGATCATCAACCGGGGGAGCCTGGTAGCCAATGCCCCGCAGAGGTCCGCGGCGCAGAAGGTCATCGAGCGATCTGTCAGGGAACATCACGGCATCCTTCTTCAGGTCGGAAGGGAAGTACGCTATGAGCGGCTGCCCCTCGTCGGGAACTACGAGCGCTTTCACCTGGAAGGCTCCTTCGGCTCCCTCCAGGGACTCCGCCTTCCGCTTTTCGGAGAGCACCAGGTCGTGAACGCGGCCACGGCCTACGCCGCGGTGCTCGGCCTAAGGATGCAGGGGATCGAGATCGGGGACAAGGTTGTGCGCCAGGGGTTCGCGTTCGTGGAGTGGCAGGGACGGTTCGAGGTCGTTTCCAAACGACCCTACGTCGTCCTGGACGGGGCCCACAACGAAGACTCAGCAAGGAGGCTTGTCCAGACCGTGAGGGAGAGGTTTCCGGGGCGAAGAGTCGTCCTCGTAATCGGCATCTCATCCAACAAGAACATTCCAGGCATCCTGAAGGCCCTCGTGCCCCTGGCCGAGGCCATCATCATCACCCGCTTCGATAACCCCCGGGCTGCGGACCCCGAGGCCATCGCCAGCGTCGTCAAATCCAAAGGCAAATCCGTAAGCCTCACCCCGAACACCCGCGAGGCCTTGGACCTGGCCCGCTCCCTGGCCGGGAAGGAAGACGTCATCCTGATCACAGGGTCGCTTTATCTGGTTGGGGAGATGCGCGAAAAGCTAGTCAAGACGGAGGGCCCGCTGCCGGCGGGATAGAACGAGTCTAGGGGAAACGGAAAAGGCCCCGATCTTCGGGGCCTTTTCTTTGGGCTTAGCAGTTAGTGAATCTCGATCCAGATGTCGTCCTTCGGCTGGTCCGGGTTCCTTTCTCCGATCCGGTTCCCCTCCCCGGCGTCGTCCGTGAGGTTCAGGCCTACACTATAGAGGCGGATCGTCTTCCCGTCCGGGACCATCTTGACACGCAGAGGCTGACCATTGGCCAGGTCGAAGAGGCTAGAATCTTTCGCCAAGACGGACTCTGGGTGCGGGGGATTCTTGGGCTGTTCGAGCCGGGATTCCCGAACTGCGAGGGAGGCCTTGAGCACCCGCATCGCGGCCAGGTGTTCATAGAATCGTTTCGACATGCGGAACGTGTTTGGAAAGAAAAAGGACGCAGGGTCATGGCGCCGGCTCGCTCGTTTGCCCTCCGCGTCTAGCTTCTCCAGCCAGGCTTTGGCCTCGGCCCAGTTTTTCCCGTGGAGGATCCGGGCCCCGTGCACGACGGCGATGTTCGGCCTCAGCCCATCCAGCAGCCCCTTCCGGCAGGAGAAGAACGACCTCCAGGACAGGGCGGACAGCACCACCTGGGCCTGGATTTTTCCAGCCAGTCCGGCGCGGGGAATTCCGAACGTGGCGAACAGGCCGCTCCCGTTCCATCCGCTGACCCGGGGCAGGAAGTAAACCTGGAACTCAGGCTCCAGGGACATGTTCGGGGACGGCCAGTTGCCCTCCAGCTTCGCGAGGGCTTCCTCGAGGAGGACGACGGAGGCCAGGTCGAACCGGTCGAGGTCCAGGGCAATCTGCTTTAGGGCGGCCTGCCCGATGACGATCCCGACCATCCTCCCGATGAACACCTCCCCGCCCCCTCCGATGTCCGCGCCCATCTTTAAAACCTTGGCATAGGAATCCGCCGCGGCCCTGGGCTTTCCCTGGGCGATCCTCACCCGTCCTTGGATTACGCCCAATTTGGCCAGGTTTTGGAGGGGGATGTACATGGGGATCGGCATCATCGGCCCTTGCTCGTACTGGTAGGGGATGGCGCAGTACGTGAAGACGCCCCCGGAGTCCAGGAGCGCAAGGGCCGGGGCATAGGTCTGGGTCAGCCGCTCAGCAAGCTTGATGTCGAAAGGCACCCCATCCCTGGTCAGAGTCGTGATCGCCTGCTTTTCCTCCGCGGACAGACTGTCTAATTGTTTGACGGCCCGGTCATAATAGTCCCAGGCGTTGGCGTCCTGCGCAGCGAAGGCGACCCCGGACGAGTAGCGCAGGGATTTGATCCGGGTGAAATATTCCAGGGACTCCTGCTGGGCCTGCTTCCACTGCGAGGACACGGTCAGGTCCGTGATGAACCCGATCAGCAGGGCCAGCAGCGCCAGAACCACCGGGATCAGGATGATGATCCCGAACACCCGGAGCACCCGAAGGATCGCTTTGCCGAAGTTCATCGCCCTACCCTCCTTTATGAATTAATAAAGCCTGGAGACCGCCTTCAGTCCTTCTCCTTGAGCCTCACGGTGATCTTCATCACCCAAACCGGCCTCCTCTCGAACGGGAGGGCCCTTTCCCAGAAGGGCCTCGCCTCCCCACTCCTTCCCTGTTTGTCCAGGAACTCCGCCAGGTTCTCCAAGGCCGCCGGGTAGCCCGGCTCCAGTCGGACCGCCTCGCGCAGCTCCCTTTCCGCCTCCCCGTTCCGGGCCTGGTTCCAGAACAGGACCCCCAGGTTGTTGTGGGCCTCGGCATAGTCCGGTTTCATCCGGATGGCCTCGCGGTATTCCTTCTCAGCCTCCCCGTCCTCTTCCCGGTTCCAGAGCGCGTCCCCGAGGTTGTAGTGCGCCTCGGCGAAATCCGGTTTCAGCCGGATGGCCTCGCGATACTCCACCTCCGCCTCCGGATACCTCCCCTGTCCCGCAAGGGCATTCCCCAGGTTGTTGTGGGCCTCGGCGAAGCCCGGCTTCAGCTTAAGGGACAGGCGGTACTCCTCCTCGGCCTCGTCTAACCTCCCCTGATCCCTTAGCGCCTTACCGAGATTGAAGTGCGCCTCAGGGTATCCTGGATTCAAAGAAAGGGCCTCGCGGTACGCCCCCTCGGCCTCGGCATATTTCCCATCGTGCCAGAACGCGTTCCCGAGGTTGTAGTAACCCAGGGCATGGTAGGGAGCCAGGGCTACAATGGCCCGGGCAAGGCTCTCTTCGTTCCTCCAGGTGGCATTCCATTGAAAAGTTCGCAGCCCGAACAACAAGAGAACCACGGCCACGAGCCCTGCCCAAGCTGGCCGGGTCCATGACCGGGCCCGGCGAAGGAGGGCCCACGCCCCCCAGCCCCCCAGCGCGCAGATGCCTACGGAGGGGAGATAGAGCCAGCGCTCGGCCAGGATCATGACCCCGGGGATCGGAATAAGGTTCGCTACCGGCACGAGTCCGAGGAGAAAGAAGGAAGCCAGGAAACCCACCCGGGGGCGCTTCCACAAAGCCCAGGCCGTCCCCACGAGGCTGGCGAGAAGCAGCGCCGCACCTAAAAGCACCCTCCAGTCCCAGGTGCTATCGGGAACCGGGACGGAGTGAAGGGGACTCAAGGCCAAGGGAAATGAGAGCAGGCGGAGATAGCGTGCATAGACCTCGAATCCCATCAGGAAATTCTTGCCCGGGCTTCCTCCCCACCACTCCGAGCCCGCGCCCTGGCCCCCCAGAACCTTTCCCCGATAGACCCAGTAAGCCAGCGCGATCAGGAGGAAGGGAAGGAGGCGGAGGATTTTGGATTTTAGATTAGGGATCGGAGATTTCCCGAAACCCACAAACCAGACCTCATACACAACCAAAATACCGAACAGCACCAGGCCTGTCTCCTTGGAGAAGCAGGCGATGAGAAAGCTCATGAGAGCCCCGGAAAACCAAAGGGCCCTCCGCCAACCAGAGGCATCGCGTTGCCTCTGATATCCGAAGAATCCGAGGAGCACGAACAGGGAGGCCAGGAGGTCCGAGCGTCCCAGGAATGCGATCACCCCCTCGGCGTGTCCCGGATGGAGCGCGAACAGGGCACCGGCCAGGAATCCGGCCTCCCGGCTCCGGCTTAAGTCCCGGACCAGGGCGACCACCCCGAATACGCAGAGCAGGTGCAGGAGGAAGTTCGTGAGGTGGAAGCCGAACGGGTTGAGCTTCCAGAGGGCGAAGTCCAGAGCCAGGGAGAAGGCCATCACCGGCCGCTGTCCGGTCAGGGGATAGATCGTGCCCTCGGCCGGCGAGCCCTGGGCCTGGAAGAAGCGCGTGGCCGGCCAGAGACCCCGGAGCCCAGGATTCTGGACGATGAAGAACTGGTCGTCCCAGACGAAGCCGTTTCGGAACACCGGCCAGAAGGCTCCAAGGCAGAGCAGGGCCAGCAGGCCCCAGAGCAAGAGGTCACCGAGGTTCTGATGCATGCCGCGTCCGATCATTGGTTTTTCCTTTGGTTCGCGCATTTTTCGTTTTCGCTGTTTACGAAACAAAACTCTACCATAATCTCCGAGGGTTTGTCAAGCAAAGAAAAAGGCCCTGCCTTGCGGGCCGGGCCTCCCCTCTTTTCCCCTGGGATTTATGTTCCCTTCACCCTTCCGGGGGTGCCGTTAGGATTCTTCCAAGTCACCAACAGACTATCGTAGGGGCCCACCGTGAACCCATAACGTTCCTGGGAGACGAGGGAGTCTGGGTTGGCAAAGTTGTCCACCAGGGCATTGATGCAGCGATAGAGGTGCACTTCATAGGCCGTTCCCGAGCCTCCGTTCACCGCGTATTTTGTCGAGCCGGAGAGGTTGAAGAACAAACTTGCATTGGGCACGGGCTGGAAGGGGTTCGTGCCCTGAGAGCAACTGAGGGTGAGGAGCAGAGCGATGACGAGGAGAAGGAGAAACCAGCGTGCAGGCATGAGACGATTACCGGATCAAGATGTCCACGCGGTTGGTCTTGAGGATCCCCTCAGGCACGAAGCCCGCGGCAAACGACAGGGCTTTGGAGGGCAGGATGAGGTTCTTGTTCATGTAGGCGGACACCATCCGGGCCCGGTCCAGGGACAGAGCCTCTTCGTCGGAGTAGACCCGCACGGTCACGTGGTCCGTGTACTTCTTTCGCACCAGGTCCACGGCCTCCTGCAGGAGGTCCAGCCCGCCCTCGAAGAGCGCGGCCTTGCTCGTGGGAAAGATGTCCTCGCCGCGCACCGCGATGATCCAGGTCCCGCCCTCGAAGTACATCAGCCCCGAGATGCGCAGGGGCTGTCCCACCACCTGGGACTTGTTGTTGGCCTTGTCCCAGGCATAGGAGCTGTAGGTGTAGGTCGCGCCCACGTCCATGATCGAGCCGTTG
>Ga0315283_10001904_pt1 | contig 17108 bp, 13 predicted proteins | sample YL17G09_0_MG_FD_204541 | JGI IMG/M metagenome (GOLD analysis project Ga0315283, IMG submission 204541) | Sediment microbial communities from Yellowstone Lake, YNP, Wyoming, USA - YL17G09_0 | ecosystem: Environmental > Aquatic > Freshwater > Lake > Sediment | place: USA: Wyoming | collected... | reverse complement strand
GGATAAATACCTGAATTCCTTTCAATGAACTGATTATAAAGAATATGTGTAGAAATGACTGAAGCAAGCACCATGTCTTCCACTTCAGAAGAATCGCCGGTCTTCTCAATCTTCTGAAGTAACATTGAGATCGAATTGTAGTCGAAAATTCCAGCTTTTTTGAAATAGTCAGGTGCCAGCATCTCTTTTACGTAAAGAGGAGATTTCTTAAGGAAAAATGCACTTTTTACTGGTGCTCTGTAAGCCTGTTTTGATCGCCTGATTATTGAGTCCGGGATCTTATTTTGCATAAGTCTTTTAAGCAGGTACTTTTCATTCAGGATGTTTAACTTAAAGTCGGCAGGTAACCTGTTACAAAACTCAATTACACGGTAATCAAGAAATGGGTACCGGCCTTCCACTGAATTTGCCATTGCCATCCTGTCTCCCTGTGATGAGAGAAGATATCCTGACATGAAGATAGAGGTCTCGAGCCATTGTGATTTTTGAAGGTAATCCCAGCTGTTAAATCCTTCCGGAAGCTTTTCTTCGAGCACATCAAGTGGTGAATACCCGATAAGCTCTGATTTGACCTCTGCAGAAAAGTGTTTCTTAATATGGTTGGAATTATTCCATCTAAGCAGATGTGAATAAAAAGGATTTTCAATCTCCTCCAGCTTATAACCATAGAACATTTTCAGTATCGCAGGATTAGCCTTCTTCATTTGAGGCAGATACGGATATAGCTTTGTAAGCAATCGTGGACGAATCACAGAATCAGGCTGTTTCGCCCAGAATCTTCTTATTTTAGCTTCCTTAAAAATATCATATCCTGCCAGCATTTCATCAGCTCCTTCACCTGTAATTACTACCTTTATATTGTTTTCCCTTACCAGGCGTGATAAAAGATACATCGGGGCCGGTGCTGTTCTGGTAACAGGAGTTTCAGAGTGCCAGACTACTTTCGGAAAGCTTTCAGATATATCTTCCGATGTACAGGTAATTGATTTATGTCTTGTATTAAGGTAATTAACTGCTTCATTCTGATAGGAACTTTCATCAAAATCTTTGTCGGCAAAGCCTATTGAAAATGTATTCAGAATTCCTGGTTCAATGTTTTTTATATATGCAACGGTGGAACTGGAATCAATACCACCACTCAGATAAGCAGCTACTTCAACATCGGCTCTAAGCCTTATTTTTACCGCATCATAAAAGAGTTCATGAAACTGGTCAACTGCTTTTGAAAGTGTCAGTTCGTTATTGGAATCATTATAACGCAGTTCCCAGAATTTTTTAATTCTGATTCCCTGCCTGTTGTAAATCAGGTAATGACCCGGAGAAAGCTCAAAAATATCCCTGAAAGCGGTACCGGGAGTTATAGCAGTCCAGAATGTATAAATCTGCGAAAGGTTCTCATAAGAGAGTTCAGGGGTGATATCTTTCTGAACAAACAATGATTTTATTTCTGAAGCAAAAGAGAATCCCCGTTCAGAATTATGATAAAAAAGGGGACGTATGCCAATTCTGTCACGTGCTATGAATACCTCTTCATTTATTTTATCCCAAACAGCAAAAGCGAACTGACCATTAAGCATTGACAGGCACTCTTTTCCATAGAGGGCATACAGCTGGACAAGTACCTCAGTATCGGAATTGGTTTTGAAACTAAAACCTTTGTCTGAGATTACTTTCCTCAACTCCTTATAATTAAATATTTCCCCGTTGAAAACTATCCAATAGCGGCCTGATGAATCAGATAATGGCTGTTGTCCGGTTGAGAGGTCAATAATACTTAATCTTACATTTCCCAATGCAGCAAAGGGTGACAGATAAATACCACTCTCGTCCGGACCACGATAACTTATGGCACAGAGCATTTCTTCGATTACGGATTTGCTTGCAGCTTTACCACTGTAATCTATTATGCCTGCGATTCCGCACATGATCAATTACTGTTTTTACGGATTATAAAATCAGTGATTGCATTAATAGATTCAAAATTCTCTTCAATAAGATCGGCATCCGATGTTTTTATTCCAAAATTTTCCTCCAGATATGTAATTAGAACAACAAAACCCATGGAATCAAAATAGCCTTCCTTGAATATTAAAGAATCATCTTTTATCTTGTCCTTTTCCACAAATGTTGCCTGCTGAATATACTCTTTTACTTTTTCTCTTATTGCTGTTGGGTCGCTGCTCATATCTAATTGGATGAATAGTATTGGATTATCGGATTAATTTGAAGCTAATTTTATTTTTAATTCCTGATGTAATAGTTGCTGTAATGTCTGTATGAGCTTTTGTGCAGATTCAGATCATTATAAACAATATCATAATTACTCAATTTGTTTGTCTTAAGGTTACCGATGACATTTGCGAAAATATCTTTCCTTGTGTAATTGTTCCTGATTATCATCAGAACTTTCGAAGCGTATTTCATCAAGAGAATGGCATCAGCTACAATACCTACAGGTGTTGTATCAATTATGATATAATCATATCTTTCTTTCAGGTAACCCATAAGATTATCCAGGATTCCTGATTCCATCAGTTCTGAAGGATTCGGTATTATTGGTCCTGCCGAGATGAAATCCAGATTTGTTATTGCGGTGTTTCTGATAATTTCTTCCGGTGAGGCCTTTTTTATCATATAATTTGTGAGTCCTATTGAATTGTCCTCTTTTAATTTAATATGCAGAGTCGGACGACGAAGGTCACAATCAATAAGTAGTGTCCTATATCCCACAGAAGCGATTGAGGATGAAAGATTCAGAGAAACAAAACTTTTGCCATCCTGAGGCTGGGACGAAGTAACGAGTATTACCTTGGATTTTTCATGATCAGATTTCAGGAAGAGACTGCTTCTGAGATTTCTGAATGATTCAGAAATTGCTGATTTAGGAAACTCAGCCACAACGGATTCACTCTTAAGATTATTACTGTAAATAACGCTCATAACTGAACGGTGGAGCATATATTCAGCATCATTAATACTCCGGATCTTGTCATCGAAGAAGTCTCTGATTAAAAGATAGAGGGTAGGGAGAAGCAATCCAAAGAAAAAGGCCATCATATAGTTGACGGTTTTCTTGGGCGAAATTATCTTGGAAGTTATTGTCCGGGCAGGTTCAGCAATTTCATAATCAGGATAATTAGAAGCCAGCGAAATTGCAGCTTCCGATCTCTTCTGGAGTAGGAATGTATAAATTGCATCATTCAGGTTGAATTCCCGTTGCATGCTTACCATATTCATCTCGGTCCTTGGCAGCTTGGATATTTCTTTTGAAAGCTTTTCCTGACGGTAATCAAGCTCATTCAATGAAAGCGTGAGTGTATTCAGGTTACCTGTGAAGTTTTCGAGGATTGTCTGCCTCTGGACTTTTATTTTATTTTCGATCTGGCTCAGGAAGATGTTTTTCTGCGGATTGCTGCCTTCCAGGAGTGTAGCTCTCTGAGTACTCAGATCATTCAGGGTGGTGATAAGCTGATTTATTATTGGATCGTTTACATTCATTGACGAAGGAGGATTAACTCCCGACAGGCCATCGCTTGATTTCATGTAATTTATTACATAATTGTAATATCGTTGGGTTACCTGTAAGTTTGCACGTTCAGTTTCAATCTGTTGCATCTGTTCGTATATACGCTGACCCTGGAAGCTCAGGTCCATTACCTGGTTTGCAGTTTTATAGTTTCTTAAGGCTGATTCTGATCTGACAAGCGAATCGGATATTCCTGAAATCTGCTTATCGATAAAGTTCATCGTACTTCTGGCCACATTGTTCTTCTTATCAAGATTATCCTCAAGGAACGAATTCAGGTAACGGTTAAGAAAAGTTATGGTTTTATCAAGATTACTTTCAGAAAATTTGATATTAATGATAGAGGCTAAAGGGGATGCCTTATCAATTTTCAGTTTCTTTAAAAATCCTTTTGCAAGAAAATCCAGGTGGTTGAATCTGAAGTAATATTGGTTCCTGCCGGGTGACTTCTGGTTAAGAAATTCTTTGTTCAGAGCTACAGAGAACCTGAAAGTTCTGTTGCTGATAGTTTCGTTGAATTTGCAGGTAGTATCGATATCCACTGTGTTGTCCTTGCTTACAATCTGATTATCAAGATAATTATAGAATGAAACTTTCTTTTGCGAAATTTTAAGTCTAAAGGAAGATTCATTGAGGATTGTAAGATAGATGTTTGCATTAATTGGCTGGATATGCGACTTATCAATGCTGACAGTGACAGGAGACTTACCAAACATTTCATTTGTCTGCTTGAAGATATTTTTGTATTCATTGAAATAGCTGACTTCAAGATTCATGCTATTAACAGTTGAGTAAACCAGCGCAAATGAACTAAGATTGGTAATATCATTCTCTAATTTGTTTACCGATTCAAGAGATTGCAGACTGTTGAAGAGTTCGTTTGAACTCAGGATAGAGGTAGTTTTATTTTCAATCGGACTTAATGAAGCTGATGCCTCATATACCTTATGCGAAAAATAATTGTTAAGGAAAGCCAGAGCAAAACATACCACAATCATTGCCATATATAAATACTTTATTGATGCAACCTTTAAAACAAAGTATTTAAGAGGGGCAATTGATGAATCAGGTTCTATGGTCTTTAACATTGTCTTATAATTTATTGATAGCTAACACCAAATAATAGCAACACTGCGACCAATGTTGTAATTGAAGCTAATATTGTCGTATATGTAACGTTCGTATAGCTTGATGATTTTGATTTCAGAGGTTCGACTACCACAACATCGTTTGGCATAACATAAAAGAAATCCTTACTGGCAATTTTGGAATCTGAAAGATTAAGTTTATGGTGCATTATTTTATCTCCTTCCTGTCTTATGAGTATTACATTCTTCCTGTTCCCGTATGATGTTATTCCACCTCCCAGTGCCAGTGCTTCATATATGTTTATCTTATCCTGTGAGAAGATATACATTCCCTGTTGCGCTACCTCACCTAAGACCGCAACCTGGTTATCAATAAATTTTATACTTATTGTTGTATTTGGAACATATTCATTAAGGGCAATCTGAATTTTCCTGGCAGCATCTGTCAGTGTAAGTGAGCCGACATTAATTTTCCCTACAAACGGGAAATCAATATTGCCGGTTTCATCTACAAGATATCCTATAACGCTGGTTGAGCTGCTTGAGTATCGAACTTCTTCAGGAAGATCGAAAATCTGCCTTGTCGCCGGATCAATACTGAGCACTCTTATGTATATTCTGTCAAATGGCAGGATGATTTTGTGAGTTTTTGGATTTGTCACAGGCTTCTCCACTTCATCAATGTCGTTAAAATAGCTTAACTTTTCTACAGGTACACACGAACTAATGAATACCACTAAAATTATTGCCAGGTACAGCTTACTTTCAAAAAAGATTTCTTTTTTCATAAATTAGTTTAATAGAATTTTCAAATTCCTGTTCTTTGAAATACAGTTTTTATTGTTTTGAGCAAAATTATAAAATCTAATCGAGGTGACCAATTGTCAATATATGCCAAATCCATTTCCATCCATTTTTCAAATTTAACACTATTCCGGTCAGGAATTATCTGCCAGAAACATGATAAACCAGGTTTTACTGATAAACGTCGTAACTGCCATCTTTTGTATTGCTCAGTCTCGCTTTTTAATGGCGGTCTTGGCCCTATAAGGGACATTTCACCCTTCAGTACATTTATTAGCTGTGGTAATTCGTCTAATCCGGTTCTGCGCAGGAACTTGCCAACAGGTGTAATTCTTGGGTCATCCTTGATCTTGAATACCGGACCATCCATTTCATTCTGGGATGCCAGATCCTCTCGTTTTTTATCCGCTCCCACAACCATGGTTCTGAATTTGTACAAATCGAACTGACGTCCCCGTAATCCAACTCTGGCCTGTCTGTAAATAACCGGTCCTCTGGAGGTTAATTTTATCAAAAATCCTATAATAAGCATTATCGGAGACAGAAGAATCAGTAAAATAATTGAGAAATTCATATCCATGAATTTTTTTAAAGCAAGAGCAAAAGGTTTATAAGGTATATTAATAAAAGTAAGGAATTTCTCACTCCCGATAACAGAAGAAAAAGCATTGGTAAGATTCAGCTGCAATTCCCGGTATTTAAGCCTGAAAACAACACCCAGCTCCTCACACGATCTGATTGTTTTCCTGACTTCTGAAGGATTTATTTCCTTTTTAATATATAGCACTTCGTCGATAGTGTCGATCTCCATAAGATCATTAAGAACCATTTTTGTTTTTTCAGGAAGGATCTTATAAGTTCTTCCATACTTTTCATTGAGAAGTTCAGAACTTGAGAAAATGAATGTTATCCTGTAACCCCAGTCAACGTTACTCCGAAGTTCCTCTATGAAAGGGATAGATGAATCATCAGCTATAAGGATGGTATTAACGTGATTAAAACCTTTTGCCCTGTATATTCTAAGGATTTTATACTCAACGATCCTTGCAAAAAGAAGAAATAAGAAACCAAGAAAGGTAAATTCAACAAGAAATAATCGGGAGAGGTAAGCCAGTTTGAATACGAAATAGAGAACAAGAAGAATAGCACTTACTGCCAGAGCCGACTGAACATATTCAAATAAAAGTGTCCTGTATCTCTTGGTTCGAGGGATTTCAGTAATCTTTATGATATATAACGTAATCAGCCAGAGCGGAAGAATTGTAATAAATATTAGTGTAAGGTCCTTTCTCTCGAAAAAGAAAAAATCACCTTCCCCATGGTAATTATGCAGGAATGCTATCTGATAAGCAAAAATAATTCCAAGGATATCTATTATACCCAGGATAACGTTGACAAGGTTCCATCTCTTAAGAAACGGAATAAGTTTAAGACGGATTATAGTATTGAATATATCCATAACCTATAAACTGATAAACAGGCTGTTTATTTTTACGACTACCTAATCAAAAACTAACAATTTCGATTTAAATTTTATCAGGAGTGAATTATTATTGTTAATAACTCATCCTATTCACACTCTCTTCTGAGATTTTGGGTCCAGAAATAGGAGATCCCGTTTATGTCTGTGATGTCAATAACTTTAAAACCATGCTCTTCAAGAAGTGCTGTCACTCCCTTTTTTGAAAGACTCCTTTCAGTCAAAGGGTCAAAAATATTTATAATTCCGTTGAAGAATTTTACTGACTGATAGTTTGAAACTGCTTTTCTCTTAGGATCATTTCTCTTAAAGCATCCGGCAAAATATGAACCTGTAGGTAAAATTCTAAAAAGAGTGTGAAGAAAACTCTCAAGATGTTTGACATTATTCAGGTTCTTTAAATTGATAAGAGTTTTAATCCCTATGAGATCATTATGATCATAATAATAATGATGCAGAGAAGAGAGAACCATAATGTTTGTCTCTTTTATAAGGCCGGTCCAGTTCAGATACTTAAAGAAATCATCTCCTCCTTCCTGAAGGAAATCTTCCAGAGCAGGATTTATTTTCGATTTCCCTTGTCCTGCAGACTCTCTATCTAAATTAAAATTGGTCAATCCGTCTTGACTGACAGACCTTCCTGAAATCGAAATGTTTTTCATTTTTCTTGCATTGATGTCGAGGTAAAAGTATCTATTATAAGCATCTCTGGCAAGTAGGCAAGGCCCAGCCAATGGCTATATCAGTAGGTATTCTGATACTTTTGTCATTAAATATCCGGCGATAATCATAACTGGACGGCTGTTGAAAGAAGGAATCGGAACTTACGTCAAATAAATCATAAAATTTATCAGATGTTATATGATATTTTTGACTTTTACAGATCTCTTACTAATTAAAATGCAGATAATAAGTCGTTTAATTCATTGTCACCTGCTTTTTTGCAACCTATTGCAGGAGATTGATATTTTGACAAACAACTTTGAAAATTAGATAAAAGTTGACTTTAGATAAAGGTTCCGGAGTACCCATATATCTTAAACAGTAAATGGCGTCAGCATATCAGAGCATGCCGGATCATGCTGATCATAGGCCAGGTTTAATAAAAATAAAGTTAAATGCGAGGAACCTCAATCAGTCAGGCAGATTTCTTGTGGTTTTCTGCACAGAAATATGTTATGTTGCTGATTTCAGTCATATCAACAATTTTGAAATCATGAGATTCCAAAAGCCTGATAACATCTTTTCTTGTCATGAACCTTTCAGACTTTGAGTCAAAAATGTTAATCAGACTGTTAAGAAATTTAAAGGATTGATAGAAAGGAACAGCTATGCCACTGTGAATCTTATTGTCTTTAAAACAACCTACAAAATTTGCTTTTGAAGGAAGCACCCTGAAAACATTGCCCAGAAAAGTGTCAATGTGATTAATCTGATTGAATCTCTTAAGGTTGATTAATGTCTTAACCCCCTTAAGATCATTGAAGTCATAATAATAATGGTGTATTGATGATAAAATCATCAGATTAGGATCTTTAGCCAGGCCAAGCCATGTTATATAATGGTAGAAATTTTCACCGCCTTCAGCCAGCAGATTATCAAAAACGGGGTTATTCTGAGTATCAGTCATGGAAATATCTTGATCTCCAGTACCAATCTTAACGGATTGATGATTAATAATTTCGTTTCTATATTTAACATTTGATCTTTCCATCAACCGGATTTATTAAATCCGATCATAAAATTAACAATTAGGAACTTTGCTGCAAAGTTTATATTTTCCACAAAGTTATTAAATCATGGAATAATATTAAAGTTTCTATATGATAATTGTTTATTCATCAATTAATTAATTGCATTTATCAATACTATTCATTCGTTTGTCAAATTGTTGATAAAATTTACTAACAGTTTTAAGAGCCAGGAGCCCTGAATTATTTCCATATTGTATAATGTTCATAAAAAGAGTGTGATACAGTAGCATGGTAGTAAGATAACAGCATTAAATCTGTCCTTTTGATATTTTGACCAATGGTTATAAAATTTAGATGAATGTTAATAAATCGAAATATCTGTTACCATTACATATCAGTAAGGGCAGGGGATTTGATGATTCCAGGAGCCTTTAAAATACTTATAACAATATCGGGATGTTCCTGAAATTCATTGCCTGTGATTAATAAGCTCATTAATTTCGTTCAGATGTAATCTCAGATGCCCTGGAAAATCAGCGATCATTTTTCTGAGAGTAATATTTTTATCCGGGCCTGAAATCCACTCGTTTTCAAGTTTGTCAGTCCGGATGTTTTTGATAACGTGGCAGAAATGCAGCAGAGAATACTTCCAAAGCTGAATCATGTTAAACCACTCTTCATTCTGATAATCCTGGATCGCTATCCAGCGATCGTTATTACCCATTGATGCATAGTTTGGAAATGCAAACGGACTCTTCTGATACTGCAGATGTACAACCCTGTGGGTGTTGTTTGTGGCGGAATCGATCAGGTGGCCAAGGATCTGTTTTACAGTTCTGCTTTGACTGTTCCGGAATTCAGTGATAGTCTCCTTTGGAAGGGCAGAAAGTTTCTGCTCCCATTCCTTGATCAGTAATAGGATTTCGTTCGCTATCAGGGATGGTTCTGTCATGGTTATTCTGTTTGAGGTGAATTTCAATGTCTTAAAATGGAGATCATTTAAATAACATATTTGTAAAGATAATTTATTCGGATATCTGTTGAAGAAAGTGATAAGTGTGATTTTACTGAAGACTGATTAAAGATTGATATAAAAATCAAAAATATTAATTATATTGATAAGATGGAAATTATTCAAATCTGTCCCAAATGCGGGTTACCAGCCATTGCAGTTAATGTTGAAGCTGTTAGTTTTAATGTCAATGAATCAAGCAAAGCATTGGTTGATGTAAAGAATAAATGGAGTGTTTGTGTTAATCCGGATTGTGATTGCTCTTATTTTTCAAAACGTTTAACTTTTAGGACGTCAGATTTAATTGCTCCATTGTTTTTTAAAGATGATTCGGACAATGTGCCAATATGCTATTGTTCCAACCTGACAAGGGGTGAGATAAAAAATGCTGTAAAAAACGGGTCCAAGAGCATTGATGATGTGCAGAAATACACCGAAAAGGATATAACCGGATTATGTCAAGCGCGGAATCCATTGGGGAAGTGTTGCAGGAATGTCTTTTTAAAAGCAATTTCAGATTCTCGTAAATAGGCAACCCAAAATTCGACAGAAATGAAACTGGATATTACAAATCGCTTGTCTGATAAATATATTTCCCATTATTTTACCCAAGTAGTTTTAAGTTTCTGCAAAAACAAATTACTTCAATAAAAAACCTTTGGGGAGTACCTCTTCTTTTATTATTTTAGCCGGTCACTAGTGACGATAATACTTTATTTTAATGAAACCGGAATCTGGAAGAAAACGTTTGAGAGTATATATCCCTCTGGCAGTAGTTTTTGGACTGGTATTGGTGGGTTGCTGGTACTGGTACAGGGATTATTCGCACTATATAACAACCGATGATGCACATGTTGATGCTGATAATGTCAGCATAGGTTCAAAAATACTTGGCAGGATAGCTGGAACTTATTTCAATGAGGGAGATATTGTCAGACAGGGTTCTCTTCTCGCAGTTCTCGACAGCTCTGATCTTGTTGCACAACGGAACCAGGCAATGGCTCTAAGGAAGCAGGCATTAGCTAATCTTTCCCAGACTGAAGTCAAATATTTCTCTGATCAGAAGGGAATAAGAGTACTTGAGATAAATCTTGAAAGGGCAGCTGATGATCTTGACCGGGCCCAAAAGCAGTCGGACGGTGGTGTAATAACCTCCGAGCAATACAGTCATATAAAGAAAGGTTATGAAACTGCAGCTGCCCAGCTCGATGCCACTAAAACACAATTGCTGGTCTCGAGATCAATGATTTCAAGTGCCAGTGCAGCTGCAGATGCTTCAGGAGCACAGGTAAAAGTACTTGATACACAGATAAATAATACCCGACTTTATGCGCCTGATGATGGAGTTATTTCCAAACGGTGGCTTCTCCCGGGTGATATAGTACAGCCAGGGCAATCGGTATTTACAATGACAAAAAACAAAAACCTTTGGGTTGTTGCATTTCTTGAAGAAACAAAAGTGGCCGAAATTCATGCCGGACAGAAAGTAAAATTTTCAATTGATGCCTTCCCGGGGGTAAGGTTTGAGGGCAAAGTTTTCCTAATCGGATCAACGACGGCATCGGTTTTTTCATTAATTCCTGCAAATAATGCTTCAGGTAATTTTACGAAAGTCACCCAACGAATTCCAATAAGAATATCAATAGAAAGTGCTGATAATAACAGTCAAATCTCCTCCTTCAATATTTTATCAGGGATGTCGGTCCTTGTGAAAATAATAAGGGAATAATAATGGCATTAAAGAGAACACCATTCCATCAGTTAAGAACTGTTGCCAGGAAGACCAATCCCGCCTTTCATCCAAGTCACATCTCCTATAAATGGCTTTTATTGGGCAATGTGATGCTTGGAACCTTTATGGCGGTTCTTGATGCCACTATTGTAAATGTAAGCCTCCCAAAAATAATGGCTTCATTCGGGGTAGGCCTTGACAAGGTTGAATGGGTAATAACCGCCTATATGCTTGCAATGGCAGTGGCTCTTCCAACCTCTGGTTGGATGGCAGATAAGTTCGGATATAAGCGTTTGTATTTCATAGGTTTATTCCTTTTTACATTTGGATCATTTTTATGCGGCAGATCTTCAGACGAAAATATGCTGATTATTTCGAGAGTCATTCAGGGTTTGGGAGCCGGAACCATACAACCTCTTGGAATGGCGATAGTTTCAAGAGAATTTCCTCCTCATCAGCGGGGCATTGCTTTGGGATTCTGGGGAATATCTGCTGCAGCCTCAGTCTCATTTGGTCCGTTGATTGGCGGATATCTTATCGACAGGTTCAGCTGGCCTCTTATCTTTGATGTGAATATTCCGGTCGGGATTCTTGCCATGTTGTTCACTATTATAATACAAAGTGAATATATAAACAGGGCAACAAGAAGGTTCGACCTGGTAGGTTTTATTTCTGTCACTATTTTCCTTCCTCTCTCACTCTATACATTATCACAAGGCAATTCAATGTCAAATTCGGAAGGATGGCATGCCCCTCACATACTGGCATTTGCTGCAATATCCATAATTGCCCTGGCTGTTTTTATAACAGCTGAACTCACTGTTAAAGAACCTCTTCTGGACCTTGGGCTCTTGCGGAACCATAACTTTGGTATTGCAAGCATTATAATGATATTATTCAGTCTGGGAATGTTCGGCAGCACATTCCTGCTGCCCATATATCTGCAAAATGCCCTTGGTTATTCAGCTTTCCAGGCAGGTTCGGTATTTCTTCCGGTAGGTATTATTCAAGGGATAACTGCTCCGATCTCAGGAAGGATTTCAGACAGAATAAACCCAAAAGTTCCACTCTATCTGGGAATAGGCCTTTTTGCACTGAGTTTTTATCTTAATTCTTTCCTTTCCTGGCTGACTGAACTTCACTTTATAATGCTCACACTTTATATGCGGGGACTGGCGATGGGACTTACATTTACTTCTCTGACTGCAGTTTCATTGTCAGAGATTCCGCGCGAAAAAATGGGACAGGCATCTGCCATCAGCAATTCAATAAGACAGCTTGGGGGAAGCCTTGGCATTGCTATCCTGGCAACTCTGTTGACAACCCGTGTGAGCTATCACAGTCAGCTTTACGGTGGAGCTGTTAATCCGCGTTCAGAAGTATATCAGCAAACAGTTAATAAAATTAAGATTCATATTCAACATGAAGCAGGAAGTTCCCCTGCAGTTGCTGCAAGACAAAGCCAGACATTACTGCTGTCAAATTTGAACAAGCAAGCTTATATTGAAGGGATAAATGACGATTTCCTTCTGGCAGGAATTATAACTCTGCTTGGAGTGATCCCTGTTGCTTTTCTGCATACAAAAAAAACTAAAATCCAAAAATCCCCGGAAAATGGAAAAAAGAATAGCACTTAGAAAAATATTCATTCTTTTTGTTTTGGTTATCTCTTTCAGGAACAACAGTCCGGGACAGGTTAATTTAAAGGGAAATGGGAACCCCATTAACGATTCACTTTCCCTTAAAGAGATTATAGGGCTTGCTATCTCAACTCATCCCACTGTTAAAGAGGCAGAAGAGACAATTAATAATGCGAATAACAGGATAAATCTTGCAAAAACAGGTTATTATCCGGAAGTTGATATGAATGCCAATTATTCAAATATCGGTCCGGTGACAACCCTCAGAATTCCTGATATAGGTTCGATAAAACTGTTTCCTGAGAATAATTATTCAGCATCTTTAAATTTCAGGCAGGTTATTTACGACTTTGGAAGAACAAGGAAGAATGTTGAATTTGAGAATGAAAACAAGGCAATAAGTGAGCAGACTCTGGAACAGACGAAACAAAAGCTCTCTCTGCTTGCTGTAAATAATTTTTATACACTCTTGTTTCTTCAGTCGGCTATAAGGATTAAGGAAGAACAATTATCAGGACTTAATGAACACCTGAATAATATTAATAAAATGGTAGCAACAGGTTCCGCTACAGAATATCAGGTTCTTTCAACCAAAGTAAGAATATCTGCCATCGAAAGTCAGAAAGTGGACATTGAGGCTGCTATAAATACGCAGCAGGCTTTTTTGAACACTCTGATTGGAAATGACCAGGCGTCGAATCCTGTAGTAAAAAATGAACTTAATGCCATACTGGAGGTAATACCTTCAGATTCGCTGATGACTTATGCCATGAAGCACAGGGATGATGTGATCCTGAATCAGAAGAGGATATCTCTTGCAGAGTTGAAGTACGGGATTACAAGGCTGCAATACAATCCTGTCTTAAGTTTTTCAGCAACAGGAGGTGCAAAAAACGGGTATGTGCCATATCTTGACGAGATCAGGCCTAATTATGTGTTGGCACTTGGAATGAGGATCCCGATCTTCGATGGAATGAAAACCAAATTCAACCTTTCTCAGGTTAAGTCCGCAATTACTTCCCTATCCTATGAATCAGATTATATAAGGCGGAATGTCTCAAATGACCTTGTTGATGCAGAAACATATATGTTTTCATCTGAAAAGAAAGTTGTTCAGTATAGCCTTCAGCTTGAACAGGCATTAAAGGCTTACTCATTGGCAGTTATAAGTTTTAATACAGGAATTATAACAAACCTGGATCTTCTTGATTCAAACACTTCTGTTTCTGAAAGCAGATTGCTTTTGCTGAAAGCTAAAATTGATTATGCAGCGAGTATATATAAGCTTAAAGCTGCATTAGGAGAAAGAATATACTGATTTTCGATTGCCTTCCGAAAAGCAAAAATGAGGTAAATAAAACTCTCTCCACAACCGCCACCTTGAAACATACCACCCCCTACAATGACACCATCTAATGTGAATATTCTGGACTATAGTGTACAAATATTTCCGGAGTAATGTGTACAACTGATTCCGGAGCAAAGTGTACAACTTTTGAACAGGATTTAAAAATAAAAAAGATTTTTTGCCGGGGTGCGGAGCACAAACCACGGGGACATTCTGGCATATAGTGTACAACCTGTTCCGGAGTAAAGTGTACAATTGATTTAAATAAAAGGGATTGATTTGTGACTTTTGTGCCTTTCAAAAAATAAGGCACTATGGCAAACAAATCAATCAACATGACGCAGGTAAGGCGGATCATACAATTAAAGGCAGAAGGATTAAGCAAGCTTAAGATATCCCAGTCACTTCATATTCACCGGGCTACCCTTGAAAATTATCTTTCAAAATTATTAACGAGTGATAAAAGCTATTCGGAACTTTTAGAATATAGTGATGAGGAGTTAATGGGTTTAGTTTATACTGACCGGGCAACTCCAAAAGCCGATGATCGTTTTGATGACCTTAAGAAACATCTTGATTACTTCCAGCAGGAACTCACCCGCCCTGGAGTAACCCGGAAGGTTCTTTGGGAAGAGTACCGGCAGGCCTATCCTGATGGATATCATTACGCCCAGTTTTGTGAGCATTTTGCCAGGCATGTCAGGAGCACGAAAGCCACAATGCATTTTTTACATCGTGCCGGGGACTTCCTTCAGGTTGATTTTGCAGGGAAAGAATTGCAATATGTTGATGTGCAAACGGGTGAAATCGTTTCATGTCCTGTATTGATTTGTACCTTACCCTTTAGTGGATATACTTATGTAGAAGCTTTGCCCTCAGCCAGACAGGAACATCTTTTTTGCGCATTGAACCGCTGTCTGGAATACTTTGGCGGGGTTCCCAGAAATGTTTTAACTGACAATATGAGACAGCTTGTTGGAAAGAACCTGCGTTACGAATACAGGTTCCAGGAATTAGCCGACCAGTGGGCGGTACACTATAATACCAACCTTGTGGCAACCCGGCCCCGTAAGCCCAAAGACAAACCCTCGGTAGAAAATAGTGTTTACCTTTCTTATCTAAGGATCTATTCAAGGATCCGAAATGAAGAGTTCCATAGTGTCTTTGAAATAAATGTAAGGATAAAAGAACTACTTGTAACGTATAACAAGGCACCATTCCAGAAGCTTTCCGGAAGCCGGCTGGAACGGTTCCTGAATAGTGAAAAATCCCTGTTAAAGCCACTGCCTCAGGATCCATTCGTCATAAAACACATCACCACGGGGAAGGTACAGATGAACTATCATGTCGTTTTAGGTGAAGACAAACATCAATACAGTGTTCCCCACCAGTATATCGGACAGAACACAAAAATCATTTATGATGAGCATAACGTGGAAATTTATGTTGGTTTTCAAAGGATAGCCCTTCATAAGAGAGACTATCGCAAACATGGATATACAACCCTTGCTGAACACATGCCTGAAAAGCATCTTAAATACAACGAGACCCTTGGATGGGATGCTGACTACTTCGTTTCATTTGCATCTAAAATCGGGGAAGACTCGGCGGTGGTTATTAAGAAAATACTTGCTTCAAAGGATTTTGTTGAACAAACCTACAATGCCTGCATAGGCTTAAAAAGGCTTGCTGAAATTTACGGACCAGTCCGTTTTGATAATGCATGCAGCAGGGCTTTAAAAGGCAGCAGGATAACTTATGGAATGATTAAAAACATTTTGGAAAACAACATGGATAAACAGGAAGAACCTGGTCCAACCCTGTTCTTTCTTCCAGACCATGAAAACATACGCGGCCCTCATAATTACAATTAATTTATTTTAAACCACACTTTAAATTAAAACTATGAATACACAAATCACTCTTGATCACCTTGCGGAACTAAAACTCCAGGGTATGGCGCGAGCTTATCAGGCTGTACTATCGATGCCTGTCCAGGAGCAGCCATCCATTAACCAATTTATTGCCCGGCTGGCAGAAGCAGAAATACAGGACCGGACTCATAAGAGAACTGAAAAGTTCCTGCTTCAAAGTAAGCTGAGATACAATGCAGTTCTGGAACAAGTTCATTGCAATCCTGACAGAAATCTTTCTCAGGAGAAATTGATGATGTTAGCAGATTGCAGTTTTATTGAACGTGCTGAGAACCTTCTTATCACCGGTGCTACTGGTTGCGGTAAGAGCTACCTGGCATGTGCCATCGGACGGCAGGCATGCTCATTTGGATACCGGACATTGTATTTTGGCATAAATCGCTTCCTTGAAAGGATATCAAACGCAAAGTTAGACGGCTCATTTATAAAGCTTTTAAATCAGATTGAGAAGACTCATCTCTTAATATTAGATGACTTTGGAATACATCCTCTGGATGGCGTAACAAGACTTGCATTGCTTCAGATTTTAGAAGACAGGTATGGGAAAAAGTCGGTGATCATTACCTCCCAGCTACCGGTTCCAAAGTGGCACGAGTATATCGGAGAATCTACTATTGCCGATGCTATAATGGACAGATTGGCAGTAAATGCACACAGAATAGATTTAAGAGGAGAGTCGCTAAGAAAGAAAAAATAACGTTATATTTATGTTACAAATTAATCCCTTTTTGGATTGTACACTATACTCCGGAATCGCTGTACATATTGGCCGGAATAATCAGTCTGAAGCTTTAACTTTAACCTTACTTCTGTAAATAAGGCTTACTTCAGAGATTGTTGTCTGTTGTGT
>Ga0315283_10001903_pt1 | contig 17108 bp, 18 predicted proteins | sample YL17G09_0_MG_FD_204541 | JGI IMG/M metagenome (GOLD analysis project Ga0315283, IMG submission 204541) | Sediment microbial communities from Yellowstone Lake, YNP, Wyoming, USA - YL17G09_0 | ecosystem: Environmental > Aquatic > Freshwater > Lake > Sediment | place: USA: Wyoming | collected... | reverse complement strand
GGCGCGCCGTTGTCGCGCTTGATCTCGGTGCGAATCGTCGCCGTCGTTGCATTGGGATCGCCCTTGTACGGCAGGATGGTCAGCCGGTCGGCGGTGAAGTCCACCATGGCGTTGCCGTAGTTGCGCATGAGCGATTGGTAGAAGGCGTCGACGAAGCGCTTCTTCTGGTCGTCGGTTGCCGTCCGCCAGTGCTTGCCGAGCACGAGGCGCGCCGAATATTCGACGTCGAAAAACGGCAGCAGGTGCTTGTCGATCAGCGCGCGGAGCTTCTCGGGGTCCTTGCGGAAGGCCTCGCGGTTTGCGTCGAGGTCCCTCAGCACGTTGTTCGAAATCTGCTGCATCAGTTCCTGCGGGCCGGGGCCCGGCACGGGGGCCGTCGCCGCTGCCGGGGCGCTCGCGGCCATCGCCTGCTGCACGGGCAGCGCCACGAGCGCGACGAGAGCCAGCAACGAACCGAGCATGACTGCACGCATGGTGGAACTCACTCCTGGGTGGCAGGTGCCGGGGCGGGGGCGGCGGCCGGTGCCTGGCTCGCCGGGGTCTTCTCGGCCTGGCTGAAGAGGAACTTGCTGATCAGGCTTTCGAGCACGATCGCGTCCTGCACGAACTCGATGCGATCGCCGTTCTTGAACACCTGTTCCGAGCCGCCGGGCGAGATGCCGACGTACTGGCCACCGAGCAGCCCCGAGGTGAGGATGCTCGCGTCGCTGTCGTTCGGGATCTGGTTGTACTCCTCGTCGATGCGCAGCGTCACGATCGCCTTGAACAGGCTCATGTCGTACCGGATCCGCTCGACCCGGCCGATGGTCACGCCGGACATGGTCACGGGCGCGCCGGGCTTGAGGCCGCCGACGTTCTCGAACTGCGCCTTGAGCCGGTACGCGTCGCTGTGGAAGCCGACTTCCTTGCTGGTGATCTGCGTCACGAGGAAGGCGATGCTCACCAGGCCGAGGAGCACGAATAGCCCGGTGGAAATGTCGATGGCGCGCGAAGGTCGCATGGTTGCCTCTGGTCAGATCATCAGTGCCGTGAGGATGTAGTCGAGGATCAGCGTCGTCACGGCGGAAATCACCACCGTGCGCGTCGTTGCCTGACCCACGCCCTCGGCCGTGGGGAGCGAATTGTAGCCTTCGAAGACGGCGATCAGGCTGCAGGCGATCCCGAAGACCAGCCCTTTCACCAGGCCTTCGCGGATGTCGCTGAGTTCCACGGCACCGCGCATCTGCGACCAGAACTGGCCCTGGTCGACGCCGAAGAACTGCACGCCGATCAGCTGTACGCCGAAGATGCTGATGGTGATGAACACCGCCGTCAGCAGCGGCATGGCGAGCACGCCGCCGAGAAAGCGCGGCAGCACGATGCGCTTCATCGGATCGACGGCCATGATGTCCATGGCCGCCAGCTGGTCCGTTGCGCGCATCAGGCCGATTTCCGACGCGAGCGCGGTGCCCGCACGCCCGGCGAACAGCAAGGCGGTGACGACCGGACCGAGTTCCCGCAGCAGCGCCAGCGCCGCGCCGACGCCGAGCGAATCCTCCGAGCCGATGCGCTGCAGCAGGTCGTAGCCCTGCAGGCCCATGACCATGCCGACGAACAGTCCGCAAGTCATGATGATCACGAGCGAGCGCGCTCCGGCGTTGTAGACCTGCTCGACGAGCAGCCGTACGCGGAGGAAGCCGCCCGGCGAGAGCCAGAGCAGGCGGCCGAGGAAGCGTGCCAGCGCGCCGACGCGCTCGAGCGAAGCGCTGAGGCTCTCGACCACTTCGCCGACGACGGCCCTCATGCCCGCCGCTCCTCGCCGATCAGTTGCTCGCGGTAGTCGGGCGCCGGATAGTGGAATGGCACCGGGCCGTCGGCTTGCCCTTCCATGAATTGCTTCACGATCGGCGAGGGATGGTCGTGCAGCTCTTTCGGGGAACCGCTCGCGACGACCCGCCCGCCCGAGAGGATGTAGCTCTGGTCGGCGATCTGCGAGATTTCGCGCACGTCGTGCGTGACGACGATGCTGCTGATGCCAAGCGCGTCGTTCAGCGAGCGGATCAACCGCATCACCACGCCCATGGAAATGGGATCGAGGCCCGCGAACGGCTCGTCGTAGATGAGGATCTCGGGATCCATGACGATGGCGCGGGCCAGTGCGACGCGGCGTGCCATGCCACCGGACAGCTGCTGCGGCATGAGCCGTGCGGCGCCGCGCAAACCCACGGCATGCAGCTTGGTGAGCACGATCGAACGGACCAGCCGCTCGGGCAGGCGCGTGTGCTCGCGCAGCGGGAACGCCACGTTCTCGAACACGTCGATGTCCGTCATCAGTGCGCCGTTCTGGAAGAGCATGCCCATGCGCCGGCGCAGCGCATACAAGTCGCGCCGGCCGAGGCGCGCGACGTCGCGGCCGTCGACGATCACCTCACCGGCATCGGCGAGAACCTGCCCCGTAATGAGGCGCAGCAGCGTGGTCTTGCCCGTGCCACTCGGCCCCATGATGGCCGTGATCGCACCCCGGCAGATGCCGATGTCGAGGCCGATCAGGACCGGCTTGCCGTCGACGGAGTAATGCACGCCGCGCAGGTCGGCCACGTGGTCGTGGCCCGCGGCGGATGGCACGCCGTCGGCAGGCTCGGTGGGCATGTTCACGGGTGAGGGGCTCGCGTCGTCAGACGGGCAACGCGTCCCGGCCCGCGGCGCGGGGCACCCGGGCGTTGCCTGAAAAATTCTGCAAAATCATGCTCATCCTGCGACTCCCACCCACGGGCGAAACCGTTCGCTCCGGTTTCGACTGCGCGAATTCTAACAGGTTCAGTCCGCCGGCCCGGCCCGAGCTTGGCACGCGATTCCCTATAGGACTAAAATAGTACCAATTCGAGGCGCACCCATGCTACGCATCAGCAAACTCACCGATTACGGAACGGTCATCCTGGCTGCCTTGTCGTCGGCGCCCGACCGCCGTCACACCGCCAGCGAGGTGGCCGAGCGCACGGGACTCGGCGTTCCGACGGTCAGCAAGCTGCTCAAGTCGTTCCACCGCGCAGGCATCGTGACCTCGGAGCGGGGCACGCGGGGCGGTTACCAGCTGGCCAGGCCGGCTAGCCGCATCACCGCCGCCGCCATCATCGACGCGATCGAGGGCCCGGTGGCCATCACCGAGTGCAGTGGCGATCACAGTGCCTGCGACATCGAGACGACCTGCCGCACCGGCGGCGCATGGCAGCGCATCAACGGCGCCATTCGCCGGTCACTCGACGAAATCACGCTGGCCCAGCTTGCCGGCCAGGAAGCCTTCGCCGTATGGCGACCGGATCTAGCCTCCACGGTCCGCCACGGCGTTGCCGGCCGCGGCATCACGCGGGCCTGAGGTCGGCGCATGTCCACCAAGCCGCAGGACCTCGACGCGCTGGTTGCGCAGAAGTACCAGCACGGCTTCGTGACCGACATCGAGTCCGACACGGTGCCGCCGGGGCTCGACGAGACCATCATCACCTTCATTTCGCGCAAGAAGCGCGAGCCGCAGTTCATGCTGGACTGGCGGCTGAGGGCGTTCCGTCACTGGTTGACGATGCGCGAACCGGACTGGGCGCACCTGCGCATTGCGCCCATCGACTACCAGGGCATCTCCTATTACTCGGCACCTCGGGCGAAGACCGACGGGCCAAAGAGCCTGTCCGAGGTCGATCCCAAGCTGCTCGCGACCTACGAGAAGCTCGGCGTGCCGCTGCACGAGCGCGCCAGGCTCGCCGGCGTGGCGGTCGATGCCGTGTTCGACAGCGTCTCGGTCGCGACCACCTTCAAGGACAAGCTCTCGAAGGCCGGCGTGATCTTCTGCCCGTTCTCCGAAGCCGTGCTGAACCATCCGGAGCTGATCGAGCAGTACCTCGGCAGCGTCGTCCCCTACACCGACAACTACTTCGCCACCCTTAACTGCGCCGCTTTCACCGATGGCTCGTTCGTCTACGTGCCGAAGGGTGTGCGCTGCCCGATGGAACTGTCGACGTACTTCCGCATCAACGCGGCCAAGACGGGCCAGTTCGAGCGCACGCTGATCATCGCCGACGAGGGCAGCCACGTGAGCTACCTCGAGGGCTGCACCGCGCCGATGCGCGACGAGAACCAGCTGCACGCGGCCGTGGTGGAACTGGTCGCGATGGCCGGCGCGAACATCAAGTACTCGACGGTCCAGAACTGGTACCCCGGCGACGAGAACGGCGTCGGCGGGATCTACAACTTCGTGACCAAGCGCGGCGAATGCCGAGGCGCCGACTCACGCATCAGCTGGACCCAGGTCGAGACGGGGTCCGCCATCACCTGGAAGTACCCGAGCTGCGTGCTGACCGGCGACAACTCGGTCGGCGAGTTCTACTCGGTCGCGCTCGCGAACCACTGCCAGCAGGCGGACACCGGCACCAAGATGATCCACATCGGGCGCAACACGCGCAGCACGATCGTCTCGAAGGGCATCTCGGCCGGCCGCGGCCAGAACACCTATCGCGGCCTCGTGAAGGTGCTGCCGTCCGCGGAAGGCGCGCGGAACTTCACGCAGTGCGACTCGCTGCTGATGGGCGATCGCTGCGGCGCGCACACCTTCCCGTACATGGAGATCAAGAACCCCTCCGCCGTCGTCGAGCACGAGGCGACGACGTCGAAGATCGGCGACGACCAGCTCTTCTACTGCCGCAGCCGCGGCATCTCCGAGGAAGACGCGGTCAACATGATCGTCAACGGCTTCTGCAAGGCGGTCTTCAAGGAACTGCCCATGGAGTTCGCCGTCGAGGCCCAGAACCTGCTCGCCGTCAGCCTCGAAGGCTCCGTCGGCTGAACCCTGACCCGAGTACCGACTCACATGCTCAGTATCCGCGACCTGCACGCCCAGATCGGCGCCCGCAAGATCCTCAAGGGCCTCAGCCTCGAGGTCAATGCGGGCGAAGTGCACGCCATCATGGGGCCGAACGGCTCCGGCAAGAGCACGCTCGCCAGCGTCCTCGTCGGTCGCGAGGGCTACGAGGTCACGCAAGGCACGGTCGATTACTGCGGCAGGAACTTGCTCGCACTCGCGCCGGAAGAGCGCGCCCGCGAAGGCGTGTTCCTCGCTTTCCAGTATCCGGTCGAGATTCCGGGCGTGAACAACGCCTACCTGCTCAAGGCGGCGCTGAATGCGGTTCGCAAGCAGCGGGGCCTCGGCGAACTCGACGCATTCGACTTCCTGTCGCTCGTGCGCGACAAGATGAAGCTGATGCAGATGGACGAGAGCTTCCTCAACCGCGGCGTGAACGAGGGCTTCTCCGGCGGCGAGAAGAAGCGCAACGAGATCCTGCAGATGGCCCTGCTCGAGCCCAGGCTCGCCCTGCTCGACGAGACGGACTCCGGCCTCGACATCGACGCCCTGCGCATCGTCGCAAGCGGCGTGAACAGCCTGCGTGCGCCCGGGCGCGCCATCGTCCTCGTGACGCACTACCAGCGCCTCCTCGACTACATCGAACCGGACTACGTGCACGTGCTGTCCGACGGCCGCATCCTGCGCACCGGCGACAAGAGCCTGGCGCTCGAACTCGAACGCCGCGGATACGACTGGGTCAAGCAGGAGGCGAGCGCCGCATGAGCGAGCCGGCCCGCACCACGGCGACGGAGCAATACCGGGAGGCTTTCGAGACCCTGAGGCCGGCCTTGCGCGGCCAGCCGGAGCGGCGCTCGGCGGCCTTCGCGCGCTTCGAGGAACTGGGTTTCCCCGGCTCCCGCGACGAGGCCTGGAAGTACACGAACCTGCGCCGACTCGAGAGCCGGCGCTTCGCTCCGGCAATCCGCGCCGACGCCCTCTGCGCGAAGATCGTACTGCCCGCGACGCTCGGTGACCGTCGAGTCGTGCTGGTCAATGGACACCTGCGTGACGATCTGTCGAATCTGCGCTCGCCGCCCTCCGGTGTCCGGATCGGCGCGCTCGGCGAGGTGCGTGCCCACGACGGCGTGGCGGCCACCGTGTTGCGTTGGCCGCAGGGTGGCGGCACGGAGCGCTTCGCCGCATTGAATGCCGCCATGAGCGCGGACCCGCTGCTCATCGAAGTCGAGCGCGGCATTCGCTGCAACGAGGTCCTGCACGTCGTGCTGGTCGCCAACGGCGCCGCGCCGACCATGTCCTATCCGCGCGTGAGCGTCCGGATGGCCCCCGACAGCTTCCTGCGCGTCGTCCTGCACCACGTGGGTGATGAGACAGGCGAGCATTTCGTCGCGGCTGTCGTCGATGCGGAACTGGCCGACGGCGCCGAACTGCACGCCTACCGGATCCAGGCCGCCGGCGGGCGCGCATTCCACATCGAGCGTTTCGACGTGACCGTCGGCGCGGGTGCGCGTCTTGCGGTTCGTGACTCGCAACTTGGCAGTTCGCTGTCTCGCCTGGACCTCAACATCAACCTCGCCGGTCGCGCCGCCGAGGCGGCCGTGACTGGCCTGTTCATCGCCGACGGCTCGCGCCACCTCGACACGCACGTGCACATCGACCACCGCGGCGTCGAGACCCGCAGCCTGCAGGACTACCGGGGCGTGGCTGCCAACCGCGGAAGAGCGGTATTCAACGGCAAGACCGTCGTGCACGAGGGCGCGCAGAAATCGAACGCTCGCCAGTCGAGCCGCAACCTGCTGCTGACGCAGGGCGCCGAGATCGACACGAAGCCCGAGCTGGAGATCTACGCCGACGATGTGCAGTGCGGCCACGGCGCGACGACCGGCCAGCTCGACCCGGCCGCGATGTTCTACCTGCGATCGCGCGGGCTCTCCGAAGACGAGGCGCGGAGCGCCCTGACGCGCGCTTTTGCCGGTGCGGTGCTCTCGCGGATCGACCATGCGCCGGTGGCCTCGCTGGTGCACGATGAGCTCGACGACCGCCTGGTGCGACTCATGGAGCCTCAGTCGTGAGCGCCCTGCCCCGCACTGCCTTATCGCCGCTCGACGTCGCCGCCCTGCGGCGCGACTTCCCGGTGCTTTCGCAAACGGTCCGCGGCAAGCCGCTGACCTACCTCGACAACGCCGCCTCGAGCCAGCGGCCGCAGGTCGTCATCGACTCGATCTCGCATTATTACGAGACGACGCACGCGAACGTTCACCGCGGCGTGCACACCTTGAGCCAGCAGGCGACGGACCTTTTCGAGGGCGCCCGGGAAACGGTGCGCCGTTTCGTCAACGCGCGCTCGACGAAGGAAATCGTCTTCGTGCGCGGTACGACCGAGGCCGTGAACCTCGTCGCACAGAGCTATGCACGCCCCCGACTGGTGCCGGGCGACGAGATCCTGATATCGCACCTCGAGCATCATGCCAACATCGTGCCCTGGCAGATGGTGTGCGAGCAGACGGGCGCTTCGCTGAAGGTGATCCCGATCACGCAGGCCGGCGAGGTGGACTACGACGCATTCGAGCGGCTCCTCTCGGCGCGCACTCGCCTGCTTGCCCTGACCCACGTCTCGAACGCGCTCGGCACCATCGTGCCGGTCGAGCGCTTCGTCCGCGCGGCCCGGGCTCGCGGCGTCCCGGTGCTGCTCGACGGGGCGCAGGCCGTGCCCCACCTCAAGGTGGACCTGCAGGCGCTCGACTGCGACTTCTACTGCTTCTCCGGCCACAAGATGTGCGGCCCCACGGGCATCGGCATTCTCTATGGCCGCGAGGCCCTCCTGCGCGAGATGCCGCCCTGGCAGGGCGGCGGCGACATGATCCTCGCCGTCAGCTTCACGAAGACGATCTACAACGAGTTGCCATACAAGTTCGAGGCGGGCACACCGCACATCGCGGGCGCCATCGGCCTGGCCGCCGCCGTCGATTACCTCGAGGGTCTCGGCCTCGACCGGATCGCGGCCGCCGAGCACGACTTGCTCGAGTACGCAAACCGTCGGCTCGCCACCATTCCCGGGCTGCGTTTCATCGGCACGGCTCAGAACAAGGCCGCCGTCGTGTCCTTCACCCTCGAGAACGTCCATCCGCACGACGTCGGCACCATCCTCGACAACGAAGGCGTGGCGATCCGCACGGGGCACCACTGCGCGATGCCGGTGATGGAGTTCTACGGCGTGCCCGCCACGGCGCGCGCCTCGTTTGCCTTCTACAACACCCGCGACGAGATCGACCGCCTCGTCGCCGCCCTGTTGGTCGCCCGGGAGATGCTCGGCTGATGGACCTCAAGGACCTGTATCGCGACGTCATCGTCGACCACAACCGCAATCCGCGGAACTTCCGCCAGATGCCGGATGCCGATCGGCACGCCGACGGCTTCAATCCCCTGTGCGGCGACAAGCTCACCGTCTTCGTGAAGCTCGACGGCGATCGCATCAGCGACGTTTCCTTCCAGGGCAGCGGCTGCGCGATTTCGGTCGCGTCAGCCTCGCTGCTGACGGAGAGCGTCAAGGGCAAGACCGTGCCGGATGCCGAGCGGCTCTTCGGGAAGATGCACGACCTGCTGACGCGCGACGACGCGGACGTGGACGTCGAGAGCCTCGGCAAGCTCGGCGCCCTCTCGGGCGTGCGCGAGTTCCCGGCCCGCGTGAAGTGCGCGAGCCTGTGCTGGCATACGCTCGAAGCCGCGCTGCACCAGCAGGTTGAGCCGGTGAAGACCGAGTAATCGCAACGGACCGGGTGGCGACGTGTATCGAGCCGACAACGAACCAGTGACCTTTGCGCGGGACGTGGACGCGATCATCGTCCCGGCGGGCCTCAACGTGAAACTGCGCACGGGCCAGACGGGCTATATCACGCAGGCCCTGGGCGGCAGCTTCACGGTGTACGTGGAGGGCAACCTCTTTCGCATCGCAGGAAAGGATGCCGATGCACTCGGCAAGGAGCCCGTCGAGGCGCCGGATCTTCCGCCGAATGCGAGCGACGAGGACGTGCGCGATCTCGCCTGGCGGCAGATGAAGGGCTGCTACGACCCGGAGATTCCGATCAACATCGTGGACCTCGGCCTCGTCTATGAGTGCACCGTGAAGCCCGAGGGTGACGGCCGCGTGCTCGAGATCAAGATGACGCTCACGGCACCGGGCTGCGGGATGGGCGACGTGCTGGTCGCCGATGTACGGGAAAAGGTCGAGGTGATCCCGACCGTGAAGCGCGCCGACGTCGAACTGGTCTTCGACCCGCCCTGGAGCCAGGAGATGATGTCCGAGGCCGCCCGGCTGCAGACCGGGATGATGTAGTCGTGGGCCCAGGAACGCGCAGCGTCAACGCGACAGCCTCCGTCCCGTGCGCAACCGCGCACGTGCGGACGTCCGGGCCGGGACCGGATCGACGGGCCGTCCGCGGCATGGACGCCGCGGCCGGAGCCCCCATGGACGGGTTTACGGCGTCCCGGCGATCCGTGTTCCGGCTCGGACGTCCTGTTCCGGGTCCGTGCGCATGACGACCTGGCTTCGCGTCGGCGCGGCGGCGGGCATCGCGCCCGGCGACTACGCCTCCGTCGAGGTCGACGGGACGTTCGTCGCCGTCTACAACATCGGCGGCGAATTCTTCGCGATCGACGACGTGTGCACGCACGACGGCGGCGGACTCGCCGGCGGCGAACTGGACGATCACCAGGTCATCTGCCCCCGCCACGGCGCACGCTTCTGCCTGCGCACCGGTCGCGCGCTCACCCCGCCTGCCTACGAACCAGTCCGCAGCTATCCGACGCGCGTGGTGGACGGCGTCGTGGAGGTCAGCAGCCCATGAGCCTCGGCAAACTCAGCAAGAGCAAGGTCCAGGCACTCGAGGACCGCCGCAAGGGCACCGAGCGGATGAAACGCCTCACCGTCGTCCGCCACGCCAAGTCGGACTGGTCGCTGCCCGGCCAGGACGACTGGGATCGCTCGCTCAACAAGCGTGGGCAGCAGGATGCGCCGGAGATGGCTCGCCGCCTGCGCGCGCGCAAGCTCAAGCCCGACGTCGTCCTCACCAGCCCCGCGGTCCGGGCGCTGACGACGGCGAGCATCATGGCGCGGGAACTCAAGGTGCCCGCGGAGCACATCGCGCAGGACGAACGCCTCTACCTCGCGGAGGCGGCCGCAATGCTCGAGGTGGTTCGCGAACTCGGCGGGACCGCCGGTCACGTGATGGTGTTCGGCCACAATCCCGGCATCACGGATTTCGTGAACCGCCTGTCGGCCGGCGAACAGATCGACAACATGCCGACGTGCGCGGTCTTCACCGCGCTCTTTGACGTGGACGACTGGAGCAAGATCGACTGGGGCCAGGGACGCGAGGGAGAGTTCGACTACCCGCGCAACCTCGCCTAGCGAGAAGGACGCTCAGCCGCGGCCGAACACCGGAATCGCGGCACCCGTCACCGCAGCGCCGGCCTCGGACGCCAGGAAGGCGATCACTTCCGCGATCTGCGCCGGCGCGACCCAGCGCGAGAAATCGGCGTCCGGCATGTCGAGCCGGTTGCGGGGCGTGTCGATCGTCCCGGGCAGGATCGCGTTGACGGTGATCCCGCGGTCCTTGAACTCATCGGAGAGCGCCTCCGTGAGCCGCTGCACCCCGGCCTTCGAAGCCGTGTACGGCCCCATCCCGGTTCGCGCCTTCGCCGCCGCGCCTGCGCCGATGTTGACGATGCGTCCCGCGGGGCGCTCGAGCATCGCGGGCAACACCGCCTTGCTGGCCACCACGGCGGTGCGCAGGTTCATCGCATACAGCTGGTCCCAGGTCTCGACGTCGCCGTCCTCGAATTTCTCCCAGCGAAAACCGCCCGCGACGTTCACGAGGATGTCGATTCCGCCGAAGCGCATCGAGATCGCCGCCATCGCCTTGCGAGTCGCCTCGAAGTTCGAGAGATCGACGCCGCCGAGCAGCAGGTTGCGGCCGCTGAACTCTACGGTGAGTTCGGCCGACGGCTGCGGCGCCACGTCCACCAGCGCCACGCGGGCGCCCTGCGCCGCGAGCTTGCGAGCCACCGCCGCTCCGAGCACGCCGAACGCGCCGGTCACCACGGCAACCTTGCCTTCGAACGTCGTGGCCATCGTGCCTCCTCCGCTGCTCAGCACTCCGGAACGTTGACGGCCAGGCCGCCCTGGCTCGTTTCCTTGTAGATCGACGACATGTCCTTGCCGGTCTGGCGCATCGTGGCGATGACCTGGTCGAGCGTGACCTTGTGGCTCCCGTCGCCGCGCATCGAGAGCCGCGCGGCGTTGATCGCCTTGACGGCGCCCATGGCATTGCGCTCGATGCACGGGATCTGCACCAGGCCGGCGATCGGGTCGCAGGTGAGCCCGAGGTTGTGCTCCATGCCGATCTCGGCCGCATTCTCGATCTGCTCGTTGGTCCCGTTCATCGCCGCGACGAGCCCCGCCGCGGCCATCGAGCAGGCTACGCCCACTTCGCCCTGGCAGCCCATCTCTGCGCCGGAGATCGAAGCGTTGCGCTTGTAGAGCATGCCGATCGCACCCGCCACGAGCAGGAAGCGCACGACGCCGTCGTCGCTCGCACCGGGCTCGAAGCGCCGGTAGTACGCGATCACCGCAGGCACGATGCCTGCGGCACCGTTCGTCGGCGCCGTGACGACCCGGCCGCCGGCTGCGTTCTCCTCGTTCACGGCCAGCGCGAACGCGTTCACCCAGTCCATGGCGTCGAGCGGCCGCGGCTCCGACGACTCGACGAGCAACCGACGGAGGCGCGCAGCGCGGCGCCGGACTTTCAGCACGCCCGGCAGCAGACCCGTACCGGTGAAGCCGCGTTCGATGCAGTCGTTCATGATCGTGGAGATGCGCAACAGCGCCGCGCGGGTCTCGGCGTCCGGCCGGAAACTGCGTTCATTTGCGAGAATCAGTTCGTGCAGATCGAGCCCGGCATCGCGAGACGACTGCAGCAATTCACCGGCCGAGGCAAAAGGATGCGCTACCTGCACCGCGTCGTGGCCGCTCGGCTCGCGCCCGAAGTCCGCCGCGCGGACGATGAACCCGCCGCCCGTCGAATAGATCTCGTCCTTGTGCAGCACCGTGCCGTCGTCGTCGAGGGCGCTGAACCGCATCCCGTTCGGGTGCAGCGGCAGCAACTGGTCGCGGTGGAACAGGAGGTCCATCGGCTCGTCGAACGCAATGTCGCGCTTGCCGCCGAGGTGCAGCCGCGAGGTCGAACGGATGCGCTCCAGGCTCGGCTCCATCGCCGCCGGGTCGATCGTGTCCGGCCGATGCCCCTCGAGCCCGAGCAGGATCGCGCGGTCCGTGCAGTGGCCGTGCCCGGTCAGAGCGAGCGAGCCGTAGACCTGCGCGACGACTTTCCCGGTGCGATCGAGAAGGCCTCGCTGCTCGAGGTCCACCACGAACGCGCAAGCCGCGTTCATCGGCCCCATCGTGTGCGAACTCGAGGGACCGACGCCGACCTTGAAGATATCCAGGACGCTGAGGTTCATTCCATCGCCAGCAGGGAGGCGTTGCCGCCCACCGCAGAAGTGTTGATGGTGAGTGTGCGCTCATGCGCGTAACGGTGCAGGTAGCGAGGACCGCCCGCCTTCGGTCCGGTACCCGACAGGCCGCAACCACCGAACGGCTGCGTGCCGACCACGGCGCCGATCATGTTGCGGTTCACGTAGACGTTTCCCGCGCTGACACGGGAAGCCACGCGCTTGACCGTGCTGTCGATGCGGCTGTGCACGCCGAACGTCAAGCCGAATCCCGTACCGTTGACCGCGTCGACGAGCGACTCGAGGTCGCGCGCCTTGTACGGAAGCACGTGCAGGATCGGTCCGAACCACTCGCGCTGCAGCGCCGTCATCGAATCGATCTGCACCGCAAGAGGGGCGACGAACGTTCCGCGCCGCGTCGCATCCTGGATCTGCAGGCGATGGTGCCATTTTGCGCTGCGGGTGATCTCCTTCGCGTGCCCTTCGAGCATGGCGCGGGCGGCCTCGTCGATGACCGGGCCGACGTCCGTCTCGAGCAGCGCCGGGTCGCCGACGACGAGTTCCTCCATGTAACCCGCGAGCAGGCGCAGCACCTTCGGAGCGATGTCCTCCTGCACGCACAGCACGCGCAGCGCCGAGCAGCGCTGGCCGGCACTGTTGAACGACGACGCCACCGCATCGAGCACGACCTGCTCGGGAAGCGCGGAGCTGTCGATGATCATCGCGTTCTGGCCGCCGGTCTCGGCGATCAGCACCGGGATGGGGCCTTCGCGGCTTGCCTGCGCACGATGGATGATCCGGGCCGTCTCGGTCGAGCCCGTGAAGGCGACGCCGGCGACGCGCGAATCGGAAACAGCCGCGGAACCCACCACCGCGCCGTCGCCCGGCAGGAAGTGCAGCACGTCGTGTGGAATGCCGGCCTGCAGCAGCAGGCGCACGGCCTGTGCTGCGATCAGCGGAGTCTGCTCGGCAGGCTTCGCGATGACGGAGTTGCCCGCCGCGAGCGCAGCCGCCACCTGGCCCGTGAAGATCGCCAGCGGGAAGTTCCACGGGCTGATGCAGGTGAACACGCCCCGCCCGTGCAGCGACAGTTCGTTGCTCTCGCCCGTCGGCCCGGGCAGGCGCAACGGCGCTCCGAATTCCACCCGAGCGCGCGCGGCGTAGTAACGGAGAAAGTCCACCGCCTCGCGCACTTCGGCGACGCTGTCGGGCACGGTCTTGCCGGCTTCGCGCACGCACATCGCGATGAGCTCGGGCAGGCTCTCCTCGAACAGGTCCGCCGCCTTGTCGAGCGCCTTCGCCCGCATGTCGGCCGGGGTTTCGTTCCACTCCGGCTGGGCGCGGGCGGCGATCGCGATGGCCTCGTAGACCTGGTCGCGCGTCGCGCTCGTCACGTGGCCGACCACGTCCGACGTGTTCGCGGGATTGCGCACGGTGTCGGTCGAACCCTCGAACTCGCGCCCCGCAATGACCGGCCGCGCCAGCCAGGGGCGGCGGGAGATCTTGTCCATGCGATCGGCCAGGTTCGCGAGCACGGCGCCGTCGGCGAGCTGCAGCCCCAGTGAATTGCGGCGCTCGGGCGCATAGATGTCGACGGGCTCGACGATTCGCGGGTGGGCCGCACGCGCCAGACCGTCGACGGTACGCACCGGGTCCGCGACGATGCTGTCGACGGATTCGTTCTCGTTGACGAGGCGATTGACGAACGACGTGTTCGCGCCGTTCTCGAGCAGGCGACGCACCAGGTACGGCAGCAGGTCCTCGTGCTCGCCCACCGGCGCGTACACGCGGCAGGGCACGTCGAGCCCGTCCTCGCGGGTGACATGCGCATAGAGCTCCTCGCCCATGCCGTGCAGTCGCTGGAACTCGAATGAGCGGCCCGCCTCCTTCGCGAGGTGCCACACGGCGGCGACCGTATGCGCATTGTGCGTGGCGAACTGCGGATACAGCTCCCGCCCCTCCTCCAGCATGATCCTCGCGCAGGCGAGGTAGGACACGTCGGTATTCGACTTGCGCGTGTACACCGGGTAGCCCGGCAGGCCGCGCTCCTGGCCGCGCTTGACCTCACTGTCCCAGTAGGCGCCCTTCACCAGCCGCACGTTGAGCGTGCGCTGCGTTTCGCGCGCGAGGCCGATGAGGTAGCGCAACACGTGCGTGGCCCGCTTCTGGTACGCCTGTACCGCGAGGCCGAACCCCTGCCAGCCATCCAGTCTCGGCTCACGGCACACCGCCTCGACGATTTCGAGGGAGATCTCGAGACGCTCGGATTCCTCGGCGTCGAGCGTGAGCGCAATGCCGGAGTCTCGTGCCAGCAGGCTCAGATCCACGACGCGCGGCACGAGCTCGGCGAGCACGCGCTTACGGTTCGTGCGCTCGAAGCGCTGGTGCAGCGCGGACAGCTTCACGGAAATGCTGGGCCGCGCTTCAAGCGACCTGAACTCGCCCACGCGGGCCTTGAGCGCGCCGATGGCGCTGCGGTATGCCTCGAAGTACCGGTCGGCATCCGAGCGCGTCAGCGCCGCCTCGCCGAGCATGTCGAAGGTGTAGCGATAGCGGCGATTGTCGCCGGTCATGGAATTGTCCAGGGCCTCCGCGATGGTCCGGCCCATGACGAACTGGTGACCCATGATGCGCATCGCCTGTCGCATGGCCGTGCGGACCAGCGGCTCGCCGATGCGACCCATCACCCGGCTCATCGCGCCGCCCGGGGCCGCCACGTCCTTCGGGTCGAGCCGCACCATGCGGCCCGTCAGCATGAGCCCCCAGGTGGACGCATTGACGAATAGAGACTGGCTGTCGCCCAGGTGGCTCGCCCAATCGCCCGCGCGCAGCTTGTCGGCGATCAGTCGGTCGGCCGTCTCGTCGTCCGGGATGCGCAGCAGCGCTTCCGCGAGGCACATCAGGATCACGCCTTCCTGGGACGAAAGGTCGTACTGGCGCAGGAACGCGTCGATGCCGGTCTTGCTGGCCGGCGCCTTGCGCACCGCTTCGACCAACTGCTTCGCCGTGGCCTGGACACGTCCATGGGTCGCTTCATCCAACCGCGCAGCATCGGCCAGGCCGCGGACGATGCGCTCCTCGTCGCCGAGGAAGTCGGCATTGATGGCACGCCCGACCGCGGTCAGGAAATCGTCGGCATCGGCGAAAAGGAAGCCAGGCGGCGTTCCGCCGCCCGAGGGTGCTGCCATGGACCGGCGCTCCGAAGGATGGAGCGCGGATTCTAGCCACAAACGCAGACCCGGGGGCATCTCCCCGTGGGCCCGCCGGGGGCAGCTCCCTTACTTGGTTTCGTACTGCAGTCCGAGCGTCGCCAGCGTATCGGTCTTTTCGGTGCCGGCCGGCGCTTCGGTGTTGTGCCGGGCCTGGTAGCCCACCCGCAGCCCGAGGGCGCCGGTCATGAGGCAGGCTTGGAATTTCACTGACACGTGTCCTTGACGCACGGTGACGGGAGGGGAAAATCGGCGCGCGAGTAAAAGGAAAAAGCACGGAACCGGGAGCAGCACGATGGCGGATGCCGCATACAAGATCGTCGCGACGATCGAGAACTTCATGACGGACGTGGTCGAGGCATCCGCCGGCAAGCCGGTGCTGGTCGATTTCTGGGCGCCGTGGTGCGGACCGTGCCAGGCCGTGATGCCGATGCTCGAGCGCCTGGCAGACGAGTACGGTGGCCGCTTCATCCTCGCCAAGGTGAACACCGACGAGCAGCAGCAGATCGCCCAGCATTTCGGCATCCGCAGCATCCCGACGCTGATGCTGGTCCGCGACCGCGAGGTGGCAGAGCAACTCGTGGGCGCCCAGCCGGAGAATGTCGTGCGCGCGCTGCTCGACAAGTACCTCGGCGCGGAAGTGGTCGCGGAGCAGGAGGCGCCGGATCCGTCGCGGCCCGACCAGCTTGCGGCGCAGCTCATCGAAAGTCGCGACCTGCAGGGCGCGGCCGCAGCCATCGAGGCCTTGGGTGCAGCCGAACCGGAGCACGCGCTGTTGAAGTCGCTGCGTGCCCGCCTCACCTTCCTCGAGGCCGTCGCAGCGCGGCCGGACATGCCTGCGCTGCGCGCGGCGCTCGAGCAGGACCCCTCCGATGGCGAGGCTCGCCATGCGCTTGCCGCGCACCACGCGCTGGCAGGCGACTACGGCACGGCGCTCTCGGAGTGGCTGGAACTCATGCGCCGCAACCGCAAGTTCGGCGACGATCTGGCGCGCCGCAGCCTCCTGATGGCCTTCGACGTGCTCGGGCCGGCGGATGAACTGGTCGCTGCGTATCGCCGGCGCATGGCCGCCCTGCTGCACTGATGGCGCGAGTCCTGTTGCACTGCGGCGACAGGTGGCGAGCTCAGTCTTGCCGCGGTCACGAGGGCGAAGTATAAACAGCCGCGTCTGAAGGATTGCCGGTGGGGTCAGACCGCGGGTCATTCGATGAGCGAGAAGCCAGAGTCGGACGAGTTCGAAGACGAGGACAGCGAAGAGGTCGCCGGCGACGAGGAATCGCTCGACGTGGACCGACTCATGCAGGACCTCGACAAGCGCAAGCGTGGCGCCCCACGCGGCGTCGAGCCCGCATGGCGCAAGCTCGAGCGCATGCTCGAACAGAAGCGCACGTCGGAACTGCTGAGCGACTTCGACGACTACGATCTCGGCGACCGGCCGCGCCCGCGCAAGAGCTAGGCCCGCGCTCAGTGGAAGTCGCGCGAACGCGCGGTCAGCCGCCCGAGCCAGCGGCTCAGGTCCACGATGCGATGCACGATCACGTGCATCACCTCCCCCTCCATCTGCA
>Ga0315283_10001900_pt1 | contig 17112 bp, 13 predicted proteins | sample YL17G09_0_MG_FD_204541 | JGI IMG/M metagenome (GOLD analysis project Ga0315283, IMG submission 204541) | Sediment microbial communities from Yellowstone Lake, YNP, Wyoming, USA - YL17G09_0 | ecosystem: Environmental > Aquatic > Freshwater > Lake > Sediment | place: USA: Wyoming | collected... | reverse complement strand
TGATGGGCGCCGTGGGACAGCAGGAGAACACCGCCAGTGGATGTTCCTTGAGCGCCTGCGCGCTGCCCCTGACGGCCAGCAGCAGATCCTTCATGACCTCGAACGCCTCGATGGTGAAGGCGCCCGTGACGACCGGCTTTTCGCAGTAGAGCAGGCTGAGATACAGACGGTAGCTATCCGAGATCCCCACGTGCACGTCGCTGGGTATCATGGCCGTGCTTTGCGACGCGATGTTCGCCAGGCCGCTGACCAGCTTGGCGTACTTCACGTAATCGGCCGTCGTCGGCTTCCGGCTCGTGACGCCGTCCTGGTCAAGGATCTTGATGGCCGCCGAGCAAGGCGTGAAGTAGACGTTGCTGCCGGCGAAATCGTGCGTCTGGTTGCCGACGACGTCGTACAGCTTGAACGAATGCGCCACCGTGCCGAGCGCGCGATCGATGATGTCGGGCGTGAGGCGGGCATGCCACGCCGCGAGGTTCACCTCCGCGCCGTGGCCGGCCAGCATCTCCAGGACAGGCTTGTTGTGGATCTCCACACCCAGGCTGCACAGGATGTCGCGCGCCTCGCCGACGATACGCTGGATCAACGTGTCGTCCAGCAACCTCAAGCTCGGTCTCATGTGTCTCCCTTTTCGTCAACCAGAGGGCGCGAATTCCTACACGACGGCCCATCGACGATCACCGACGGCTCCCAAGCCGACATGTACTCATCTTACTGGCCCGCGGCCGCCCGCGTCGCGATTCATCCACGCCACGACATCCTCGGGCCGCAGAGGATTGGTCATCCAGCTGGTATCCGGCTTCGGCAGCGCCAGGCATTCCTCGACCGTCAGCCACCGGGTGCCGAGCTTCATGTGGTTGGTCTTGCCCGCGCGGCTGACCCAGGTCAGGCGCTTTCGCTCCCGGCACGCGACCGCCAGGGCCAGCGTGCCCACGACGTCGCCGCCGCAGTAGATCATGACGGCCTCGTGCTCACCGGCCTGCCACAGATCCGGGGCCATGCGCCCGTCGACTTCGACAACCCGGCCGTCGGCCAGCGTCACCGTGTGAATCTTGCTCGGCAGCCCCATGCCGCTCAGGGCCGTGTCGAGGGCGAGCGGGTGGCCGCGGTCGCACAGGATCTGGAACATCATGTCGACGCTGTCGCGGGCGAGGCGGGCGCAGTCCGCGTGCCGGCCAGTCTCGTCGGCGAGCAGCCGGAAATCAAAACCCGCTCCGTTCCAGGTCACGATCGTGTCTCCGCGGTCGTCCGCGGCGCTGAGCTCATCGAGGATGCGCGTCGCGCCTTCCTGCGTGAGCGCCTTGGTCTCGGGCACGAACAGGTCGGGCGTCTTCGCGGGATCGAACAGCACGAGCGGCCGGGTGTCGCCCTCCCGGATGAACGCGGCGCAGGAGATGCCGGGCTTACTGGCGAGCAGGTCTCCAGAGTCTGCAACCGGCGTCGCGATTTCCATGTCGAAGGCGAGAAGCGGCATGAGTCCCTCCGGCGCGGGTACGTGTCAAGTCCACCCGACTCAACCAGCCGACAGCGTACCACTCATCGATGGCGGCCGAACGGGGGTGGCGCATTTCATCGATTGATCTGACAGCGCCCACTGCGGCTACACTGGTGACCCAGAGAGGCCACCATGCGGAAGACCGTCGTGTTGCGCGTCGTGCTCGTGTGTGTCGTCGTGCTGGCGTGCGCGGGGTCGGCGGCTGCCCAGATGACGACTCAGCAGACTCAGCAGACCACGACGGCGGTGACCCCGATCGCCCCGCAGAGTACGCCAACAGCTCGGGAGAACGAGCCGATCCAGGGCCTCGCGCCCCCGGACACCGACAAGCTCCGCATCCGCCTGCACGTCATGGCGGCGTGGACACAGGACCCCGCGAACGCCTCGCTGGGGTTCGAACAGCAGGGGCGCATCGGATTCGCGATCGTCGGGCTGTCGGGCAAGTTGAGCGACACGCTCCGCTACCTGGTCGAGATCAACCCGGTCAACGAAACCCAGCCGCTTGGGGCATGCGGGGAAACGAACTACTTCTTCCCCAACGAAGCCGTCCTCCTGCAGGGCGTCGGCCCGGGCGTCCCCTGTCATCCGGACGGACGGATGAGAGTCGACGACTACAGATATGTCGCGCTGGATCCGGTTCGTCAACAGGGCCCAATCCGCCAGGCGTACCTCGAGTACGCCGGACGCTCATTCGGACTGAAGTTCGGGAGGTTTCTCCTGCCGATTGGCCTGGCATGGGAGGAGACGGGCGCCTTCACCGCGAAGGACACGCCGCATATCAGCCGGATCAACACGGAAGCCAACTTCGGTGTCGGTCTGGGTTGGAAGCGCGGGACGGTGGCGCGCGTGAACGCGGCGGCGGTGCTCGGCGACGGAAACCGTTTCAGGGACTATGACTACTACTACCTCATCGACGGATCGATGGACTCGAACTCCGCGCTGACCGGCGTCGTGTCGGGGGCCGTGCGCCCGATCCCGCAGGTCGAGGTACGAGGCGCGTACAAGTTCGGCTACACGGGCTCGAAAGTCGAGCGGCTTCCGAACTTCTTCGCCTCCAAGCGCAACGATCAAGCCATCGTGGCCTCCGTGCGCTATACGCCGAATCGGTTCGTGACCGCATTCGGCGAGTACGCGCGTTACACGTGGGGCTTGACGAAGACCTCGGCCCAGATGCTGGGGCTCAACCAGGATCCCGTCGTGAAGCCGGGGTACTTCGTCGGGGCGGAGGCGAGCTATCCGCTCGGCACATTCAGGCTTGGCGGATCGTTTGTGTGGGAAGCACTCTCCCGCGATGATTCGCTGGTCAAGCTCATGGCCGAGCGCGGCATGTACCGGGCGACGCTCGGGACGCAGGAACGTGAGACCATCTACCGCCTGTGGCTGGACGTGCCTGGCGGCGTGCGCATCGGGTGGTTTCTCAACGACCACTCCAATCCGTTGCCGCAGCTCTCCGGGATCGTGGCGGTGGAGGGCCCCACCGCGTATCAGAACACACGGAGCGGAACCCAGACCGGCATTGCGGTCCATTTCCGGCTCCAGTAGCGGCGAGCAGGCCGGACGCTGGTGGATGGCGTGCAAGGAGGGGGCGATGACGGCCGTCGTGTCGGGCGAGGACCGGAGCGACACCCGCGCGGTCTGGCTGCAGGTGCTGGCGTGGGCCGCGGCCATCGCGATCGCGTGGGCCGTCCTGGCCCTCGTCGACTTCCGGACGAAGGATCCCGACTCGGCCCTGCACGTTGGCATCGTCATGGATCTGGCCGGGAAGCCGGCGCGGGACTGGCTGGCCCCGGAGTGGGGCGGGCGGTGGGATCGGGCAGGCCTGTACCGAGAGCACCCGCCCGGCTTGTTCATCCTGTCCATGCCGCTGGTCGCGATGGGGTACCCGGCGGCCCAGGCGCCGCTGGCGGTCAACGCGCTGTTCCAGATCCTGAGCCTGCTGTTCCTCCAGCAGGTGGCCCGGGTGTTCGTCGCGCGGGCCGATGCGCGGGCCGTGGGCTGGCTCCTCCAACTGCTGCCGATCGCCTTCGTGTTCCGGGTCCGGGCCAACCATGAACAGCTCGTGCTCTGTTTCTACCTGGCGGCGCTGGTGGCCGTCGAGAAATCCCGGACCCGTCCGGCTTGGATCGCCGTGGCCGCGCTGGCGGCGGTGGCGACGCTGAGCGTCAAAGGCGTCTTTGTCGCGCTGCTGATTGCGTCGTGCGGCTTCTGGCTCATCGCGAGACCGGCCCCCGCCCCGCGTGCGCGGCTGATCGCGTGGGGCGGGATTGCGGTGATGACCGTGGTGACCCTGTCGGCGGCGGCATGGTTCGAGGCGTCGTACCTCGTCCTCACGCACGAGTCGTTCTTCGGCCCGTACCTGGCGCAGCAGATGGGACTGGCCGCCATGCAGCGCGGGGATGCGCTGGCCGCCGTCATCGGGCAGAAGCTGAGCAACCTGGCGTGGTACTGCGGCCGGATGCTATGGTTCGCGTTCCCCTGGGGGCTCGTCGTGTTCGCGCTGCTCCTGCCCAGCGTCCGGCGGGCGTGGCGATGGAACGCGGCGATGACGCGGGAGACGGTGCTGCTGGTCGGGCTGGCGCTGCTGTACGTGGCGATGTTGAGCCTGTCGGACCGGCGCGCGGACCGATACGCGTTCCCGTCCTATTACATGGTCGGCCTGGCCGGCTCGGTGGCCGCGCTGCGGTCGGCGCCGGCCCTGCGTCGGGTGTCGGCCGCGATGGCCCGGCTCTACCCGTTCGAGCAGGTCGTGGTGTGGCTGGTCACGTTCGCGCTGACGCTGCCCGCCCTGTGGAACCGGTTTCCGAAGTTCAAGCTGATCAACAACTACTGAAGGCCGAGCCGGCGGGTCTTCCCGTCATCGCAGGGTCGCCTCCGGCAGCTCGAACACCCGCCAGTCCCCGATCGTGAGCTCGCGCGCGGCGAACTGCCAGATCACCACGCGTGTGCCGGCCAGGCGGTCCTCGCCGGTGGCGAGCATGCGGCGAAGCGCGAGCCGTGTGGCATAGGCGCCGTCGCTGTTCTGCACGATCCGATCAACAGGCCGCCCAAGCGCGTCGCTCAACTGCTCGGCGAACCCGGCCGAGTCGCCCCATCCCATCGAGGCGAGCGAGTAGATGTTGCTGAAGCTGTCGCCGAGCACGAGCACGTCGGCCTCGCGCGAGGGACGCCAGGCGGCGCCACCGGGCGCGAGGATGCGGCGAATCGAGACAGTCTCGGGCGGGAAGAGACGCTGGCCGGACGGCAGATCGAGCATCACGGCGGTGTCGCCGACGTTGGTGACCTCGCGCGCATCCGTGAGATAGCCCGGATCCGGCAACTCGGGCATCGGGACGCGCGCGCGGAGGAACCCAGCCAGCGCATCGGTGACGATCGCCATCGCCTCTGGCCGCCAATGCGTGTCGGTGGCGAGGAACTGCGGCTGGCCAGTCTCACGCCGCGCGCGCGCCAGGACATCGGCCGCATCGAACACGAGGACGCCGGAGCGCCGGAGATCATCCGCGAGCGCTGAGAACGACGGATTCTGGAGCGGCGACGACGCCGCCTCGTACCCGCGCGCCAGCTGCTCGGGATGGATCATCGGCTTGAGCGGCGTGGGCATCACGACCAGCGTGATGCCGCGCGCCTCGAGCTGCCGCGCGAAGCGGATGATGGCAGGCCGGGGATCGGGCTGCGGTGCCGCGGTCCATTCGCTCGCGGTTGCCATACGGCGGGCGAGCACCGCGGGCTCCAGGAATCCGCGGCCGGTGAGGTACTCGACCTCGGGACGGTAGAAAAGCCAGCCGTCGCGCCCGACGTAGACGCGCTCGTTGCCGGCGCCAAGCCCGCCGCTGAGCACGGCCTGCGCGGGAGGCCGGAGCAGCCGGCCGATGCGCGCCTGATCCTCGAGTCCGTCCTCGAACGCCTTGAGGCCCTCGAGCACGGCGCGGTTGGCCACCACCACGCGGCGCGCCACGTCCGTCTGCGGGCCGGCATCGACGGCCAGCCGCTCGCGCACCCGCGCACCTATCCCGGTGAGGAGCGACCACGCGCTTTCGCCGGCATCATCCGACCCGCGCGGGCCGATCCATTCGAGCGCCGGCACGATCCCGATGCACGCCAGGAACACGACGACGATCACGCGCGCGACGGCCGCCTCGCGTCGCGACAGCACCGGGTTCGAGCGATCGTCGTGCGGGTCCATCAGAAGATGAAATAGATGAACGGGTTATACGCCTGCGTTGTCAGCACCACCGCCGACAGCAGGAAGAGCCCGACGACCGCAACCGCCCTGGGCCACGTGAGGGGCCGCGCCCAGACCCATGTCCAGGTCTGCGGGCACGTCCATGTCACCAGAGCCGCGGCCAGGAACGTCAGGAGGTAATACGGCTGCCAGATCAGTCCGCCCAGCAGGCCCGCGCCGGATTGCACAGCGCCGACGCCGACCATGTGGCCGAGATACCGGATGGCGCCGGGCAGGTCGTCGGCGCGGAAGAAGACCCACGCGACCAGCACGAGCAGGAACGTCCAGCCGATGCGGAGCGCGGCGGGCAACCGGTTGTAGAACCGCCGCCGGCCCAGGAACCGCTCGACGACCATCAGCAGGCCGTGCAGCCCGCCCCAGACGACGAACTTCCACGCCGCGCCGTGCCACAGGCCGCCAAGCAGCATCGTGAGCATGGCGGCGGCGGTGTAGATCCAGATGTCTTCGCCGACGCCGAACCAGCGCACGCCGTCCAGCCGGCGCGAGAAGACGAAGCTCAGTTTCAGGAACACGTAGTCGCGCAGCCACGACGAGAGCGAGATGTGCCAGCGGCGCCAGAACTCGGTGATCGACTGCGATCGGTACGGCGCGTCGAAGTTGCGCGCGAACACGAAGCCCAGCATCAGGCCCAGGCCTATGGCCATGTCCGAGTAGCCGCTGAAGTCGAAGTAGATCTGAAACGCATACGCCACGGCGCCGTACCAGGCGTCGACAACGCCGAGCGAGCCTGAACTGAAGGCGAGGTCGGCAATCTTGCCGCAGGGATTGGCCAGCAGCACCTTCTTGCCGAGGCCCAGCGACAGGAAGGCGATGCCGCTCGAGAACTTCGCCAGCGTGTGCGTGCGCGCCTGCAGCTGCGCGGCGACGTCGGAGAAGCGGAGGATGGGGCCGGCCACCAGCTGCGGGAACATCGACACGAAACACGCGAAGTCGATGACGCTGCGCATGGCCTTTGCGCGGCCCAGGTACACGTCCAGGGCGTAGCTCATCGACTGGAACGTGTAGAAGCTGATGCCCAGCGGCAGCGTGACCCTGAGGGCGACGTCGAGCCGGAACCCGGGCAGGCCGATCCAGGTCACCAGGCCGTCGAAGCTGTCGGTGGCGAAGTTGAAGTACTTGAAGAACCCGAGCAGGCTGAGGTTGCTGGCGATCGAGGCGACAAGCGCCACGCGCTCCGCCTTCGTCTTCGGCGCCGATGGATCGAACGGCGCATCCACGCCTCCGCGCGCCCGCGCGATGACCAGGCCCGCCGCGTAGTCGACCAGCGTGGAGGTGAGCAGCAGGATCAGGAACAGCGGATTGGCCCAGCCGTAGAACACGTAGCTGACGGCGGTGAGGAGCAGGTGCTTCCCGCGCCGCGGGACGAGGTAGTAGAGGAGCAGCGCGCCCGGCAGGAAATAGAAGAGAAACAGGTACGAGCTGAAGACCATCTACGGGACCCGAATCTCATAGTAGATCGGGAGATCGGGCGTGTCACGGTCCGTCATCAGGCGCTCGCCCTCGAGCTCCGGGTGTGCATCGTAGCGCTCGAGCGTCAGCCGATACACGGTGCCGATCGTTCTCCGCGCGTCGGCCAGGACGCGCGCGTCGCGGATGGTCCAGTGCGCGGCGAGGATCTGCTTCGCGGCGTAGGCGCCTTCGATCACCTTCACCACTTCGTAGACGCCGGCGGAGAGTCCATTGCGATACGGCGCGATGGCCTGGGGCGACGGAATCGGCCCGGGCTTGACCAGGCGCGCGTCGATCACGAGGCGCGCGATCGCCGGCGTGGTCGAAGCTGCCTGCGCCGGCTTCGCGCCCGGCGCCGACGTATTCGACCCCGCCGTCGCTTGCGGGCCGATCGGGCCAGGCGGGGTGATCGGGTACGGGCTGCGGCTTCGGTCGATCCACACGTCGGGAAACGAGTCGCCGCCGTTGTTGCGCGTGACGCGGGCCCACGCCTCGATCCTCGTGTAATCGGCGCTGAAACGCCCGACGTACACCTCCGTCTGCGCACCGCCAGCCCGCACCTGGTTCGTGCCGGGCGCGCCGAGGGTGTACGGGCCCGACATCACCATGAAGCGCGGGTGATTGCTCCAGCGCGGGTGATAGACCTCGGCGTTGCCGAAGCCCGGCACCGTGTTGATGGGGACCACCCAGCGCCGGTCGGCGGCGAGGTCGATGAGCGTCAGATTCTTGTGCGCGCCGTCGAAATACCAGAACAGGCGGCCGCCGGCATCGGTGAGCGACGTCCAGCACCCTTCCCCGAGCTTGCGCCACGACGTGTTCGGGAGTTGGGCGAGGCCGACATCAGGCCACGGGAACAAACCGGCGGCAGTGCGGCCATCCGCCGACACCTGGAACGTGTCCGAGCTCACGGTGGTCTTGTTCCAGACCAGCTCGCGCACGCCTGGATCGTCCAGACGGATGCGCGACACCGTGGCGAAGTCGTACTTTTCGCTGCCGTTGTCGGTGCCGACGTAGACCCATTGGCGCAGATCGGCCGGATCCTGCCAGACGGCGAGCGCGAAGCCTGCGGCCAGGCGCGTCAGGCCCGATCCGTCCCAGTTCACGACGAAGATCTCCGGCGGGCCGGGGTCGGGCCGGCTCGAAAAGACGATGCGATCGCCTGTCCGGGTGATGAGCGGCTTGACGTAACTGCGCCGCTCGCGCAGGATCACGCGTTCGCCTCGCGCATCGTCGGTATCGAGCCCCATGAGGACGAGATTCAGGCCGGTGGCCCGCGGGTCTGTGCCGTCGCCCTGCACCCAGACCACGCGGGTCCGGGCGCCCGTGAACGCGTGGAGGTTGTCAGTGGGTACTGGTGCGGTCTGCGGCTCGGCCGAGCATGCCGCCAGCAGCAGCGCGGCCGCCAGCAGCACTTTCGCGACGATGGACGTTGGAGGGTGTCTCACAGCGTATCGACCGCGATGACCGCCGTCATCGTGTGGCGGCCGCCCGGGGGCAGCGTCACCGCGTGGTCCGAGGCGTTGGCCGTTTCGAGGCAGATCATGCCCGGCCACTCGTCGTCTCCGAAGTCTGGCATGGCACGGCTCTTGGCGATCCACGGGTTCCAGACCACGCTGGCCAGGGAGCCCGCTTTGGACACAGTGATGCGGCGGGCGAATCCCGGATCGGTGAGGGTAATGGTCGCGGGCGTATTCACGTAGAGCCGGTCCGTTTCGGCGCCGATCGAAATGATGGCGTCGTCCTGCGTCTTGCGCACACAGCCGTCCGTCTTGTCGATGAACGTCACCCCGGCCAGGCCTTCGACGCCGACGTGGCGGACGTCGCTCACCGCGAAGTAACTGTGCAGCGCTTCTTCGAAGGTCAGCGGGGCCTGCGCGGGGTTCGCGATCGTCAGCGCCATCGAGAGCGTCTCGCCCAGCCGCACGTCGAAGCGCAGATCGAAGTCCGGCGCTCCGACTGCACGCGTGCCGGCGTCCGACACCAGCGACAGCGTGACCACGACCGCGCCGTCGGCCGCGACCTCGACGCCCTCGAGCGTCCAGGGGCGGATACGGGCGACGCCGTGTGCCGGAGCGGCCGCATCGCCGGTCTTCGGGCCGAACCACGGGAAACAGATCGGCACACCGCCACGGATCGGGGCGCCCGCTTCGAACCGGCTCGCCTGGCTCATCCACAGCACCGGATGCGACTGGCTGCGCGGCTGCCAGCCGGTCAGGTGCGCGCCGTGGAGGTACCACTCCGCCGTGCAGAAGTCGGTGGCGACGGTCAGGCGCGGCAATCCGCCCCGTCCCTCGCCGAGCGTGATGCCAGCCGGCAGGTTGATGCTCATCGCGACAGTGTAGCGGAGAAGACTCTCCGACAGGCGTGTCCGCTCGCCGATAGGATTCCCGCCGCCATTCTGATATCTGTCGTGGCTGTTCATCAGACAGGGGAGCACCCGTGATCAGCTTCGATGTCGTCGTGCTTGGCGGGGGACCCGGTGGCGATCGCGCCGCCATCCAGGCCGCCCGCGCCGGAAAGCGGGTTGCGCTGGTGGCACTGCGCGCGCGGGGTGCGCAATTCGGTCCCGATTCGGTCCCGGCATCGGTGCTATGATGCCGCCGGTCCACAACGAGCCTCCGCGTTGGTGGATGGGCGATTGGAGCGCGATCGCGGCACCAGAGACCGCGCGCGTCGTCACTACGGGACAAGGAGGAGTGCCATGAACGGGACGAGGAATGACGGGAATCGGTCTGCTTTCAGCCGCTGGTCTCTCCTGACTTTCGTGTGCTGCCTGGCCGTCGGCGGGGCGCTGTCGGGCCCTGGCTCGGCCCTGCCGGGCGTCGCGTCGGCGCAAACCCCTGATGTGGTGCCGGCCAACACGGTGATGCTGTACCAGCATCAGAACTTCGGCGGCGCCAAGCTGGAGGGATTCACCGACGTCGAGGAATACAAGGACCTGACGAAGATGACGATGTCCGGCAGCACGAACTGGAACGACAAGGTGTCCTCGGTCAAGATCGGCAAAGATGCGTGTCTGATGGCCTACCAGGACATCAATTTCAAAGGCTCCATGACCAGGTACATCGGGAACGGCTCATCTCAGCGCAACGAACCGGTCTTGCCCAACAGCTGGAACGACAGGATCAGTTCGTTCAAGGTCAAGGGGCGAGGCAACTGCCAGTAGGGCGGCCTCCGCGCGACGTGGGCGGTGCCAGGGACTCGTGTCTCAGTCCGGGCCAGGTGTCTCGTTCCGAGGCGTATCAGGCAGGGGACGCGGCGATCCCTGGCACAGGAGCCACACCCTCAACCCGCATCCTACGTGGCAGTTGAATCCGATCCTGGTCGCGCCGCCGACGGTCCGGATCGATGGTACGCCCCGTGCAAAGTCGAGAGTCGTCTATTGCCATGACAACGCTGACGATCACACCCCGATTCGATCCGCCGAGGACCCTCCCGACCGTTCCGACGGTCGCGACCGTCTCGACCGGATGGCACCGGAGTCTCCCGGACCTCCTGGGTTCGGGCTTCCGGCTGCGGGAGCCGCGCCTGTCCGATGTCGACCAACTGACCGCGGCATTCAGCGGCGACGCCGCGTCGGTGCTGGGTGTGGGCGTGCCCGGCACCAGCGACCAGTGGATGCACTTCGTGGCGCGGGCGCGGGCGGGCCGCGCCGCCGGCCACGCCGCGTGCTTCGTGGTGGTGCCCGACGGGACGCCGGATGTCTGCGGGCTGATTCTGCTGCAGCGGCTGGCGCCAGGCTCCCGCGTGGCGACGGTATCGTTTGGCCACGCGAACACGGGACGGGCGGCAGACCTGCCGGTACGCAGCCTCGCCTGCGCGCTCGCGTTCGCGTTCCGGGCGGTCGGCGTCGGCCGCGTGGAAGGCCGCGCCTGTTCGCCCCGTGAGGTCGAACTCGTGCGCCGGCTCGGCGCCGTCACCGAGGGCGTCCTGCGCGGCTCGCATCCTGTCGCCGATGGGTTTGCGGATCAAACGCTGTGGGCCGTGCTCGCGACCGACTGGGACCAGTGTCGGCTCGGCGCGAAGACGGAGCCCGTCCGGATGGAGCTCGAGCGGCCCGTGTCCGGCGGCCCGACGACCGGCGACGGCACCGGCGACCGGCCACCGGCCTGGACGATGCGCCTGCCCACGCTGAAGGGCCAGCTGGTGACGATGCGTGAGATTGATCTGTTGGACGCGGCGGTGCTGATGGAGGCCCTGGAGCCGGCCGACCTGGAGATCTCCATCGAGCCGGTGCCGACGTCGCCCGACCAGTTCCGCCGTTACATCAGTTGGGTCCAGTCGCAGCGATCGGCGGGCCGCGCCGCCGGTTTCGCCATCGTGCCGCGGGGGAGCCGCCGCGCCGCCGGCCTGGTCCAGATCCGGCTCGACGATGTGTCCGGCGCGGCCGCCGAATGGGGCTTGGTGCTGGCGCAACGCTTCCGGGGGACCGGGGCGGCGCTCGAGGCGGCTCAGCTCCTGGCCGGGTTCGCGTTCGAGACGCTCGGGGTGCATCGGCTCGAGGCGCGGGCGAGCGGGATCGATCCGCGGTCCACGGGCCTCTTCCGCAAGATGGGCGCCGTGCGTGAAGCGCATCTGCGCCTCTCCTTCGTTCGCGGGAACGAGGTGCTGGACGACGACCTCTGGTCCATCCTCAAGCCCGACTGGCGAGGCGTGCACCCGGGTCGCCGGCGCCGTCAAGTCGCGAGCGCCACAGGAGGCCAGAGAGTGTCAGTGACGACGCAGACAAAGGTCAGACCACCGGCGCGTCGAGGCCGATGCGGACAAACGCCCGCGCGCCCGGGACTCGTGCGTCGAGCCCGGCCGCCAGCGTGTCGAGCATCTGGATCAGGTGCCGGCAGATCTTGAGGTGCGAGACGCCCGCGAGCCGTTCCAGCGCCGCGCGGGAGCGCTCGATGCTGATGTGCGCGATCTTCGCAGACCCTTCGGCATCTTCGCGTTCGCCGGGGATGCCCCGATCGGCCCGTGCGGCCGCCACCAGCGCACGGCTCGCGCGCGCCGCGAGAAACACGTGGTACCACGCCAGCACATCCTTGGGACCTGGCGGCCGGCCCAGTACGCCCGATGCGGGCGGCGTCCAGCCTGTCCGCTGTAACAGGAACGCGGCGCCGACGGCGAACTGATTCGCCGTGCGGACCAGCTCCTCGTCGGCGGGGATAGGCTGGTATTCCCGCTTCGGGTCTCCGGCCAGCAGCGCATCGAGACCCGGCGTCGTGTCGCCGTCCGCCGCCGCGACGTCGCGTGTGAAGGCGATCAAGTCCTTCCTGCTGATGGGCGTGCCGGCCCCGCGCCGAGCCTCCCATTCCCTCCTGACCCGATGGGACGTGCATCGGGCGGTGACGTGGCAGTACTCGCACCAGTCGTCGCAGTACTTGTAGACGCCTGGAATCCCCCTCACCGATTGACGCGCGATCACCGTGCCGGTCGACATGAGCCCCTCCTCGAATTGGCGCTGCAGCGGCCACCAGCGGCGTGCAGGCCGATGTTGGGAGAAAGCACCAAGCGTGCCATCACGGGATCTGGCGATTGGCGGGAAGTCTCCACAAACCGCGACGCAGAAACTGCCAGCGGCACTCGGCCCTCAGATGGCAGTTTCTGCCACCGCATCATCGGCATGCCCATCGAGCGGGCGCTGAAGCTGCTGCCGGAGAGATGGGCGGATGTGGTCAACACCGCCACGAAGCAGTCTCTCGAGGCCGCGCTGAAGGCCGCCCTGCTGACCTTTGGCGACACGCCTCCGGTGAAGTCCCGCGAGTTCCTGCACAAGCTGGCCGTGCCGGCCATCGGGGCCGCCGGCGGGGCCGCGATCAACCTGCTCTTCATCGACCACTTCCAGGACATGGCCCCGGGGCACTTCATCGTCCGCAAGCTCGAGCGGGCCTATGGCGCGGAGCTGGTGCGGGCCGAATACGAGCGGCTGTAGCGGCGTCGTCAACATATCCACCGAAGCGGATCACGCCCACAGCGAGGTAGTATTCGACGTGTTCGAGGCTCGGCGCAACCAGAGCCGGCCGAACCTGAACGGGGTTGGGTGACGGGTCGCCAGGTCCGGACGTTGGATGATACGGAGCGAGGGCATGCGCATGAAACGCCACATCGTGTACGTGATGCTGTCCGGCATAGCCTGGTTGCCACTGGTCTCTCAAGACTGGCCGATGTGGGGCGGCACGCCGCAGCGCAACATGACCTCAACCATGAAGGGCCTGCCGGAGTTCTGGGATGTCAAGAACGGCACGAACATCAAGTGGAAGGCGCAGATCGGTTCGACGTCGAATGGCAATCCGGTCGTGTCCGGCGGGAAGATCTTCCTTGGCACCAACAATGAGCATCCCAGGAACCCTGACATCACAGGCGACAAGGGTGTGCTCATGTGCGTCCGGGAATCCGACGGCTCGTTCCTCTGGCAAGCCGTGACGGACAAACTGGATTCCGCGGGAGAACACGACTGGCCGGAGCAAGGCGTCTGCTCATCCCCGGCGGTGGAAGGGAAGCGGCTTTACTACGTGAGCAATCGCGGTGAGCTGACGTGCCTGGATACGGAAGGATTCACCGACGGCAAGAACGACGGTCCATTCCAGGAGGAAGTTTACAAGGGGCCGGCGGATGCCGACATCATCTGGAGGCTCGACATGCGGAAGGAGCTGGGCGTGTCCCAGCTCTTCATGGCCAGTTCATCTCCGGTCATCTGGGAGGATCTTATCTTCGTCGGAACGTCCAACGGCCGGGATAGCGGTGACGAAAGTGTTCCCGCTCCGAAGGCTCCCAGCTTCCTGGCGGTCAACAAGCACACCGGAAAGGTCGTGTGGCAGGACAACTCTCCGGGCGGAGGGATCCTGCACGGCCAGTGGTCCTCCGCGGCACTGGGCGCGGTCGATGGCGTTCAGCAGGTGTTCTTCCCGGGAGGCGACGGCTGGATCTACGCCTTTGACGCCCGAACGGGAGAGACGCTGTGGAAGTTCGACTTGAATCCCAAGGACGCCGTGTGGCCGAAGACGCGGAACTACGGCGTCGCCACCCCCGTGTTCAGCCAGGGCCGTGTGTTGATGAGCGTTGGTCAGGATCCGGACCATCCGAACGGTGTCGGACACACCTACTCCATCGATCCCGCGCGCCGAGGCGACATCACCCAATCAGGCCGGGTGTGGAAGTACGATGGAATCAACCGGTCCATGTCGACGGCGGCGAGCGCCGACGGATTGGTCTACCTCTCCGACCTCAAAGGGATCCTGCACTGCGTGGATGCCAAGACCGGGATACCCTATTGGACGTTCGACATGATGGCCCCGGTGTGGGGGTCGCCGCTGGTGGCTGACGGCAAGGTCTACCTCGGCGATCAGGACGGCGATGTCGCCGTGCTCAAGGTCGGTACGGAGATGAAGAAGATTTCAGAGATCGATATGGCGAACGCCGTCTACAGCACGCCGGTGCCCGCCAATGGGGTGCTCTACATCATGACCCGCTCGGAACTCTATGCCATTGCCGGGCGTGCTGGTGGACCTGAGAAGTGACGGCGACATTCTCATTCAATAGCCAGGGAGCCATGCTGATGAAGACCAGGGCCGGACTCATCGCACTACTCGTCACCGTGTCCGTCGCTTACGCCGTTGCAGCGGATTGGCCAGGATATCTCGGACCACGAAGAGACGGCACCTCCGCGGAGACGGGCCTGTTGCGCACCTGGCCGAAGGAAGGCCCCACGGTCCTCTGGACGGTCCCCGTGGGCATCGGCTACGGCGGCCCGGTCGTCGTGGGCGGCAAGGTCTACCTGCTGGACAGAGACGACACCGTCGGAGACAAGCTGCGGTGTCTGGATTTCGCCTCCGGCAAAGAGCTCTGGAGTTTCACCTACGAAGCACCGGGCAAGTTCGACCATCCGGGCTCGCGAACCACGCCGACAGTCGACGGCGGCAACGTCTATGTGTCTGGCCCACTCGGAGACCTGTATTGCATCAGCACGACCACGCACAAACCCGTCTGGAACAAGAACGTCTGGAAGGAATTTGGGGGCGGGCAGTTGCCGAGGTGGGCCTTGACCCAGAACCCCCTCATCTACCGCAACCTGGTGATCGTGGCGTCGCAGACATCGCAGACCAGCGTGGTGGCCTATGACAAGCTGACAGGTGAACTGAAGTGGAAATCACCTGTCCTGTCCGGCAGTGCCGGCTATGTCAGCCCGTCGCTGGTCAAGGTCGGCGGCGACGACCACCTCGTCATGATCATGTCCTCCAAGGGATTCGGCCGCAGCGCCGGCGGCGGCAGCGTCGCCGGCCTCGACCCGCTCAGCGGAACGGTCTTGTGGACCTATGGCAACTGGCAGTGCGGGATTCCGGTTCCGCATGCGGTCGATGCCGGTGACGGACGGATCCTCATCACGGGCGGGTACAGCGCAGGCGCAGCCATGATCAAGGTGCACAGGGCAGCAGACGGGACCTACGGCGTCACGGAACTCTTCAAGAACGTCAATTTCGGCGCCCACACGCAGCCGCCCATTCTGTACAAGGACCATTTCTATGCCCAGTACACCATCAACGAGCGGAGCGACGGCCTGGTGTGCATGACGCTGGACGGTCAGATCAAGTGGAAGACGGGCGACGACCCATCTTTCAACAAGGGTGGCGCGGTCCTCGCCGACGGTCTGCTGTTCAGCGTTGATGGCAACAAGCTGTTGTATCTCATCGAGCCGGACCCATCCGGCTTCAAGCCGCTGGCCAGCGCCGAGCTGCTGGAGCCGGGTGAGAACTGGGCTCCGATAGCCCTTGCGGACGGCAAGCTGCTGATACGCGACCAGAAGAACCTGAAGTGCCTGGCGGTTGCTCAACAGGGACGGTGAGCGCGATGGGCCGCTGACCGGGAACGACGACGGCCCATGTCGACTGGGGCGGGCGGTGCGGGTCTCGAACGGTGCGAAAAGGGGATGCGGGTCATGGAGAGTCGGATGCGGACAACCGTTGCGGGCGTGATGGCGGCATGCGGGCTGGCGGCGTCGGTCTGGGCGCAGACCCCGGAGGAGATCGGCGCCCGCCTGTTGCGGGACCCGGCGGTCAAGGCGGCGCTGGCGGCGGCGAAGCAAAACGAGCCGCAGGTTATCGAGGACCAGCTGGCGATCTGCGAGGTGCCGGCTCCGCCGTTCAAAGAGGGGCCGAGGGGCGAGATCTACAAGCATCGCCTTCAGGCCCTTGGCCTCAAGAACGTCCGGACGGATGCGGCCGGCAACGTCCTGGGTGAACGGCCCGGCCTCGGGCCTCGCCCGCACCTGGTGCTGGCGGCCCACCTGGACACGGTCTTCCCCGAAGGGACCCGGGTGACGCCTCGCCAGGAAGGCACGGTCCTGGCCGGACCTGGCATTGGCGACGACTGCCGCGGGCTGGCGGTGCTGCTCGGGGTCATCCGGGCGCTTGACCAGGCCCACGTGCAGACCACGGGCTCCATCACCTTCGTCGCGAACGTCGGCGAGGAGGGCCTCGGTGATTTGCGCGGGACCAAGGCGCTGTTCGACGACACCCTCAAGGGCACCATCGATCGCTTCGTGTCGATCGACGGAACCGGCTCCGGCATCACCAACGAGGCCGTGGGCAGCTTCCGCTATCGGGTGACGTTCAAGGGGCCGGGCGGGCACAGCTACGGCGCCTTCGGTCTGGTCAACCCGGTGCACGCCCTGGGCCGCGCCATCGCGGCGGTTGCCGACTTCCAGGTGCCGTCGGAGCCGAAGACGACGTTCAATGTGGGGCGCATTGGCGGAGGGACCTCGGTCAATTCGATCGCCTACGAGGCGTGGATGGAGGTCGACTTGCGCTCGGCCGACCAGGCCTCGCTCGTCTCGGTCGACGCGAAGTTCCACAAGGCCGTGGAGACCGCCCTGGCGGCCGAACGGGAACGATGGGGGCGCGCGGATCTGATCGTCGACACGGAGTTGCTGGGCCGACGGCCT
>Ga0315283_10001899_pt1 | contig 17118 bp, 36 predicted proteins | sample YL17G09_0_MG_FD_204541 | JGI IMG/M metagenome (GOLD analysis project Ga0315283, IMG submission 204541) | Sediment microbial communities from Yellowstone Lake, YNP, Wyoming, USA - YL17G09_0 | ecosystem: Environmental > Aquatic > Freshwater > Lake > Sediment | place: USA: Wyoming | collected... | reverse complement strand
GAGCGTACCCAGTACGCTTTGACTGTCGCCATCTCCTCGTTGTCAGGCTTCTCGAAAGACCCAGGACGGCCCTCCTGGGTCTTTCACTATGGGCCTCAAAAAAAAAAAGAAAAAGTGTTGACGCGAGACGCACCCTCCTGTAGTGTGGTTGAGTTCGCTTGATGGAACACCCCAGTACTTCGGTACATGGGAGCGCAGACAGCGTCGTAAGACATTACTGTCTGTTAGGAGAGCCGGGTTTCTCGATCCTTTGCCTGCTCTCGGTGTTCGAACGAGACGTTGAGTGGACAGGAGAAGGCGCTCTGATCGGCAACGGTCACAGCGCCTTTTTTCTATGGTGCGTACAGGAACAGACCATGCTCAGCGTCACCAGCGAAGACGACGTCATGCACTATAATCGAGATGGCGCCGGCCGAGAGGCTACTCAACGACTGCTTCAGTCAGACGAGGACCTGCAACGTGTTCTAGCAGGCGGCGCCATTCCCTACCCGTTGCAGGGAATCGAACCACCTAAAAAAAGCCCGTCACCCCAAGGGAGATGACGGGCTCACGCGAACGACCGTACGTTCCGGCCGCTACTCTCTTGCGTGCTTGCGACCACCTCGCTGTTGACCTTCACGACCTCCGGACGGTTTCTCGGAACGATTCCCGCCGTTGCCGTTGCCACCGCTGCGACGTTCCTTCTGCTCTGCTTCGTTCACACGCAGAGGACGTCCCCCGAGGTCCTGTCCATCCTCGGTAAGAGCAGCTTCAGCGTCATCTTCGTGCTCGAATTCCACGAACGCGAAACCCTTGCTTCGTCCAGTCTCGCGATCAGTGATGACCTTCACGTCGGTCACTTTCCCGTGCTGACCGAAGTGACTCATGAGGTCTTCCTTGGTGGTCGTGTAGGGAAGATTCCCTACGTACAGCCGTTTCATTGATGCTCTCCTGAAGAAAGGCGATCCTACAGCAGAAGGGATCAGCCTTGCAGTTGCTTCAGCGTGATGTCCGCAGGGAATACCTGCTCTTTCGACACGCTGAACTGGAAGGACTCACAGAGGATGCGAATCTTACCCTTCGGCGCACTCCGCGTGCTGTTCTTCGCCTTCTCATCTCCCACGGCGATGACCTTGGCCACCTTGCCACGCATGTCCTTGGGAATGAAGAGGCGAATCTTCGCCCCGAGTGCAGGCGGCCAGGAAGCGGACTTCCAGGCCTTCAGCACGCGATCCTTGTTCTTGACGCGTCCGTTCTTGGCCATGTTCTTTCTCCTTGTCCAGTTTGCCATGTTGTTGGCAAAAACATGACCATTTTGATGTTCGAACTTGAACAAGTCAACAGGAAAATACTTGTTTACGCCATTCTTCGAACGCGTCCTTCCCACACGCCAGCGCCATCGTCAAGGGCATCACGCGCCGTGCCAGCGCCATCACTTGTTGTGCAATTTCACGAATTTCCCACTGAGCGTGCTTGTCTTCACGAAGGCGACTGAAGGCGTAAGCTTCGCGAGCGTTCAACTTCACGAGCACGCGCCGCCGATGCGCCTGGGTAAGCACATACTCTGCGAGGGATTCGTTGCACACCCGGGCGAGTTTGCGATAGAAGGCATCTGCCGTGCGCATCACCGCCTTGAACCGCTCGAGTGCGGGTTCGTCCTGCGTGATAGACGCAGGAATCGTGTAGCCCAACGAAGGATCGTAGGCTTGTGGCAAGAGCGTCATCATTCGATGCCTCTTGAGCTGCGCAAAACAGCTCGCGGATACGATCAACTCGAAAGTCAGATCGCACATCTCAAAACAGCGTGGCGCGGCGCTGTAAACGTCCATAGCCGAGAGCACGTTCAGCATGAGCCCCTTGCGTTGTTCCGGAGACAACCGTGCGATCGATGCAAAACACATGTCGAAGGGCACACGCGAAACTTGATGCACAAGCGCAGCCAGAATGATGTGGTCGCCTCCACTCTGACCATTCTCGACGTTCCCTGTGGCCGCGAGCAGCGACACGCGCTCGATAGGCACCGACAGCAACCCCGCACACTGAAGCCGCAACGCCTCCTGCACTTTGCCCGTCTGCGCTAACCGCAGCGGCTCAGGCGTCACGTACTTGAGCAGAGACGGAGCCACGTCTTTGGCTCGCACATACAGCGTTTGACCTACTGTACGTACCTCGTCAAGAGGATGCGCCATCAGTCTTCGAATGAGCATCTCGAGGTTGCGTGCGTTGCACGTCATCCCAAGCTGACCTGTGACTGCGAGCGTGGACACATATCTCGCGTCTTCCGGTGCACTGCCTCCCTGCGGACGCTCCTGATCCTTGATGCGCCCGAGAATGTAGTGATACTGCTCGTGTGTCTGGCGCACGTAGTACTTGAACTCGCGTGCAAGCCCTACTTCTGTGATCTCCGCAGGGATCACGAACTCATCCTTCTCGGGATCGAAGATCACATAACGCTGCGACTTTTCGGTGTACGAACAGAGCCGGGAATGCTCGATGGCCTCAATCGCGAGCCGGGACACGTCGATGAGATCGAAGTTGAAGACTGCGTGCTCAGCCACCGAAGCGTGTCCATAGCCGAACACGATCTGTGCATTCGAAGCCCTCGCCGCGGCCACGTCCTCCGCGGCTTTACGCCGTAATTCATCCACAGGTGCTGGATCTCTGCTGATGCGCGCGTAGGCCGCGGAGAGGGTTTCGGGGGTCAGGGCGTCTCCGGCTCGAGGGGAACTGTCGGTGAGGAGCTGCTTGAGGACGTCATGGTCGATGTTGAAGCCGGCGAGGTTGATGCGCATCAGTGAATTCTTTCCTTGTTAGCCGAAACGTTGAACACGACTTTGTCGTGTGATTTTCTCATGACACTCACAACATAGCGCCTGCACCTCACACCATCGTTCACGGCCTACGTATGCGTAGTTCACATGATGCACACACTGCGTGAAGAGCCATGTTGCCTCCTGCTTGTGGCGTCTCTGAAACTTGGTTTTCGATGTTTATCGATGGGACATGATCGAAAAGAAGAGACGGCCTGTCAAGCAGAAATGCAACTTGCAAAACTGTCGCTGAGCCAGAGGGGTGGACGAGACTTTGTCCCGTATCAGTAAGTCTCAAGCCACGCCAAAAACTGCTCCCACCACTCGCCGCCGCCCAGTGTCATGGCGAACTGTTCTGGCTTGGTCTTGTTCATCTTGACCCAAAAACGTTCGAAGCGATTGGCGTCCGCACGCAGCTCTTTCACGAAGTCTTCGAGGGACTGATCAGTCCCAAATGACGTCTTCGGCTCTTTTCGTCGCTTGTTCACGACTACTCTCCTGGCCTGACCAGTAGGTATCACCGCGCACGACGTACCAATACCACCATCCCGTGGACATCCCGCGCTCGACCGTCGCCACGTAGCCGCTTTCAGTCTCCAAGCGCCAGATGCGCTTGCCGGTCAACGCGCCCACGCGCGTGTAACACCACTCCCGATCAGCCATCTCAGCCACGTTTCGTCTTCGGCTGACCACGATGAAGGACCGACACCACAGGCCAGTAGAGGCGAGGACGCCCCTTGCCCTTCGGGGGATGCACGAGGATGACGTACGACTCGTGGTCCCGTGCGAAGCCCCAACCCGACTGCTTGATGCAGTTGTGCTTCTCACCGAGCTGTTTCATGAGCCCAGGGATGTCACGACACTTCGGCGGCATCACTGCTGCGACCTCACCGACTTTGGTCCAGTAGCCATCGTTTGCCTGACTGTCCCAGTGCACAACCTCGCCGAGCTTGAACGTCTCGCGTTCCGGTTTCTTTGCCATGTTCACCACTCCAGCCAACGAAAGAGAGTAGGCACCTGGGCGTTTTCACGCGTGCGATGTTCCATGAGGAAATAGGCGTACTCGGTGGCGTCTGAGCTTCCCGAACGTGTCGTGTTGAAGTTCGGTCTTCGCCGAATCATCCACAGCTCTTTGAGCTTGACGACCTCTTCCCAGAGTTCAGTGCGTCCCACACTTGCCGCGACACCGATACGCATGAGGTAGAGCATCATCCCTTCGGGAGAAAGCATCTCAAGGCCCTTGCGGATAAAGTCCTCGGCCCACGTGAAAGGCGGATTCGTAGCCTGGAAGTCGAAACTCATGTTCGCTTTCCAGCGCAGGTAATCCGCTTGCACGAGTCGATAGGCGAAGCGTTCCGACTGCGGATGCAACTCCACACCTACAGGGTGACCCCGAAGTCCGCGACAGTACGTCTTCGCCACTTCACAGAAAGGCCCGCGCCCCGCCCCGGCTTCCAAGAACGACCCTACTGACAGCATGAATTGGGGGTAGTATTCGACCATCATGTCGAACGCGGCCTGCACCAACTTGATGTCTGTAGGGTACTTATCGTGGGCCTTTGCAGACTGCTTACGGTTCGTCGCGCTCATGGTTCACTTTCGACCGATGCCCAGCTCGGTTGCCCTTGCGAGAAACAGACTCTTCGCTACCGAGGGCAGGTGCCCTACGATGGTCTGTTGCGTAAGCTCCAACGGTGGCACACCCTCGAGCCCTGGCGGCAAATTCTCGTTGATAAGCGTGAGGTACTCGCGCACGAGCAACGCGTTGTCGAGCTTCGTCACCGTTTCGGATTGAGGGTGGAGCTTCAGCTCGTACTTGTCGCCAATGACCTTGAGCAGCGACTCTTCCGCCTGATAGTAGCTGAACTGACGTACGTCACTAATGAAGAACTGCACGTAGAGCTTGAGCGGCCGAGGGATGTCGATGAGGTACGCCTCGGCCGCATCGTGCATGAGCGCTGCGGCTGCGAGATGCGCCGGTGCGTAATAGGACGCCAGCCACGCGTGTTCTGCAACACTGTAGAACCGAGATGTGTGCCCTGAGAACCGACACTGATTCGAGAGCGCGTGTGCGATGTCCTCAATGCAGATATGCTCTGGCTTGGCGTCGAACGGTGGCACGTACTTGTTGGTGAAGGTCTCGATGAACCCCACGTCCGACACTTCATGTTGTATTGCCTTCACAACGGCTCCTCTTTCCGTGCACGCTGCGCTACAGCTTCAGCCGCGACAGCAGCACACCTCTCGATGAGCGGCACCATCTTAAAGAGTACCACTTGCTGCTCCCACAAGGACATCCCGAACCACGTGTCACGTAAGGACGTTTCACCAGACGCATCCTCAGGCGTGAGACGTGCTACGCAAGGTATACCCCCGTCATCCGTGATGGCGTAGGTGATGTAGATCCAAAACTTCACCAGATCGACATCGTGATTCTGAAACACGCTCATCACACGAGCCACGAAACGGTCGACTCTCTGCCTATCGAACTGCACGGTCATCGACTCATCAGCTCCTGATAATCGAACTGTTGCCCGAGCGCTGCCTCGATGTCGATTTCTTTCGTGGCGAACTCTTGCACGTAATTGTCGTAGAGCTGCACGTACTCTGGCAGCTTGATGCGCCGATGCACGAAGTCGTTCGCCTTCTGGGTAGGTTTCCACTGCCCCGACGTGCGCTTCGAGCGGTCATCTTCGTTCGGGCGCTGCTCGAGCAGCCCGTAGTGCACGAGTTTCGCGAAGTCCCCACCGCCACGACGATTCTGAATCATCGGGAATTCGCGGATGTGAATCCAGCGAGGATTGTCCTCGTAGGAACGCACGATCCAGACGAGGAACTGGGCGAGTGCCGAATTGAGCTTGCGCGTATAGACCTTGGCGATCTGCGCACAACACGGACAGACCGTGCCCTTCTTCCCGTACGCAGCTTTCGCGACAGTCTGCCGTGCATCGTCGAGCGTGACGTAGGGCAGCAAGCTGAGCTGCTGAAGTGCAGGATGCTTGAGCGCCATGCTACACGTCCCGCCCCTGCACCGTCCCACGTCCGTTGGCCTTCGCCCGACGTACAGCGGCCTGCACGACGTGCTTCACCGCCTCGGTGAGACCCTCGGCGAAGTCACCAGCCACACGCATGGCAGGTTCCAGTGACTTGACGTACGTCTTGATCTTCGAGGCGATGACAAGAACATCAGCCGATTCGTTGTTCTCCGTCGCGGTGATCTCTTCCTGGATCGCGGGTGCTTCACTCATTGTTTTCTCCTTGAGGTGATTCCTTGCAAACGCAAGGTTCCTTCCAGATGATGATCGTCTTGCCGTGATGTCCATGCACTGTTTGAACGTGCTCGATGCCGCCCTCGTAACTCACGAAGCTGGGTGTCTTGCCAAGCCAACGCATCGACACTGAACCATCGGGCCACTGTACGCCCCACGCCACGACCCCGTTGCCTGAGACACCCGTCTCGTCTTCCACGCGATGTAAACAAAAAAGGCGCATCGCCAATCCTTCTGCTGCGTACTTCGTTGAGCATCCTGACCTGGAGGGAAGGATACTCGACGTATCTACCTTCATACACAATGCGAGCGTTACGCTCGCGAGTCACAACTCGACTTTGACTACGCAGCTTGGTAACGTGGTCTCATGACTCAACTCTGGTTTCCAGGACGCCCTCCGTTCTGTACCCCAGCGTTGATCTTACTTCTAACCATGTTCGTTGACGTATTGCTCGCATTGATCGCGAAAGAAGACCCCAGTCTACTCCATGCACTCGGCCGCATCCAGGAAGATGCTCTCGAACACATCGCTCGCGAAAATGAGGAGTGCTTGGGCACGGATTCTGTACTGAATCACATTCGCCAAATGTTCATCGACGGTGTTACGATCACAATAGTCGCATTCGACCGACGTGATTGGCAGGCCATCCAGGAGCTTGCAACAACCATGACGGTAGTGCGTGATGAACTTCGCGAACAACACGAAAGCGTGACCCCATGAAGATGTTGCCCCGCCCCAAAGAACCCGGCCCCGCTGGTCCTACAGTGAAACCTGCCACACAAGGTAAGTTGAAGGGCTTGCGCAACGCCAACGCAGATGATGCACAAGCGCGTGAGCGCTATCAAACAATGAAGAGAAACAACACACATCGAGAAGAAGGATAGGCTATTCCGTGGTCGGGACAGGGTTTGAACCTGCGACATCATGCGTGTAAGGCACGCGCTCTGCCAACTGAGCTACCCGACCGCTGTGAGAGCGGAGGGACTTGAACCCTCGGCCACAGGCTTAAAAGGCCCGTGCTCTACCCACTGAGCTACGCTCCCTAAGATCCCGGAGCAGGATTCGAACCTGCAACCAGCAGCTCCAAAGGCTGCCGCGCTACCATTGCGCAATCCGGGAATAATGGAGACAGCGGGGGTTGAACCCGCAACTTCCGGCTTGCAAAGCCGGCACTCTCCCATTGAGTTATGTCCCCAAAGGTGGGTCTGGAACCCGACATCATCTCCTTTTAGCCGTGTTCACTTACCCAGAGCCCACCAGAGCTGGCGACAGGAATTGAACCCGCGACCAGAGGTTTACAAAACCCCTGCTCTACCGACTGAGCTACGCCAGCCAACTACTTTGGACGCGCCGGGAATCGAACCCGGGTCCGCAACAGCGTCTAACAAACGTCATCCACAGGCTTGTCCAGTCATGTATTCACCTGAGCATCGGACTGGTACTCCGCTCAGCTGGTTCCCGACGTTTGACTTCGGCCAGGGATTAACGGGCTCACCCTGCTTTATCAGTCATCAGCCTAGCCCATGTTCGATTGCGCCCCATCCATGATCACATAGGCGAAGGTCATGGATGGAACGTCGCAGCCTAAGCTGCGAGAGCCATCTCGGGTACAGCGCGCTTCACGCTCTTCTTGCCGACAGACGTGAAGAACACCGTGCCGAATCCGAGAGGCTTGCCGACGTTGTCGTTGGCTTTTGAGGTTGCCCCGGTCTATCAAGGGGGTCCGAGACATCTCCCTGCCTGCACGCTTGTCTTTCTTCTGCCACGTCGAAACCAATCGCGCCCGAAAGATGATCCCGGCGGGATTCGAACCCGCGATTCTCGGCGTGAAAGGCCGATGTCTTAGGCCGCTCGACTACGGGACCATTTCTTTACCCAGTAAAAGCCGTGCCGGGCGAGGAACCTGCAACAGTTTTTACATCGCCCGGCACGGGTCATGGACATCACCGACTATTCTGTTGTCAAGAAACAACGTCGGCCCATCATTGTTTATCTAACCGACATTGTCAAGAACGTCGTGTGACGTACTCGACAACTTGAGCAAGCAAGATCTGCCGCTCACGGCCCACCGCTTTCGCATACGCTTTGCGCACCGGCTCGAGACACTCGAAGACTTCATTGACAGACGTATCCTTCGCCTTACGCTTCTCATACGCGATGGCAGTCGCCGCCGCATCCGACAGAGCCTGCCACTCTACAACCTTATGCGTGGAGCCCCACATCCCCTCGTACTTCATGGTGTTCGTGTAGATGGTGCTCTCTTGGTCGGGGGACACTTCAACCAACCACATGCTCCCCGCACGCCCCACGCTCTTCAGCTTGCCGTACTTTCTCGATTCCTTTTCGAGCGTGATGCCGTCTTCCATGATCTTGTGGAAGACGTACAACACATCGTTCTTCTCGCTCTGACGAATACCGACGTAGACGAGTTTGATGCGTGCACGCGGCTTCGGTTCATCCGCCATCAGGGAACCTCACCCTCCTTGAGCTGACCCAGCGCAAACGCTAGCATCCTTGGCGTCTTCAGCTCAAGCTTGAGTGCTGCGGTAAGGGGTTCGATGGTTGTGGCTGCGTGGCAGACCGGACAGCGAAACACACCTTCGATCTTGTCAAAGATGAGCCCGTACGTGGTGCCCATCGCACTGCACTCACAGACCCACTCAGCGTCTGCGATGCCTTTGTACATGTTGTGCTTTGCGAGTACTACAGGTACCGCAGGGACAGTCCCAACGTTGTCTGACGCAACCACATGCACCGCAGCGCAGTACGCCTCGACCTCGCGCTTCTCAGCATCCGTCCACGCCGCGATGAACTTGGAGTGCACTACGTAGCTCGCGAGGTCGAGGAGACCCTGGAGTGTCTCAACATCGGGCACATCTGCATCCGGTGCCTCCATCGCCTCTTTTGGTTTTTCAACCGCAGGCGACATCACCTGGTGCAACCACGTCTCGCTCGCAGGAACGCAGCTCACGAGTGCTCCACCTATCTCGAAGTGCTCCGCGTGCTGGCAGGCGTCATACGCGAGCGAGAAGACCTGCATCGACTCGCAGTGCGTCAGTTCTGCCATCCTACGCGCGATGACACGACACACCTCATGCCGGTTCACGATCTCGGTGTCCCACGGGAGATGATGCGCCTCGAGTAGGAGCTTGAGATTGGCGATGACGGTTTGAAGCAATTCGCTGTAGAAGAGCAACTGCTTGCCGTCCTCGTGACGCAGATCCTTGAGATCGGGAAGACCTTTCGCACCCGCGCTCGTGAGGCTGTGGATCTTGGACGTGAACATCACGGCGAGTGGGTGCCGATTGATCGCCGACACGGGCAACTGCGGATCGTTCACGCTCGCGAAGAAGTCGCGAAGCTTCTTCAACAGCGCTACGAACGAGATCACGACGCCACTGAGGTTACAGGCGTCCTGGACGAGCATGGCATCTTTGTAGTCGCGTGGCGTAATCATAGCTCACTCCGCGGCCGACGATCCCTTGGCCTTGCGCGGCTTGCGGACCTTCTTCTCGAGGCCCAGCACCTCCTCGAGCATCTTGGTGAGCGCACCGAACGTGGTCGCCGCCTTGCGCACCGTCTCCCCATCCGCGTCCTGGTAGCTGAGGAAGAGCAGGTCTCCCTCGACGAGCTGCACCAGGACCTTCTTCTTGGCGGTGACCGTGATCTCCTCGTCCAGCTCGAGCGTCGTCACATTGTTACTGTCCTTGCGTGGCATGTATTCATCCTTTCTTCTGTTGTGCAAGTGCAAGCACTTGCAGTTCTGCTTCAAGCGCATCGACGCGTCCTTCTACGTTGTTCACCATCGTCTGCACGCGCTTCAGACGATCACGTAGTACATCACGCTGCCGCCGATAGTAGTACAGGCGGTTGACCTTGTCGGCGGTTTCTTTGTCACAGCGCAGTCCGCAATGAAACGTGGTCGTATTGGCACCGCGGGAGCCTGGAGCGGAAGCGGTGCGTCCTTGCTTGTGTTCCTGAGTTCGAGATTTCCCATCTACACATCACGGGCCGCTTGCCCGCCTCCTTAAAACAGGCCGTCGCGCGCTTCGAGGATGAGGCCCAGCTCGCGGGCGTAGTACGCGTTGGGATCGATGCTCGACGCACCATCCCAACGCACCAGGTATGCCGCTTTGGTCTCCACCACCTTCACGATCACGCCAGTTGAACCTTCACGCGCGGCGAAGTTGTTATCGACGCGGACCACGTGATCCCCTTTGAACAGTTTTCGTTTGTCCACATCACACCTCCTGCGGTGCTGCGTTTGCGAGAACGAACGTACCGGCGGTGAAGCCGGTGGGTTTCACGAGCAGGTCGTAGACCCATTGATCTTGACCGGCTTGACTATGGTCAGTCGTCCTTGTTCACTGCATGGCAGAGATTGCACTCTCCACCGCTGTGGTGCTCCTCAACGGGGCTTCTACTGGTCGCACCGCGGCGAGTGGAAGGTCTCGGTCCATCACGCTGCCGCCGATAGTAGTACAGGCGGTTGACCTTGTCGGCGGTTTCTTTGTCACAGATCTCGATGCCAAGTTCTTTGGCTTTGAGGTGCACCTCGGCACGCATGTTGAACTGAAGGCCCGCCGAACTGATAATGCCCGCTTTCACGGTCATCACGCCACCGCCCGTTTCGCCTCACTGTAGCCCCGGTACTCGTTGAGCATGATGACACCGTCCCGCAGCGCCATCGACACCCACTCGGCGAGCTGGTCGAGCGTGCTCCCCTTGGTCTCGGGGATGATCATCACGGCCCGGCCACCCATGCGCGCAACCAGGCGCAGGCGGTGCCAACCCATGGAGGTCACGACGACCGCTTCGTTGTTCTTGAGCTTCCAGCTCGCAGCGTACTTGGTGAGCGAGCCAGACAGATGACTGAGCTTGCGGAAATCAAAGTCTGACTTCCACTTCACGAGTTTGAGAGTCATGGTTGTGCTCCTAGGGTTACCGCACCTCCTTGTCCGTGCGGATGCAGCTCCTTCTGATACGTCTCCCCGTACGTCGCCGGCACAGAGAGTCCTTCGAGTTCGCGCCACGTGCGCCAGAAATCGATGAGGAAGAGCTTGACCATGTAGCGCAACGCCGCACGATGACGATGCTCAGGCGTCATGCCCCAGGGCGCAGGACCACCAGTGCCACCGCAGTTCCAGCACTGCACTTCTTCTTTCTTGTTCGTCTCATCGTTCATGCGCTTGGCGACACCGGCGCCCTTGCAGCACATGCAAGGAGACACGAGCTGTGTCTCCTTGCGGTGCTTGTACTCCACGTACCGTTCGTAGTACGGCGGGCTCTTCTTCTTGAGCATGCTCTCAGCGCAGACCTTGACGAGCTTTGCTTTGCGGAAGGGCGAGAAGTTCGCCTTCTCGCCGGCCACACGACGCGCCGCGTGCCCATCGACGACGTGCACACCCCACCAGGCCCAGAGCTTACTCACCGTGTGGCAGTTCTCGATGTGCGTCTCTGCAATGAGCAGCGCGCCCATCTTGGGCCCAATGCCCTTCACGCCCTTGAGGAACTGTTCCCAGATGGGGATGGTCTTGAGTGCGACTGCGAGACGGTTCGTACCGGCTTTCTCGACGTCGAGCAACGTGTCCTCGACGCGCTTGAAGTACTCGCGGTCCTGCGCCGTGAGCAGCGCCTCCGCGTTGCCGTAGCGATTGCCAACAGCAATGCGCCACTTCTGCACGTCGTACACGCAGCGCTCCAACTCAAGGAGCAGTACTTCACGCGGATCGCGGATACGACCCTCCGTTGTCTCTGTCATGTGGGTTTCCTTGAGCGCAATCAGCGCCCAGTTTGAAGTGGGTATCCTTGACGTACAGGCAGCGCCACGCTCAGTAGGGTATCCTGCGAATCACGGCACGCCAGAGAAGATTGGGTTTCACGGGTCGCTGGGCACGCCTTCCACTGAAGGGTTTCCTACATTCACGGGCACGCCGGGAAGAGGTGGGTTTCCGAATGATAGTGGCACGCCGAGCTTTCTGGGTATCCGATAACCATGGGCAAGCGCCATTCCGAGCAATGGGTATCCGGTTCGGGCAATGGCACTACACGCGCGCAGCCTCCGCAACGAACAGAACCTTCCACTCCTCAACGCACACGTCGCACACGTCGAACGTTCCGATGTCATACGTGACTCGCACCCAACGTTGCATCGGCTGACCGTACATCGCACGTCCATGGAGCCAGTAGTCGTGAGCTGCGTTAAGAAACTTATCGGTCACGGTTTTCAACGCATCTTTGTACTTCACTTCAAGAAGCAGGCAGCGTGATCCCTTACCGCACAGCGTGCGGCGGCAGATCACGCAGTAGTGCAACGGGTACATCATGCACAGCATGCGTCCCTTGCAGGACGACGTGCGACACAGGTAATGAAACGACGGTTCCGTGGTCACGGAGAAAACCTCCGATCGAAAAGGGAAAAGGAGAAAGAGAAGAATCGCCCCTCCCACCCGAAGGTGAGAGGGGCCCTCGATCTAGATCCTTGCACGAAGCAAGGATTTCGCACACCGCCGAGGACGGGAAGACCCTCAGTGTGCTAGTCGTGGTATGTCCCCTCACGCCACGACAGCGTGTCACGGAATAGCCGAAGCTATTCACGTGATGTCTACTTCTTGTACCTGAAAGATGGCCAACTTTTGATTTACTAGGTAAAGAAAAAAGCGAGCCCTGCTACCAAACAGGGCTCGCCAGAAACGTTCCACCGAACTGGGGAACGTGGTACTTTTACGTCATGCCCATCACCTACACAACACTGCTCACTGAGAACCTTCCTGGCGGGCAAGCGCGCACCTACCGAGGTTATGCCACAGGTAGCGGCATCATCTTGAACACTGTGGCCACCATGACCATCGGAGGCCACACCGTCCAGGTACTCGACAACGAACACTTCATCCCAGGTTTGACCCTGGCGCATCTCACGGGTCTCGCATGGACCACCGTAGACACGGTCGATCTGAGCCTGGGTCAGAAACGCTACGTGCGCAACTATCAGGTACTAGCGCTAGTGTTCCCCTTCGCACCCATCGGCACGCTTGTCGAAGTACTGAAAACTGTCATTCAGCAAATACCCAACGCCGTCGAGATGCTGACCAGCATGCAGATCAACTGGGCACCCGTCTAGATTTACTCCGTAAAGAAACACGCCACAATTACTCGGCGTCGAGATCCTCATTGTCGAGGTCCTCATCGTCTAGCTCTTCATCGTCGAGGTCCTCATCGTCGAGGTCCTCATCGTCGAAGTCTTCATCTTCCTCATCTTCGTCCTCGGGCTCGTCGACAAGCACTTCATCTTCATCCTTTGTCTTGCGACGAGGCTTCGGTTCTTCCAGGCGCAGACTCTCGAACATCGTACGTTCTCCTTTCATTTGATGCCCAACATTCTCTCGTACTTTTTCCACTGTTCGCAACCACAACGTTCTTTGTGGTGCTTGATGTAACACGGCAAACAGATCCAGTTGCGGTCAGGGTCTCCATCCTCGTACATCTCGGCACACCAAACACCCTCCGTGTTACACCAGTGGCAAAGGTCCTTTTCACCTGCGTACCACGAACCCCAGAAGACTTCGCCCTGATCGCAATAGGAACACTCCGCACCATGTTCGCAGTCGTAACTGAACCCGTCGCACTCCTTACACGCATCATTGTACGCGTGTTCGGAGCAGCCTGTTCCAGCGCACTCCTCGCAGGGTGTCTTGTGGTGCTGAAGACATCCTGAGAGCGCGAGCGCAGGTACGATGAAGGGATTCGTGGGGTCGACTTCGTACGCAGCCATCAGAGATGTCGTCTCAACCTATCCGCGAACTCCAAGCGCATCGGTGGAGGCTTGCGATACCGACGACGAGCCCACATGAACCCGAACGCAAAGCCCAGCGCAAACACCGCGAACATGATACCAAGGACGGTGAGTCCTTCAGTCATGGATAGTCCCCGGCGATCATCCTATGTTCTATTGAAGCCCAGACGGTATCTTCATCGGCATCGCTGAGCGCAAAATTACCCACGCTCCAGAACGACACCTCGGTGCCCTCCATGTTGAACACGTGGACCCCATGCCCGCCCTTCCAGACGAGCAACAGACCACGTTCAGCGTCGTACCGAACCCAGCGGGCTCGGTCGAGCTGTTCACCCAGGCGATGTGGCATACTTCTCCCTGTCCTTTGCTTGAAGTAGCTTGTAAAGCATCACTTGCGTAAGCACAGACAGGTCCTCTGCGTACATCGCCTGATGCGAACAGCTGTTGCGACGCCAATCCTGGCCGCACACAGGACACTCGTCGGGTTTACCCAGCGCAGCAGCGATCGTTGGTACGCCGGTCTTCTCTTGCGGCGGAGTCACCGCGGCACCCTTTCGAGCTTCGCAGGATACCCGCACTCTTTACAGGTCCAGATGTTCCCATCATCAGGACCGTGCACGGTCTCGAGCGCACTGATAAGATCGATGAAGTTTCCACGTTCGTCGACGACCCACTCTTCCATGACGTGAGCCGTCGTGATGAAACGCTTGTGGTCAGGGCTTCTTGGGCACGTTGCTTTGATGGGCATCACTTCTCCTCCGGCCAGACGAACACATCATCGGGGAACTCTTTGTGCTGCTCCGGTTCGTGGACGAGCTTCACTTCGGCGAGCCCCTTCAGAAAGTTTCCTACGATGCGCGTTTTCGTCTCTCGCTTCACGAGGCGCATCGCGTTCGTTGCTTCGATTTGCGTATCGAATGGACCGCACTTGGCGATGCCTCCGCCCTTTGCGAACCATTTTATCTTACGTTTCTTTGTCACATGGCACCTCACAAGGTTTCACTTCAACCGCAAGAAACTGTTTCGGAGGCATCGCACCAACTCCTTCAAGAAAGTATCACACACTTGAAAGTACTCCACGTTCCCACAGAGCCGATCAATCTCCTCTGTACACAAGTGCTCAAGGTCGGCGCCCTGGTGGGAACAACTCGCCTGACGCCAGTCTTGACGGCACACAGGGCAAAGGTCTGGAGCTTGAAGCCGACGAGCTATTTCGATGATGCTCATGGAAGGCATCAGACGCTCCTCCACTCGATTCGACTGCCGTACTGACCAGGGAACTTCTGTTGTTCCACAGGTAGTCTCTCGATAACCTTGTACTCCCGTTCGATGACCGTCTTGTGCGAAATGCCATACTCACGGTAGCCCTTGTTCGAGTAGTGCTTCTGCACGTACGCGTTCGCCTTTCGAGAGGCGTCACACACGTCACCCGAATCCACTTCGATGTTCAACAAGCGCCCTGAACGCCGCTTCTTGAAGGACACGACCATGATGCAGTCGATGGTACGGATGCGAGTTTTGGAATCGAGCAGCATCATTCGTCGTCCTCCTGCACAACAAACGGTGTGTGTATGTTGATAATGATGAACGGCAAGTAGAGACCAAGAATCCCGGTGAACACGCTGTAGTGCCACCCAAAGCCGATGTCGGAGCAGTTCTTCCTGATACAGAGTGCGATACCCCAATCACCGGTTTCAGTGAGCAGACTGGCGTTCACCTCGTACTTTTCGTTCTTCAGTGACGTCTGCATCACTCCACCTCATCGTGAGCTACCCACACGAATCCGAGACACGGGAACTGCGCAGGGATGTTGACCCATTCTTTTCGTGTCTCACTGGCACGCATGACCACGGGCTCACCGAGAACGTAGCCGACCTCTTTGGTCTTCTTGAAGATGACGTTGTCACGGTTGTGGAGTTTCTTAGCGTCACGGAGGCGCATCATTTCACCTCCATCACCAACAAAACTCGCGTCCGATGACGATGAGTACAAGACTGAGCTGCTCCTCGGTACAGACGGTGACGAACTTTTGATCGAATGCCACGATGACACCGCCGGGGCACTCGTCCACCGTGGCCTTGCGTCCGCCACGCCACTCCACATGATCATCGCCACTGGCCACGATGCCCGCGCCCTGGCTGTTGGCTTGTTCGACGTGCGGCCGAAGCCATTCAGTTGTGATTTTCATTTCACCTCCGCTTTCGCCTTCTCCCACACCTTATCGGCGCGGTCGAACAGCTCGTTAACCTGGTCGTACGTCAGGTCCATCGACGCGCTGAGGTCTTTGATGAGCCCCTTGAGCTGACTCTCTTCGAGCGCGGCCACGACTTCCCAGAGGAGACGTGCGAACTGCACTTCGTTCTGTTGCCAGCGCACCTGACCATCACCCTGACACGTTGCACAGCCTACGATGGGGTACTTTGCACAGTCACTTCCCGTGCCGCCACAATCGGGACAGGGAACAGGCTGTGGATCACCGATGCATAGTCCCTTCGCGTCGGTCATGACGTCGCCCAAAGACTCTTGCATCACCGTGTCGTGGCTCTCGTAGCTGCCCCGGCTCAGCATCGCTGCCAGATGCAGTTCCACCTCGTTGAGCGTCGCGAACACTACGATAGGCACCTTCGCATAGGGGTGATCGAGCGCCTTCTTGTGGCGCATCTCGTTCTGCACGATACGCGCTGCGTCCTTGACGCCCTCTTCCCAGGTACGACGGTCGACTTCGGGGAACTCACAATCAAGCGGCGGGGTGTTGTCGTCATCCGCACTGTAGACCTCTTCGACGACCTCACCACATTTTGTGCACTCGACAGTGATGCTACTGATAGGTTCCTTATCGAACGGATGGTCCTTACAGTAAACAGCGACCTCGAGACAGTCCGCGTGGTCGAGGTGTGGTACTGCTTTATAGCTCACATCGGCTCCTTCCAACCTTTGGCCGGGTCAGGCGGCTCGAGCTGTTCACATTGCTCATAAGTGTCTGGATAGAGACGCCACAAGCTGCCATCCGCGAAGCGCTTGGTTGGCCAGTTGCGACGTTTCTTGTCCCGTTTGCGTTTGCGTTCTGCACGGAGGCGGTCACCGATGGTCATGTTCATGAGATAAACATACCTACTCAATGGCCGGCAAGCCCCAAAGTAGCGCATGCCACTCGGGATCGTATCGCTTGAGTCCCTTGCGCGTGAAGACCGTGCCCACTGAGAAGTTGCTACGACAGTGCGCCTCGGCGATGCGCATGGCTTCAGGCTTGGTCTTGGCGAGGATCTT
>Ga0315283_10001896_pt1 | contig 17126 bp, 4 predicted proteins | sample YL17G09_0_MG_FD_204541 | JGI IMG/M metagenome (GOLD analysis project Ga0315283, IMG submission 204541) | Sediment microbial communities from Yellowstone Lake, YNP, Wyoming, USA - YL17G09_0 | ecosystem: Environmental > Aquatic > Freshwater > Lake > Sediment | place: USA: Wyoming | collected... | reverse complement strand
GCCCGCCCGTGTTGCTCGTAGCGCCGACCCCAGTACACTCGCCGCCGTACAGACTGACTAGGCCGGTGGTCGCGTTCGTGCCGCTTGTCGTGGTGATCTGTAGCCCGCGCAGTTTCATGAACGCGCCGGGGTTCGCTCCAGCCTGCACGCCAAAATTGAATGACTGATTTACGTCTACCAGCGGAGCCTGAAACAGCAGGTGAGCTGGCAACACACGCACAATTTGCACGCCACCGATTGTCAGGTTGACTTGCGCCGATGCGGCAACATTCGTGATCACCGCGCTGCCAAGGTCTAATTGATTTACGCCCGAGTTGCCTACAGAGAGATTTGCAGCACTGGCCGTCCACGTCAGCACATCGGCGTCACCCGCGTCGGCGGTGAGCCGCACGGTCATTAATTTAACCGCCGCCGCCGTATTCATGGGCATTCGCAGCACGCCCGTCGCCGCCGCCGATCCGGTGCCGCTACCGGGGACAAGGCCGAACCGCGCGATAGCGCCGGCTCCGGCAACGTTCATGGTCAGAACGCTCGTGACGTTGAACCCCGCGCTAGTGACGGACGCTTGGCTAGTGCTCGCGCCGTCTTGGATCGTTAACGTACCGTCCGCCGCGCCCGTGCCGGTTCCGTGTCCGGGGCGCAACACGAGGTTGCCACCGATGTTCGTGGCCGTGCCGGTCGATGCGTCACCACCTCGGAGCGTTGCTAAACCGCCAGTGGCATTTGTGCATGTCGTCGTACTCAGTACGTCCCCGCCCGAGTACAGCGCGGATCCGGCCACGAGATTCCCGCCACTCGCGCCCGAGAGAGTCTGCCCCTTAAACCAAACTTGCGGGCCTGTAATGTTCGGGTTCCCGCTGTCGTACGGCCCGAAAGCGCTATTGATCGTTGGATGCGATGACACCAGTGCGCAGTCGTGCCGCACTTCATTCGAGAACACGCGTAGAATTTGTGTAGACGCGCCGACGCCGAGGTTGACGGCCGTGAATCCAATGATGTTCGTAGTAGAAGTGGAGCTATTTCCGAGCGTAACAAACGAACCGGCCGTAGCGTTGCGGAGTACCTCAATATCAGCTGTGTCTGCCTCGTTGCGCGCCATGATCACGGTGACGGAACCGCGCGGGATTCGGATCATGCCGGTAGCCGCCGCGCTAGCAACACCGGAGCCGCTGCCCGCCACGAGACCGAGCCGCACCACCGCGCCCGAGACGTTCACGACGATCTGCCCGGTAGTCGTGAGTGTCTGCGCGCCGAAATCCGTGCCCCATGCGGCAACGCCCGCCGTCGTGATCAGCGCCTGCCCGTTCGTGCCGCTTGGCGCGATGTTCGCGAGAGCCATCAAGCCTGTGACGCTCGTGTTCGCGAGATCCAACAACCCCCAATTATTACGTGAATATGTCATATAACAAACCAGTTCCCTAATCCATCAAATTCCCACTCAATACTTAATCCTGGATTGCTTTGAAGAATAAACGTTGGGATTAATGTGAATATCGAATTAAATGGGTTTTCAATCACATTGAGATTAGCTGATATCACAGCCGGACCGGTAGGATTAGGACTAACATTTTTTATCGCCCATTTATCACCAACTGACGGCCCTGTAGGAGCAATTATATAAAATCCAGATGGAATGCCAGAAATCCCCAATGAAGTTGGATGAAATGTGACTCTTTCGAACAAAGAAGCTTGATAACTTCCAACAATTGTTCCTAACCCTGGATATTTAAATTTAGTATCAGAACCAGTAGGGCCAGCTGGCCCAGTTGGGCCCGGGGAGCCAGGTGATCCCTGAGGTCCTGTTGGGCCGGGGGAACCCTGAGGCCCTGTGGGGCCGGGAGAACCCGGATCTCCAGTAGGGCCTGGGGAACCAGGGGAACCCTGAGGCCCTGTGGGGCCGGGAGAACCCGGATCTCCAGTAGGGCCTGGGGAACCAGGGGAACCCTGAGGCCCTGTGGGGCCGGGAGAACCCTGAGGCCCTGTGGGGCCGGGAGAACCCTGAGGCCCTGTGGGGCCGGGAGAACCCTGAGGCCCTGTGGGGCCTGGGGAACCAGGGGAACCCTGAGGCCCTGTGGGGCCGGGAGAACCCTGAGGCCCTGTGGGGCCTGGGGAACCAGGGGAACCCTGAGGACCAGTAGCCCCGGTAAAACCTGTAGGGCCAGCGGGCCCGGTGACTCCAATAACTGTAGTTCCAAATGCTTGATTATATTCATTTAATATTTCGTCAGTTGATAACTGACGATTAAATTGTTTTACTGATGCAAGAGCACCTCCGGGCTGATTTTTATTAACTCCATCTGAACCTAAACGAAAGAAACCACTTTGACCGCCATTCGGTAATGATCCAATTCCTGTTGAGTATACTTTCCCATTTGCGTAAAATGTTAAAAATCCGGTTGGAGTTGGTCCTCTGGTAACTCCAAAATGGAATGGGACGCTTTGAGGAGCTTTTGCATTTGTCGGATTAACAAGAGAAGATGTTCCAGCGCCAAATTCAACAAATGAAAAGAAAGTTTTATCTGCGTTAGCACCGTAAGAATATAAGAAGTTATCAGACTGAGCCGCAGCCGGCCCATTCATTGCGACGATCCTAAATGCAATTTGAGAAGCTCCGCCGACTGGAGCGCCATCAGGAATTTGGGCAATTGCTACAACAGACATTGCTCCAGTAGCCTGAAGCAAGGGTGCAAATGTATTACGTTGTGGAACGTTTGCACCGTTGAATGAAAAACCTCTTAAACCGCCACCTAAATCTACATACTGTTCAACTCCAGTGCCCATGAATAAAACATGGCTTTGACCAGAAGAATCATTTAGATTTCCGTCTAATTGCCAAAGACCGACTGGACTACCATCATTTGTATGATAGCGTAAAACTACGTTAGAGAGAGGCCCGGTAGGACCCTGAGGTCCAGTAGCACCAGTTGATCCATCTAAACCGGTGGGGCCTGGGGACCCCTGAGGCCCCGTGGGGCCAGGTGAGCCCTGAGGTCCAGTAGGGCCAGGTGAGCCCTGAGGCCCCGTAGGCCCATCAATTCCGGTGGGGCCTGGGGATCCAGGTGAGCCCTGGGGACCTGTGGGGCCAGGTGAACCTTGGGGACCAGTAGGTCCATCAATACCTGTTGGTCCTGGAGAACCCTGAGGTCCAGTCGGTCCAGGACTGCCTTGAGGACCTCCGGGTCCAGTTGGACCCCCGGGTCCAGTAGGGCCTGGTGACCCTGGACTCCCTTGAGGTCCTGTGAATCCGGGAGAACCTTGCGGCCCGGGAAGTCCAGTCGGACCTGGACTTCCCGGAGACCCTTGCGGCCCAGTGGCGCCTGTAGCTGTCGCGCCAATAGTGAAGACAGTGAAATTTCCGTTGGTGAGTAGGAAGTTAGCAGACGCAGTATCAGCTGATACACGTATGTCAACAGCATCATTAATATTGAAAAAGTTTAAATCACTGAGTGTAATCGTCGTATGTGAATTTGCGTTATGTAGATCTTGAACAGCTATTGAGTTTGCGTGCTGAACACCATTAACATACAAGGAATAAGTATATATTGTGTTATTATCACCTTCAAATGTGAGTACAGCGATGAACTCATACCAGCCAGCAGCATTAATTACAATGTTGCTATTAGCAACACTTGGAGTGGTCCCAGATGCATTTGCAACAGTAGTCCATTGGGTAACTAAATAAAATGTGCTGGCAGTAGTGAGCGTTTGCCCAGTTACGTTGCTTCCTACACTTAGCTCACCAAAGTTAGCTGGGTTGCCGAAAGGACCAGTTGGTCCTATTGGACCAACTGGTCCGGGGGAACCCTGTGGACCAGTTGGTCCTGGGCTACCAGGTGATCCCTGAGGTCCAGTAGCACCAGTTGATCCATTTAAACCTGTGGGGCCAGGAGAACCCTGAGGTCCAGTCGGTCCAGGGCTACCGGGGGAACCCTGAGGCCCACCTGGACCAGTTGCTCCGGTGGGCCCATCTAAACCAGTAACACCTGGTGACCCCTGAGGCCCTGTGGTGCCAGGTGACCCCTGAGGCCCTGTGGTGCCAGGTGACCCCTGAGGCCCTGTGGTGCCAGGTGACCCCTGAGGCCCTGTGGGGCCTGGCGATCCTGGACTCCCTTTAGGCCCTGTGGGGCCTGGCGATCCTGGACTCCCTAATCCTGGTGAACCCTGAGGCCCGGTGGCACCGGGTGAACCCTGAGGCCCGGTGGCACCGGGTGAACCCTGAGGCCCGGTAACTCCAGTTGGCCCCAATGGACCAGTTGGGCCAGGTGAACCCTGAGGTCCAGTTACTCCAGGAGAACCCTGAGGTCCAATTAGACCCTGTAATCCAGTGGGACCAGGTGAACCCTGAGGGCCAGTTACTCCAGGCGAACCTTGAGGTCCGTCTGGACCTGTCACTCCAGTAAAACCGAACGGTCCTTGAACACCTGGTGAACCCTGAGGCCCAGTACTACCTGGTGATCCCTGAGGTCCTGTGGGGCCGGGTGATCCCTGAGGCCCAATCGGACCGCCAAACGGTCCTGTGGGACCCTGAGGACCGGCTGGACCAGTCGGTCCTGGGGAACCAAACCCAGGTGGTCCTGTTGGCCCCGCGACACCCGTTGGGCCAAATATGCCAGTCGGTCCCGCAGGACCAGCGTCGCCTTTAGATCCTACAGGACCTAGAAAAACAGTAGTTTCGTCCTCAGTGAATCTGATTATTGCATGAAGAACCGTCTGTCCTTCTTTATTTATTTCAGAGTCTAAAAACGTGCAGTTAAATACACTCCAATTTGGCGGATATCCGGCACTAACTAAAATTTTCTCCCTATTCGGGGAAGAACTTAAGAAAATAACCGGGTTATTTATCTTAAAACTTGTCGCATAAAATACTTCAATTTGAACAGCTTTTACAGGCCGATCAATTATCTTAGTGACTATTGTGTCAGGTATAGCCATTAACTAACAACTAACTAACAATTATAAGTTGGAAAGAATTAGTCTTAATATCTCTCACTATTTTATATGTATGTGGTAATCCGTCTCCCCAATTAAAAGGGGCTCTGAAAACAGGAGTGTTTGAGTTAACATCTTGCATCTTCACATATCGAATTCCTTGAATAGAATCGAATCCGATAGCAGCTGAAACACCAGGCCCTGCGTTGCTAGTGAATCCAGCATAAATCCCAGAGTCAACACTCCCAGGAGGGAATGAATTTATTTGAATTTTGACTGTCCAATCAAAATTCAATGAGCTAACATCTGGAAGAGTTATATCGTTTCTATACGCAGTCCTTGTTCCTGGGCCGACAGTTCCATAACGAAGAGCAGTTCCAGTAAGACTTGTTGCAACATTTGCCGGATCATCAGAAACAGTTCTCCAACGTGCAGAAAGAATTAAGAAATCCCGAAGTCCTACTGAGATATGATATGTTGTACTTGTCCTATGTGTCTCATACTTGAATTGAAGATCATTCATCAGTGCTATTGATGTCGGTAAATCAACGGCATTTGAAGCCAAAACTATGTCTGTCGTATCATCAAGAACGTGAACTCCAAAATAAGTTCTATGGGCATTGAAGCGATCTTTCAATTCATTAAGAAGAATTATTGTTGTAGACAGATCTACAGCGTCAGGATTTGATATAACATTAACTATATCATTTATCACATGAACATCAGGTTGAATGATATGAGCATTAAACTTTCGCTTCATTTCTGTAGCGAAATTAAGAACAACATTCAAAGAAACATTTTCAGGGAAAAATGTCCCATCATATGAGAAAGTTGTATCTCCTTGGAATTTAAATCCATCCATATGGAGAGTTTCATCATCTGAGAATGGAGAAAGATGGCCATCGTCTCCAATCGGGAACTCAAAGAATTCCATACCTTCATAAAGAACCCTATCCGGCGGATTGAGTTTTATAATTACTGAAACCCCATGAGCATAACTATTGGTTCTATGAAAATTATATGTGTCAACAAGATAGTTTAAAAGATTAACTAAAGTCGGCAGATCTACAGCGACACCAGAAATTGGAACATCATTGTTTGTATGAACCTTAGAGAGAGAATCATTTACTGTTTGAATTACGTGAGCGCTGTACTTTAAAACCGCTTCATTTGTTAAAGCTATGGCGGTAGACAAGTCAACAGCATCTGGAGTCGAAATAATGTTTATCGTATCATCATTTATATGGACTCGGTTTTGAATTAAATGAGAATTAAACGCGTTTTTGAATTTATTGATTATGTTTATGGAATTTGTGGTCGGGTCTTCTGCTTCCGGAAGAAGCAATTTGTTCCCATAGTCTATTAAATTATGAGAAGAGTTAATAACCCTGTGAGCGTTGTATTTATCCTTAATATCAGATAGTAAAGTTTTCGCTGTAGCTACACTCGTAGCATCAGACATTACGACAATATTTGTCGTGTCGAATTTTTGATGCACAGAAAGTTGGATTCTGTGTTTATTATAGTCTTGTTTAGCTTCATTCACAAACGAAATGAAATCAATTAATTGATATGAAGCTGGTCCTATATCAATAGGAACCGCACTAGTCAATAATAAAGTATTCGAAGTCGGAACCGATAAAACTTCATAAAAACCAGCACCAGCACCACTTACAACCTTCAGTATATAACCGGGAACAACTCCAAGAGAAATGAAATCCGGGGGCGATGGATGATTCGGAGGGACTGAAGGAGGTGGTGATTTTGAAAAAGTCGTTGTATCAGTATAGGTTGTCGTTCCATCACTGGAACCATATGATCCGGTAAACTTCACGAGATTAGAATTTATGGCGTAAGAACTTTCATTAAAAAAGTGAACTCCAGCTTGTATAAGATGACTTCTATATTTGGTTTTAAATTCATTAGCTAAATCTATAGCCGTAGCCGTGCTTATTATGACAGTTGAAACTATGTTTATAATGTCATTGACTAAGTGGGAATCAGTAAAATCTATATGGTTGATGAACTCAGTTCTTATTTCATTTGCTAAAACAACAGCAGAACTTATGTCAGTAGCATTTGGAGAAGAAACTATATTTATTGTATCAGCAACTGCATGGAAAATTGCTGAAGCTCTGTGTGAATTATATTTAAGTTTAATATTATTAAGAAGTGTTATCGCTGAAGCAAGACTAGAAGCATCCGGAGCAGTTGTCGAATTTGTAGCATCATTAACTGCATGGATATCTATTTGCGTTCTATGGATATTATATTTTGATTTTAGATCATTAGACAGTGCTATGACTTCGTCTATGACTGGAGTTTCAACAATGTTTATGTCATCATTATCATAATTTGACAAGAAACCATATGAATCAACAAATGCGGTTGGTGATATATTCTTTGTTTCCGTTATATCCTTAACTAAACCTCCTCGAGACTCAAGATTTTGAGTCATTGGGACTGGAGGCGTTCCTTCACCAAGAATTGTGAAACTCGGGATAGCCGGATCTGCTAAAAATTCACTTGAAGGAGTACCACCAGAATAAACGTTTCTACCAAAATGATTATGAGGGGACTTAGTAAATAAATGATCAGGAGAAGCAATAGGGTTTGCTTGGTTAAGAAGTTGATGCGGAGCAATGATTCTGTCTAAAGTAATTATTTTCCCAATAGAATAACGAATATATTCCCAACGAGTCCTTGAAATCTCTACTGAGTTAAAACTACCAAACGCAACTATAGGAATGCCTTCTGATATAGGTTCAAAAAAACTTGTGGATTCAGGAGGAAGTCTTAAAGTGTCATAATTAACAGATATGGAAGGAACTTGATTCGTATCAATGAAAACTGACACGGAGTCAACAGGATCACGAACTATTCTGTAAATGTGTAATGAAGTCCAATCTATTTGATGTAAATAGTACGATTTAAGCGATGCCGGATTTCCGCCCTTGTAAAGACCTATATATCTACGGGATGCAGCTGTAGGATCGCTAATTTTGCTGTCTTTAAAGACAGCAATTGAGTGCCAATCAACAACAGACTCAGAAGTTTGTATGTCAGTCAAACCAACAGGAGAACTTCCAGATCCAAATACTATGGAAGGTCCTGATATTCCGGTTTTTAGAGCTGAATATGAAAAACTGGAATACATAACGCTATCTATGAATAAAGTTATGATATTTGCTCCTTTATCAGTGTATAAATTATATGTGTGTGGCTCCTCGTCTTTCCAATCAAACGGAACTTGAGTCATCATGACAAAAGTTCCAGGTCCTGAATCATAAGAAACAACGTTTACATATGGGTTACTAGAACCATCAACAGATAAATGAAGTTCTAAATTCTTTCCAGACGGTCCTTCATCAAGACTAACTAAAGCTCCTGCAAAGTATAGAAGAGGGGCTCCTCCTGTTGATGTGACTGAAGGAGTAAAACTTTGAACTGTTATTCTTGCGTCAAGTTTCCAATCTATGAACACGTTTAAAGCAGGAGGAACTACGAGAGGACTGGATTGAGAATAAACTAAGAAATCGGCAGGACTTGTATCGATTATCCGAAGAATACGACCAAGCATAGTCGCACTTTGCGATCCGATTTGTGTCCAAAGAGGAGTGTCTAAATCAGGAAAATTAGCACCAAAATAAGAAACACGGGGTTCTGGGGTTGAATCGAAACCGAAATAAGTTCCTTGAATAAACCCGAATTTAACTAAAGTGCTTCCTCCTATGATTACTATGTTCGAATCTTCTCCGGATGTTGTAGTAGTTAATTGAAGTTTTCCGGACACACCTGAAGCAAACCCCGCAGGAATTCCTGCGGTTGCATTTATTTTACTTGCAACCACAGATGCAAGTAAAATTCCGCCGGGACTAAAATTTACTGTTATTTGCGGACCACCGTTTATAGAAAGAATTAAAGTATCCGTGGAAAGTAAAGAGAAAAGCTCACTTGTAGTGCTTGTTATGGAAGCAGGACGAGGTGAGAATTGAATAAAAGCTAAATGAGTTTGAAGAAATCCATCATCTATGAAAACACCAGCAGCTTTATCATCAACACCAAAAGTATAATAATCAACGCTTCCTTTAAATTCAAAAGCTATTGTTGTACTAGCTGAAATCATCGGTTCAAGACGAAGAAATCCTCTATATGCTCCACTTGTTAATCCAAATGTCGGGATATCAGGGGCATAAGAACTATCCGTTGAATCTAAAACGAGAGTGTTTGGGATTCCAGATACAATTCTTTCACATCCACCTTGTCCTATTGTTATCCATGGAGCAGCAGGATCAACTTCTGGAACCGTAGAGGAGCTATAATCGACCGATTTGTTATCAGATATTTGGTTTGAATCAAGAGGAGAGATGTCTACTCTTATGAAGTTCCACTTACTATTAGAAACAGATTCTTTTCCTATTGATCCGAAAAAAACTTGCTGGGCTGGATTAAAATCAGCATCTATATCCGATAAAGCAGGGAGCTCTGCGTTTGTTGCGCTAAATAAAGGAGTCGGGCTTCCACTTAAGAATGCAGCAAAATCTCCGCCTTCGTTTTTTGAAATTCTGTAAGTTTTGGTTATCGTCCAGTCCGTTGCCCCAGAAATCCAGTTCTCTTCAAATTCAGTCGGTCCTTTATTTGATAGAAAACCGGCTTGTTTAATTAAGCCGACTGGGTTTGATCCATCATTATTTTGATGTACTTGATTTATTCCTATTACTTGATCTCTATGAGAATTAAATTTAATTCTCATGTCATTCACCAAATTTATACAGTTTTGGAGTAAATTAACGTCAGTTATCGGACCAACGTCAGGAAGAGTTATCCCATCGATAGTATCGGGAACTAAATGGATAGGCGTCTTAATGATATGAGAATTAAATTTTGCTTTCATATTATTAAGCAAAATCATGAGCTGTTCTATATTCGTGGCATCTACTAATAAAACAGAGCTTGTCGGATCATTCACATAATGAACTGATAACTGAGATAAATGTTTGTTGAATTTCTTCTTCAAATCGTTGGTCATGGCCAACGCAGAAGAAAGATTTGTTGCTGTTGTTTGAATAAAACCTAATATAGCAACTTTAGTTCCATCAGATATTCCAAAAGATACTCCTGTAAACACTCCATCAGGAGTGAATGTCTCTATTCTTCCTCTAAAAGCCGCAGAAGTTGTATTCGGAAAGCTTAAATCAACACTGTGAGAAAAGAAAGGAGGAAGACTCCCGGTTCCAGTATGAAAATTAGTATCAATTATAGTTAATTCTCTACCACCCGGAGCTAAGCTAAAAACACCTTGTCCGTTTAAAGTCCAAGGATCAGTTGAGTTTTGAGGAAGAGTTGTCGGGTCATATCTTATGACAGTTTCAGGAACAAATTCATCGAAAACCGGATAAGCAACTTTGTTTGTCGGTACATTGAGAAGAAGAGTATTTGGGTCATTTAAAACTGCGCTGTATTTTCTTTCTAATCCTTTGTATTTCCATCCAACTCTTTTCGGAGCGAAAGGGGAAGCTACCTCGGGAAAACTTCTCGGTTTAACAAGAACAGACCTTGATCTATATTGATGGGCAGGAAGACCTGCATGACCGTTTGTCCCGAATTGATTTAGTAGAAACTCTGAAGAATTTAAACGAGAAAAAGTTGTAGCTGGATTATTTAAATATTGATAATCAACCGTTACTGTATCGGTCGACACCGGTTTAGAACTTAATACTATTGCTCCCAAAAGCCCAAAAACTGCGTCTATACTAGCAGGAAGAGAATTAACTAAAACATTTACGTCAGTAGAATCATCCGCGAATATTCCAATTCTCGGATTTTGAAGAGTCCATAGAAATGGCCCGACAAGAGGACCAGAATTTATTATGACACTTGCTACTGGAACTGAAACATAATCAACAGTGTCCCTAACTTGGTGAGCTTCAAAATTTTGACGATGAAGCTCAAAATTTTTTCTCAATTCATTTGCAAGTATTAAGGAGGAGTTTAATGATGTAGCGTTTGGGGATTCTATGGAGTTATCAACGTCTTGAAGCAAATGTGTCGGAGGAGATCCAGTTGTGATAAGAATATGAGAATCAAAATTAGTCTTAATCTCGTTCAATAAAGTGATGGCGGATGCCAAGTCAAAAGCGTCAAAAGAGACAACTAAATTGATATTATCGTTGGTCCCATGAACACTGGTTACGATTCCTGTGTCAGAGTCCAAAACAGCCTGAGATCTATGGGAATTAAATTTAGCTTTTATGTTATTGGCGAGCGCAATAACATTTAGAGTCGTTGCAGAAACATTAGAATTGTCGAAATTAGAATCAGCTAAAACTAATGTAGTTGAATTTTTGACTTGAACAATTACGAAAGTTCCGTCATTTCTTCCTCCAGGACTTCCGGATATTATAAGATTCTTTTTTTCGTCGAGAGAAGTAAAATTCCCGGTCGGAATAACTACTTCACTGGCGGATATGATACTTAAATTTCCTCCAGACAAAAGAGACAGTGGGGGCTTAACAATCGGCCCGCGATTAGTAAAAACCGTCCTGTCAATTACAGAACTTAATCCTGTGAATGAAATGGTCATGGTAAGATCAAATTCCCAGACTGATCAGTTAAACCAATAACAGTCATAGTATAGGATATCGGGTCCATATTTACTACCTGGATAGATATCTTTTGATCAGTTTCCCAAATAAAATTTTTCAGAAGTATTCCACCCGAAATCGAAAAATTAGAAGACGATAATTCTTTCTGATTCATAGGTTTAGAAAACCAAGTTTCAACAGAATCTGGAACAAAAGAGATATTTACTCCTTCAACCGAAGAGTCTTCTACCAATTGGAGCCCTGATTTAGGGATTGCTGAAGCTAACGATGGACTAGTTGATAACCCGATAAAATTCTGGTTTACCTTAACTAAATTTGAATGTTTATTTCCAAAAGCGTCAAAAGTTACGTCATTGATTGACATTTGAAGATCATATATTTCCCCATTTTTCATTGGGGAAAAATCCATATCTATAGTGTCAAAAAGCTTTGCAGATATCATGCTTGTTGGGGACGAAGAAAAATGAAATATGGAACTTCCAATATGGGATAGAAATGCTTTTCTTAGACTTTGTAATAAGACAACAGCGCTATTGAAATCCGTAGCGTTAGGGGTAGTTACAGCAAAGTCAAGATTATAATGATAGTCATCAGTTCCAGTTGGTCTAACGCTTAATATGTGATTATTGAAAGTAGTTTTATAGTTATTCATGAGAGTAATTATTGATGATAGTGGTAAAGAAGCTGTGAAAGCAAATGTATTATATATATCTCCGCCCGGTATAGAATGAATAGAAGAAGAACGATGAGCCGTATAACCTTCGATTAAATCATTAAAACAAGTAAGAAGAGTCCCCAAAGTTGAGTTGAGTCTTAAATTTGACGAAGTTGATGGAGAATTCGACGGGTTAGTTATTGATATTGAGTTCGGGTTTATTATCTCTCGATCAAAAACCATAGAAACAGAAGAATCTCCAGTGGGAGAACTCCATAAAATCTTAGCCGGAGTTGTGACTGACCTGGCATTACTCATAGTTCCAGTATAAGTAAGTTGGTTCGTTGTGCTTAATAAATCACTGCTCTGAGTTGTGACTGAACAAAGAAAATTCGGAACAACTGAAGCGTTTTGTATAAATTTAGTTTTTACTTCACAATAAACACTATATGAATCATTTTGTTCGCTTTGAACATAAGAAACGCTATTTACATTTTGAGAGTATATGAAAGTTAAATGACCGCTTAAACCAGTTGAGTACGAAGGAATCAATTCATTTGTTATAACGCTTTCAGTTAAAATTAAGTTTCCATCTGCAACTTTTGTGAAAGCATAGATGTTGACGTTATCAGAATATAAATGAACTCCAGTTTTCATAATATGCGTTAAATACTTATGTTGAGCTTCATTTAATAATGAAATGGAAGTCGTTAAATTTACCGGATTTTGGGATATTATGTATGGAAGAGTATAAGAAGCTGTAATCGTATTTGAATTATCCGCAATAGCATGATAAAAACCACTACCAAAAACTGAGTCTCTATGATTTTCAAACCTATTCTTTAAATCATCAGCAAGTAAGGCAGCACTATTTAAATCAGAAGCATTTGGAGTTGAAACAACGTTATTAACATCGTTAATAGTGTGAACTCCAACCTGTGTCCTATGAGCATTATACTTAGCTTTAATGTCGTTTAAGAATGTTATTGACGTGGAAAGATTAAAAGCATTTTGGAGATCTACAACATCTACGATATTTACAGCATCATTTAACGAATGAACTCCAGCTTGCGTCCTATGAGCGTTATACTTAGCTTTAAGATCGTTGACTAAACTAACGATCCCAGAAACCGTCGGAGGAGCGTTATCATTTATCGGATGAACTCCAACTCGAGTCAAATGAGCGTTAAAATCTGTTTTAAACTCAGTCAAAGAAGTTATTACTTCCCCTAAATTTGTTGGAGAAGTAAAAGTAAAAACAACTTGATCATTTACTAAATAGTTATGGGCCCCATACTGGTATATTGACCAGTTGGCAGTGTTTTCTGATTGAGTTTGGTCAAGCCAACAATTAAAGAATACTTTAATTGTTGCTTCAGGGATTACTAAACTTGAATTTGTTACATAATCCACATAAGCGTCAGTAATTTGAACTTGAGTAAGTTCAGCATAACTATATGGTGGATATGGGACAGGATAAGTGGGTAAATCTGTAACTCGATAAAATAAAGTTAAAGGGACTACTCCTGATCCAACATTTAGAGAGCTATCTATGATGTTAGAAAAAACTATTTCATGACCATCGGCCGTAACCATGGCCGGATTTAAGATAAACCTTAGATTAGTTTCAGGGATACTTGGATTCCACGCCACGGGAGTTAAAAGAACTCCCGGCCCCACGGTTCCTGACGGTCTTATGGAGGCAACTGGAGCAGAAGAAGTCGGACCGATTGATCTATCAAAAATTATGTCTATATTTGTTCTAACGGACAAAACGGAACGTAAAACTAAAGGCGGGTCTTGAACATTAGATGTGAAATTGAAAGCAGATATAGTGACAACAGTGCCATCGTCTGCAACCAAATTTGTTACATTTATTGAATAAAGTTTGTTATAAGTTAAAGACGCGTCATATTTAACAAGTATCGCTTGTCTAAATTCATCTTCAAACTCAATAGAGGCGACAGACGGGACAACAGCAGTAAGAGGCGGAGCTAACGATGTTAAAACATAATTTGAAAACAGATTCGCAGCTGAATTATCTTTGATGCGAGCATCAAAGTAAAGCCGAACAGTAGAAGCGTTGATCCCGTGAGCTATGAATGTTACAGCCATAATAAAACCTAAAAGTCTGCAGAGTGGTCCTCAGCCGTGATTGAAACAGCTTTTTTCGTACCTAAATCGTCAATTCCTTTAACTCCTTCTACAAATTTTCTGAAATCTTCATACCCATAATTTGATATGTCTAAACTAAATTTATCAAGAACTTTATTTGGCTGTCGATCTGTTTGTTGTCCGATATAAACATCTTTAAGGATAAACCTGAGAGTATATAAAGTGTGAGCTGGTCTAATTATATTAAGAAGAATTCTAATATTATGATCTGATAAAAATATGTTTGAATCTGTAAGCGAATCTAAAATAACATCAACTTGAAAACCAAATTGGTCCGAAATATCGAGACCAGACCCTGGTTGTCTAGCTTCTTTAAAATTTTCAAACACAATAACTTTTCCGCTAGTCAAGAGCTCCACAGCAGATTTTATTGAGGAAGGAACGCTTCCTTTAAAATAAATGGCGACGACATTAACCAAAAAATCACGAAAATCTAAATCACCAAAGTTCGGGTCCGGAATTTCCCCGGGGAAAAGAAGCTCTGTAACTGTTTGATATAAAAATTCCCCACGAGTGGATTTGAAATATGCGTCAGTCTGTATTTGATCAAGAGACAAACGAACTCGAGCAAGTTCTATAGCTATCGCTTTAAGTTCGCGCGCATATGAAGGCCCATCTATTTTGGATAAATAATAACTAGAAAGAAGAAGAAGTAAAATCTGAAAGTTTCTATTTGCTTCATCGTTTAAAAGATTTTCATACTGTTCTCCGGAGTTATATTCATTGAAATTAACTCTGACGATGCTCATTGAGCCCTCCTAAAGGTCAACGTGAGATCTCCAGGGGTCAGGTATTCAACACTAGAAATAACAATATCTTTGTCTCCGGAGTCATTCTCAACCACGTAAGTTGCTGAGAATGTATGCAAAGACGGTTCATCTGGCGGACTCGAACCTGAATTCAAGGAAACAACAATATGATTTGCGGTTAATTGAAGACGAGCATTTGCTATATCTTCAGGAGTCGTGTAAGTCAAAGATAAAGTTGCATCGTCTGAATAACCCGGAATTGAAGCTCCTGAAGCTCCAATTATGAACGAATTATTTACAATAGTCCCAATAGACTCTAGAATTGTAGCTCCCGACATTATCAAATCGTCTTTAAACACACCATGGAACGTATTTAAAGGACCACCACCATCAATGGTATTGAATGGAAGAGGTTGTATTAAGATATATACTGCATTCGTAAACATACTTAATGACGGAAGAAAAACTGAGTTCGATGGGATTCCATCACGAATTCTCATAGCTCCGTCTTGAAGTGTCATCCTGGAAAATGGCTGAACAACAAAGTTCACTCCATTTGAATTATCAATGACTGAAATAACATCAGAAACGTGAATGTCTCCTCCAATTCCTTTATTGTCAGTAAGAACTGTATAAGAAGTTCTGATTTCACTGTCTACCGTTGCCTGATCAGCATTCGGATTAAGTTGAACAGTGGCTTCAATCTCCATCGGATTTTCAACAGCTTGCTTGATTATGACGTCAGCAGTAATATGACGCATTTGTTGAACTTTAACATTCACTTGCTGTAAAACATCGTTTACGACGTAATCAATCTTGAAATTCTCATCATGTTCATAATCGACTGAGACTGTTGATCCGCTAACAATAGCTGAAGCGTTAGTTCTAATTAAACGAACTGGTGTTGTTTGTGATCCTCCAACAACTAAATAATCCGGACTTGTTGACGACGGGCCATTAAATTGATGAGATCTATCTTGACTATATACGACAATAGTAAAAATATTGATTCCAACTGAGTCCAATTGTTCTTCAAATTCTCCAATCATAACATGTTGTTCATCATTTATTGGTATTAATTGACCATTTGGTATGTTTCCAACTTGATTTATTTCTACATAATCAGTAGCTATGGTGCTATCACCTGTAAGAAGAGGATCTTCTAGTTTAAATAAAGTAAAACCTGAAGTTGAATCGAGCGGGCCGGAAATTTCTCCAGTAACAGATACAATTCTTCGTATCGGTTGAAGAGCAGCTGTAAATTTGTTATTCGATCGGAATCTATAGTCACCTTCTACGAAATCATCGAGTGAAGTTGGAGGTTGTGGTATCGAAGTATTTACACGAATAGTATTATAGTCAAGAATAGAAACCCCAGTCAGGTCATAAGGAGTCGTAGGAAGATTTGAATGATTTCTAAGTCCAAGCCCTTGAGCCGGGTTATATAACATTTCAGATATTGGATTATCAACGGTAAGACGAGAGTCCCGCGCTCGGAAAACAAGGTTAATCGGGTCGATAACATCAAACCGGATATTTTTAGCTATTGAAAACTGAAACGCAAACGTTTCGGTTATAGTTCTTTCACTAAGGCCCTTAATATAAATATCAACTTTCCCTCCAATATGCTTCATACGGACATCATCGTAATCTCTCATCATATATTGATCGCCAGATTTAATTATTTGAGTTTCAAGAACTCCAGGAACAGATATGGATGTTCTTCTATATCCTCCTTCAGTCCCTGTATCGAGAGAAGAAAGAGCACGCATCCCGTCTTCTGCCAACTCTAAATTACTCTGAATATCTCGACCAAAATCAGCAGCTATTTCATTTATAGTTTGAAACCCACTGGCTCCGGATATTACAGAGTTTAGAGTCCCGGCCGGGACGTTCCCAGACGTCCCAGGGGTGTCTGCCACCATCTGAGCTTTAATTTCATATCGTCTTGTTTCTTGATTAAAGAAAGCTTGAGCGTTAGCTACTGGAAGTACATACTGACTTTGAGTTCTA
>Ga0315283_10001895_pt1 | contig 17127 bp, 10 predicted proteins | sample YL17G09_0_MG_FD_204541 | JGI IMG/M metagenome (GOLD analysis project Ga0315283, IMG submission 204541) | Sediment microbial communities from Yellowstone Lake, YNP, Wyoming, USA - YL17G09_0 | ecosystem: Environmental > Aquatic > Freshwater > Lake > Sediment | place: USA: Wyoming | collected... | reverse complement strand
CTTCGATTTCCCTCTCTTCAGCCAAGTCCACTGGATTTCTTCACTTTCCTCTTCTCGATCAATGATAAAGTCAAATTCTTTACTGAGACGATATCGGATATTACCAAAATTTTTTGCATCGAACACCGCCTTTGAAGAAACAATCCTGTGATGTTCATCAGTGACAAAGACGGGTTCCATGGGGATTTGGTCTTCAATCAGATGTTGGATGAGTTGAGCATTTGACTTTGCAAAATAAGACCACTCCTTCTTACCGGTCTCATTCTTGAAGCCTTCCCATATCTTCTTGATCGATGACAAAATATCCTCTTTATTTCTCCGCGGAATGAGGTTTATCAAGCCGGAGAGCTTATTGACAGGTCCCATCCTGATTACCCTGGCAAAGATGACATCCCACTTCACCAGAGTCAGGGTACCCTTCACTTCCAAAATATCCATCTCCTCACCTGTAAAAAGATCTTTCAATCTCAACCCTACTTCCGGAGTCACGGAGATCACTTCATAGAGACTGAGATAGCTCGCCATTTCATACTTCAACAGGAACCGTTCTTCATCAGAGAGTTTTTCTTTCTTATCCTGATTAAACTCTTCAATAATAGTTAATCCGTTTTTAAGGGTGAAATCATGAATAAACCAATCCGCAAAGAAACCAAAATCAGCCTCTTCATTCTCACCCAGAACCAAAGGTTCCTTGAAAGGTCTTCTCCAAAAAAGACGATAAGCCTTCTCAAAATCCTTTTTGTATCTCTCCTTTGCTGAAAAGGAGACCAATTGATCCCGCAATTTGATCTCTTTGGGTGTAACTGAGGTCTTTTCGGATTTCCTCGCCTCATCTTTATTCAGACAGCACTTCTTATATTTTTTGCCACTCCCGCACGGACATGGATCATTCCTTCCGACCTTTTCCCTTTTGACGAGCCCTTGAGAGGATAGTACAGGGACTTGTTCATGTTCTTTTCCCACCCCCTCCTCATAATGTTCAAGGTTTAAAAAGATGGCCTCTTTTAGCTGGTCAATCTCCTTCGTTCTGTAATAATGCCCTGTATGAACCCGATCAGCTGCTTTTTTGAAATATTCATAAGCCTGAGAAAAATTACCTTTATCCCCTTCATACTCTCCCAAGGAACAATAGGCCTCCACGGCAAGGGGGTCCAATCTCAGGGCTTCCTGATATTGGAAGATGGCTTCCTTCTCCATCCCCATCTTCAACAGTACATTTCCATAACCCACTCTCAACGCTGGATCATCCGGTACTTTTTGGACTTCCTTTTTATAATATTTCAATACATCATCAAATGACATACGCTGGCCATCCATCAAACCCGCCTCAGCAAATTTAATGGGACTTTCTTCTGGTCTCAATCTCCCTTTCTCCGAAAGGCCCGTCATCAGAATCATTTGGCTGATGATGGCCAGACGCCCCTTTGTTGTAACCTCGTATTGATTGATCGCTCTGCAATTTTTACAGACGATTTTATCTGAGATCCTGGGTTCTTCCTTTTCTCCTGTCACGTAAATATTTTCAATCTCATAATGATAGGATTTGCCGCATTGACAGCACTTTAATTCTACCTGAACTGTCTTATTTAGAAGGCCACTCGAATCATCTCTCCCTAAGACATCCCATCTTTTTTCTATCTCCTTCTCCCTTTCCCTCATCTTCTTTTCGATTTGGGGCAATAGAATATCATCCACACCATGAATGTGGCACAGGAGGTAGAATACCTCCTCCTCCAACACTTCTCCTTCCCTCAACTCTTTTCGGAGTGGATCGATAAACCTTTTTGAAGCAACTCTTTCTAATGCATAGAGGAAGGGTTCTTTATCGATTAACCAGAGTTTATCCCAGTAATGGAGGAGGAAGTCAGCAGTCCTCTCCTCAGGAATATCTTCCAGCACAAACAGAATTTCAGATTGCTGGCCCTGAAGGAGTTGATCAAAGTTCTTCTCAAGATAATCAAGAAAAGGGGTCCCAATTCTGGCCAGGGCTTTAATACATTCGTCTAATGCATTGTCACCAGCTTCCTTTCCAAAAAAATCCAATAAGCCAGGGATGGCCCTTTCGTCTTTGAGTCTTCGTAATAAACGGATGGCTCGTTTCGTCCCATAGGAGTAAGGATGATCTTTCAATTGTTGAATACTGTGATCGAAGATTGTCTCCTGGTGACATGTTGTTAAAAGCCTCTCCATCAATCGGTCATCTATTTCCAGGGAACCTCTATCTTCAAAGAGGGTCCCAAATAGCTCCTCATCATCCAAATCCTCAACTTTTAAACCTAATAGGCTCCTGAACTCGATAAACCTTGCAAGGATAATAAGGGCCGCAATACCAATATCTTTTAACGAATCCTCTGGCCCCTTGATTAAAAAATCTTCAAATGCTTTCAGGACTTGGTAGTTTACCACTGGTGGGGAATCATTTTTTAATAAGAGAACTTCACTCTCCTGGTATCCATTCTCATCCGCTGTCCTTTTTACACGGTCCCAGGCAATTTCGACGACCTGGCGATAGTCCTGTTTTTTGAAGGTCTTGCGGAGAGCCTCTTCCAGAGAGGAAAGTCCCTTCTCCTTTAAGTAGGAGAAGGATTCCGATACTGCTTTGGGAAGACTTTTCCTGAAAACTTTCCTTTCTCCCTCCTGTTTTAAGTCCCTCATCGAATACCATGAACCACAAACCGAGGTAAGAGGGTAGAGGATTTCCATAGCAAACCTTTTGTAATGACGAGCATAGTGTTCTATGAGGAAAGAGAGGTCTTCTTTTGCTTTGATGAGTGCATGGATCACAGCATTAATGAAAAAGGGATCTACCTCCTCTTCCATTTTGGATAACATTTCTTTCAAAATGGCCCTGGCCTGAGAGGTGGCCAGTTCACCCATAGCATTTATTGACCAAATCACTTCATCGAAATCAACAGTTTTCGTATTCATCTTCCTCTTATAAGCTGAAATAAATCGCTCATCCTTTAATTTACCAAGAAGCAAGGCACACTTCCCGGCAATGACTCCTATTTGGGTCTCATAAATCTTTAAAAGGGTATCTTTAAATTTTGGATTCAGGTAATTTTCCAGGTATTCGAGGGCCTCCAGTAAAACATCCTTATCCTTGTCTCTTAAAAGTCTTTCTAAAACCACAATCCCCTCCTCTCCGTAGAGGGTCCTTATCCTTTGACAGGCCCATCGCCTGACCTTCGGCTTTTTATGCTCTGCCAATTTGATCAAATCAGATTGACTCCATATCCATTGAGACATTTCTTAACTCCTTGATTATTGATGAATGTGCAATAAGTCTTATTTTCCCATCATTGAAGAATTGGGGGGCTCAATGTAGTGGATGTTTGGGTTGATAGGCCCCGTATTGAAAATCATCTGAATCGTTTTCCTGGTCCGTCCTTGTGAGATCGCACAAAATTCCTTCAGTAATACCATTTCCTCTACAATGCTCACGTTCAGGGAAATGATCTGGATGATCATACTTCAGGCAGGTAGGGCAGACTTCTTGCCACCCTATTCGTTGAGATAATCTTTGACTTTTACTGTTCTTAGTGATGTTATCTTCCCTTCTTGCTCGCTAATCTTCGTGGAAGAGCAGGGTTGAAAGGGTAGTTCGTATTGTAACAGTCCCAGGGATTATTTCAAGATCAAAAATTTTAAATAATCAGTTTACCATAAAATCCAGGGGTTATAATTTTAATGCAGACTAAACCCTGGAATGGCTATGCTATAATTGAAATAAAAGATTCATTATGATAGGATATTGTAAATTTAGGAGAGTCATTATTGGCTATTATTCATAAGATCCGAGAAAAGGTTGAAAAGCAAGAATATGAGTTTACAATTCCTCACTTTTTTGAAGAAATGGCTGATGATAATCTGACGTTTGCAGATATTGAAATGGCAATTGCTAAAGGACAAATAAGGCGGAAATTTACACGAGACCCGAGAGGATCCCGTTATGAGGTTATCGGACCTACAACAGGCGGGAGAGAAATTGGTATTATATGTAGGATTAAAAGCACGGGGAAATTATTACTCATCACCACTTATGCTTTGGAGGAAACATGATGAAGAAAAAAGCAGTAAGTTATAACTATGGGGAATGTGAAATTTGCAATACCCCGTTGCAGGGGAAACTTATCAAACAGGATTTCTGGATTCGGAGGAAGCTTATCGTCGTGGAAGATGTACCTGCAGGGGTTTGTCCCCAATGTGGTGAAAAAGTGGTTAAAGCAGATGTGGGGCGTTGGATCTTAAGGTTAATAGAAAATTCTGATCGGATTGCAAAAGCACCCAAAATTTCTGTTCCAAAAATCAAATTTGATATTAAGGAAGCCAGGGTTTAAATAGATCTCCCGCCCTCAACTCTTTCCAAAATCCTTCCGACTTTAAGCATTTCTGCTCTGGCAGTCGTAATTACGCAGGCTAAAGCCTGCGGCTACTCCATACAATTCCAAATTCGTTCATCCCCCTCCCTCCCCCTTTAGAAAAGGGGGAGGTGAATAGGTCGTGCAAATTTTTTGGAACCAAATCCTCTCTTTGGTGTCTTTAATACTAAAACAAACACCCCTCACCCCTCCCTCTCCCACTGAGGGGAGAGGGGGATGGAGAGGGAAAGGAGGGTCTTCCAATGAAACAATCGGTCATCTTAATCACTCTTATCTCTTTTATCTTTTCCATCCAAATCGGATACGCCGCACCTCTCACCAGCACTCTTAAGGATCAACAGGATGTGGCGGTCACCATTTACAACTCAAACATCGGTTTGGTAAAAGACACCCGACTCATCGATCTCAGACCTGGTATTTATGAATTGAAGTTCATGGACGTAGCTGGAAAGATCGATCCCACGACTGTTCACATCAAATCCCTGATCAATGGATCGAGCCTCAATGTCTTAGAACAGAACTACGAATACGATCTCCTCAGCCCCCAGAAACTTCTTGAAAAGTTTGTGGGCCAGAAGGTTCAGCTTGCAACGATCAACCCCGAGACGAAAAAAGAGGAGATTGTTGAAGCCACCCTCCTCTCCACTCAGGGCGGAAATATATTCCAGATTGGGGACAAGATTCACATCGGACATCATGGACGGATTCTTCTCTCGAAAATTCCTGAGAATCTCATCCCTCAGCCCACATTGGTCTGGATGTTAGAAAATAGGCTCTCGAAACCTCAGAAGCTGGAGGCCTCTTACCTTACTTCCGGGATTAACTGGAAGGCCGATTATGTAGCCGTCTTAAATAAATTGGACACCCTGACCGATTTAACCGGTTGGGTTACGATCGACAATCGAAGTGGCGCCCATTACCAGAATGCGCTGCTTAAATTGGTAGCAGGTGATATCCATCGGGTTCAAGGTGAGATGAAAATGGATTATGCCAGGCCAATGGCTGCGGCAAAAGAGGCCGCAAGTCCACAGTTTAAAGAGGAATCCTTCTTCGAATATCATCTCTACACTTTGGACCGAAGGACAACGATTAAAGACAATCAGACCAAGCAGATGACCCTGCTCGATGCCAATCAGGTTCCCCTTAAGAAACTCTTTATCTTCTCAGGCTCCTCTCAGTACTACTACTATCAAATGGATCAAGGTTCAAATAAACAAAAGATTGGAGTCTTCCTCGAACTGGAGAACACCAAGAAGAATAACCTCGGAATACCCCTTCCCAAAGGTACGATTCGGGTCTACAAAGAGGACAAGGATGGAAGCCTCCAGTTTGTGGGAGAGGATCGAATTGATCACACCCCAAAGGATGAAAAATTTAAGATCAAAATCGGAGAAGCCTTCGATGTGGTTGGAGAGAGGGTTCAGACGGATTACAAGCGTCTTGGCCGAAATCTTTTTGAGGTGGCCTTTGAGGTAAGTTTGAGGAACCACAAAAATGAGGATATTAAAGTTTTCGTGGAGGAGCCGATCCCCGGCGATTGGGAGATGCTTTCAAATACTCATTCCTTTGAAAAACTGAGTACTCATTTGATCCGTTTCGATGTACCCGTGGCCAAAGACAAAGAGGTAAAAGTAAAATACAGAATTCGATTTAAATATTAAAAAGCCCCCTCACCCTTCCCCTCTCCCCCCAGGGGAGAGGGCGGGGTGAGGGGAACTCCGCATTCCGCATTCTGCATTCCGAAATCTGTTAAATAACAGGCTTCTGTCTTTCTTCCATGCCTTTCTTTTCATTAACTGTTGATAGGATCACCATCCCGGCAACGAAAAATAGAAGGACGGAAAGAATGCCTGATTGGACACTTCCTGTAATAGCGATCAGGATCCCATAAATCAGAGGACCAAAGACGGAGGCAAATTTCCCGGAAACGCCGAAGAAGGCAAAAAACTCGGCACTGTTGGCCTCGGGAGTGAAGACTCCTTGAAGAGAGCGTGAGGCTGCCTGGCTCCCACCCATCACCAAAGCTGCCAGAACCCCCAAAATCCAGTATTCTGTTTTTGGGTCCCAGAGGATCCCCAACCGAAAGGCCCACAGGACAATCAGGGACCAGATCCCCAGTGAGATCATCACCGTCCTTTTATTCCCGATGGCATCCGCCAAATATCCAAAGATTAACGATCCGAAAAATGCGATCCCTTGAATCATCAAAAAGAAGAGGATGATCTCACCCGTCTCCATCCCCAACACATCCGCACCGAAGATCGAGGCCATGACAATCACCGTCTCAATCCCATCGTTGTAAATCAGGAAGGCGACCAGAAACTTTGTCAATTCCTTAAAGGTCTTGATCCGATGGAAAGTATGTTGAAGGCGCTGATAGCCTATTCGAAAATAACTCCCTTCCAAAGGTGGAGAAAATTCTTGTGCCCTCTCTCTTAAGAACAAAAATGTGGGAAGTGAAAAGATGAGCCACCAAAGCGATACAGAGAGGAAGCAATTATGGACACTAAAATAACCAGCAGGAAATCCAAGCCACTCCGGGTATTTCAGCATCATCAAGTTGATGGCCAGAAGCGCCCCTCCACCGATATACCCTAATGCCCATCCAAGGCCCGAAATCCTCCCGATATTCTGTACAGTCGAGATTTCTGGGAGGAATGCATTATAAAAGACATTTCCTTCCGCAAAACCGATATTAGCAATAATGAAGAAGATCGCCCCCATCCAATAATCACCTGCATGGACAAAATAAAGGAGGCCTGTGAAAAGGGCAGCAGAGTAGCAGAAAGCTATCAAAAACCGTTTTTTGGAACCTGAGGCGTCCGCCACGGCGCCTAAGAAAGGGGAAAAGAGGGCTGAGATAGCCATGCTGACGGAAACAGTGAAAGTGAAGAAGGAAGCCCCGTGAAGGCGGAATCCGAAGAGTTCGGCCCCTCTCTCTCCTCCTGCTACCACTGTGGCGAAGTATTGATTGAAGATGACGGCAAGAATGGTCGTTGCAAAGGCTGAGTTGGCAAAATCATACATCGCCCAGCCGAAGATCTCACGTTTCTGGATAGGCATATAAAGGCAGAAATGTTGTTGGGTAAGGGTAAGGAAGCCGGTTTGGTTTAAGGTCAAAAGGTTAGGTGCAAGAATTTAAAGGACTAATGACGTAACCCTTCAACAAAACTGGCATCTTAACCTTAACACTTGACCAAAGACTATTTTCCAGTGGCAGTAAATGCCGCCGCTATACGCTCTGCGCTATGCTCTTTGCGATAAGCGAATTTCAGATAGACCTGATTTCCTGCCTCATAAAAATGTAGTAACAGATTCCAAAACAGAGAAAGGTGACGGCCACAAGAGAAACCAAATGTGGCGTGACGATAAAGAGGCTCTGCAAAAGTGGAAGTGGATTTTGAAAACGACTTAAGGAAAGTCTCTCTAAAGGTCCCATCAAGATGACGGATCTTGTGGTCTTTCTTGTGGGATCGAGAATCGTTGAGGTGGCATCACTGTAAAGGGTCATAGGGGAAAAGAGGGAAACCGTCCTCTGCACCTGTTCATTTTTAATGACCACACTGGGGTCTACCCCAGTACCTCCTTGACTGATCGGGGCAACCGCATTTGCCAAAAATCCAGCCCCCAAGCTCACGAAGAAGGAGAAAAATATCCACACGGCCAAAGACGCCAATGCAGAGGTAGCCGTACTTCGAAAGACCACTGAAAATAGGATGGATATCCCCAACCAGAAGGAGATGTAAAGGATGCTCGCAATAAGGTAGATGACGAGACGCCAGACCTCTTCCGAGCCTGGAACCACCCCGATCAACCGAATACCCAGGCCTGAGATGATGAGGATAATTGCCACCAATACAATGGTGATCGTCGTCACACCCGTCAGATATTTTGCATTGATGATTGAATCGCGATAGATGGGCTGAGAGACGAGCTTACTCAAAGTCCTTGAAACCCTTTCCCGATTGATCGAATCAAATCCCAAAATGATCCCGATGAGGGGACCAAAGAAACCGATAAACTGAACAAAGGAGAAGAGCTTCCCTGTCAACGTAAAAAGAAACAAAAAGATGAGCGTGGGTTTGGTTGTCCCTTTCAATTCCTCTTGGATGCCCATGCCCACCATGGAGGCAATAATCACCCCCACCATCACGATCAACGCCGAAATCAGGAGAAACCGTGTGCTGCTGAAATGGTCCTCCATCTCCTTCCTGAATATGGTGAAGATCCCGTGCAACTTAAGCCTCCTTGAAATATTTCATATAGACCTCTTCGAGTGTAGAATGTTCTTTGTCAATTCCCAGTTTTTTCTTGGCCAGTTCCTCAATGGGGCCTACTGCCACCAAGTCTCCTTTGATCATGATTCCTACCCGATCACATATCCTCTGAACCTGATCAAGGAGGTGGGAGGAGAGAAAGATGGTGATATTCTTTTCGCGACTGAGGGAATGGATAAGGTCGAGCATCCGATTCGTCCCATCGGGGTCCAAACCAATCGTCGGCTCATCAAGGAAGACAACCTTTGGATCTTTGATCAGAACTTCGGCGATCCCAAGACGCTGCCTCATCCCTTTGGAGTAGATCCCTATCTTCTTCTTGGCCTCTTCTAATAGACCGACCTCTTTGAGCCACTCATCAATCCTCGTTGCGGAAAGATGATCGGGAATTCTGTTCAACCTGGCAATATATTGGAGATTTTGCCTCGCATCCATATCATCATAAAAACCGACATTTTCAGGCAGATATCCAACCTTCTCTTTTACGCGGAAGGCTTCTCTTGTTGGATCGAATCCACACACACGAACCTTCCCTGAGGTGGGCTCAGTGAGTCCCAAGAACATAAGGAGGGTTGTTGTTTTGCCTGCTCCGTTCGGACCCAGAAACCCAAACACCTCTCCTTCCTGGATTTGGAGGGTCAGTCGGCTTACCGCCGTCTGTGAGCCGTATTTCTTGGTCAGTTCTTCGGTCTCGATGATGGGTTGTCCTTTCACTTTATCGTCTCCCCAACCATACGAATAATGCGCTTAATCCGGCGATCACAAAGATAATAATACCAACTCCAATCCACCCCCACGCAGTAGAGGCCTTCACTGTGACTCTCATTTCGATGGTCTTGTCCGATTTTTCTCCGTTGACCATACAGCCTACTGAATAATCACCAACCAAAGCCTGCGATGCCGTTTTGACAGTTACCTCCACCTGCTTCAGCGCACCCGGCTCTAAGGCATCGATCTTTTCGGGTTTGAACGTCACCTCCCAATTCTCAGGCTTGAAGGAAGAAAAGCTTATATTTCGGCTGATGGCAGAACCTGTATTCTTCACGAAGAGTGAGAAATTGGCTGTTTTCCCCGCAATGGCTTCAAGAGAGAGGATGCCCGTTGGTGTCCCTGCATCGAGTTTATAAATGCCGGTCAGAATCACCATCAACTTCGCCTCGGCCTTCTTCTCTCCTGAGCTGATCCTCACGAGTATGGGATGTTCCCCCGCCTGAGCATCCCTGGGAGGAGAAACCTCTACCGCCACTGTTTGGCTCTGTCCTCCCCTGATACGAAGACTGGAGATCTGCTTCGTCTCATAGGAGGGTTTAAAATTAATCTCCCATTTTTCCGGCCCAATGGCTGCAAGGTTAAAAGTCCGATCGATCTCAATCTTATTCTGCACTTCTAAGGAAAATTCGAATTTGGCATCTGTCTGGCCCCTCAGGACTGGATAGGAGGTTGTGATCTGGATATCATCCATTCCAACAGTTCTCTCCTGAACGGTCACAGCAAGTTTGTGGGTGGATGTAAATTTTCCATCTTCAGTCTTGGCGTCGAACTGGAAGTCACAGTCTCCCGGCACCACAGACTTGTCAGGTTCCAAATTCAATGCCAAGTTCCTTGACTTCCCATTGGACACAAACATCCCAGTGACCAAATAACTTCCCCCTTTAAGAGTAGCTTTCCATCCTTTGGGAACTGTCGAGATTTTGACATCGATGGTCTCATCTGTGCGGCCTTTGTTCTCGAGGGTCAGATCCATCTTGACGGCCTCACCTTTGGGGACAGTCACTCTAGAATATTCCGTATAAACGGAAATGCCTCGCTCTGGCCTCAGGTCCTTCTTTTCCTTCTCCTCCTGTGCAAAGGAGAGGGACGAAATAATTAATAAAAAAATCAATGCAACCGAAGAAATAATGAATGTTGTTCGACCCCAATTCACTCGCCCCATAAGTCTACCTCCTTGAAACAACTCTTAGGCTTATATTTATCTATTATAACAGATTAAAATCATTTTTTGCATGTCAATTTAATCATTCATCGAGGGACTGTCAAGTAAAATTATTGATAACGTTCAAAAGGTGAGGCACAAATTGAAAAACTGTTTGAATTAGTCTGAATACCCCAATATGTCCCCCTCCCCCTTTGATGGGGGGAGGGAGAGGGTGGGGGTGGAAAAGTTATGAATTTCAAAGGACTTAAATGATTTCCCCCTCCCCTTTACCCTGTTAAATAGGATTTCTTATTTGGCCCTTTTTAGATCAGGTTTTCCATTTAACAGGGTGAATCCCCTCCCACCAGTGGAGGGGAGATTTACCGGATATCTTTACTCATCTTGAAGGATGACTTGGAAAACATTTATGCCTCACCTTTTGAACGTTACTAAAATATTTGAGATTTATGATAAATTCGACAAAGAACCTCTGGGTTGCAAAAGTAAGATTTTTTATTGGAGTTGGCCAATTTTCTCCGTCGCCTTTAACCCCATTCCGGTCAGGGTCGAGACGACGATCTCCTTCTTATTCTTTTTCTTCAAGTACCTCTTCAACCCAGCAATAGTGGCGGCAGAGGTGGGTTCGATGAAGTGACCTCTCTGACCCATCTCCTTCAGGGCCACTCCTATCTCATTTTCCGTTATTGCCAATACCTCTCCCCCTGTCTCCCTGATTGCCTCCAATATCTGTCTCCCCCTAACAGGTTTTGCAATGGCAATTCCCTCTGCCACGGTCTCCCTCTTTTCAATAGGCCGGGTCTCTCTCCAACCTTTTTTAAAGGCCTGGTAAAGAGGGGCACAAACAGCTGATTGGACACCCACCAACCTGGGGATTCTATTCACCCTTCCAGCTTCCTTCAACTCTTTGAAACCGATATAGGCACCTAACAACAGCGTCCCATGTCCGACGGGAAGAATGAGTACATCCGGTAGCTTCCCATCCATCTGTTCCCAAATCTCGAAGGCGAAGGTCTTCGTTCCATGGAGGAAGAATGGATTCCAGCAGTGACTCGCATAATAGATTTTCGATGCAGACTCCATTGCGGCCTCGGCTGTCCTTTCCCTCGAACCTTCAATCCTTCTTAAGGTAGCCCCATAGGCTTGAATTTGAACTAACTTCCCTGAAGAGGTGGATTCCGGGACATAAATCTCACACTCGATTCCTGCTTTTGCACAGTAAGCGGCAATGGCTGATCCGGCATTTCCAGAGGAATCCTCGACCACTTTTCGAATCCCTAACTCCCTCACTTTACTGATGAGCACCGCGGCTCCTCTGTCCTTATATGATCCCGTCGGAAAAAGATAGTCGATTTTTAAAAAAACTCGATGGCCATTCAACTCAACCTCTTCCAGTGGAGTAAACCCTTCCCCGAGGGTGAGCATGGACTCATCTCTTAGAATCGGTATGGCCTCCCGATATCGCCATAAGGTAGGACCTCTCTTCAGGATTTTTCTGATGGGAAATTTTGGTTCGAATTCCAGGTCAAGGAAGGAACCACAATCACATCTCCACCTCGTTGTTTGAAGAGGATAGAAACGTTTACATTTTGAACAAAGAAATCTTTCCATGATTGTAATACTTTAGCGCTTTGAAAATCCCTCCCTGCCTCCCTTTTCCAAAGGGAGGAGATATTAGCTTCCCCCTTTGAAAAAGGGGGATAGAGGGGGATTTTATAGTGATTCTTCTAATATTTTTGGCTTTTGAAATTCATTTTTCAAAAGGCTAAACTGATACCCATGATTAAGAATCTAAAAAATTAAGGAATTTAGGAATTTAGGAATTGCGAATTCCAAAATCCCTGAACCCCTAAATTTCTGAATTCGCTGCCTATGCGTTCTTATGATTTGACGAGAGGGAACATCACACGGAAAGTAGTCTGCCCTTCCTTCGCCTCTAATTCCATCTTCCCTCCCATTCGTTTGACCAATCGGGTAGCAATATGAAGTCCTCTACCCTTCCCTTCACCGAGGAGATATCGATCTCTATCTTCTTCGCGAATCTCACCCGTATTCATTATCTCAGCCACTGCCCATGAATCCTTTCGATAAGACCGGATGGAGAGTTCCCCACCCTCTTTGGGAATAGCATTTGTGGCATTGTTGAGGAGGTTATCCAAAATTCTCTCAATATGGAGAGGAAAACATCGAATGCATAGAGGAGATTCTAAATCGCCCTCGACCAGACGAACATTTTCCCGTTTCAATTCTCTCATCGCTTCCTCATTGATGCCAAATCTTCTCTTCAATTTCTCCGTAAGATCGACAACCTCCTCCCTTCCCTCTCCATGGAGGGTCAGAGCAAGTTCCTGAATACGGGATGTCTCTTTCAAAATAACATCCAATGCCTGATCGATTTTCTCCTTCTTTGAAGGATAGCCTCCATCCTCCAGGATTTTCTGGACCCGTTTGGCAAACCCTGCGGCTGCAATGGCTGGATTCTTAAAATCGTGGAGGATATCATCCATTTTTTCCAGTCTTAATCCTTTCATCAATTCCTTGCCGAAGAAGGTAAAAATCTCAATCGCTTCGTCTTTAAATCGTTGATGCTGGGTTTGAGCATCAAATGCTAAAAAGTAGTTGACGACCTCGTTTACCTTCAAGGGAATATAGAGAACTGAGTGGATTTGCTGGTGCTCTAAGAACCGTTTGAGGTCCTGGGGGATCAGACCACTCTCCTGCGGATTATTGATGAGAATATAGGCAGGATAGATCTTCTCATTTTCAAACTCACCAAAAGGACCGGCTTGGTTCACCACAGCATTGATATATGGCTCCTTGACATCAAAGACCTTTCCAATCCCATGCTGCTTCTCAGGATATCCTGCCTCCAAAACGACGTGCTGCCTGTCTTCCATGACGGAAAAGAGGGAACACCTTTGTATCCGCATGATATCCACCAATTCTGGAATGACTAAGTTGAAGACGTCCTTTATTTTGATCCCTTCCCGCCTCCCCAATTTCAAGAAAATCTGCTCCACAATCTTATCTTTGGTCACATTCAATTTCTGGAGCCCCATGATCCGTTTTCGGGCGATGACATAACTCACCCTCCGTGAAAACGTCTCGGCAATCTTCGCCTCCAAAGGGGTGAAGGTCTTATCTTCCTCTCTATAGTAGATCTGGAGAGATCCCTCGATATCCACATCTTTTAAAGAAAATCGAGGGATAGAAATCGGGACAGCTAACATCGAATGGATTCCCCTTTTTAGCACTCTTTCCTTATTCTTGTACTTCTCCTCTCTGAGAATGTTGGGGACATAATAACTCCGGCGGGTTCGTACGACCTCTCCCGCAATGGTATCCTCGAATGGAATGGCCGCCTCTTGATCATCCTCTGAGGGAGGGTAGGCACCAAAGGCAACCATTTCCTCTCTATCCGGATCATAGATCCGTATGCTCGCTGCCTCCGCCCCAAGATATTCTACGATGCTTTTGGCCACCGCCTGTAGGATTTCCTTCTCCATCAAGGAGGGATTGATCTCGAGGATGGTTTCGATCTGACTGATCAACCGATCCACGTACCGGTATAGAACTTCCTCTTTGATCAGGTCCACGACCGTGGCCACTTCTTCAAGAGAGAAGCTGCAGCCTTTCTCCTTTAGATCGGCCATGATCGATTCAACAAGTTTCTGATCAATCTTAAAATGGTCCATAAAAGCAAGAATTTTAAAAACAACCAAGAGGGGATAACTTTATTATAAACCTTTTCGAAGAGGTGTCAACACATTAAAAACCTCCCCTCCCCCTGGTGGGAGGGGATTCACCCTGTTAGATAGAATGTTTGCTGAATAACAGGGCTGAATAGACAATCTTATCTAACAGGGTAAAGGGGAGGGGGATAAATCTAATCACCCCCCTACCCGCACCCTCCCCCGTCAAGGGCATAAGCGCTAACTTAAACCGATTCTGATGCCCCGTGAGAGGGCATCGGTGACAATAGCCCGGCGATTCATCGCCGGGTGCAAATAAGATAAAACAAAAGTCCCATCGGGACGATTGAAAACGATGTGGATATATAGGCTGATGTAAGAATTCGTCATTCCTGATCCCTATTTCATTCGTCCCTATGGGACTTCACTTATGATTCGTGATCCCGGCGATAAATCGCCGGTCTATTTTCGAATATCCCTATTGGGATCTTCACATAAATCTGCCCCTTGTTCATAAGTTAGCGCTTATGCCCGTCAAGGGGGAGGGATTTTTGTGGGTCTTTCTCATTAAAGAAAAGTTGAGTTGACTGCGATAGAAGGGTGAGTTGGACAGAGTTTTAGACCGAATGGGTATCCTCGAACTTTTTTATGACGATGGCACTGTTGACTCCGCCAAAACCTGCGGAGATGGAGAGAGCAATTTTCACCTCTTTCTCTCTCGCTTCTTTAGGGACATAGTCCAAGTCGCATTCAGGGTCTGGAAATTCATAGTTGAGCGTGGGGTGAATGATCCCCCTTTCAAGTGCCAGGATCACGGAGATGGCCTCCACCCCTCCTGCCGCTCCCATCAGATGGCCGGTGATCGATTTCGTAGAGCTGATGGGGATAGAGTAAGCCTGTTTCCCAAAGATATCTTTGATCACCTTTGTCTCCACCCTGTCGTTCAATAGAGTGGAGGTCCCATGTGGATTGATGTAATCGACCTCTTCCGGGGGGATCCCCCCCATTTCGAGGGCATCTCTCACGGCTTTTCCCAGCGCTTCTCCATCCGGGTTCGGCTCGGTGAGATGATAGGCATCTGCAGTCATCCCGAATCCAACCACCTCCCCGTAGATATGGGCCCCCCTTTTTATGGCGTGTTCCAACTCCTCAAAGACCAGAACCCCTGATCCCTCGCCCATTACAAATCCATCTCTTTCACGATCAAAAGGCCTGCAGGCCTTTTGAGGATCATTGTTTCGTGTCGACATCGCCCTCAAAACATCGAATCCTCCAAAGGCATAGGGTGTGATACAGGCATCCGCCCCTCCGGTCACCATAAGATCTTCCCCCCCACCCTGAATCTGAAGGAAACTGTTAACCATGGCATGGGTGGCCGAGGCGCAGGCTGTTGAGACGGCATAGGAAGTGCCTCGGATGTGAAAATATTCGGTAATATGTGAGGTAATGGCGCTCAAATAGATATTCGGGAGGGCAAACGGAGAGATCCCCTTGGGCCCTCTCGATAGAAACCGCTCGTGGTAATATGCCATCAAATCCATTTCCTCTGCACCCACTCCCAATATCACCCCGATCTGAAAGGAATCCAACCCTTTCAGTTGATATTCTCCTATTTTTTCATGTCGGTCTCCTTTCCCTCCTTCATTTTTCTCGATCGCAATCCCCGCATCCTTCAAGGCAAGCCATGTCGCAGCAATCGCATACTGAGATGTCTTTCCAAGATACTTGGAATGTTTTATCCGATCAACATATTGGAAAAGGTCGAACCCCTCAATGGGTGCGCCAATCTGACATCGGTATTGAGTCATATCTCGATTCGGAAACTCAATCCGCTTGAAGGAAGACCTACCATGAACCAAACTCTCCCAATATGCTTCTTTTCCAATCCCTACGGGAGTAACCGGGCCAACCCCTGTGATCACCACGCGTTTTCGATAATTTCTCAAATCCATCTCCCTTCTATGTTGTTCTGTTATTTTTATCGATTGCCCTTCTATTTGTCAAGCTATTGTTGAGAGATCTGCAATTCAGACACTGGACTTCAGACGTTAGACATCAGATTTCTCTAATATAGGAAATTCACTCTGTTCCCTCTTTTGAAACTCTTTCGCATATACCCCGAGTGCCAGTTCCTCTGCTCGCTGCCAGGCCATTCGGCTGAGCTCACGTCGAAGCCTTTATCTCTGTGTCATCTCTGGCCGTTCCTCCTCTTCAGTCTAATGTCTGAGGTCTATAGTCTTACTGTCTGAATCACAGTGAGAGATGTCTGGACTTTTTCAGAAATCTCTGATTACATAGCGCAGCGTAGCCGCAACCGAAAAGAACCAATAAAATCACCCCCTCACCCTCCCCTCACCCTCCCCTCACCCTCCCCTCACCCTCCCCTCACCCTCCCCTCACCCTCCCCTCTCCCCCGCCTTCGGGGGAGAGGGATAGGGTGTGGGGGAAAATCCTGACAAAATTTGCTTAACAAAATTTCAAGAAATTCAACGTTAGTAGTACAGATACCAAATGCATTGAAAAATCGTATCAATTTAGCCTTTTGAAAAGAGTTTCTTTTTTCATCTCGATAGACGGGGTTTTCTAACCCCGTCTTGGCGGGACAAGGATGTCCCGCCTATCGGATTCGGGGCTAATTTAGGGTTTTTCAAAGAACTAAAGTGTTACGAAAAATCATGAAATCTGATTAATTTCATGACAGACTCGTCACCCCCAAACGATGAAAACAACAGGTACTCCCTCCCCCTCAAGGCTAATCTTTACCCACAAGTTCCATTGGCGACATAAGGGATGGCCGCCAAATTAGAGAGGGGAAATCAGGGAAATTATACACAACGTAACTA
>Ga0315283_10001889_pt1 | contig 17149 bp, 17 predicted proteins | sample YL17G09_0_MG_FD_204541 | JGI IMG/M metagenome (GOLD analysis project Ga0315283, IMG submission 204541) | Sediment microbial communities from Yellowstone Lake, YNP, Wyoming, USA - YL17G09_0 | ecosystem: Environmental > Aquatic > Freshwater > Lake > Sediment | place: USA: Wyoming | collected... | reverse complement strand
TACAAACCGCTCGCGATTGCCAGCTGCGCATACGATATCGCCAAAGCCTTCGCCGGGTTCTACGATGCCTGCCCGGTCGTGCAGGCCGAGCCACAGGTCCGTGCGGGACGCCTGCGCATCGTGGCTACGACCAAGCAGACGTTAGCCAATGCACTCAACCTATTGGGCATACAAGCACCCGAAGTCATGTAAGCCCGTTTTCCGGTGAGCCTTTCCCCAGTGTCAGGTTACACCGAAATCCTTATAATGGTAAACTAGACACTGGAATACTTCCACAAGGAGAATCTATGCCAACCCGTACTCTTATCATGGGCGCCGCCGGGCGCGACTTCCACAACTTCAATGTCTATTTCCGCGACAACCAGGACTATGAAGTGGTGGCTTTCACTGCCACCCAGATCCCCGACATCGACGGACGCTTGTATCCGAAGGAACTGGCCGGGAAACTTTATCCGAAGGGCATCCCGATCCATGCCGAGACCGACCTGCTGAAACTCATCAAGGATCTAAAGGTGGACCTGGTCATCTTCGCTTACTCGGATGTGCCCCACGAAGTGGTCATGCACAAGGCTTCGATGGTGCTGGCCGCCGGGCCCGACTTCCGCCTGATGGGTGAGTGGTCCACCCAGATCAAGTCGACCAAGCCGGTCGTTTCAGTCTGCGCGGTACGCACCGGGGCGGGTAAGAGCCAGACCACGCGGCGAGTTTCGCTCATCCTGCGCGGCATGGGCTTCAAAGTGGCAGCCATCCGCCACCCGATGCCCTACGGAAACCTGGTCAAGCAGGAAGTCCAACGCTTCGCCACTTACGCCGACCTGGACAAGCACGAGTGCACCATCGAGGAGCGCGAGGAATACGAACCCCACATTGACAACGGCGTCATCGTGTATGCCGGAGTGGACTACGAGAAGATCCTGCGCGCGGCCGAGCAGGAAGTGGACATCGTTTTGTGGGATGGCGGCAACAACGATTTTTCGTTCTACGTTTCAGACTTGAAAATCGTGGTGGCCGACCCGCACCGTCCCGGGCACGAGAGCAGCTACCACCCCGGCGAAGTCAACAGCCGCGACGCGGATGTGATCGTGATCAACAAAGTGGATACTGCCGACCCACAGGCGGTCATTAAAGTCCGCGAGAACCTGCGCCTGCTGAACCCAATGGCTACCGTCATCGAAGCCGCCTCTCCGCTGTTTGTGGACGACCCCGCCGCCATTTTGGGCAAGCGCGTGCTGGTCATCGAAGACGGCCCGACCCTGACCCACGGCGAGATGGCCTACGGTGCCGGCTACGTGGCTGCCAAACGCTTCGGCGCAAAAGAGATCGTGGACCCGCGCCCGTTCGCGGTCAAGTCCATCGCGGCGACGTATGTCAAGTATCCCAAGACCGGTCCCATTCTGCCGGCCATGGGCTACGGCGAAGCTCAGACCAGAGACCTGGAAGCCACCATCAACGCATCCGACGTGGACCTGGTCATCATCGGTACACCCATCGACCTGACACGGGTGCTCAAGATCAATAAGCCCAGCCAGCGCGTACGCTACGAACTGCAAGAGATCGGCACGCCGACGCTCGAAGATATCCTCAAGGCGAAGTTCGGCAAAACGAGCAAGAAGAACTAGAGCGATTGAGAAAACACATATAGATAAGAGCCGGGCAGCAATCCCCGGCTCTTTATATTTCCGAAATAGTATTAATGCAAGACATTAATATAATGACTTACATTGATGTCAATAGTATACTTCAGGTAGATTTCGGTAGGAGAGATACATGGAGACTGTCGTTACATTTGAAGATTCTGTGGGTTTAGCATAGTACGGTATAATCCCCGTCGTTTCATCTCCCGGGAAGACTTGTCAGGCTCATCCGACAATTAAGAATTGTGAGACTTTTATGTTCATAGATCAAGCAGAAATAATCGTACAGTCCGGCAAAGGCGGCAATGGGATGGTCCATTTCCACCGCGAAAAATATGTGCCACGCGGCGGACCAGACGGCGGCGACGGCGGGCGCGGCGGGAGCGTCATCCTGGAAGTACGCCCCACGCTCAACACGCTGGCGGCCTTCCGCCATACGGCACGTTACGCAGCGGAGGAAGGCAAAGGCGGCGGGACTAATAACAAGTTTGGCAAAAGCGCCGCCGACCTGATCGTGCTCGTCCCACCCGGCACGGTGGTCTACGACGCTGAAACCGGAGACCTGATAGGCGACCTGACCGCACCCGACCAGCGCCTGCTGGTGTGCAAGGGCGGGCGCGGCGGTCGGGGCAACCCCCATTTCAAGAGTTCCATCAACCAGATCCCGCGCACTGCCGAAAACGGTGAACCGGGCGAAGAGAAACGCCTGCGCCTCGAACTCAAACTCATCGCCGACATCGGCATCGTGGGTGTGCCCAACGCGGGCAAGTCCACCCTGCTGTCGGTCCTGACCAATGCCAGACCCAAGATCGCCCCGTACCCGTTCACGACCCTCGAACCGAACCTGGGCGTGGCGGAAGTGGACTCTGATACGACCGTCGTTCTGGCCGACATCCCCGGACTGGTGGAAGGCGCCGCGCAGGGTGTGGGGCTGGGACATGACTTCCTGCGCCACATCCAGCGCACCCGGGTTCTAATCCACCTGTTGGACGGTCTGGCAGCCGACCCGCTGGAGGATTTCGCCCAGACCAACGCTGAACTGGCGCTCTTCGACCCGCACCTGGCGAAGAAGCCGCAGATCGTGGCCCTGAACAAAATAGACCAGCCCGAGGTTCAGGAAAGCTGGCCAAAGATAAAGAAAGAACTCAAGAAGCAAGGTTACACCTGCATGGCGATCTCGGCCCTGGCACGCACCGAAGTGCGTGAGTTGCTGCTTAAAGCGACCGTCACGCTGGCCGAGACGCCCGCGCTGGAGGAGGTTGAACCGCCCATGCCGGTTTACCGTCCCGTTGAAGACCCGCGTGCCTTCACCATTGTGCGCGAACCAGACGGCTATCGTGTCAAATCTGTATCCATCGAACGCGCCGCCGAAATGACCCCCTGGGACCAATCCGGGTCGGTACGCCGCTTCCAAAAACTGATGGAACGCCTCGGTGTGGACAAGGCGCTGAGGGTAGCTGGCGCGCAAGAGGGGGATACTGTTTATATAGGGGAATACGAGTTGGAGTATCAGGAATAAGAATTCAGGGCGACCAGGCTGGTCGCCCTGAATATTGAAATAGCGCAACCGAACGATCTATAGCACTAAAATGATCCCCAGAATCAGCTCTGACACGACGCTGATGAGGTTTGAAGACATAACGGACTTATCCATGAACATCGAAACAATTCTTACCGCAGCAATCACGAAATAAGCGATGCCCAGGGTTTGATAGGCAGCCGGCACAGCCAGGAGCAAGGGGGCCAGGCCCAGTCCGACGAAAGTGCCGCCCATCACAGCGCGGACCTCGGTCACGCCGCGTGGGCCGGTGACGTCGAGACCGGTGAAGCTTTTGATGGCACGCGGCCGGATTACAGAATACAAACCGAAAGCAATTGTGAAGACTGCGGCACTCATTTTAAGGATGGCCAGGAAAGTCATTGCCGGTTCCCTTTCCAGAAGCGATTCCAGTCACCGTGGCTGGTTTGCAGGGTGACGAAGGTGTAAAGGGCGCCTGCCCAGAAACCCAGTGTCATCATCAGCACAACCCACACGATGGAGCGCAATACTGACATTTCCCGGTAAACGATCCAACACGAGAACAGGGAGAAACCGACGTAAAGGTCCACCAGCGAGACAAGGCCCCAAGGCATGGCCAGGAGTCTGGTACCTTCGCCAGAGAAGTCGCCCACTGTGAACCCAAAGATCAGGATGCCAGACATGGCCAGCAGGCCAAGCAGGGAAATGACTCTTGCAATTTTCATTTTATCTCCTTATTGAAAGCATGTGATTTCCTGCGTGGAAACCATGGAATGAACGCACTCGTCTTCTCTATATATTCCTTGTAACCAGGCCGGGTTTCCATCGTCTTTTCCAATAACGTGACACCTGAGACACGCATTAGCAGGGTAGTCATCAGGATTGGGCTGAAGATGGTCCACCAGCCTCCAGCGGCAGTTGCAATGAGGAAATAACCCCACCACTGGGCTGCATCGCCAAAATAATTGGGGTGACGGGTATAACGCCAGACACCGCGCTCCATCACTCTGCCTTTGTTGGCCGCATTTGCCTTGAAGCGCGCCAGCTGCAGGTCCCCGGCGGTTTCGAAGAAAAAGCCAATCGCCCAGAGTCCAGCTCCGAGAATATCAAGAGCAGTCAAGCGGCCCGGTGCCAGGCGGGCTTGTCCCGCAAGCAAAGGAGTGGAAATGATCCATAAAAGCAGCCCCTGGAGCAGGAAAACCTGGAAGAAACTCTTCCACCACCAGCGGCTGCCAGATTCCTGGCGCCATTTTTGATATCGGAAGTCTTCGGGTTTACCCCAGTTGCGGTAAAGGACATACAACGAAAGGCGAAGTCCCCAGAGGGTGGTCAGAATGACCAGGATGAGTTTGCGGGTCATGAACCCATCCGGCATCAACGCGAAGTAGACCCAGGCGAGGATCACAAAACCTGTGCCCCAGAAAATGTCCACGATGCTGGAGTTTTTCAAAAGCAGACTGAGGACCCAGAGTACGGTCATCAGGCCCAGCGTGACAAGCCCGGCAACGGCGTAGAGTTCAAGAAAAGTCATGGTTCTAGCTCCTTTCTGATTCTTGGGAAATACAGGCGAAACCCATTACGCCCGGTCCGAGGTGCGCCCCCAGGACAGGCGTAATTTCTTCGAATAAAAGATTCCCATCCGGCAAGAGAGGCTTGACTTCATCAAGAAGCGCCCGGGCCCGGTCAGCGGTATGGGAGTGCAAGATGGCGACCTGTTCGAATGGGGCGGCTTCTTTCAGTAATTCAACCAGACGCTTAACGGCTTTCTTGCGTGTTCGTACCCGTTCAGCAGTTGGATTGCCGTCGAACATTTTCAGCAAGGGTTTGATCTGCAGTAATTCCCCCAACCTGGAAATGGCGGCATTCATACGCCCGCTGCGGCGCAGGAATTCGAGCGTATCCAGGGCAGCAAAGACATGTGTGCGTGAAATCTGCTGTTCAAGCAATTGGATAATCTCCTGCATTGATTTCCCTTGTGCGGCGGCTTTTGCAGCTGTCAGGACCTCGAAGCCTGTTCCCAGGCTTAATTGACGTGAATCGAAGACCGTCACGGGCACAACGCTGGTCTCCCCGGCGGCTTGACGGGCGATATCCACGGTGCTGCTAAGTTTGACAGAGATGTGTATGGAAAGGATTTCAGTTGCTCCTTCGGCGGCCAAGCGTTCGTAGGTCTGGCGGAAGATATCTGGTCCTGGCGCGGCAGTGGTAGGCGAGGAACGGAATTGAGGCAGTCGTTCGTAGAATTCCTGCCGCGAGAGGTCAATGCCATCCCGAAATTGCTTTTCGCCGACGATAATAAATAATGGTATCACGGTGATAGCGTGCATTTTGACGAGTGCAATGGGCAGGTCACAGGTACTATCGGTCACAATTTTGATGGTCATTTTTATGTCCTCTGCAATAAAGAAATAAGGTTAGTCAAACCGTCTTGGATGGATGCCCCCAGGTAAATCCCCGGCACCATTCCCTGCAATTCCGGCTGAAAGACAAATGCCCTCCCACCGAAAGCGATGAGGGGGTTCCCGCCCACCGGTTTGATCCATCGTGGCCATTCAATCAACGCCCGTGCCGGTTCCGTGCCCATGGCTACCAGAACGACTGCCTGGGGATGAATGTCGCCAATAAATTTCGCCAGGTCGTGGAAGGGTACATTCTGACCGAGATAGGCCACTGGCCAGCCCTGACGGCGCAAGAGCACGCCCAGCATCAACAGACTGCCCTCGTGCCATTCACCCGGGGCGCAGGCAAGGATAATCGATTTGGCGGATAGAGGGATAGGCCCGGTGACCATCCACATCAGCAGGCGGTGACGCAGGAAGTTGCTTGCCAGGTGCTCGGTGGCAACCGTTAGGCGTCCCTGCTCCCAAGCTTCGCCGATGGCGTTCAATGCCGGGCCAATGACGTCCAGAGTCAGGTCTTCGGGGGAATGGAAGGCCAGCATCTCTCCCAATAACTGGTCGGCGCGCAGCAGGTCATGGTGGGAGAGTGCGTCCAGAAGCGATTCGCGCAGGGACGGGGAGGCGGCAGGGCCGGGTTCGGACCTCGAACCAGCTTCCAGTTCAACTGGCGGGAACAAGCCTTCGTCCACTTCGAGGGCGTCAACCGCAATCACAGCCCGGCTGACGGTCAGTCCCGAATCCACCTGAGATTTAACCCAACGCAGGCGGGCGATATCTTTTTCTGAATACAAGCGGTGCCCTCCTGAAGTGCGGGCCGCGTCCGGAAATCCATAGCGCCTTTGCCAGGCATGCAGGCTGGCGATGGAGACACCGGTTAGACGGGTAACAACGCCGATGTTGTAGAGGGGGGAAGCTAAGCCAGATTTATCCATGAATTCTCTCTTTTTGAATATCAAGATAAATTCTACTATTTATGGACGAATTTGTCAAGTAAAGCTATGCATTAACTTGACAAATACTGTACAGTCATCTATAATACCGCTAAATTAGACCAATAAAGGATAAATAAATGGAAATGAAATCTTCTATCAACCCCCTTGATAATCCCCGGACTGCCAAATTTGCACTGTGGGGAGGCATCACTTTCAGCCTGGCCTTCACCGCGCTTATATGGTGGGCGGGACAGCGGCTTAATTCCACCCCGCTCCTGCCCGACCAGGGCGCGGCCTGGTACTACTGGAAACTTCCCAGCCCCACTTTCTGGACGCATTTTACTGCCTGGATATTTTACGCCTTGCATCAGATCACACTTTGGAGCCTGATCTTCTACGCCCAGACGCGAGTTAAGAAATATTCGACCGGTCTGCATCAAGTCAACCTGGTTGCACTGGGGGTGAACTCCTTCTTCATCCTGCTGCACTTCATCCAAACACATATCTGGTATGATGGATTAGCGCAGGATGTGTCTATATTCACCTCGCAAGGTTCGGTCATCCTAATGCTGGTTGCCATCCTGTTGATGGAGAACCAACGCCGGGGTCTGTTGTGGGGAAAGAAGGTACCGCTGGGCAAGCGCATGCTCTCGTTCGTGCGCAAGTATCACGGTTACGTCTTTGCCTGGGCTACGGTCTACACATTCTGGTACCATCCGATGGTCAATTCCACCGGCCATCTGATCGGTTTCTTTTACATGTTTATGCTACTCCTGCAGGGGAGCCTGTTCCTGACCCGAATCCATGTGAACAAGTACTGGATGGTAGTTCAGGAAGCGACGGTGGCAATACACGGCACGCTGGTGGCGGTCATGCAGGGGAACGGCATCTGGCCGATGTTCGCTTTCGGTTTCGGCGGCATTTTCATCCTGACCCAGATGCACGGGCTCAGCCTGCCTCGTTGGCTTAAATGGACTTTCACCGGCCTGTATGTGGCTGCGGCCGTACTGGTTTACAGCGGGCGCGGTTTGGCGAAGCTAAATGAGATTATACGCATTCCATTGATTGAATATCTGCTGGTCTTCGTTCTGGCAGGTCTGGTGGCATTGGGCATATGGATCGCTGACCGCTTCCGCAAGCAGCCAGCTGCTGCTGCCCAGTTAATTTCCGATAAATAGTATGATTCCAGGCAGATGCGCTCTCATGCGCTTCCCGGCCGCAGACAGATATGAGAACCTGTCTAATATAATCATGGAGAATATATGAAAACCCTTGAAAATAAAGTTGCTGTGATCACCGGAGCCAGCCGTGGTCTGGGAAAGGCTATCGCTCAACTCTTCGCCCGCGAAGGCGCAAAGGTGGTTCTTTCAAGCCGGACAAAAAATGTTATCGAACAGAATGCTATAAACCTGCGGATGGAGGGGCTGGAGGCCACGGCCTTTGCCTGCGATGTCTCGGACCCGAAACAAGTCGAGGATCTGGCGCGCTTCGCCATTCAAAAATACGGCGGCTTTAACATTTGGGTCAACAACGCCGGGATTGCCGGTCCCTATGGTGCTACCCTCGACCTGTCGCCTGACCAGTTCCTGTCTGTGCTGCGGACGAACATGTTTGGGGTTTATCATGGCTCGACAACTGCCATGCGACACTTCCTGCCGCACAAATCGGGCAAGCTTCTCAACATCCTGGGCGCGGGGGCGAAGAAGCCGGCCCCCAACCAGAACGCTTATGGCTCGACCAAGGCCTGGATCCGGGTCTTCACGCTGGCACTGGCGGAAGAGTATAAGAATAGCGGCGTGGGTGTGTACGCTTTCCAGCCCGGTCTGATGGACACCGACCTGTTGACCGAGATTGTCACTTTCGAGAACCATGAAAAACGCCTGCGAGGCTTCATGCCCTTCCTGATACGTGCCGCCGGGAAGAAACCGGTTGTGGCCGCCCGCAAGGCGCTCTGGCTTGTGTCTTCTGCCACCGATGGGAAGACTGGCCTGGACGCGCAAGTCGGTTCCAGTTTATCCGTCCTGATCGGCTTTATGCGTGAAGGTCTGCGGGGTCTATTCGGCTTCGCGGCCCGCCCGGTTGAGATGAATGTTAAAATCATCCCCTCGGCTTTTGAGCCGCTGGAGAAGTAAAATATTGCTTTCGCTGCCAATCACGGTAGCGAGACACCGCCTGGAGCACTAACTCATGAAAAACTCTCGTCTTCTGACCATCTTTATCATCGTCTTTGTTGACCTGCTCGGCTTCAGCCTGATCCTTCCGCTGCTTCCCTACTATGCCGAGAAATACGGTGCCTCACCGTTCGTAGTCGGCCTGCTGGTGGCTTCGTATGCCGCCGCTTCGTTGATCGGTTCGCCGTTGTTAGGGCGTCTGTCAGACCGCTTCGGACGGCGCACGATTCTGCTCGTCAGTGTCTTCGGGACCCTGCTCGGTTTCCTGTTGCTCGGTTTTGCTGCCCCGATCGGTCAAGGGTTAGCGAAACTCATCGCCCCATCGGCGGCGAATGCCTTTGTGCTGGGTGCGCTGTTCTTCGCCCGCATGCTGGACGGTCTGACCGCCGGCAACCTGACAGTCGCACAAGCCTATATCACGGACATAACTGATGCAAAGAACCGGGCGCGCGGCCTGGGGTTGATCGGCGCGGCCTTTGGTCTGGGTTTCATTATCGGCCCGGCGGTCGGCGGCCTGCTAAGCAAGACCAGCTACAGCCTGCCAGCCTTCGTCGCGGCGGGCATTGCCACCCTGAACCTGGTGCAGATCTTCTTCGTACTGCCTGAATCCCTGACCGAGGAACGTCGTCGCGAAATGGGCGAACGCCAGCGCCCGCCATTCACGTTCAAGGCGCTGATCATCGCCATCAACCGGCCGGTGGTTGGACCGCTGCTGACCGTGCGCTTCTTCTTTGGCCTGGCCTTCGCAACCTTCCAGACCATCTTCGCCCTTTACGCCCAGTATAAACTTGGTCTGGAAGCCGACAAGACCGGTTTCATCCTTGCCTATGTAGGTATCCTCTCGGTGGTGGTGCAGGGCGGACTGATTGGCCCGTTGACCAAACGCTTTCGCGAGAATTGGCTGATCATCACCGGACTGTGGCTGATGGCTTTTTCCCTGCTGGCCTGGGCTTTCGTCCCCAACCTGGTCGTCCTGCTCATTGTTATGCTGCCACTGGCACTATCCGGCGGCGTATTGGGAACGGTCATCCAGTCTGCTATCACCAAGGCGGTCCAACCTCAAGAGATCGGCGGTATGCTTGGCATTGCCGGGGCGCTCGAGTCACTCACGCGCGTCATTGCCCCGATTGTTGGAGGTTACCTGCTGGGTAACCTGGGCACCTGGGCACCGGGGATTTTCTCGGCCATCCTGATGGCCTGGGCAGTCTGGTTCGCCTACCGGCGTATCATCCGGGTGAAGGTCCCGGAGGTTCCCACTGCAGCGGAGACAACCAATGGCTGAGAAAAAACGTGCCCTTGTCTGGATTCGAATTCTTCTGGCGTTCCTCGGACTACTGGCCGTGCTAGTAATCGGCTTTGTGATCTGGGGCTCGACCCCTGCCAAACCGATGGCCGAGGCGCTGGCTGCGCTTGAGCCTGCCCCAGATGGGGTGGGATTCAGTGAATGGCTGGTATTTACACCAACTCTCTACCAGCCGACAACCACTGGCCTGATCATCTATCCTGGAGGCCGGGTTGATTACCGTTCCTATGCACCAACCGCGCAGGCGATCGCTGACCAGGGATATTTAGTGGTCATCACCCATATGCCACTCAACCTGGCGGTGTTCGATCCAAACGCAGCGGAACAATTCATCACAAATCACCCCGAGATCGAATATTGGGCAATAGGTGGGCATTCACTCGGTGGCGCGATGGCAGCAAACTTTGTATTTACCCATCCCGGTGTTATTGATGGGCTGATCCTGTGGGCGGCGTACCCAGCCTCAAACAACGACCTATCTGGCTACGATATTCAAGTTATATCCATCTCCGGTACACTCGACGGTCTGTCCACGCCTGCCAAGATTGAGGCCTCGCGTGCATTGCTACCTGCCGACACCACCTTCTTCCCCATCGAGGGCGGCGACCATGCTCAATTCGGCTGGTACGATCCGCAGACCGGTGATAACCCGTCCACGATTTCAAGGGAAGACCAGCAGGCAAAGATCGTCCAGGCGACGGTCGAATTCCTTGGGAGATTGAAGTAGAATGATTTTTGGAGACCTGTCATGCCTTTGTCAACTCAATTCGAACGACAGAAATACCTGAACATCGAAACCTTCCGCAAGAGCGGTGAGGGCGTAAGGACACCGGTCTGGTTCGCCCAGGAGGGCGAGACACTCTACATCGTCACCTTGGCCGACTCGGGCAAAGTCAAGCGCATCCGAAACAACAGGCGCGTCAATATTGCAGTCTGTAAAATGAATGGAAAATTGACTGGAGCATGGATTTCGGCTCAGGCGCGCGAAATCACCGATCCGGAAATTGTCACGAAAGTGGACAGGATGCTCGACAAGAAATACGGTATGATGAAAAAACTCTTTGATAATCAGCGTGCCCAAAAAAGTGCTAAAGACATTCTCCTGGAGATCAGGTTTGGTGATTAGGAGACATATATGAAAAATACCCTTCGTCAAATTACCGTAGTTGTGGCCATCCTGGTCACGATCACCATCAATGTGCTGGCCAACACCCTACCGATCAACGGGCTGAATACCGGCCAGATCTCAGATCGCTTCCATGTCTACTTCGTCCCAGCCGGCTACGTCTTTTCGATCTGGGGCATTATCTACATTGGCTTGATCGCTTATGCTGTTTACCAGGCTCTCCCGACACAGAAGACAAACCCGCGCCTACAGGCCAGCGGCTGGTGGGTGGTGCTGGGCGGACTGGCAAACAGCGCCTGGATCTTCCTGTGGCACTACGAGCAGTTCGTAGGCACGCTGGGTGCAATGCTCATCTTGCTGGCCACGCTGATCACTGTCTACCTACGTTTGGGTATCGCTGAGTCGAAGGTGTCGAAGGCAGAGACCTGGGCTGTGCGCGTCCCGTTCAGTATCTACCTGGGCTGGATTACTGTGGCGACCATTGCCAACGTGACCGACTTATTGGATTTCCTGAAATGGGATGCTTTCGGGATTGCGGCGCAAACCTGGTTCCTGGTCATGCTTGCGACTGTCCTGACGATTTCAACAGTAATGAGTCTTAGCCACCGTGACGTGGCTTATATTGCTGTCATCCTGTGGGCGCTGGTCGGGATTGGTTACAAGTTCTCTACCGAGCCGTTCATCTGGATCGCCTCGCTGACCACAGCCCTGTTTGTGGCGTTTGGTTTGCTCTTCAGCCTTCTGCGGAGGAGAGTTGCGCAAGAGAAGCTTTGATATGAATAAATTCGGACGGAGCCTGCTGATCACCCTGGTTGTCCTGTTGGTGCTCCTGCTGGTCGGACCGTTCCTTGTCCCGGTCCCGCCGCTATCGGACACTCTCCCGCCTGAACAGTTGGCTGATCCCGATAGCCAGTTCGTCGAGATCAATGGACTTACTGTCCATTATAAAACAATGGGACAGGGAGAGCCAATCTTTGTGCTTCTGCACGGATTCGGTGCCAGCCTGTATTCCTGGCATGATGTGATGGAACCACTAAGCTTGTATGGCACGATCATTTCTTTTGACCGCCCAGCATTCGGCCTGACCGAACGCCCGATGACGTGGGAGGCTGAAAATCCCTACAGCTCGCAGGCCAGCGTGGACCTTCTGCTTGGCTTGCTGGAGCACTTCAATGTTCAGAAAGTCATCCTAGTCGGCAATTCAGCGGGAGGCACCATTTCAATGCAGTTCACACTCCAGCACCCTGAACGCGTCAAGGCGCTCATCCTGGTGGATCCGGCGATCTACGACGGCGGTGGACGCTCCTGGTTGCGCCCATTCTACAAAACGCCGCAGATGAACCATCTCGGCCCGTTGATTGTCCGCTCGATACAAAACAACGGCATTGACATGATTAAAATGGCCTGGTACGACCCTTCAAAAATAAAGCCGGAGACCATGACCGGCTACACCAAACCGTTGCAGGCTGATAACTGGGACCGCGCCCTATGGTATTTCACTGCCGCCAGCCAGGTCTCTGACCTGCCTGGACGCTTGAGCGAGTTCACCCTGCCTGTACTGGTCATCACTGGCGACACTGATAGAATTGTCCCAACCGCGAATTCGGTCCGCCTGGCGGGTGCTCTACCGAATGCCAAGCTGATCATCATCCCGCAGGCGGGTCACGTCCCGCACGAGGAACAACCCGTCCTGTTCTTGCAAGCGGTGGATGAATTTTTGAAAACCATTATTCCGTAGGGGCAGGGCATATCCCTGCCCAAGGCGACCATATCTTCCCCGAAGGGGATACGGTTTGGTCCTATAAGGATTGAATATGTCAAAAGTTTCCTTGAATACCCCCGCACCGGATTTTGAACTGGCCGATTATACAGGCAAGAGTATACGGCTATCGGATTTCCGCGGGAAGAATGTCTTACTCGTCTTCAACCGCGGATTCTTGTGACCGTTCTGCCGAGCGCACATGGCGCAGTTGCGCCAGGATTTTGTAGAGTTTGAAAAACGGGACACCATTATCCTCGTCGTTGGACCTGAAGATGCCGCTGCTTTTTCCCGCTATTTTGGCGAGAATAAGTTGCCCTTCATCGGCCTTCCGGACCCAACTCACAGCGTGTTGAAATCCTACGGACAGGAGATCAAGCTGTTCAAATTTGGGCGCATGCCCGCCCAGGTGCTGGTGGATCGAACGGGCACGGCACGTTTTGTCCACTACGGGCACGATATGGCCGACATTCCGAATAATACCGAATTACTAACCCTTATGGATGAATTGAACAGGTAGCGGTTGTGCGCTTATTCCTTTTGCAGAGTAAGGGCGATCCCCTCGTCGCCCTTACTCTTTTTTTACACCTTAATTATCGAAATCAAAACCACCGGTCACGCTGGTGTCTATCACGCGGCTGGACCCTCCCGGGGTGCCCAACCGCAATTCGCTGTCGTTTGTGAACAGAATACGCGTAATGTCTATCCAGCGCAGGTTTTGTACATAGGGGGTATCTGCCAGAGGGACGGCGGCGCTGCCGATGTGCCCGAACCAGAGGCTGCGGGTGTCGTCAGCCCAATAAACGAACCCGTTCGAATCGGGCGCCCAGCCAACCAGACCCCACCGGTCGGCTGGATAATAAGAATACAGTTCATCCCCGATATAGAAACCATTCAAATGCAGTTCAGAGTCGGTCCCATTCGGGCTCATATAAGTGACATTCAGACCATCCGGCGATATGCGTGGAACGTCACGGAAGGCTGGCATCGCAGTAAAGCCTGCCATGTTGACCGGGCTGCCTGAGACCGGTATCGACCAGAAGTAGGTCCCTTCGGATGGATTCCCTAGTGGATCGTGGGCCGGAATAAGTGTGCGGAACTCGCTCGAATCGGCAAACCAGACCACTTCGGGAATGTAATTCCATTCGCTGTAAGTCTGGATCACGTCGAAGGGGATGGCTTCGTGATAATTGGAGCCATCGGTGTTCATCAGGAGGATCCTGGTCGGCTGTGCTATGGCTAATAGCGCCCCGTTCGGCGAGAAAGTGGCAATCCCGCCGAGCCCGCTATTCTCCAGCATCAGGGGAACCATACTCGCATCCGCAGCCACCTCGTACAGGTCATAGTTGGGGATGGTGTATGGGTCGCTGGAAGTGGATGTACCGAAGAATAGGCTGTGAGAAAGTGGCTCCCAACCGAACCATTGCAGGACGGCTCTGCCGGTGGAGGGATCTAAGAGACCGTCCATGAAGGAGGAACTGACCAGCTGTCGCAGGTTGCTTCCGTCTGAATTGATCGCCCAAAGCTCTTCACCTTGCAGGAAGGCGATCTGCTGCCCGTCCGGGCTAATCCGCGGTGTTGAGTCCGTTCCAGTGTTTGTCAGCTGGGTCGGGCCGGCGGCTTCTGTCCACAACCAGATGTTGCCTCCTTTCCCGTATGTCACCTGCAGAACAGGTACCGGGGGCGGGGGCGGCAGGACAACTTCGGGAGTCACGTCCGTCAAAGCGGGAGTTACACCAGTCCCGCCATCAACTGGCGGCGTGTTCGTCCCTCCAGCCGGGATGATCGTGACGGGGATACTGCAAGCCAGCACAGCAAATATTAAAAATGAAATAACAGGGAATAATTTTTTACCCATTCTTATCTCCTTTATCACATTATGATAACATGACCAGGGAATCCTGACCATAGGAAACCTGGGGATTCCGGCGCTATTGGCTTGCCATGGACCGGTGCGGATTAAACTAAACAGAGGCGGCCGAAGGGTCGCCCCTGTTTACACCCCAGGAGAGGAGCAGGGAGTGTTATTTGGGATTGCGCAGGAAGGTCGGGATGTCCAGATCTTCGATGTTGAACGTCTGCGGGCGGAATTCAGAAGTGGATGGACCGGTTTGTGCATCCACACTAACGGATTCGAATGGCCGGTTGGCAGGTTTTCCGTCCATGCTGCGGGCAGTCGGGTGGGCGATACGGCGCGGCATGCCGGTGCGTTCGAAGCCCGTGGCGATGACCGTCACGCGGATTTCGTCGGTCATATCCGGGTCAATCACCGCACCAAAGATCATATTCACATCCGGGTGGGAGGTCTCACGGATCAAGGCCGCGGCCTGGTTGACCTCAAAGAGGGTCAAACTGGGACCGCCTGTGACGTTGAAGAGCACACCCTTGGCGCCATCAATTGTGATGTCGAGCAATTGGCTGGAGATGGCTTGCTCTGCGGCCAGGCGGGCGCGATCCTCGCCGGAGGCCTTGCCGACTGCCATGAGCGCAGCACCGCCCTCGGACATGATGGTGCGCACGTCGGCGAAGTCCAGGTTGATCAAACCGGGCACGGTGATCAGTTCGGAGATGCCCTGGATACCCTGGCGTAGTACATCGTCGGCCATCTTGAAGGAATCATTCAGGCTGGCGCGCTTGTCCATGATCTGGAGCAGGCGGTCATTGGGGATGACAATGAGCGTGTCGGAATGTTCCTTGAGTTTTGCCATGCCGGACTCGCAAGACTGCATACGACGGTTGCCTTCAAAGGTGAACGGACGGGTGACCACACCGATGGTCAGGGCACCGACTTCCCGGCAGATCTGTGCCACTATAGGGGCTGCACCAGTGCCCGTACCGCCGCCCAGACCGGCCGTAATGAAGACCATGTCTGCACCTTTCATGGCGTTGTACAGGTCCTCGGCGGATTCCTCGGCAGACTTGCGCCCGACTTCCGGGTCGCCGCCTGCCCCGAGACCGCGTGTCAGCTTGTTGCCGATGCGGACGCGGGTGGGAGCCTTGGCCAGCATCAGCGCCTGGGCGTCGGTGTTGATGGCCACGAACTCCACGCCCTGGATGCCTTCCTCGATCATCCGGTTGACGGCGTTGCTGCCACCGCCGCCCACGCCGACGACCTTGATTCGGGCAAATGTTTCGGTTTGATTCTTTTTTGCGTCCATTGTACTGCCTCCTGAAAGATGAAAATGGGTGACGATATTTTGGTGTAATGGCGACATTAGTCGTTTGAAGGGAGCAAGCGCTTCAACCAGTCTTTGACCGGATCCAGGTTCACCTGGATGTCTCTCTTAGCACCGCGATGTTTGCGTCCATGGGTGGGAGAAATATCTTCTTCTGTCAGAGCCGCGGCCCAGTGCAGCAGGCCGACGCTGGTGGAATATGCAGGACTCTTCAACTGGTCAACCAACCCAACCAGGTTTTCCGGTTGAGCGGTTCGGACGGGTAATCCGAAAATCTTTGAAGCCAATTGACGAATTCCGGGCAGGGCACTCGTGCCACCTGTCAAAACCATACCGGCAGGCAAAAGACCATCATAACCAGAACGCTTGATCTCCTGCAAAGTCAAAACGAATATTTCCTCAACTCTGGCCTCGATAATGTGGGCCATATCCTGGCGGCTGATCTTAACCGGCTGGTCTTCGCCGAAGGACTGTACGTTGAAGGATTCCTCAGCCCCCACACCGGACTTAAAAGCGAAGCCGTATTTTTTCTTGATCTCTTCGGCCTGTGTGAGCGGCAGGCGCAGACCGGTGGCGATATCATTGGTGATGTGGTTGCCCCCTACAGCAAGTACCATTGTGTGCCAGACATGACCGTCCACATACAGGGCCAGGTCGGTAGTCCCACCGCCGATGTCGCAGACGGCCACACCCATCTGGCGTTCAGTGTCGGTGAGCACCACGTCACCTGAAGCCAACGGGTTCAGCACGAATTGCAGTACTTCCACACCGGCGCCGCTGACGCACTGACGCAGATTCTCGACTGTTGCCTGGGCGGCGGTGATGATGTGGGCTTCCACTTCCAGTCGGTAACCGCGCATACCGAGCGGCATCGAAATACCGTCCTGCCCATCTACGGTGAAACCGCGCTGAATGATGTGGATGATCTCGCGGTTGTGAGGGATGGCCACTGCCCGGGCGGCTTCGAGGGCGCGCGCCACGTCAGACTCATCAATCACTTCGTCGGAGATCCCGGCCACTCCCCGGCTATTAATAGACGAGACGTGCGCTCCGGCCAGGCTGACCATTGCCCCGGTGATTTCCACTCCGGAGGTCTGCTCGGCGATGCCCACCGATTTGGTGATCGCCTG
>Ga0315283_10001888_pt1 | contig 17149 bp, 24 predicted proteins | sample YL17G09_0_MG_FD_204541 | JGI IMG/M metagenome (GOLD analysis project Ga0315283, IMG submission 204541) | Sediment microbial communities from Yellowstone Lake, YNP, Wyoming, USA - YL17G09_0 | ecosystem: Environmental > Aquatic > Freshwater > Lake > Sediment | place: USA: Wyoming | collected... | reverse complement strand
CCGCGAGCGCGCGGCGCCCCTGAAGGCCCGGCAAACGCTGGAACAACAAGCGCTCGCGTTCGGCGGATAAAGGCTGGCTCATGCTTTTACTTTCTCAAAATACTCTAAGACCGCCTCGCGGGGCACGGTCCACCAGGAGTTTACGTGCATTCGATGTTGCCGCGAAATCTGAAACGGATTTGTAGGACGCTGCATAAGAGAAGACAGATACTTCCCGGTGCTATTCGCTGACAAACGCATCGCCTTCGTGCCGCCGTCCGCGTCGATGAGTCTGAATGCGCTAACAGAAGAACCTTGCCAGGCTTCTTCTTTCGGGCACGTCTCAAAATAAGATCGAAGCGCAGACATGAAGATGTCGGCAAACGTGCTCCCAAAACTACCGTCTTGGGCTACTTCTGCCAGCAACTTGTCTTTGAAAGCTTGAATGCCGAAGCGCGAGGCTCCGATGAGTCTCTCCGGTGTTTTGTAATCGAGCAAATACCGAGCAAAGAAAGGCAGTTCTCGTTTTATCCGGGCCGTGGTTTCTGACTGAGAAGCATACTGAACGGGCGGATCTTCCACCCCCCGCAACAACACTATCTTGTCCGCGTTACTTCGATCCAAGCTAGGGATCATATCGGAGGACAACGAATCCAGGTTGCACGTAATGAGCACGCGCCCGCACCACGGCACCCGGCGAGTCACTTGGTATTTCTGCCGAGAGGAAAACTTCGTGTTCGCAACGACTGCTTTCAAAGTCTCGGCGAACGTTTGCTTGGCTGCGTGATCGTCGAAGGCCGAAAAATCATCCACGGCCCAGTGCCCAACCTGCCAAAGTTCGCCCCCGTATTGGTCTTTGCCGGCGAGGTATTTTCCCGCGTCTTCACTCCCGCCCATGACCCCGCCTACGATGCCGACGTTTAGCATCGTTTTACCAATGCCCCCACCTCCGGCGAAGATCAAAGCCTGCCCGCTCTCCAGATTCAAGTGATAAGCGCCCTGGTAAAACCTGGCCAACCACGCCTTGAAATACTCCTCCTGTTCTGCGTCAACAAACAGGGCATCCAGGACCATGCTGATAAACGCAAACTCGCCTTGCGGTCCCCAGGTCACTGGATGATTCACGGGCTGCACCACGCGCTTCTGGGATACGTTAAGAATTCTCCGGCCTTCCTCAACGAGCAACCCGTAAGGTTGAAACACGCGCTCTGTGACTTGAGCGAGGTTCTGATAATCCTGGATGAAAAGCAACGCGCTGTCGAGTTGTGAATGCCCAGTCTTATCTCGGACCGCCAAGAGCCCGCGATTCGTGCGGAGAAACATCGAGATGTCAAACTGACTTACCCCCATCCACTTTTGTTCGCCGTCCAATCGCCAGTATTTCTCCGTGTCCCAGTAAACATTCTCCGTCGCCGCGCCGAGTTGCTTCACCCGAAACGTCTCTGTGAACGCTGCGCCCAGTAGCTCGGACCAGGAAAAGAAAGCCTTGTGTGCGTGCGCCGCAAACGTCTGTATGCCCGTCTCTCGCACGATTGCGGATGTTGGACTCACTGACCCATTCACCCAGAAAGACGGTCCCTGCGACCCGAGTTTGAAATCCCCGGGCCACTCTGAGAAGCGGGGGAAGAGTTTGGCCAGCTCGGGGGCCACGTGCTCCAAAGGAATCGCGAGCCCGAGCGGCGCCCAGTTGAATTTTTCTGAAGACTCCTGCATCCATCCGCGGATCAAGGCGGCGGATAGCAGAGGCGCATCGGTTACGTGCCGCCACTCTCCGCTGTTGGTATAGTAGCGGCTGGGATCTTCAAACGCCCCGGCGTCAAAGCCGGACAAGACGCCCGCAAATTTCATTTGCGTAGCGATGTGCTTCAGGCAATGCACCGCAAACTCATGACTCGCGAACATGAGCGGTTGGTCTAACACCCACACCAAGCGGCAGTGGCCAGGCGTCATGGTCCACTCGACCTCGTTGGGCGGCCCAAAAGGACAACGATTTTCCAGTGCCTTGGTCAGCTCCTCCAGGTCAATCACAGAGTCGAAGTCCGCCGCCAGCGCATGCAGCAGCCAGGCCGGGTTGCCCTCGTCGGCCTTGTTCGGCTTGGCGATTCGCGTGGTGCCGTTGACTCCCTCCCAGGGACACCAGCATTGGTGCACTGTGTCGGACCGGCGAATCCATTCCTGTCGGGCCTTCTTGTTGTTTTGCCGGGCTATTCGAGTCTTCGGGTCCGCCATCCAACGAAAGTCCCACGGGATACAATCGAAAGTGGACAGGCTTGACAGGTTAGCAAGAGCTTTCATTTCTTGTAATGCGTGGCTTCTTGCGCCTCCGCTGCCACCGGCAGCCGGGGCATCCAGGAAGGAGTAACGCTCATCAACTTCTCTACCTCAGCCGTTGTCACTTCGGACTTCACTTCCAGCGTGACATCGTCGTAAACGTGGAACAACGCGCGGTGCCCCGCCCGGCGGAGCGATAGCAACTGCTCGCAAAACACGTCCCGAGCCGTAGCTTGCACGATGTTCTCCGTAAGCATGCCGCCGTAGAACGAAAAGCGCCGGCCTCCCACGTCCGCAGTAATCACGGACACCTTTTCCAGTTGCCCGGTGTCCTCGTTCATGCGCACTCGGGCGCTGCGGACCGGCTTGCCGTAGTGCAGCTCCCGCCCCGACGGCAGTTCCAGGTCAAAGAACTCCTCGTGTTGCAGCGTGGCCATCTTGAAGGCCCGGCCCAACAACTCCCAGCACTTGGTAATCCGAGGACTCTGCGCCCGGAAGTCGATCACGATTTGCTGCGCTTCCGAGTCAGCGAGTTCAATGTTCAGCTTGGTCCAAGCGGTCGCTTGCAGCTTGCGCCAGCCGCTCTGATACCCGAGTTGCAGCACGCGGATCTTCGCCAGATTGTAGAGCTTCGGGTCCTCGTCCTTCAGCTTGCCGCCCTTCCAGCCCATCGTCGAGCGGGCATGCGCTTCATACGGGCTCATGCCATGCGCCAACTTGTCCAAGAACTCCCAGTCCTGGCAGAACCAGGCCAGCACACGAGGCTCAATCTGAGACAGGTCCGCCAGGATGAACTTGTAACCGTCGCGCGGCACCAGGATTTTCCTGATGTCGAGTGCGCTTGACACACCTTCGGGAAGCTGCCCCGACTCTTCGACACTCCGCCGGATCTCCTTCAGCTCTTCGTGCCTCTCGATAATCATGGACTCCTTGTCCAAGTAGATCGGCTCCTTGCGGAAGTTGAGAAAGTTCAGCCCCGAGGTGCCGGCCCAGCGTCCAGTGTGCGCCCCGTAATACTTGAGAGGCACAGGCACCGTGCCATCTGGCCGGCAACGTTGCTCGAACATACGCAGCGTCGCGATCAACTTGTTCACCTGGCGCCACGAGGCGACGGATTGCACCCAGGAGAATTGCGGGGACCACTTGTCTTCCCAGATCTGGAAGCCTTCTTCATCATCGACCTTCACCGGCGGACAAGGAATCCCATGCTTGCGGCACTCCTCCGCAATCGCAATCGGACTTGTCGGCTTCTTGCCGGCAGCCATCCAAGGCAGCCGGGATTCATTCACGATCAATGCCCTTTGGGCTATGTCGAGGTATTCTGTCAGCAAGTTCTGGTCGATCTTGATACCGTAGATCTCCCCCTCGACCGTCAGATCTGACAACAAACATTCTTGCTCAGGCCACTGCGGAGAGAACTGGTCCCACAATCTCCACGCCAGCTCGGCGTCCTTGCGGGCATACTCGGTCAGCTCTTTGTCCTTGCCTTCTTTCACTGCGTCGGCCCAAGTGCGTCCGTTCATCCACTCGCGCATGCCCTTTGACACCTTCTCATGCAGCAAAAAGTCGCACGCATGATCGAGAGCGCGCCGGTCGCACAGGTAGCTGGTCATGTTCGCAGAGCAATGAAACCCCGCCAGGTTCAGCTCGGGAATCCACTTCAATTCCTCCAGCCGGGCAACAATATGCTGCTCGAAGGCCGCGTTGTGAGCCACGAGGGTTCGCCCCTGGAGGGCTGTCCAGTTCAAATCTTTCGGCTGTCCGACCCAAGTTTGTTCCCCGTCGCACACGGAGACAAGATACGGATCGAAACGCGAATCATGGACATACGCCCAGTTGCCCATCTTCGCAACAGAGTAGTCCTTCTTGTGGTAGAACGTCTCAAAGTCTATGGTAACGGCATTCATAAGAAAAACGCGGAGCCTGCGGGGCTTACACTTGGTTTCCCGGGCATCCCGGTATCCCCCTCAGCCCATCGAACGGGGTAAGATCATGCTTCAGTCCGCGCTTGTTTGGTATGCGCCTCCGTCGTTGTCACGAACCCCCAAACAAAGGGTGGAGTCGGTTCAGAAGCGCTTAGCGTCCGGTGAGTTAATCACTCTCCCCGGCCGGTGGTTCGGAGACCGTGCGCGGTCGGCACAGAATCTCCTGAATGAGTTGCGGGAATCCTGCTGGCGTGTCGTTGCCCAGCTTGATCACCGGAACGTAAGCGAAGTTTGCTTGGAACTTCTTGAGCTGGGTCGAGAGATCCCAGCTCCGCTCGAAATACTTTCTTCCACGGAGCGGACCATGAACCTTGGTGGTCGCAATCGCTTTGTAAGCGTGAGTGAAGGCAGTGCCCTTCATGCTCCAAAGAGCCGGCGCATACCGCACCCCGTCGAGCTCGTAAGGAAAGCTCTCCAGGTCGGCGACAAACTCCGGCTTGCGCAAGATCACCAACGCTGTGGCGAGCTTCTGGAAGTAGGGCTTGTTTGGGTCTGCGGCCGCTTCATTGTAGTCCAGCGTGCCGCCGTAGGCCAGCACTTCGTCAGGAGAATTGAACAACTCCCCGCGATGCTCGCCGCCGGGCACCTTCTCGACGTATTGCATGGGCCGAAAGCACACGATGACGGTTTGTAACGGCGCTGTGGCCTCGATTTTTTGCAACCCGCCCTTACCGTCCGGGCAGGTTTGTTCCGGCACGTAAAGCGCCAGCGTTTGACTGAGCACGACGGAGCCGTGGATGTGAACGTTCGAGAGATCGCCCACCTTCTGCACGATGTTGATTCTCGGCATGTAAACGTCCTCCAAACTGATCGGGACTGCGTTTTCATCGAGCCACGTCGATGGATCGTGGAGGACCACGGCTTGCCGAGTAGCGGGAATTACCGCTACGGCCTGGCTGGGATTCGCTGGCCGCGCGTGCGGCAAGACAACGATGGAAGGCCCCGGCGGCATCACCCGGACGGTCGAAGGAGGCAATGTCACCGGCCGCCCAGGACCCGCCAGGCATACCGGTGCCGGCGGCGCCACCGGCGCGGGAGCCGGCGCAACAACAGCGGTCGCACGAGGTTTGCGGGCGCGGGGAGGCGGGGCCATCTCCTGCTGTGCGAGATCCGCCGGCCCGGGGCCTTGCGCGCGCGCGGCCAAGGCTTTTTCCCTTTCCTCGTCCATGCGAGCTCGCTCCGTGTTTGTCTTCGCCCCGGGACCGTTGAGATTCACGCCGCACACCGGACAAAAATCACCTTCGTAAATGTCGATGCGAAATTGCTGTCCGCAGGAGTAGCACTTCGAGCCCGCCTGGACGACAGGAGCTACCCCAGCGGGTTCAGCATCTTTGACCAGTTCCACCTCGGCAGTCCGGGTGTTTTCCTGCACGGCTGGCGAGAACCGGACTTCCGGCGTTTGCGCCGGTGCAGGACGTTCGGGCATCGGCGCCGCTCCCGCGAGTTGATCACTGAATTTTATTTTCATGGTTAGGTTTTGTTTGACCCGTTCTTGGACACGCGAAGGAAGGCGAACGGATTACCCATCTTCACGGCTCCTGTTTCTAGCAGAAGCTTCTGAAATTCTGCGACAGTGGATTCTTTCTTGCCCCGCTCAGTCGCCAGGGCAATTTCCTTCTCCAGAGGAGTCAAAGAGATCTCCACCAACGCATCCACTTTCTCCGGCGCGATGAACCGCTTCGCAATCGAGATTAGCTTTTGCACGTCTTCCACAATCCGGCGCGTGCTGGTCACGCGGATGTATCCGGTCGGACAGAAGTGCTCGTCTTCCAGAGTTTTCTCGTTGAGCCACTTTTTCGCCCGGTCGGCCCAGGCCGCCATGACCGCGGCCAGTTTGAGAATCGCTCCGGCCTGAGCCTGGTCTTTGATAAGCTCCGGCGTCACGTTTGCGGGGACCTCCAGGGGCCGATATTTCTTGGATACGTTCAACACCAATTCTGCGACGGCGGGGCACTTGTGCAGGTTTCCGCAGAACAGGCACGACAGCTCGTTCGGATTCGGCGGCGTGACGGGCTGCATCGCCCGTGCCACGACTGTTTTCACCCGCAGCAATAGCTTCGGCACTTCGGCCCGGGTAAACGTGTGCGAGTCGATCGAATCGAGGTGCGGCTGGATGAAATACGTCGTCACAGATTCAAGTGTCGGGCACAGATGGAACAATCCCAGGGCGTAAGAGATCCCCTGCAAGTTGTTGTCGGCGTCTTCGACCTCCCACATGCCGAACTTCCAATCCACGATTGCGCCGGTCTTGCGATCGGCGGAGATCAGCGCCTTGTCCACGTAGCCCGCCGTGGTGCCCTTCCAGGCTTTCGGCGGCTTGCTCCCTGTCACTATTACTTCGTCGTCCACCGGCAGATAAGCCTCCGTGTAAGTAGTGCACCCGGGATGCTGAGCAACCAACCCGTCGAAAAACATGAGGCACTGGTTGACCGCGTCCGCCTGCGAGTCGCTCAATTTCTCATGCGGCGCGCCGGCTTCAACGGAATCATGCTGCGCCGTCCCAGCAAGAGCTGCCTCGGTCGTGGTGCTGTGCGGGGCGTAGTGACAGCACGCCTCCCGCGATTGCAGTGTGCTGGGCGAGTAGGGGTGATGTAGCCGTTCGACTTGGTGCGTTTCAGTGCTCATGGTGTTTCGTCGTCGGGACAGTAGCTTTTGACGATTACGAGATTCAACCGTTTGATAATGCAGACAAGCTCGCGGATGCTTTCTTGGGCCGCTTCCGCGTTCTGTTCCGCCCTGTCGATAGCCCGGTCTTCGGCTGTGGTTGTATTTGCAAGGTGTGTCATAAACAAGGCTCCCATCGGCGTTTGACCAACGCCATCACAGGTTGAAAAGTTCGAGACTCGTTGCAATCGTCGTTCTTTCGCCAGCCCGGCGCGCAAGGTTTTGTTTCGCCAGTGATCCGCCATCCAGCGCCCCGCAGACTTGCGCCAGTTTCAGTTGTCAGCGTGTAGGTAATCATCCGCCGGCCTCCCATTGCCTTCCAGGCGCGCCAGCAAGCTGCATACAACATTGAGCACGCCCCTCTGGGCGCGTCCGGGCTCGTGCAAACCCGGAGGATCTCCGCCGTGTAGCCGTCCATGTAGGTTGCCGACAGTGGATTGCCCACGATTGCAACGCCGACAAGCTGATCCCCGAACTCCACGGAGCAAGCCCACCGGCCTCCGTTTCGAGACGTGCGCCCGTTGTGCCTATGGTGCTGGGCCACGAAGTCATTCGCTTTTCGCAGCGTGGTAGGTTTAAGTTGGAGCGCGGGGGCCGGATTCACACCGCCACCCTCAGACTGGGAAGTCTGCCGTGCTTTTGTTACACCACCCGCGCGTAAAAATTGCATCACGTTGCCCGGCCATACCGGGATTTCCTCCAGGATTTGCTTCTGGCCTTCAGTCAACGGAATTTTAGTATCGGAGCTCACTGGTTGTCAATTTGCCGTTGCAGACTCTCGGCCAGGTCGGTCTTCTCCGTTAGCTCCCGGTCCATCCGGGCGATGATCTCAACCAAAGTGTTGATACAGTCCTCGCACTCCTCCGCGGGGTTTTTCGTGATGCAAGAAATGGCTCGGTCTTCGTTTCCAGTGGTATTCGTGAGATTCATGGTATTACGCAGTCGCCGTCATTCAACAAATCCAAATTTTCTAACTTGCGTTCCAACACGTGCTGGATCTTAACCTCTACCGTCCGGGCAGCAAGCACGATTCTTTGCACCGATTTGCTCTTCGCGGAGGCGGATTGCACCCGGCCGCTGGCCTGCCGAAAGTCGTAGGCCCCGTAAGTGGGCGAGTGGAACGCCACCCGAGGGTGCCCGCCGTGCTCGTCATGCAGCCGGACCCCAACGCCTCCTGCGCGCACGTTGAGCAAAATGAGATTGCTGTGATTGGCCTGAAAGCAATCCACGATGTCTTGACGCTCCGACTCTCCGCGCGCTCCGCTTTGAGATCCGTCCACGATATTGCGTGTGCGCAATTTTGCAGCCAGCGCTTGCAGCGACTCCGTGAAATTCATGAAGATTGCGACGGAGTAGCCCGAAGCCATCGCGTCTTGGGCGAGCTCCACGAAGGTCGGCACCTTGAGAAGCTCAAGCTCCTGGCGGGCTCTCAGTATTCGCGTCAACGGGTGTTCCAGGTCGGCGTCATTGGATCTCTTGGCTCGCAACTCGTCGAGCTGCGGTTTCATTTCCGCATAAAGCTGATCCACCCGGGCCGGATCAGCGACATCGTAAAGCTCGGCACGAATTTGCGACTCTGGGAAATCCCCCACGTCGGCAGCGCGAAGCCGGATGCCGCGGGGCTCGATAATCCTCTTGCCCCCAAACACCGGCAACTCATGCTGCTCAAAAATCATGTGGTGTAGTCGTTTCAGAACAGCAACCCGATACTCGAACGTGTCCACGAACTTCAACCCGCCAAACGTGCCCGGATAACACCCGAACTTGCGTGCCCAGCTCCAGAAGTCGGTGGTGTAAAGCCGCAGCAGGTAAGCCAACGCCTGCATATCGACCGGGCTCTGCGCAGCCGTTGCAGACAGTGCCAGCGCCGGAATTCCGCACGCTCGCGCCGCCCGCACGAAAAAGCTGTTGTCTGTGTTCTGCCCCTTCGCCCGGTGCGCCTCGTCAAACACGAGAAACTTGATCTCTGGATTCCAAGCAAACCGCGCGTATTTCTGGCGGCGCGCCAGGGGCAGCCAGTGCCCGTATTGCAGCCGGCGGCCGACCATTTCCCAGTTCACCAGGGAAGCTTCAGTGCCCATCTGCGCCATCACCCGCTCCCACGCTGGAAGCGTAACCTTCGGGGCAACTACAAGCGCCGGCAGTCCCAGTTCTCTGATGACCGCCGACGCCATGTAAGTTTTGCCGATCCCCATGTCGGACCCATCGAGCGCGGCGCCGTGTGTGCGCAATGCTTGTAACAAGCGGGGGTAAGCCTCGGCTTGATACGGCAGGAGATCGGTGACGTTCATGAAATTTGTCGGGGCGGCTCCTCCACTAGCGCCACATGCGGGTGGGAGATGAGCAGGTCATACGGCATTACGCTGTCGTCGGTTTTCCCGAACGCGCAGCCCGGTTTCTCGTCGAGGCATTTCAGGCTGACGAGGTTTTCTTGTGCTAGTGCGCCGAGGTGCATCCCAGTGATTTTCCAGACCCGATACCGCAGTCCATTCCAGACGCGGATTGTGTCTCCGACCGTGTAGGCCGAACAAGTATTCACAGCACTCGATACGCGAGGATGTCGTGCCCCAAAGCCGGCCTGGTCTCACCAGGAACCGCCTGTAAAATGGACTGAATCTTAGCTGCGTGCTCGTGGTAAGGCCTCGGAGCGTGCAAATCGTAATAGGCTCCCAGGCGCAACATTTCCACGTCGTAGTTGAGATCCCGGTCGATACGATCGAACTGGTGGCGCCGCGAAGGCATGTAAAAAGTGTGTCGAGACGCCTGCATCTGGCGAGTGGCAAAGTCTTCGTCACAGAACCAGCCGTCTGCGTGCTTTCGCGACGCCCAGACTTTCAGCATGGACTCGGTCCAGGAGCCTTTCTCCAGGCCCAACACCGCGCGGAAATTCGCCGCCGAAGCCACGTGATAGCAACTCGGAATGCGCCCATACGCAGGGACGTTAGCGTGCAAATGAGCGTAGGTATCTGAAGGCACTGACTCCAACTGGTGCACAAAATAATCCCGGCTCAGCGGGAACATATCGACATCTGAGATAATCGACACGTCGCCAGGAGCAGAGATCAGCGAAGCGAAGAAGTAGCGTGCCCAGAGCGCCGTGATTGCGGTCGGAATGTTCACCAAATCCGGCACGTTCACGACAACGTGAACATCGTCCAAACCCGGAATCGACTCCCATGAATGCGGCGGCAAACAGTGATCGCACCACAACAACGTCACTCGCACACCCGGGATAACGCGATGCCACTGCGCGACCACCGGCTCGGCGAACTCCATGTAAACCGAATTGTCGTTTACCGACAGAAAGACCTGGGTAATTCTCACTGGATCAACCTCCCTTGCGGATCGACTAGCCTGTTGGCCGGCACCGTGAGAACGTGTGGAGCCGCTTTCGCTTCCGGCGGAGGCCGGCTAATCGCTTTCTTGAATGCGTCCAGTTCAAAGGCCTCGCCACTCTCCAAAAACGTCATGGTATTTCGCTGGTGCGCCACCTGGCTCGCGATCCACCCGCGCACGTTTGGCTCTGCGGCCTTTGCTTCCGCCTCCGTCGAATTCAGTCGCAAACCCACCAACTGCTGCACCGCCGGCTCGTTAGACCAGAGATATTGGATGATGCTGGCGATGTTGCGGTCAGCAACCTGCTGCGCGCCCGGATTCAACTCAGCATATTGATAAGTGGTAATGGTAAGGGTTTCGGATTTCATAATCGTCGCGAGATTCGGTCCATCATCCGGGGTTGGTTATTCTCATCATAAACTTCACCGACAAAGTGCCCGTCGGGAAGCACTGGAGAAGGCCAGGCAAAAGCGCTCCACTTCCAGCGATAGAACTCATCGTGTTGATACACGTCAGACTTCACGAGCGGCCAGATTATCTCCGTCAGAAAAACCTGGTCCATGCCGTAAGTCGTGCCTTGCTCCGCCATTGCCGCATACCGGCGCGAAGTCAGCCGCCATTGCAAAACCAACTTTTGCAAGTCCTTGATCACCCCGTGCCGGATGCCCCACAGGCCTCCAGGCATGGGCATATTATGCGCCGGATGATCCCTCATGACGTGGACAGGCGAATTCGATCGCAGCCAGCAAAACACCGCGAGCTGTTCCCGGAAACTAAACCGGCTGTCCGCGTCGCGAATCAACACTACGTCTGCGGAGGGATCATCGATTGCTTCAAACCGCCATAACATTTCCTCGCCAAACCATTGTGCGGATCTCGGCACGATGGTCGCCCCGAGTGCCTCCAGGCGCCGGCAAACGTCTCGGGGCACGTCTTCTCGCACGTAGAAACGACAGATCCAACCGGGATAGAAACGGGCTGCGTCCGCAACGTTGCACACCGCGCCGACCAAATACTTCGGCGCGGTGCCGTAGAGCGAAAACGAAATGACTCGGTTTTGACTCATTCAACGACTGGCATCTGCTGCGACCCGAACGACCGGCGCAATTCGGACAAGCTCCGAAAGACCGGGATTCCGTGCAGCATCGCATGCTTCATTTCACCGACAGAACCCTTCGACTTCTCCCAGTTGTGCGCTAGCAACACGCCGTCGCATCGGGTCACGAGAGACAGGTCGCCAAGCAGCCAAACCCAATCGGGCAGCGCGTCCTGGAAATTTCGGGTGTTCAAATGTGGGCAAAGCGCAACGTGTCCCATTGCCCAAACCTCCAGCGCCAGCCGCTCGGCGCGCCGGATATTCTGCACAATGGCCCAGTTGCTCGGTCCCCTAAAAGGTCCGGCGATGTAGATGATGCGGCGTCCGCGATACGCATTTTCGGTCCCCCCGGTGCTGAGTTTACGCGCGCTCATAGTGTCTCAAAAAGCCTGCGGTTTCACGAAGCAAGCCTGCGGTTTCGGCGAGGCGACCACGAAGCAAGCCTGCGGTTTCGGCGAGAGGTGATTGCGCAACTCGGCGACTTCAGCGGCCGCCGTCAATAACGCAGACCGCGCAGAAGTCAAGCACGCCTTCCAGTGTTCTACCGTTTCTACCAGCCTGGCGGCTTCACACTGTGAACTTGCAAGGGACTCACGCAGCTTGGCGGATTCGTTCATTAGGCTCGCGTTGGTGGTTTCCAGACAGAGGATATTGTTTTCCAACCGGCTCTGCTTTTCACGAGCTTGCGCAAGCTCAGCCTTTATCACCGACCGCTGTTTAGTTATCCCAGCGATCACGTTTTGCAAGTTGTCGAACCGCCGTTGTAATTCCGATTCATCGGTCCTGGAGCAGAGCCGTCCTCCCAGTCCCGTGATCCCCTTTTCCTTCGCGACCTTCTGCATCGAGGCGCGCCAATCATCAACCGTCTTGTAATCGGCCGGCTCGGTGCGTTCGCCGTTTGGTCCAGCTAACGTCCAAGCTTGCTTCCACACACGGACAGAAGCAACCGACGGTGCGACCTCGTCTCTGCACGCCGGATCTCGGCGCAGCTTACTGCGATCATCCTTGTCCGGGTAGCAGTTCGTGAATTCCTGCAACACGAAGCAATGCCAGGCCGCGTGCGCCAGGTGCGGAAGGCCGCTTTCCTGGTCGAGCTCCTCGCCCCGCCAGAACGCCCAGGCGTGCCGCATAAGCGCCGCAAACGACCAGCTCCAGGGGTAGCCGCGCTCCCAGTTGCGCTCCGCATACTTCTTGGCCCCGCGGCCAAACACGCGCGCCAGGGTGAACAGCGGGCCGGCAGGAATCAAGTCGAAGCGTGCTTCCTTGCTGCCCTTCTCGGCCCCCGTAACCGGATCTTTGAGCCGAGTCTCTTCAGAGGTTCGGGGAGGGGTCTTCGTGACGTAGGGAATCTTGTCTTCGCTCATGCAGCCTCCTTGTCTTTCAGTAACTTCGCCGCCGCCAGCCGCTCGCGGGCGCCCCGGCCAAGGAACTTCTCCGGCGCCACGACCGGCGCGCCCGTGCGCAGATCGATCTTGTTGGTCAGAACCTCGTAGTTGATCTTCGCTCTCGCGAGGCGCGATTCGAGATCCGCGGTCAAGTGAGACAACTCCAGCTTGCGCGCACGCTCGATCTTCTTCGGCAGGTAGCTCAGCAGCCGGCTGGCCCGGCGCTGCTCTTGCCTCAACTTCGCGAGCGGAGCGTCGTCCCAGCGATTCCACTGCTTGAATTGCTGCGGCACGCGGGCGGGGACAAGCCTCGGACGGCTAGGTTTGACTTGCCCTTGAAACCGGTTCGGTATGATTACGTTCGTGTTCATGTTAGCGTTTGATTGGTTTCATACGATTGCGTTTAGCTGAGTTTCGATTTGGTCGGAGCTACCAGGTCGAGGATCTGATCCCTCTGGCACTACGCGCCAGCGTGCTCACGCTAGTAACAAACTCTCTACACCAAGCTCCGGTCTTCGTCACGCCACAATCTCGCACAGCTTGCGCGAGTCGTCAACCACTTATTTCTTCCGGCGGTAGCCAAGTCGCCAAAGCAGGCTGCTGATCGCCCAGGCACAAAAGATAACACGCGAATGGCGAAGAAGCGGAAACAACACGTGCAGCGCCTCGTGAATTGTCGTGTCGAGGAACTCTCGTGGGAATTGCCGCGGGCTCAACTCGACGCCTCGCCGATCGCCCCGCCCCCGCCAAGCATATCCAAGCGTCGGACAGAGTTTCCCCTTGCACATAGTCGGGGGCAGCTCGTGAATACGATAAGCGATCGGCCGCCACATCAACGATGCCTTCGGAAAACGGAGTAACACACCCACGCCAACATTTCAAAAAGTGCAATCAAACCGATAACCGCGAACATGCGCGCCACCTTCAGACAATCGACCAGGCGTTTCATAGACGGCTCGACGGGCTCGGGGCATGCCGAACCATATCGGACGGCCGGTTCTCGTTTGCAGTTTCCAGGCCCAGCGCGCTATCGGGCACCGGGCTCGCGATGATAGCGCGGTGCTTCGGCGGCTTACCCGTTGGTGGAGGAATATCCACGACCGGCGCCGACGGCTTCATTGCATCCGGTCGCTTTGCCTGCTTTGCGATCAGTTTGTTCAACGGGTCCGACGCCTCGGACACTTGCTGCCGGGTAGCCGCCTCCACCAGAGAATCCAACGAAGGCTTCTCCGGCTCCCTCGGAGGAACTTCAAAAGCAATCTGGCGCACTTCCCAGCCTTGCTTGGCAGGAAAACGCGCGCGCAGGTCGTTCAGAATCGCCTCCACCGCGCGCTCATCTTCCGCGAACGCGTCTCCCGGAATGACGCTGAAGAGACTTATCCCGGATTTCGCGACTTCGATTTGGTATCGGATTCGGTCGTTCATACAATTGGTGCTGCAATTCCGGAACTGGGCCGGCCGTAAATGAGTCCTCGACAAAGACACCGGTTAGCCTGGTGCCCGGGGCGCTGGCAGGTCGTGCAAAAATGCCAGGGAATCGCCGGCATCAACACCCGCGGGCCGGCGTGCCCATCTTTGTGTCCGCTGTCGATGTAATCGGGATCGCAAGTCGTCTTCTCGACGGCTTCCATATCTTCGATGCCGACGCCGGCTTGTGCTTCCGCCTTGACTGCCGCCTCCTCACGGCTGCCGGCGTTCTTGACATACACCTGGCGCCCGTGGGCGCCCCTGATGATCACGCGATAATTAGCCATCGGCTTATTTTCACTTTCCCAGCGCGGCGCTAACAGCGTCGGCTGGATTTGCAGTTATCGTCCGCTTTAGCGGACTTAATGTCCTCTTTATGTCCTGTTTGTCGTGCAATACCGCTTTCGCCCGCGCAAGCTCGAAGATCCGCCGCTGCTCCTCGCTCAGCCCGCGCGCGATCCAAGTGTCAAGCGGCGAGATAAATCCCATCTGCCTGGCCCAGCTCTCCCACTTTCGGCATACCTGATACCCCGAGGGGGTATCTTCCACGCCCGCCCGGCCAAAGCGCGTGTTGGCCAAACGGTAGCATGCGACTGGAGCCACCCCGAATTGTTTTCGGGCCAACGCAATCCACTGCTTGCCCCACATATTGCGGAAATACAAGGCGAGCTCCTGCCGGCGATAGAGAATAAATTCCTCGGCACTCATAACGCTCCTCGGGGAATCACCGACTTGACCGCGTGAGCAAACGGCGGCATTTGAACAACCCAGCGCGCGTAGCCGGTAAGATCGCCGCAAGTAATCCACCTATTCCCATACGCAGCGGCCTCATACCCCGCCATGCAAGCCGCGGTCGCAAAGCACATTTCACTATGCAAATTCCGCAACTGTAAATCCTGCACGATCCGCGCCAGGGAAGCTTCAACAACTTTCCGCCCCACTAACACCCCGGTCAGTGGTTTGATTCCCCGCAAATAAGGTTTCAGCCTGCCCCCTTCCGCATTCACGTCCAGGCAGTCAAGCTTGTCCCACCAGCCCCAAGGATCGGGCCACTTCAACGTTTCAGCCGCGAATAGCGCAGAAGGAACGTCCGGTATCGGGCCGAACAGCTCCAGCAAAGGCCGGCGGACAAGCGTGTCATACTCGACCCAGATAAAGGAGTCGTAACACAAGCCGCCTGTCACCCTCCACCAGTTTAGAAAACCTCTTATAGTAGCTGTGTTACGCTTTTTCTCGAAGCCGAGCAAACCCGTGTCTGCAACAACCGATTCCCCGGGAAACGGCACGCCGTCGTGAGGACAAATCAACACGATGGGCAGCCGGTTGGTCTTCCGCACGCAGCGCAAATGAAACTGTGCGACCGCTGAAGGCTCGTGGTAGAAAAAGCAAATGACAGGCTTCATAGATACCTCATGCAAAACAAATTCGGTGGAAAAGACATATCCAGAAGTTTGCTGAGCATTCCCCGTGCAGCCGCCGGATCTTTCTCGCCGTGAAACAGGTGGTGAGAGGCCCGTCCGTCAACCAGCCACCGACGCCCGCCCTTCGGCACCTTTGCGAGTCCGAAGTAATACGGAAACAACCACTTCGGGGAGGCTACGCTATTCAGTTGAACGTCATACGCGTATTTCCACAGCATCACGTTCGTAACCGACTCGTCATTGAGCGGCGGCATGCCTTCCTCGATCTCCTCGGGATCGGCCGGAAACGTATCCAGGCACTCTTTGAAAAAGTCGCTGCACTTGCGGTTGAATACGACCACGCAGGCATGCCCGTAAGGCATGCTCGGGGACTCCACTCCGAGATAAGCCCGCTCTGCGTAAAGAGACTGCGGCTCCCCGTGATAACACAGCAACGGAAACGGCGCGTCGTAGCGGCGGGCGAATTCGATCAGCGCGTCCACGTGTCGATTGGCTACGCAGTCTGCGTCCACCCACACGGTGTGGTCAAACGGACTGCGCAAGTAGGCCCGAAACTTCGAGAAACAATTAAGCTTCTCCCACCCCGATGAACGCAGGTCTTCCCACCGCATCAACTCGATTGGGTGTTCCGAAAACACTTGCATGCTGTCCAGCAACACCTGCGCCAGGGGGCGGTATGTGGCGTCAGCGTAGGATAGAAATCCCGTGCTCACGCGAGGCTCACTCTTTGGCCGCAAACTCGGCGCCGACCAGCGACAGAGCCAGTTCTCCCACCGGAAAGCCGGCTCTCTTGATCGACTCGCGAAAGTGTTCGGCCAACTCTTTGCAAGCCTCTTGCTGCGCCAGCGGCAGTTCAGAGACCACGCCCTTAATTGCCCACAGGGTTTCTTGTTCTGAACTCATGCGTCAACTCCTTTTCCTGCGAAGTCTCCCTCGAATGTTTTCTTGAACAACGCCCGGCTGGGCAAGTGGCAGACCACTATCCCCTCGGGATTCGCATAGCCGGGCTTTGCTTTGCTGCCGCTCTTCCCCAGCTCGTCAAGAACGCATTCAATTTGCGAAGTCTGGAAAAGGCCCAGGTAAAGTATCGGCACCACGAGGCAGCACGCAGGCGGAGTCTCGGCGGGTTTGTTGGGGGTGCCTAGCGTGTAACGGACTACGTTGAAAAGCGAGAAATACCGCTCGCCGGTCTTGCAGCCATATCCACGCTGAATCCCGTGGCCCCACCATTCGCCGAAGTGCCGACCGGGACCTAACCGTCGCAGTTGCTCCTCGTGCTCCATCACCCAGGACGCAAAGCAAAAGTTGTCTTGCGCGGGAGTCAGCCAGCGATTCTTGCTGCCCGCCCGAACTTCGCCGCTCTTGAACACCGCCACCTGCGCGTTTGTTCCGTCGATTTTCTCGGTCACGCACATGGGCCGCGTCAACCGGGCAATCTTCGGCATGCCTGCAAACTCCGCGAGCCTGATGTCATACTGGGGATCGTCGAACAGCGTCTCATTCATAAGGATGCCTTTCCAGGGGGTTCTTCGTTTGGTTGAGTCA
>Ga0315283_10001886_pt1 | contig 17156 bp, 16 predicted proteins | sample YL17G09_0_MG_FD_204541 | JGI IMG/M metagenome (GOLD analysis project Ga0315283, IMG submission 204541) | Sediment microbial communities from Yellowstone Lake, YNP, Wyoming, USA - YL17G09_0 | ecosystem: Environmental > Aquatic > Freshwater > Lake > Sediment | place: USA: Wyoming | collected... | reverse complement strand
GCGCCCGCGCCCATGCGAATCTCGATGTCGAACGTGAAGCCGGCGGTCCCGAGGATATTCGTGCCGAGCTGGCCGGCCTTGCGGCGCTTGTCGATCACCCCGTCCAGATGCGGCCGCATGTACACGTATTCGCCGCGCAGGTAGAGGATGCCTTTGGTCGCGCCGATCGCGCGCGCGGCGATGGTCATGCCCTCGAATACCAGGTCCGCGTAGTCGGTCAGCAACACGCGGTCCTTGAACGTCCCGGGCTCGCCCTCATCGGCATTGCACACCACGTACTTCGACCCTCCCTCCCGCACGCCTGCGGCAGCCGCGAGATTCCACTTCGTTCCGGTGGGAAACCCCGCGCCTCCCCGGCCGCGCAGGTTCGACGCGGCAACCTCGCCGATGATGTCGGCGCGGCTCTTCGTCAACGCCGCCGCCAGTCCGGTCCCCGGTTCGATCGTGTCGAAGGTGAGGGGAGTCTTCTTGCTGTTGATGGGATTCATATCGGACTCCTCGCCTACGCGTGCGCGGCTTGCGCCGCGTGGGCCCCGAACACCTTGCGGCAGTCGTCGACGATCCGGTGCACCTGATCGGGCGTCACCTTCGTGTAGACGCGGTCGTTTACGAGCAGCGCCGGCCCCTGGTCGCATAGCCCCAGGCAGCTGGCCCACTCGAGGCTGAACCGGCCGTCCGCCGTCGTCTCGCCGAAGCGGATCCCCAGTTCGTTCTCTAGCTGACGGGCAACGCGCGCCTTGCCGGCGAGATCGCACGAGATGGTCTGGCACAGCCTGACCTGGAATCGCCCGCGCGGCTCGTGATGGAGGAACGAATAGAACGACACGACCCCGTACACTTCGGCGGGATGGATGCCGATCTCGTCCGCCACCACCTGCATGGCGAAATCCGACACCGACGAGTACTTCTGCTGCAGCTCCTGGAGGACCGGCATCAACGCCACTCGCGTGCGCCCGTGGTGCCCGACCAGTGCGTGGATCTCGTCCTGGAGCTTCTGTTGCTGGCTCACCAACATGGTCCGTCTCCCTACGTCTTCAGCAGCTCGGTAATCTTCGTCAGCAGGTCTTCAGGCCTGACCGGCTTCTCGAAGAAGGCGTCCACGGGCACAAGGTCGTTGTCGCGGTCGTAGTGCATGCCGGTGACCTTGCCCACGCTGGTCAGCATGATGATCGGGAGCGTCTCGCCGGCGCGCCGCAGATCCTGCGCCATCGCGATGCCGTCGTCCGGCTGCTCCATCATCACGTCGAGGATCATCAAGTCGGGCGTGAAAGCGTCGAGCGCCTTCATGCCTTCCGCCCGGCTCGCCGCCACCTGCACGTCGTGCTGCTCCTTCTTGAGGTACAGCGAGATGGCGAAGGTGATGTCCGGGTCGTCGTCTACTACCAGGATTCTGGCCATGGGCGCACTCCTCAGGTTGTCGTCGCTGGGGTCTCTGGCGCGTCTCGCCGACGTGGGGGCCTGGCTGATACCGAAGGCCAACGACTATAAACGACTAAGTGTCAGTAGCTTGCGGTGACGGAATCGTCACAGCGAACGTTGTGCCCAGGCCTTCTTCGCTCGTAACGGATATCCGACCGCTGTAGCGTTCCAGTAGGAGTTTGACGATCGACAGCCCGAGACCCGTCCCGGATTCCTCCGTCGCCTTCGCGTTGCCGGCCCGGTAGAACTCCCGGAACAGGTGCGGCAGCGCGTCCGCGGGAATCCCAATCCCGGTGTCGGCGACCTCGAGGCGGACGCCGTCCGCATCCCGCCCGAGCGTCACGGTGACGCCGCCCTTCGTCGTGTACTTCACCGCGTTGCTGATGAGGTTCACGACGATGCGTTCGACGTCGGCGGGGTCGCAGAACACCGTGAGCGCTTCGTCAGGCTGCTCGACCGTCAGCGAGATGCCCTTGTCGCGCGCCACCGACTGGAAGCGCTCGACGGCGTCGGCCACGGCCGCGCGCAAGTCGATCTGCCGCCGTTCGATCCGCGCCATCTGCGCCTTGCCTGCCGCAAGATCGAGCAGGTCGTCGACCAGGGCGTGAAGCGACGTGAGCCGGCGTTGCGCGCGATGCAGCAACTCGGCCTGATCGGAACCCAGCGGGCCCGCGTAGCCGTCGGCCAGCGTCATGAGCAGGCTCTCGGTCACACGCACCGGCGAACGCAGTTCGTGCGTGGTGATCCGCAGGAACTGTGACTTGTCGCGATCGAGATCCGCCAGCAGCTTGTACGCCTTCGCGTTCTCGATGGCGGCCGCGCCGTGCGCCGCGACGGCCTGCAGGTAGGCGGCGTCCTCGCCGGTGAACCGGTGCCCGGGGGCGCCGTACGCGCGCAGCACGCCAATCGGCCCGGTGCGCCCGGCGATCGACACGGACAGCATGGAGGCGATGCCCTCGTCCTGCACGAGTTCCGGGTGCCACACGCGCGCGTCGCTTGCGACGTCCTCCACGTGGACGACGCCCTCACGCAGCGTGTCCTGGTCGAGTGTCGACTTCGCGTACTCGTCGGGCACTTCGCCTCGATACGTCTCGCTCAGCCCCCAGCTGGCCGCGAACTCGACCTGTGAGCGCACGCTGTCGATCAGGCGGATGGCCGCCGCGCGGCAGCCGAGGACGCGCGCGGCCGCCTCGACGATGCGGTCGAGGACGTCGGTGATCTCCAGGGTGGACGTCACGTCGCGCACGCCGTCGTACAGGCCGCCCAGCTCCCGCTCGCGCCGGCGCAGGCGCTTCGCGATCGACATGCAGCAGTACGCCATCACGTAGCAGGCCGCCGTGAAGAACACCAGGATCGCGCTGACGAAGAGGGGGTCGTCGTAGCGCGCCGGCTGGATGATCGCCACGTGAGGCAGCACGCCGGCGTACTCCAGCACCGCCACGGCCGCCACCATCGCCGGCGCGATCGAGACGTAGAGGAACCCATGATCGTGCGGCAGCAGCAGCGACGCGATGGTGATGTGGAACAGGAAGAAGATGATGGCCGGGCTCTCGGCGCCGCCCGAGAGCGCGATGAGCACGGTCATCGCCGCCCAGTCGAGGCCGATCTGCGCGCGGGCGAATGTCTCGAACGCGGGAATGCCGCCCGGGCGCTCCCGGCGCAGCCGGCCCAGCTGCCACCAGAGCGCCGAGTTGTAGGCCAGAATCCCGACCCCGACGGCCGACAGGGCCGCCGCCGGCAGCGGCACGCCCAAAGCGAGGGTCGCGACGCCGACAGCGCCCAGCACGCCGGCGCCCGCCAGCCACCGCAGCGAGATCAGCCAGTCGAGGCTGTTGACCAGCTCCTGCTCGACCAGCGATCGGCGCTTGACGTGTTCGCCTGGAAGCGGTGGACCGGGCTCATGGTTCATCGTCAATGTCGCGGGAAGTAGTGCGCGATTGCCGCGCGCACGTCGCCCAGCCATCCTTCTCGTTGCGCCGGCGTGCTGACGATCACCGGCGAGAAATCCCAGCGCTGCGTCTGCCGCACGCCGCAGAGGCCGAACACCACCTTCAGCCAGTGGGTCTCCAGGGGATCGCCGAATAGCGCCACCTCCTTCTCGTGCGGCGTGTTCGCCGTCGTGAACACGAGGCCCACCGTCGCCTTGAGCAGACCGACCGGCGTGGCGCCGCCCTGGCCGTCGGGCACGAAGTTGTACGCGCGGCCGGGCCGCAGCACGCGGTCCACCCAGCCGCGCAGGATGGCCGGCGGCGCGCTCCAGTAGTTCGGGTGGACGAAGATGATGCCGTCCGCGTCGCCGATTTCCTGGCAGTGCCGCTCGATCTCGGGCGGCAACACGGCATCCTTGGAAATTTCCTCGGACAGCATGACGGGGTCGAAACGCTCGCGATACAGATCGTGGGTGATGACGTCGTGGCCGTTCGCGCGAAGCGCGGCTTCGGCCGTCGCGACAATCGCGTGGTTGAAGCTGCCGGGTGTGGGATGTCCGAGGATGATCGAAACCTTCATGGTGTGCAGTCGATGCGATGCGGGCGCGCGCCAGGGCGCCGGAAGCCGGGCGTGGGGTGACGCCGCAGGAAGGGGCGGCATCATCATACCCGAAGCCGCCGCCTGGGCGGGCTTGACACCGCCGCCTGGGCGGGCTTCCGCCGCGCCACACTGCCGCGCCAATCTCCGACCCCCGAAACGCCGCTCTTGATAAGATACCCAGCGCCCTCCCCTGTTCATTCCCGGAGTTGTCTTCATGCCTCAGACATCGACGTCATCCGCGGTCCCGTCGCCCGAACGCCGCGACCCCGCCCAGACCTTGCATCGCCACATCGGCAAGCCGCCTGCGGCGTGGACGGTGGACGACATCGTCTCGTTCGTGCGCGATCGCCAGATCCGCGTGCTCTCGCTGATGCACGTCGGCGGCGACGGCTGGCTCAAGACGCTGGATTTCGTGCCGCGCGACGCCGCACACCTCATCGACGTGCTGACCGGCGGCGAGCGGGCCGACGGATCGAGCTTGTTCGGCGATCTCGGCATCCCGGTGGGCGCGTCCGACATCGTGATGCGGCCGCGCCTCTCGAGCGCGTTCGTCGATCCGTTCGCCCCCGAACCGACGCTGGCCGTCCTGTGCAGCCACTACAACCGGCAAGGCTCGCCGCTCGCGGAGTCGCCCGACACGCTGGTGCGGGCGGCGCACGCACGCCTCATCGCCGAGACCGGCATCGAACTGCACGCGCTCGCCGAGGTCGAGTTCTTCCTCGGCGCGCGCATCGGAGACGCCGAGGCGTACGGCGCCAACGAGCGCGGATACCATTCGAGCTCGCCGTTCGTGTTCGGCGAAGGTCTCCGGCGCAAAGCGATGGTGCATCTGGCCGACATGGGCGTCGCCGTGAAGTACGGCCACGCGGAGGTGGGGTACGTCGAGGCTGACGCCGCCGACTCGCGTGTGTGGGAGCAGCACGAAATCGAGCTGTGGTTGAGCCCGCTGCCCGAGGCCGCCGACGCGGTACTGCTCACGGAGTGGGTGCTGCGCAACCTCGCGCAGCGCGCCGGCATGCTGTGCAGTTTCGCGCCGATGGCACGCAAGGGCCACGCGGGCACGGGCATGCATTTCCATTTCGCGCCGAAAGCTGGCGCGGACTACCTGCCGCACACGACACCGGAGGGCAATCTCACGCCCGAAGCCAAGTGGCTCATCGGCGGGTTGGTCGAATACGGCGCGGCGATGATGGCGTTCGGCAACCGGAGCCGCGACTCGTTCGTGCGCCTGGGCCAGGGTAAGGAAGCACCGAGCGCGGTGACGTGGGGCCGCTACAACCGGAAGGCGCTGGTCCGGATCCCGATCATCCCCACCGATGAACACGGGCGCGCCACCGCCCCGGGCACCATCGAGTTCCGACTGCCCGACGGCTCGGTCCACCCGCACCTGCTGCTGGCCGGCATCGCGCAGGCGTTCGTCGCCGGGCACGGCATGACGGATCTCGACGCGCGCCTGGCCCGCACGGCCGTGACGGCGCAGGGGCAGGTCACGTCCGAGAATCGCGTGCCGCTGACGTTCATGGAGATTGCCGACGCGGTGGACGGCTGCCGGCCCGTGCTCGAAGCCGGCGGCATCTTCACGCCGAACATGCTGGACCGCGTCGTCGCGCTGCTGCGGGCGTAGGCGACCGGGGGCGGCGTGACCGCGGCACTGGTCTCGCACTGTCGTAGGAGGTTCACGATGCGATCGCAACCGATGAGACTCGTGTGGGCGTGCGCGGCGGTCGTCCTGTGCGCCACGCCGATTTGTGCGCAGCCCCGCTTCGACAACGCTGAGTATGCCGCGCGCCGGTCGCGGTTGATGGCGCAGATCCCCGACGGCGTGGCCGTCATCTGGGGAGCACAGCCGTCCGCCAGCTACTTCCGGTACGGGCAGAACAACGACTTCATGTACCTCACGGGCGCCGAGATTCCGAACGCCGTGCTCATCGTGGACGGCGCGCAGAAGACGAGCACCCTCCTCTTCACCTCCTCCGTCGACGCGGCGCGCGCCGAGGGCATCAGCGCGGAACTGGTCAGGAATCCCGCGGCGTACACCGGCATCGAGCGTGTTGTGCCGGTCGAGATGCTGGACACGCTGCTCCTCGGCATCGCCACGCGCTCGAAGGTGGTCTACACGTGCTTCCGGCCCGAGGAGCTCTTCCGGGAAGCGAGCAGCGAGAAGTTCCGGACGCTGCAGCAGAACATGACGCTGAACAGGTGGGACGGGCGGCTGACCCGCGAACTGCAGTTCGTGAAGCTGTTCAGGGAGCGGTTTCCGCAGGTGGAGCTGCGAGACTGCTCGCCGATCATCTGGGAGTTGCGGACGATCAAGTCACCCGCCGAGATCGCGGTGCTGCGCCGGGCGGGGCGCATCGGCGTGAAGGCCCACACGGAGCTGCTCACGGCGACGTGGCCGGGCAAGCTGGAGTACGAACTCTCGGCGGTCGTGAATTACGTGTTCGAGAAGGAAGGCGCGCAGGAGAGCGCGTACGGCGTGATCATCTCGTCGGGCGAGAACCACCCGTACGTTCACTACGCCCGACACGATCGCCAGCTGAAGGACGGCGACTTCCTCGTGGTCGACGCCGGGCCGGACCTCGACTACTACGACATCGACATCACGACGTCGTTCCCGGCCAACGGCAGGTTCACGCCGCGCCAGCGGGAGGTGTACGAAGCCTCGCTCGCCGTGCACGAGGCCAACATGAAGGTGTACCGCCCGGGGTTGACGCTCGAACAGTGCCGGACGGAAGTCGAGGAGATCCTCAGGAAGCAGGGATTCGATCTCACCAAGGACTACTTCACGCGTATGCGGGGCGGGTTCGGCCATTTCGTCGGCATGGCCACGCACGACGTGGGCGGCAGCCCGCAGGTGCTCAAGGCCGGGATGGTATTCGCCAACGAGCCGTACATGACGTGGCCCGGGGAGGACCTGGGCGTCCGCGTCGAGGACACGGTGCTGATTACCGAGACCGGCTGCGAGAATCTCACGGCGGGCATTCCGCGCACCGTCAAGGAGATCCAGGACGCGATGCGCGTCGCGAAGCGGCCGTAGGTGCGCGCAGAACGGCCGGCAGGGCCACTGGGACGGGTGTCCCGCAGACCCTGCCGGCGACGACCGCTACTCGAGCGGGATGCGGCTGGCGTTGCGGCTGAGCCACATCTCGAAGCTCTGCAGCGCCGGATTCAGCGCCCGCGAGCCGGCCAGGTCGCGCGCGCCGCAGAACTCCGCCTCGAAGTCGCGCTTGAACTGGAACATGTTGCCCAGGTCGTCCGCGCCCGGGAACCCGAAGCCGCGGTACACCTCGGGCGGCACGTCGTTGTAGCGCACGGGCTGGCCGATCGCCTTGCCGATCGCCGCGGCCATCTGCGCGCCGGTCAACTGATCCCCCGCGATGCCGACGGTCTTGCCCGCCAACGACGCGCCCTGCTTGAAGACGCCAAACGCGCACCGCCCGATATCCTCGGCGGCGATACCCGGGAGCTTCTTGTCGCCCATCGGCATCGTGATGCCGAGCACGCCGTCGGGGCCCTTCTTCGGCCCCATCCCGAAGCCGATGAAGTTGTCCCAGTAGAAGGAGGTCAGCAGGAGCGTCGTGGGCACGCCCGTCGCCGTGAAGAACGTGTTCGACTCGCCCTTCGCGTCGAAGTGCGGCACCTTGTACTTGCCCTGCAGCGTGGGCATTCGGTCGTCGGTGATCGGCACCCACTTGCGGGTGTCTTCGAGCGTCGACCAGACGACATGCTGCACGCCCGCCGCCTTCGCCGCATCTGCCATGGCCTTCGCCTGGGCCATTTCTTTTTCGGGCGAGAAATGATCCCAGAAGAAGGTCACGCAGAACGCGCCATGTGCCCCGGCAAACGCCTTCGTTAGGCTCGCGGGATCATCGATGTTCGCCGCCACCACTTCGGCGCCCAACGCGGCCAGCGCCTTGGCCTTGTCCGAGTTGACGTCCCTGGTGACGGCGCGCGCCGTGAACCCGCTGGCCGGATCGGCCATGATCGCCCGCACCAGCCCGCCGCCCTGCGCGCCGGTGGCGCCGACAACCGCGATGATCTTCTTATCTGCCATGAATCTGAGTCTCCTTGAGTTAACCCTGCTCCTTGGACTACGGAGAAGGTCCCGGGGATCCCGCCACATGGGGTCAGACTCGATCTGGCATCAACCCCGGTTACCGCGAAGCCCAGTTCGAGTCTGACCCCAACTGGTTCGGTCACCGCGAAGCCCAGTTCGTGGTTCGGTCACCGCGAAGCCCAGTTCGAGTCTGACCCCAACTGGTTCGGTCACCGCGAAGCCCAGTTGGAGTCTGACCCCAACTGGTTACGAGCCCCAGATGTCGCCCACGGTGAAGCCCTCGGGAAACGGGTCGTCCGGGTCGAGCACGTAGTGCGCGAAGCCGGTGATCCAGGCGCGGCCGCTCAGCGTGGGCACGACCGCACGGTAGGGCCCGACCTTCGTCTCCTCCACGAGCCGGCCTGTGAACACGGTGCCGAGCACGCCCTCGTGTTGGAAGTCCTGCTGCAGGCCGAGTTGGCCCTTCGCGTGGAGCACGGCCATCTTCGCGCACGTACCCGTGCCGCACGGCGATCGGTCAAGCGCGCCGGTCCAGGTGGCGGGCCGATTCCAATTCAGCTGCCCGGTCGAGACGATCACGGCGTTGCGGCGGTGGTTGGCGGGATCGTGCGGCGGACCGGAGAGCTGCGAGATGCTGACGCCGGCGATCTCCGGGTTGTCGGGATGGACGACCGGCAACTGCTCCTGCGTCGCAGCCTTGATCATCTCGCCGATGCGCGCGATGTCCCGGCCCTCGTCGGGCGTGAGACGCAGGCCGAACGCCGCCGCGTCGGCGATGACGTAGAACATGCCGCCCCAGGCCACGTCGACCGTCACGGTGCCCAGGTGCGGCACCTCGATCGGCGTGTCGAGATGCGTGGCGAACGCGGGCACGTTGCGGAACGTGACCTTCGTCACCTTGCCGTTCGCGCACTCGGCCCGTACGCCCACGAGCCCCGCCGGCGCTTCGAGCACGAGATCGGTGAACGGCTCCTGCATCGGCACCATCCCGGTCTCGAGCAGCGCCGTCGTCACGCAGATCGTGTTCGTGCCTGACATGGGCGGATACTCGACCTGCTCCATGATCACGAAGCCGGCGTGCGCCTCGGGACGGGTCGGCGGCAGGATGAGATTGCAGTTCGCCGCCGGATAGCCGCGCGGCTCGCGCAGCATCCGCTTGCGCAGTCCGTCGGCATGCCGCTCCAGGTACTTCATCTTGGCGAACATCGTCTCGCCCGGCACGTCGAGCACGCCGCCGGTGATGACGCGGCCGGGCTCGCCGCAGGCATGCAGATCCACCGCCCAGATCAGGCTGGCCAGTCGCATGGGACCGCATTGTACAACCGCGGCGGCAACCGGCCGGCGCGGACGCCGGACACGGGAGCCAGACGCGGGCGCCAGGCGCGCCACAGTCGTGTATGCTGGCGCTTGTCAGGCGCCGGCTGAACAGCCTTCGCCAAGGCGACGGCGGTCCGCCGTAGGTCTTCCGAAGGCGGAAGCCGGCACCCACGACAGCACACAGCCAGGACGGCGCGACGGTCGACATTCGTGGGATCCGGCTTCAGCCGGATCCTGCATCGCGCAGCGCTCATTGCTTATGAATCCAACATCCGCGCTCAACCGCCTCGCGGCTTCCAAGACCACCTACGGACCCGGCTGCGGGACCGCGCGCCTGGCGCTGGTCCGCGCAGTCGGCCGCGCACGGTTCCGCACGGCGGCGCAGGTCAGGCTGCTGCACGAACTGCTCTGCTTCCTGCACGCGTACCCGGACGATGCGGGCGTGTTTGCAGAAGTCGATCGGCAGTTGCGCGCGTTCCATCAGCGGCAGGACCTTCGGCGCGTGGCCGGCACGCTCGTCAACTCCGGCATCGCGGGCACCAACATCGTCTATCCGTTCGGGTTCTCGACGGCGCGCTGGCTCGCCGAACGCTGGGGCGATCGCCTGACGATCGCGTGGGACGACCTCGGACACGCGGCGGCGCTCGACACGCGGCTGCACCTGTTCAGCCTGTGGGGCGAGCGCCCGGTGTTCGACGAGCCGCCGCTCGAAGGCCGGGCGTGGCTCGACCGCCTGCGCGGCCGCGAGACCGACGCGGCATTCGTCATCCGGCGCAGCGAGGCAGTCCTCTCGCACGATCTGACCGGCGACTACATGTACGACGAACTCGGCCTCACGGTTCGCGTCGCGCCTGGCGAGACGACGCCGAGGCGGACCGGCGCGCGGGTGACCGGGCGCGCGGTCACCGGCCAGAATCGTCCGCTGCGGACGGTCCGGCCCGATCTGCGCGCGGACATCCGGATTCCGCCCAGGCGGATTCGGACGCTGGGCGAGGCGCAGGCCACGGCGTACCTGGATCTCGCCCGCGCGTCGATGGTGACGCGCAGCCGCGATCTCTACACGTTCACCGCGGCGAACCTGCGGGATGCGCGGCTGGTCGACTGCGGCGACGGCCTGGAGTTCTTTCTCGTCGGCGTCGATCCGGAGCAGCGGCTGCTGTTCGACGCGGTCTACGGAATCCTCACGCTGCGCAACGGCGTGCCGATCGGGTACGCCCTGTTCAGCGCGCTCTGGCGGTCGTCGGAAGTCGCCTACAACGTGTTCGAGACATTCCGGGGCGGCGAGTCGGCCTGGGTCTACGGGCGGATGCTGGCGACCATCCACGCGCTGTTCGGAGCCGACACGTTCACGATCGATCCGTACCAGGTCGGTCACGAGAACGAGGAAGGCATCGAGTCGGGCGCGTGGTGGTTCTACTACAAGCTCGGATTCCTGCCCTGGGATCGCAAGACGGCGGCGCGGGCGGCGCGTGAGGCGGCGCGCGTGAAACAGCGCTCTGGTTACCGCACGAGCGAGGCCACGCTGCGCGAACTGGTTCGCACCAACCTGTTCCTCCAGGCCGGCCCGCGCCGCCGCGACGTCCTGGGCGCCATCCCCGTCGACGCGATTGGCGGACAGGTGACCGACCTGGTAGTCTCGCGCTTCGGATCGGATCGGGAGTTGGCGACCGAGGCGCTGGCCGACGAGGCCGCGTACCGCCTGGGCGGCGTGGCGTGGCGGCGGCTGCCGGCGGGAGCGCGGCTGTTCTGGGAGCGCTGGGCGCCGATCGTGGCGCTGCTTCCGGAGATCGACGGCTGGAGCGCCGACGAGAAGCGCGCACTCGTGGACGTCATCAAGGCGAAGGGCGGGCGCCGCGAATCGGACTTCGTCGCGCGCTTCGACGCGCACCCCAGGCTGGGTGCGGCGCTGGCCGCACTCGCACGACGCCGCCCTTGAGGATTTGACCGGGCGGCGACGGCGAGTCCCTACGACACGGTCGCACGACGTGAGCCACAAGGTCTATTCGGCGCCGTGAACCGCCGCGGGGAATCACGCAGCAGCCTCGCTGTTTCCCAGCGCCTTCACCGTGTGTTCGATGTCGTCGATGACGTTGTCGGGAGTGGAGGTTCCTGCCGTGATGCCAATCGCCGTTGCGCCCTTGAGCGAGTCGGCGGGCACGTCCGCAGCCGACTGCACATGAAAGACGCGCGCGCACTGCCGGCGGCAGGTGGCCACCAGTTCTCGCGTGTTGTTACTACAGGCTCCGCCAACGACCAGGATGACGTCGGCCTGGCGTGCCAGCTCCTCGGCCGACTGCTGCCGGAGACGGGTGGGCAAGCACACGGTGTTCATCATCTCGATGTCGGAGAGGGGAAAGCGCCGGCGGATGAGCGCGGCGACACGGTGCACGCGCTCGATCGGCTGCGTGGTCTGGGCTGCGATGCCGAATCGGGGCCGTTCCTGGAGGCCGTAGACGTCCTCATCGCGTAGCACGACATCCCAGGTGTCCAAATCCTCGGTCAAGCCGCGCACTTCGGCGTGGCCAGGCTGTCCGACGATGACGGGGTGATAGCCGTCGGAGACGAGCCTGGCGACGGCCCGGTGGGCTGAGCGCACAAGCGGGCACGTGGCGTTCAACACACGCAGGTGCCGGGCTCGCAACTGCGCCAGCCGGCGTTCCGACGCGCCGTGCGCGGTGATCATCACCGTGGCGGTTTCGATGTCGTCGACTTCGGTGCACGTCCGGATGCTGCGTGCGCGCAGATCTGCGAGGACGGTCTCGTTGTGGACGAGGTCGCCGAGGATGGTGAGGGGCTGACGCTGGGCTGCTGCGACAGCTCGGACGATGGCCCTCCTCACACCGAAACACATGCCCATGTGGCGTGCTCTCAGGACGTGCATGACGCTATCCTCCAAGGCCGGCATGGCAGACTTTGTGTGGCAAAGCGACGGTGTACACCAGTGGCAAGCAGGACGCTTTCGGCATGGGCTCACCGCGGCTTGGTCTGCTGGACGATTCGTTCGAGCAGGGCGATGTAGGTCGCGAACGCCTGGCGGCCGGTTGGCGTCAGGGAAACGGTGGTGAGCGACCGCCGGTTGCGGTAGCTCTTGGCGATCGACAGGTAACCCGCCTCCTGCAGGGTCCGCATGTGCGTGGTGAGATTGCCGTCGGTCATCTCCAGCGTGTCGCGCAGCTCGGTGAACGAAAGCTCAGGCGACGCGGCGAGCATGGACATGATGGCAAGGCGCCCTCGCTCGTGGATCACGCGGTCGATCTGCAGGAACGGTCCGGGATTCACGCCGTCGTCTCTCGTCGCTCGGTGAGATACAGGTACGCGCCGTACGCCAGGTGGAGCACGCCGAAGACACAGCCCATGACCGCATGGGCAAGGTGCGGTGCGGCTGGCGCCGGTTCAAGCAGGGCGAGGCTCGCAGCACCAGCAGCCGACAGCAGGATCACCAGCCAACCGAACAACTTCATCCCGCGTGGCATGAAGAAGCCAGCCGCGTGGACCGCGCAGCCATAGAAGAGGGCGTTTGCCAGGAGGAACAACCCGCGCGGCGGGGCGGCGTCGAACATCACCAGGGCCAGGCTGAGCACCAGTCCCCCGGCCAGTGGTGGTGCCATGGCCTCAGCGACCCGCAACGAGGGTGGGGACCAGAATCGCTCACCGTCGCGGACCGCCTGCCAACGGACGATGAGAAACGCCCCGGCGATCGCGAGGACCGCCGCCGAAAGCCACCAGAGGTAGAACCCGGCCAGCGAGTCGATTCCGAGCACGGATCCACCGAGACCCGCGAGAGTGCCCACGGCACCCACGTAGAACATGATTGGGGCGAGAGTGCGCCTGTAGACGGCGGATCGTTCCATCAGGGTGCGAATGACCTGGAGATGTTCGGCGGCAGCGTTGGGCTCCATGAGCCATACTTTGCCACACAAAGCTATTGGGGGGCAAGCGATCATGACGGAGGATGTGGACGTAGCCAGGCCGGCTCCCCTACTGCTTATCGGGATCCGGGGCTTGCTTATCGGGATCCGGGGCCTGATCCGGCGGCCGAACCGGCGCCCGATCCTGAGCCGGCGCCGCGACGATGCGGGCCGCCACCTCGCTGACGAAGGCCTGCACCGCGATCCGCCACTTCCCGTCGCCGTCGTGCCGCCAGTGCACCAGATACGTCCCGCGATCCTCGGTGCTCGGCCGCCCCGGAGGCGCGCCCGGTCCCGCCGCAAAGCGAATCGTGTATCGGCCGCGCTCGATGGCGAGCGGTTCGCTCGGCTCGATCAACAGGGAGTTGAAGCCCACCTCCCACTGCCCCCAGCCCAGCGCCTGCCGCCAGAAGCGGCGGATCGCCTCAGGGCCAGCCTGAGCGGGAGTATTGCTGAGGAGCATCTGCCCTTCCTCCGAGAAGTACGACGCGATGCAGTCGGCGTCCCCGCCTTCGGTGAAACAGCCGAGGAATTCGTCATTCACCGCGGTGATGGCCTCGCGCAGCGCGGCGGCGTCCTGCGCCTGTTGCGAACGGCTGCAGCCGCCGGCAAGCAGGACCAGACACAGGGCCGTCATCAACGCACGTCGCATGAACCCTCCAGACGAGTACGGCCCAATCCTACCCCCAAAATGCGCCTCTTTGGGGTCAGGTCTGAACTGGGGTGTTTTGCCCCGTTTGGGGCCAGGTTCGGTTGGTCAAACCTGGCCCCCAATGGGGGAGAATGTCTCATGTCAGACCTGACCCCAAAGGGGAATCAGCGCGGCCAGAGCCAGCCGAAGGTCCCGGCGGTGAGCAGGCCGTACACGAGGCCGTCTATCGTGTTCTTGATCGTCGTGCTCCAGGCGCGCTTGAACCAGATCGAATCCTGCCAGGTCGCCAGTGCGTAGCCGATGAACGCCGTGCAGCCGGCGAAGCGGAACACCGCCAGGTAGTGCGCGCCTGGCCCGAGCGCCCTCCCGGCGATGTACGCCGCGAACACGCTCACGACCACGCAGAAGACGAACCACTGGGCCAACTGCGGGCCCATCGCTGGCGGTCCGCTCTTCATGACGGTCATCATGGCCACCGGCCCTTTGGTGTACTTCTCCATGAACGCCGGGTCTTTCATGGCCGCGTGCGAATCGCAATGCGGCATCAGGTAGTCGCCCGCCCGAACGCCCGCCTTCCGCATGGCCGCCATGACGTCGTCTTCGTTCGGGAGCTTGCCGTAGTCGCTCTTGTGGTGCGGCAGGAACATGTGGAACACGGAGCTGGCAATGAACGCGAACGCGGCGGACAGGATGATCGGCAACCACAACGCGGTGATCGGAACCATAGATCCTCCTCCAGATCAGGGCAGTGCCGCCACTCGGCGGCAGGCCGCCTCACAGGGGTTGTCAGGTGAATGGTGCCACGCTACCGCCTCGCCTTGCGGCGTGTCAAGCGCGCATCGACAGCGTGCATCGACAGCGCGCATCGACACCCTCGACACCTGGACCCGACGCCAACGCCCGAAGCCAACCCCCAAAGCCAACACCGGACGCCGGCGACCGCAACGGCAGGCGGGCGGCGGCCGGACGGATGCGCTGTGGTAGACTCCGGCGGTGCCAGGCTCGCCGCCGGGCGCTGGTGAGGAGGTCCCTGACATGTGCCATCGTTACCTCGGTTTCATGGCGATCGCCGTTCTGGCGTTGGCGGCCTCAGCGTGCGGCAGCAGCACGCCCGCTCCGACACCCGCATCGCCGACCTCGACGGCCGCCCAGTCCAGCGCGTTGCCTCCGATCTGGGACAGCGCCGTCGGGACCGGTGCGTTGCCAGGGGGCAGGGACGGCGAGATGATCTTCGCGATCGAGCTCGCGGTCGAGGCCGCACGGTTTGAGGGCGTCGTCACCGCCGTCAGGGGCACATGCCCGAACATCGGGCTGCGGGTGAACGATCGGATCGTCCGCACATTCGAGCGGACGGTCTTCGAGGGTCAGCGCTGCTCGGCTATCGCCGTTCGGGACCGCATCCTCGTGCTGGGCCGCCCCATCGACGACGATTTGATCGGCGCCCTCCGTGTGACGACCCGCAAGCCGTAGACGCCTCAGTTCTCTCGCCACCGCGGCCACCATCCGGGGCGCCCTCGGATGCCCCCCGTCGTCTGCTTCTCCAGGCCGCATCCGGGCCACGTCCCCAGTCCGCTTCCGACCCACCTGTGCACCCGTGGGCCCCGTGATAGACTGCCCAGTACTGCGCCGGGGCGTCCCGCATCGCCGGGACAGATCAGTCCGGCCCGGACGGCAGCCCCCACCTCACCCACGCCAGAGGAGACGGTCATGTCGGTCACCTACGACTACAAAGTCCGCACGACCTATACCGAGAGCGTGCCGGCGCTGAGGGCCGCTCATAAGCGGATCCTCCAGGTTCCGTTCACGGCAAGCCTGCCGGTCAAGGGCTACACGAAGCGCACGCTGTTCATCGATCTCGACACGATGATGGTGAAGGAAAAGCCGATCACCGACGAGATGATCGACATCTTCACCGGCGGCCGGGGTTTTGGCCTCTACTACCTCTGGCAGGCGATCACGCCGCAGACGAAGTGGAACGACCCGGAGAACGCGATCATCATCAGCCCGGGCCCGATCGCGGGCAATCCGCAGTACGCCGGCTCCGGCAAGTCGCTGGTCGTGACGCTGTCGCCGATGACGGGCATCCCCATCGACTGCAACGTCGGCGGCTACTTCGGGCCGCTGCTGAAGTTCTGCGGATTCGACGCGCTGGAGATCCGCGGCAAGGCGAAGGCCGACGTCGTGGTGATCATCGACGGCCCGGCCGGCCTCATCACGATCGAGGAAGCGCCGGAGGAAACGTCCGACAGCCACATCGCCGCCGAGCTCTTCACCCACATGTACGCGGCTGACCAGAAGGACTTCCAGAACGTGTCGGTGGTCTCGGCGGGCAAGGCGGCCGAGTCGGCCTGGATGGGTTGCCTCAACTTCTCCTGGTACGACCCGAAGCGCGGAGCGGTGCGGCTGAAGCAGGCTGGCCGCGGCGGGACGGGCACCGTCTTCCGCGACAAGAAGCTCAAGGCGCTGGTCATCCGCGGGCCGAAGATGGGCGCGAACCTGAACAACGCCGACGACCTGCCGGCGGTCATCAAGGTCGGGAAGATCATCAACCAGGAGATCCACGATCACGACGACGAGCAGTGCCGGATGCGGCGTCAGGGCACGGCGCACCTGGTCGAGACGATGGACGCGTACGACCTGCTGCCGGTGCATAACTTCCAGTACGGCAAGCACGTCGACACGCCGAAGATCGACTCGACGGTGTGGGACAAGCGCTTCACGCAGGCGGTTCCCGATCGCTGCTGGTACGGCTGCGGCCTCGCATGCTCGAAAGCCGCTGACGGCCATCACGTCCGCACGGGCCCGTACCGCGGCGACATCGTCACGGTGGACGGTCCCGAGTACGAGAACGTCGGCGGCCTCGCGTCCAACTGCGGCCTGTTCGATCCGGACTGGCTGCTCGAAGTGAACTTCTACTGCGACACCTACGGCATCGACACCATCTCCTACGGCACCGCCTGCGCGTTCGTCATGGAGTGCTGGGAGAAGGGCATCCTGAACGCGGAGCGGACCGGCGGCCTCGACCTGACCTGGGGCAACGGCGAGTCCGAGGTGGAGATGCTCCACCAGATGTGGCGCGGCGAAGGCTTCGGCGTCCTGGTCGGCAAGGGCGTCCGCCACATGCAGCGCCTGTTCATCAAGAACGGGTGGGGCGACCCGCAGTTCATCATGGACATCGGGATGCAGATCAAAGGCCTCGAGATCTCGCAGTACATGTCCAAGGAGTCGCTGGCGCAGCAGGGCGGCTACGCGCTCGCCAACAAGGGCCCGCAGC
>Ga0315283_10001885_pt1 | contig 17162 bp, 16 predicted proteins | sample YL17G09_0_MG_FD_204541 | JGI IMG/M metagenome (GOLD analysis project Ga0315283, IMG submission 204541) | Sediment microbial communities from Yellowstone Lake, YNP, Wyoming, USA - YL17G09_0 | ecosystem: Environmental > Aquatic > Freshwater > Lake > Sediment | place: USA: Wyoming | collected... | reverse complement strand
CCGGTGTTTCTGCTGAAATAGTCCGGAAATTCATTGATCGTCTGCGTCCGGAAGCGAAGATGGGTCGAGAATATTCTCGCGCCGCCCAGAAAATTACGGTGCGTATAGCTGGCGCCGAAACCGATATTGAGCGACCCGTTCTCGTCGCTGAAGAAAATCTCCGGCCCCAGTTCGTTCTTGTCCTTCGGCCGTATGAGAATCGATGTCGGTACGGTCACCGACGTGTCACCGCGCGGCGGGACGGTCATGTCCATCCGCCTGAGATCGAATATCCCGAGTCTGTTCAGATTACTGACGCTCGTGACGCTGTCGTCCGTGCTGTAATATTGGCCGGGTGTGTACGCCAGCTGGCGTATGAGGATATCATCGGTGATGTCCTCACGGTACTGCGGTCCCCGCAGTGAGTCGGTCTCCTGCCGGATCGTGACGTCGCCGAATTGGTACCTCCTGCCGAGGTTGAACGTGAGCTGCACCTTGTAGTTCCGCGTGCTGGCATACCGGCGGGCCCATGAACTGTCTCTGTTGTGCACGAAGAGGACGTTGGCGTATCCGGCATTGGCGAGGATCTTCAGGACCCGGGTGACCTCATCCTCCAGCAGCCGGTCGTCATAGGCGTCGTGCGCTGCGATTTTCTGAGAAAGGAGTATTCCCTCCCAGTTGACCCCCGGGGCGGCACCGATGCCGAGGTATGAGATGCTGTCAATCGTCGACCTGTACCCCTCCGCGATGCGGATCGTGATGTCGACGCGGGAATCGTCCCTGTCGAACGCCAGCGCAGTGTCGATCACCGCCTCGGAAAATCCCCTGTGCTCGTAGTAGGTACGAAGGCGTTTGAGATCCCCCCCGAGAGTCCCCATGTCCAGATACTCATTCTTGCGACCGAGCTTTTCACTGATGGTGTTAAAAAGGAACTTATTGAAGAAGCTCGGGCTTTCCTTGGACGCCATCTTGGCCAGAAGCTCGCTCCGTCCAAGCGTTGTATTTCCTTCAAAGGAGATGGATGACACCTCGAACTTCTGCAGGCCCGGCGTATTCTGCGCTAACGTCACAGGATGAACGGCGATCGTCGCAAAGAGCAGCAGGAATCCGACGCCGCGCGGCGTTGGACGCGGACGGTCGGGGTGTGCGTGGAGGGAGCGCTCGGGACAGGGCACGCGATGTGCAGGAGTTCAAATGGCCGTATACCTGACAAAAAAACCCAGCCTCGTGGCCGGGTTTGCATAATAACAAATTCGCCGTAGAATATCAACGAGAGTGCCGCGAACGTCCGCGGGATTGTCCATGCCTCTCCCCGACGGAGCGGGCTCAGTACTCCCCTTCGTCTTCAAAGAAGAAATCCTCGCCCGTGGGGTAATCGGGCCAGATTTCCTCCATGCTTTCGTACGGTTCTTCGCTGTCCTCCAATTCCTGCAGATTTTCGACGACTTCCACGGGGGCCCCGGTTCGGATGGCATAGTCCACCAGTTCCTCCTTCGTCGCTGGCCACGGAGCATCGTCGAGGTATGAGGCCAGTTCCATCGTCCAGATCAATTCTCACCTCGTGAATTCTTGACGCTCGCCAGCTGTGAACGGTAGCGTGCCGCGTCGATGTCGTCAAAAAAGTAGTCGACGGGGTTGTGCTTCCTCCCCTGGTACCGGACTTCGTAGTGGAGATGGGGACCGCTCACCAATCCAGAACGTCCGCTTTTGGCGACGAGTTCCCCGCGTTTCACGCTCTGCCCCTCGCGAACGAGAGTACGCGAGAGATGGGCATATAGCGAGGAATAGCCGTATCCATGCGAAATCTCGATGACCACGCCGTAGCCTCCCGCCGTGCGCCCAGCGAAATGGACAACACCGTCCCCCGCCGCGTAGACGTTGCCCCCGACATCGTTGATGATGTCGATCCCCTCATGCATGCGGTAGACGCGCAGCACGGGATGGATGCGCATGCCGAACCCGTTGATGGAATAGGAACCCACCATCGGTTTAATTGCCGGGATGTGTGCAAACAGTCCTTTGTTGTACTCCATCCGCCGCGAGATCTCTTCGTAGCTCACTTGCTGGAGTTTCACTTCACGCTCGAGCTTGTCAAGGATGGCGGAGGATCCGTCCAGGACTTCGCGCGCCTCCCCGGAAAGAAATCCGCTCGTCGCCGAAGGTACCGAACCCCCTGTCGCCGCCCCGCGCGTGTCGTCATCGATGCGATGAAGGTCGACCGCGAGCCGCAACTCATTGCCCCGGTCCGAGAGCCTGTCCAGTGCGTGCTGGACGACCACCATCTTGTCGCCGAGGATGCGGATTTGCTCTTTGAGTACCCTGTTTTCGGCGCTGAGCATCGACATCCGATTGATGCCGAGACCGAGAAGATCTCCCCCCGCATGATTGAGCAGAAGCATGAGCCCGAGAACGAGGAGGCCGAACAATGCGCTCGAGGCAAAGAGCTTCAGCTTGAACCGCCGGACTTCCCGCAAGTCGAGTGACTTGTGGGAGAATATGTAGAACTTCGTGTTCCTCAGCATGGACGACACCTTTAATTTCCCTTGGGAAAGAGCGGACGACTTGCCAGAGGTCGGCGTGAAACAACGGCGTGAAGGGATAGTACTCCCTTCCCCCCGGGAGATTATTCGCAAAATACGGTGGAAGTATAAAGAATTCTAGAATAGATGTCAAGAAATATCTTCGGGAGGGAGCGTTTCCCGGAGGGGGGTCTATTCGAAGTCGTGCTCGAAATAATTGATCATTCGGCTCCCCTTCCTTTTTTGCCCGATAACCCCCTCCAGCCGCTTGGAAAATTCCTTCGCAGCATCGTAGCCGTAATGTTTCAGCAGATAATTCAGTGAAATGACTTCAGTAATGACGGTAACGTTCTTCCCGGGGAAAATCGGGAGTTTCACTAATGGAATCTCGACATCCAAGAGACTGCTGAGTTCATCGTCCAAACCTGTCCTGGTGTAGTCCCGATCTCCCTTCCACTCCTCCAGCTCGATCATGATCTCCACCCGCTTCTGGTACCGGATCGCCCTGATGCCGAACATGCTCCGCACATCAATAAGCCCGAGCCCCCGGATCTCCATGAAGTGCTTCACCAGGTCCGTCCCGGCTCCTATCAGGATCCCCTCCCCCTTCCGCGTCACCATGACGACATCGTCGGCCACAAGCCGGTGTCCGCGTTCGATAAGATCGAGGGCGATCTCGCTCTTGCCAATGCCGGACCGCCCGGTGAGAAGCACCCCGACGCCGTAGACGTCGACCAGCGAACCGTGCACCACGATCTGCGGCGAGAACTGGTCGTCGAGGAAGTCGGCCAGGAAATAGACGATCTTCGTCGTTTCGAATGACGTCCCGAAGACCGGAATATGTTTTGCGGCGGCCGCCTGGAGCAGCTCCGCCGAGATCAGGTTGCCGTTCGTAAGTATGATGCAGGGCATCTTGAATTCCAGCAGGCGCATGAATGCAGCCATCCGCTGTCCCCCCTGCAGGGAATTCATGTACCGGATCTCCGTGTTTCCCATGATCTGGACGCGGTCGAAGGTGAACAGTTCGACGTACCCCGCCAGCGCAAGTCCGGGCCGGTTCAGGTTCTTATCCTTGATCTGATTATCGAACCCGTCTTCGCCGTTGAGGTGCTTCAATTTGAAGCGCTCGTGCGTCTGTTCGTACAGAAAACCGACGGTGATGCTTTTCTTGCGTGTCTCGCGTGCGCGGTCGACCTTCATCGGTGCTCCTCGGCCTGACTTTTATTCTTTTTCCTTGATCGCCCTCACCTTCATCTTGTCTTTCGCCCGCAACCTGGTCTTGTACTTCGCCAGCTGCATGGCGAGTTTCTCCCCCGTGGCGTCGATCGATTTGATGAAATCCTCCGACTTCTCCTTCGCCGTGAGAACGGTACCGTGCACGTGGACATTGATCTCCGCCGTCTTCACGCTCTTTGTCACCCGTTCGTAACTCAGGATAATATCGGCACTGACAATTCCGTCGTAGTACCGGTCCAGCTTCTTTGCCGTCTCGACGGCGTGTTCTTTGATGTCGGGATGGGCCCGGAAGCGGCGTGCGGTGAATTTGACGTTCATGGCCTGACTCCTGTATGGAAGATGAGAACGGCTCAGGACGCCTTCGGATGTGCCTGAGCGTACACACTTCGCAGACGCTCGATGCTGACATGCGTATAGATCTGCGTGGTCGAGAGACTTTCGTGCCCCAGCAGTTCCTGCACCGCACGGAGATCGGCCCCACGGTCCAGAAGATGCGTGGCAAACGTGTGGCGGAGAAGATGGGGACTCTTCTTTTCGATATCCGAGACCAGGCCAATGTAACGGTTCATGAGCAGATTGATCCCCTTCGGGTTCATGACTCTGCCACGAACGGTGAGAAACACGTTCGGGGGCGCGGGCCGCGTCACGGCGAAGACGGGACGCATCTCGAGGTAGCCCCGTAGCGCCGATTTCGCCTTACGGCCGAAAGGTACGATCCGCTGCTTGCTCCCTTTTCCCGTCACCTTGATCGTCCCGTTCCCAAGGTCGACGTCAGCTATGCACAGGCCGAGTAACTCCGCGAGTCGGATCCCGGTACTGTAGAACAATTCCAGAATCGCTGCATCCCTCGCCCCCTCCGGCGTGCTTCTGTCGGGCTGATCCATCAATCGCGCAACACACTGCTCGTCGAGAAAACGGGGAAGGCGCTTCTCGAGTCGGGGAGCAACCGTGTTGGCCGCCGGGTTCCCATCGACGACCCCGGTCTTGCGGAGATAGCGGAAGAATGATTTGACGCAGGCGAGCTTGCGCGCGATGCTGGGCTTCGAGAATCCCCGCGCCAGCAGGGCGGCGAGAAACCGACGGATGACCGTGTGATCGATCTCTCCCGGGGCAACCGGGTGTCCCTCGTATGCGCCCCGGAGAAATTCACAGAACTGCCGCAAATCGTCCTCGTACGCCGCGATCGTGTGCGGCGAGTAATTCCGGTCCGACGCAAGGTGGCGGAGAAATGATTTGATATAAGTCTGCATGAGTTCCAGGCCGCACTGGAGGGCCGGGGTGCGCTCGAGGCGCTTCAACCGGCGGCCGATTGAATCTCTTCCTTGACGACTTCCGCCTTGCACGACGGGCAGACCAGGTACTCCCCGCGGCTTTGATTGTACTTCTGTACCATGTAGGGATTGCCGCAGGTGTCGCAGACATGCGCAACGGGCTTGTCCCACGACGCGAAATCACAATCGGGGTACCGCGAACAGCCGTAGAACACACGCTTCCGCTTGGTCTTCCGCTCGATCACGTCCCCCTGGATACATTTCGGGCATTTCACGCCGATCGAGATCGGCCTGGTGCTCTTGCAGGTGGGGTAATTCGAACATCCCAGAAACGCCCCGAAGCGACCTCCTTTCACCACCATGTCGCCGCCACACAGGTCGCACTTGATGCCGACCGAGTGCCTGGCCTGCTCCTGTTCCGAGGGAAGAGGCTTGGTGTTCTTGCACGACGGGTAACCGCTGCATGCCATGAAACGGCCGTTGCGCCCCCACTTGATGATCATCGGCTTGCCGCACAGCTCACACGTCTCGTCGGTGGCCTCCTGCAGCGACTTTTTGATCGCCGCGCTGTTCTTATCGACCCCCTCGACATCCTTGATGAAGGGGCCGTAAAAATCCTCCATGACGCTCCTGTACGTGTTCTTTCCCGATGCGATCGTATCGAGCTCCTCCTCCATTTTCGCCGTGAATTCGACGTTGAACAGATCGGGAAAGTTTTGAACCAGGATGCGGTTCACCGCAATCCCGAGATCGGTCGGGTAAAGCCTGCGATCCCGCGCTTCGACGTACTTTCTCGCCTGGATCGTATCGACGATGAGGGCGTAGGTGCTCGGCCGTCCGATGCCGAGCGCCTCGAGTTCCTTCACGAGGCTGCTCTCGGTGAAACGGGCCGGAGGCTTCGTGAAATGCTGGTTTGGGATCACGTTGGTGAGCGACGCCGCGTCGTTCATCCTGAGGTTCGCGGGAAGCTTTGACACGGGATCCTCGTCGTCCCCCTGACGGTCGGCTTCCTCGGCCACGTCGTCGTAGACCTGGAGGAACCCCCGGAACTGCGGTATGGAGTCGGTTGCGCGGAACAGATACTCTCCCCCCTTCACATCAACCGTCGTCTGCTCGAAGACCGCCGCGCTCATCTGGCACGCCATGAACCGATTCCAGATCAGCTCGTAGAGGTCGAACATCTCCTTCTCGAGATACTTTCGCACCGCTTTCGGCGTGTGGCGCATCGACGTGGGCCGGATGGCCTCATGCGCGTCCTGCGAACCTTTTCCTTTCTTGAACAACCGGGGTTCGTGCGGAAGATATTCCTTGCCGTAGTTTTCGTAGATGTACGCACGCGCCTCCTTCACCGCGTCTTCGCTCAGACGCGTCGAGTCGGTGCGCATATAGGTGATCAGGCCGACGAGCCCTTCTTCGCCCAGGTCGACTCCTTCGTAGAGCTTCTGCGCGAGCATCATGGTCCGCTTCGCGTGGAACCGAAGACGCCGGGCCGCTTCCTGCTGCAACGTGCTCGTGATAAAGGGAGCGGGGGGATTGCGGCGGACGGGCTTCTTCTGGAGGTCGGCGATGACGAACGTCTGTTTCCGAATGTCGTTGACATAGCCTTCCGCGGTCGTCCCGTCTGTGATCACCGGGTCGGCCCCCTCCACCTTGAACAGCTTGGCGAAGAAGGGGTCGCTCCCCGCGGTCCGGAATTCGCCGATGACCGACCAGTACTCTTCGGGAAGGAAAGAGTTGATCGCCTCTTCACGCTCACAAATGAGACGGACTGCGACGGTCTGCACCCGCCCGGCCGAGAGGCCGTAGTAGACCGTCTTCCACACGAAGGGTGAAATCTTGTAACCGACGAGGCGGTCCATCACGCGGCGCGCCTGCTGCGAGTTGACCAGGTTCTGGTCTACCTTGCTCGGGCTCCGCATCGCCTCGGTGATGCCCCTCTCGGTGATTTCATGGAACATCACACGGAAAACATTCGGGGTGTCGGTTTCGATCTCCTTGGCGATGTGCCATGCGATAGCCTCCCCTTCACGATCGGGGTCCGTCGCCAGGTAAACGGCGTTCGCCTTCCGCGCATGGGCGCGCAAACGCGCGATCACGACGTCCTTCCCCGCGATCGTCTCGTACTCCGGAACGAACCCCCCCTCAATGTCAATGCCGATTTTGCTCTTGGGAAGGTTCTTGATGTGGCCGACGGATGCTTCGACCACGTAATCCTTTCCGAGGAACTTGTTGATCGTTTTCGCCTTTGCGGGCGATTCGACGATAATGAGGGATTTCCCGCTCGGGTCGATTGTGTCGACCTTCCGCCTCCGTGCCGGTTTCTTCGGAGCCGTCGCCTCAGCGGCCGCCTCCCCCGCTCCCACCGTCTTCGCCGCCGCCTTCTTCCGTGGTGCCATCAGTGTATGGTGTCTCCGCTGTTCAGCATCGAGCGGCTGCCGTTGCCATCGTCCCCTCCCCGCGCAAAAAGCACGGAGGCCACGATTTCACGGAGTTCCGCTACAGATAGTTTCTCGTACCCTGTCACCATCGCCCGTTCAATGACAGTTTCAAATTCCCCCCCCTCGAGCAACCCGAGCTCGCTCAGCTGGATGAGGTATCCCTGACTCTCGGTGGAGAGGGCGGCCTTTTCCGCGTCGTGAAGCACGCGGCGGGAGCCGGTTGCCGGGGCCGGCCGGCCGGCCGTCACGCGTTGCTGGTTTACCTCCATGTTTTCGTAGAACCAGCTGAATGCAGCGCTGATCTCCGACTGCGTGTACCCGCGCGTCTTCAGCTCCGCAAGATCAATATCGCTGATCCGCTTGTTATCCCGCATTTCAGACATGATGAAGACCAGCAACTCGACAACCTTTTCCTTCATGTCGCCCTTTCCGGTTTTCCCGATTGAGCCGGCACACCGACATAGGCGTCCTCGCGCGCTTTCATCTGTCGCTGTGAACGCAGCGTCCTGTCGTCATACCCCAGCAAATGCAGGGCCCCGTGGACCACGAGACGCGTGATCTCATCGGCCTCGGTCACGCCGTAGGACTTTGCCTGTCGTTTCGTCCGGTCAAGGTTCACGTAAATCTCCCCCTCGATCTCCCTCCCCTCGCCCAACGGGAAGCTGATCACATCCGTGCTCCCGCGGTGACCCAGATAGCGGCGGTTGATGCGGGCACAGGTGCGTCCGTCAATGAAGACAACGCTGATCGTCACCGACCGGTATCCTTCGCCCGCCGCCACCCGCCTGATGGTCCGCCCAACACCCTCCCGCCGTACCCTTCTGCGCGGATGGGCGTTGAAGACGGCGACCGACACCGTCATCGCGCGTTCGCCTTCTTAGGTCGGGGCACAACGCTCCGTCGCCCGGCGGGGCGACGCGGGGTCCGCTTTCCCGTGCCAAGAACGGGCTCCGTGAGCGAAAGGGCCACCCCCGACATCATGACTTCCGGCGCGAGACGGGTGAAGTCACCCGAAAGCACCGAACGGTCCACATTGGCAAAAAGCGTGCAGCCCGCCGTCTTCTCTATGATGAGCCCCGAGAGCTTTCCCCGGTGTTCTCCCACAAATGTCGCCTCTCCCAGATCCTCGCTGATCACAAACCCCGAGCAAAGATGAAGCTGCAGGTGGGCCGCTTCGGTGTACACCGAGATAAGATTCCCCCTCTTCCGCCCCAGCGGGAGATCGGGGTAGATCTCAAGAGCGAGCTTCCGCGCTATTCTCCCCTCCGCGTCACGCGCCGCAAGCTCGAACCGGAAGTTCGTCCCCATGGACTTCGCCGGGACCCCGAAGAGAGATTCGAGTCGCCTGATATCGGACGGTGTGAAGACGGATGCCATGCGTCCACCTCTGCGGGATCGTTCAGATGCGTGTCGTGACTCCAACCATAGGAAAGCCCCGGCCGGTTGCCGCATAACGCGCGGACGCCCGTCGACCGGGGCTGAGTGCACTCAGGGGGGGGCCGGCGACCGCTCTCGCCGCCGGAACATCCACCTCTGTGTCCATCCATGAATTCAAAATTCGACTGGAGCTCCTTTGTTGCCAATATAGGCACACATGGACAGATTGTCAAGCCGGACGGTCTCGACCCCCCCCGGTGATCACCACTCGAGCTCCATCCCTTCTGCTGCGGCGAGACACTCGAACCTGTAGTTCCTCGTCCTGATCTCTCGCGCACACTTGCTCAGAATCTCGTCGATCTTGTCGTCACTGTGCGTCTGCTCGTGGTGGAAGAGCACCAGGCGCTTCACCGCCGCCTCATCCGCGATCTTCAGGGAAAAGAGGTAGTGTGAATGCCCCCATCCGACATGGTTCACGTACTCTTCCGGCGTGTACGTCGTGTCATGGATCAGTAAGTCCGCCCCGCGGCAGAAGTCGAACACCCGCTGGTTCGGATCCCCCTTCACCTTCATGTACTGTGCGACGATATGCTTGTCAACGTTTTTCACTGAATGCGCAACTTCGCGGTCGAACGGCTCGTTGTCGCTGATGTATACCAGTGAACGGCCGCCGACATTCAGGCGGAAACCCAGCGCGAAGGCCGGGTGATTGACGTAGATCGATGAGAGCGTAGCATCGAAAACCGGGATGGACCCCTCCCGCACGGGGTGAAACCGGATCTTTGCTTTCAATTCATTCAGTTGAATGGGGAAGTAGACCTTGTCCATTTGGTCTGCGATCATCTGGCGCAGCTTCAGGTTCCGCGACTGGGCGCCGATGAGCGTAAACTCGTTCCCCGAAATGAAAAGTGGCTTGAAGAAGGGAAGACCCTGGATGTGGTCCCAGTGGGGGTGGCTGATCGCAAGAAAGGCCTTCACGGATTCGCCTGTCGCCATCAACTCTTCGCCCAGGCCGCGGATCCCCGTTCCGGCATCGAAGATGACCAGATTGTCCTTATGAAGACGGACTTCGACGCACGGGGTATTGCCCCCGTATCGCACGGTGTCTTTCCCGGGTGTGGGAAGCGACCCGCGGGTTCCCCAGAAACGTACTTTCATGCCGGTGCCCCTTGGTTGGAATTACGGCCTGTAGCTCGCCGCATAGGCGATGTAATGGGCGGCGGACGCCACGATCCCCTGCCGCTCCTCCTCGGTGAGCTCCCGCACCACTCTCGCGGGAATCCCCGCCACCAGAGTCCCGTCCGGGATCCTGAAGTGCTCGCGCACCACCGATCCCGCCGCTACCAGCGCGTGCTCCCCCACCCTCGCGCCGTCCAGGATCACTGCATTCATGCCTATCAGCGAACACCGGCCGATCCGGCAGCCGTGGATCATGGCCATGTGCCCCACCGTGACCTCGTCGGCGACCTCCACCGGATCGCTCTTCGTCACATGAAGAACGCAGCCGTCCTGTATGTTCGATCGCTTCCCCACCCGCACCGCGTTGATATCACCACGGAGGACGGCGTTGAACCAGACGCTTGCCTGCTCGCCGAGCTCCACCTCGCCGATCAACCAAGCCCCCTCCGCGACCCACGCGGTCGGATGCACGTTCGGCGTAACACCATGATGGACGATCAATCCCACTCTTTCATCTCATCGCCCGCGGAGGGGTCCAACCGGGCCGCGTCCATTTCATCAATTCAATGGTCACGCTCCCGATAATCACCTTCATCTTGGCCATAATGGGCACGCGCGCGTCGTCGTTCGAAAACCACCCCTCAAACCCCCCGGTCAGTCCGAAGATGCCGACAAAATCAGCGTTCCCGTCGAACCCGATCACATCCACCGGATAGTCGATCCCGTCCACCTCGACCGAGGTGTGCTCGCGTTTGAAATTCAGAACCGTGTTGACTTTCGCTTCCATGACTATCGTCGGCACGTCCACCGTCCGGCCGGAGAACAACTGGTCGCGCGCGAAGAAGAACAACGAAAGCCCGTCATTGTACCGCGAGCCTATCGACAGCGTGTCCCGCCTGGTCACCACGCTATCGATGGTCCCCACCTCGATCAGGACCCGATTTCTGTCGTACTCAAAATTGTAGTGGCCGAAGTCCCAGCCCCCCTTCCCCTTCTGCCGTCCGATAAAATGAAGGCTGTAGGCCCCGGTATCGATGACGCTCTCGTAGATGGCGTGGAGGTCGACAAACGGGACCTTGGGATAGGAGTCGATGTACGCCTTCCCCTCATAGGTCAGGGAGGATGCCGTCTTCACCGGATTCATCACTTTTATACGTACTTGCCCCAGATCGACGAAGCCGTAACGGACATTATAAATGAGGTCTTCCCCTTCGACAAATACCCGCGAGGGGGGATCACCGGCCCGTGCGTGCGTCGCAGAGACGATGAGAAGGAACGCCACGGCCGCCCTGCAGGCGGCGTGCATCACCGCCGGCGCCAGGATCTGACCCGTCTGTCGGCGGACACGATTCCGGTCGCAGTTCATTTCAGACTGGAGATGGTGCTCAAGATTCGGTCCGTGTCCGGGAAGAGCAGGATCGCCTTTTTGAACTGGGCGTCCTCGCGAAGCATGACCCGGGAAGATCCTTCGTTGCCCCACACGCTCCGGGCAATGAATGCCCTGGTGAAGGCCTTAATGTAGTGCAGATCCTTTTCGTATTGATCGCTCTTGAATTCGACGTTCTTCGCCTTTGCGATCGATTGCAGTTCCAGGAGCATCTCCGGCGTCACCTCAAACTCTGCTGCAAAGCGGGCGGCGTCCTTGCCGAACCCGCTCTTCAACACGGACGCATTCTTGTCCAGATACTTGTCGGCAAACTGGAGAAAGACATTCCGGCTGCGGAGTTGAACAGTGTATTCCGTCAACCGGTCCGACTTCACGATGTAGTCCGGCGTGATCCCGCCGCCGCCGTACACCACCCGCCCTCCCATGGTCTTGTACGTCGATCGGGTCGAATCCTTCTCTTCTTCGTGCGAGACGTTATCCCCTTCGCTCTCCTCGCGCTCGTAGGCAGCGCGCGCGTACTTCGCTTTGTCATGGTCATAGGGGCGCTGGATCAGCCGCCCGCTGGGGGTGTAATACCGTGCCGTCGTCAGCCGGAACGCCGAACCGTCGCGCAAATCGAACTGACGCTGCACCAGACCCTTGCCGAACGTCGTTTCGCCGACGATCAACCCGCGGTCCCAGTCCTGAACAGCACCCGCAACGATTTCGCTGGCGGATGCGGAGCCGTTGTTGACGAGCACGATCAGCGTGACGTCCTTGAACCGACCCGCGCCCGAGGAGACATATTCATCGTCGAACTCCGGCCGCCGTCCTTTGGTATAGACGATTTTCCGCCCCTTGGGCATCAGCTCGTCCGCCATCTTGTACGCCTGCTCCAAATACCCCCCCGGGTTCGACCGGAGGTCGACCACCAGCCGCTTCATGCCCTGCGAAACGAGCCTGTCGACCGCACTCACGAACTCTTCATGGGTCTTGGCGGCGAATCGGTTGACGTTGACGTAGCCGGTCCCGTCGTCCACCATGAACGACGCATCAACCGTGTACAACGGGATCTTGTCGCGCGTTATCTCAAACTCGAGATTTCCCTTGATCCCGGCGCGGACGATGAAGACACGGACTTTGCTCCCTTTCGGGCCGCGGAGCTTCTTCTGCACCCCCTCCTGGGTGATCCCCACACAGGAACTGTCGTCGATTCGCACAATCTTGTCCCCCGACTGAATCCCGAGCGCCTCGCTCGGCCCCCCGGCGATGGGGGCAACCACCAGCAGCGTGTCGTTGAGCACCTGGTATTCGATCCCGATTCCTTCAAAGCTTCCCTGAAATTCCTCCGTCACCCGCGTCAGCTCCGTCGCCGGTATGTACACCGAGTGCGGATCAAGCTGTCCCAGGACACCGTTGATCGCCGCCTCGGTCAGCTTCTGCGTATCGACGTCGTCAACATAGTACTTCTCCGTGAGATTAAGGACATCCTTGTACTTGTTGAACTGCTCGTAGATATTGTCGCCGGATATCAACGGGTTCAGCATTGTCCCGGCGACGAGGCTCAATGCCACGAGCACGATGACGGTAACCAGTGAAAACCGCTTCCTCATGAAGACGCTCCCTAGTGTTTGCGCAAAATGCGAGGTATTGTATCTAAAAACACCCTGAAAGTCAATCATAGTTCCCCCGCGGTGTTGTGGATCACGAGTTCGTCATCCCCCTCTACCGAACGGGCTTCCATTCGCTCAAAATCGACCTTCGCAGGAAGAAGACGGCGAGGAAGTTCATGAACCATGAGGCCGTGACGTACGCGTAACCGTAGCGACGGTAGCGGCGCGGGGACTCATAGACCACCACCTCGCGGAGGAACTTGACGAACCCCACCTTTTCAAGACGGCGGAACATGTCATAGTCTTCGCCCGCGACGATCCGGTCCGCGTAACCGCTCACTGCCTCAAACACCTCGCGCCTCATAATATGACACTCACCACGGCCCATCGCCATCCCCACCCTGTTCATCATGTAAAAGAACCAGTTGTAGAATCCATGGAACCATTCATCGATCTTCTGCCTCTCGTGCGGATAAACCTCCACACTGCACGTGAGGGCCGCGTACCCCGGAGTCCGCAACTCGCGCAGCGCGGCGGCAAACAACAACTCACAATCCTTGATCAGCGTATCTGCGTTCAGAAAGACGAAGATGTCCCCCTTCGCGGCAGCCGCACCCAGGTTGCGCCCCATGGAGATCGTCTGCTTGATTCCCACCCTGTTTTCAACGACCGTGTTCGCGTACCGCCGGGCGATCTCCAGTGTGCCGTCCGTGCTCCCGCCATCGCTGACCACCAGCTCCAGATGGTAGCGCCCGATCAGCTCCGGGGTGAATTGGCGCAGCATCCCATCGAGAAGCTTCTCTTCGTTCAAAGCGGGGATGATGATGCTGATCATGCCCATGAGCGCAGCCGGCGGGGGGCCCTGGGACCGACGCGGGCCCGTAGGGTCCGTCCCGCCCGGACGCCCGGGATCCCCCTCCTTCCGGTGAACTGCGCGCACCTCCGGTCACAGGCCTTCCCCAATGACGGACAGGGGTTCCCCACCGCCGGGTGGTGCGGGAAGACGGCAACCGTAGAGATGCTGTTCATGGATGGGGAGGGGCTGGTTGTGAGTCTCGGGATGCTGGTCAGCGCTCGGGCTTCATCTGGGGGAACAGGATCACATCACGTATGGATTCCTGTCCGGTGAGCAGCATCGTGATCCGGTCGATGCCGATGCCGAGCCCTGTCGTCGGCGGCATGCCGTACTCCAGAGCGCGGAGAAAATCTTCGTCGAGCGGCTGTACCTCGTACTCCCCCTTCGCCTTCGCGCGCATCTGGTCCTCAAACCGGGCGCGCTGGTCGATCGGGTCGTTCAGTTCGGTGAATGCGTTGCAGATCTCCTGGCCGTTGCAGATCGCTTCAAAGCGTTCGACAAGCCCATCTTCGGATCGGTGGCGCTTCGCGAGCGGCGACATCTCCACGGGGTAGTCGGTGATGAAGGTCGGCTGAAGGAGGTGATGCTCGACCTTCTCGCTGAAGATCTCGTCGATGATACGGCCGACCCCGTCGGCAGGCGCGAGGGCGACATTGAGATGTTGCGCAATCCGGCGGAGCTCTGCCTCCCCCTTCCCCCGGAGCGACTCGCCGGTATGCTCCCTGATTGCATCGAACATCGTCATCCTTTTCCATGGAGGCGCCATGTCGATCTCCCGCCCGCCGACGGTCACCGAGGCCGTCCCGTTCAGCCCCACCGCCACGTCGCTCATCAGCTCTTCGACCAGTGTCATCATCCAGAGATAGTCCTTGAACGGAACGTATACCTCCAGCATCGTGAATTCCGGATTGTGCGACCGGTCCATTCCTTCATTCCGGAAATCCTTCGCGATCTCGTACACGCCGTCGAAACCGCCGACGATCAGACGCTTGAGGTACAGCTCATCCGCGATGCGGAGGTAGAGATCGATGTCGAGGGCATGGTGGTGCGTTGTGAACGGCCGCGCAAAGGCCCCGCCGTATTGCGGCTGCAGGACGGGAGTTTCGACCTCGAGGAATCCCTTTGCGTCGAGGATCCGCCTGATCGTCGAAATGATCTTCGCCCTCTTGACAAAGACATCCCTGACCCGCGGGTTGACAACCAGATCGACATATCGCTGCCGGTAACGAAGCTCCTTGTCGGAGAAGGGGTCGTACACAGTCTTGTTCCCCTCGTCGTCGGTCTTTTCCTTGGGGACCGGCAGCGGACGCATCGACTTGGAGAGCAACACCAGCGACCGGGCGTGCACGGACACCTCGCCGGTCTTCGTGCGGAAAACAAATCCCTCCACCCCGACGATGTCTCCTATATCCATCAGCCTGAACGCGTCGTACACCGTGCCGAGCTCGTCCTTCTTCAGATAGACCTGGATCCGTCCCAGGGAGTCCTCAAGATGGCAGAAGGAGGCCTTCCCCATGCGCCGGAGCGACATGATCCTTCCGGCGATCGCGACGGTCCGCTGCGGCTCCCCGTCCACGAACGATGAGATGATCTCCCGGGACAACGCATCGCGTTCGAAGGAATGAGGATACGGGTCGATGCCCAGCGCGCGGAGCCCGTCGAGCTCCTCGCGTCGGCGCCGCATGAGGTCGTTCAAATCCAGGGAGTCGGACTGTTGTTCCACGCATTTCTCCGCGCTGACAGGAAAAGAGGAGGCCGCGACCCCCTCTCAGAACCACGTGCAGGGACGCGGCCGTCTCGTGCTTCCGCTCGGGGCGGTGCCGGGTCTCTGTTGACATAAAGTAACGAGATCGGCCCAGAATATCAAGGCGCCGGACGCCGGCCCACGACTCACCTCATGCATCCTTCAGGACGACCCTCGTCATGTCGTCGTGCGGGAGGCGCTCTCCGGTGAATGCCGCTGCGTCGTCGCAAATCCCCCGGATGATTCTCCGGGGCTGTTCAGCCTCCCGTGCGATGCTCCTGCCGCTCCGCTGTCATGGCACGGATATGGTCGGAGAATTCCGGGTACTTTCGTACCACGCCCTCGAATGCGGTTTTGTCGAGCGTGTAGAGATCGCAGTATCCGACCGCCCTGACGGTGGCGGTTCGTGGCTGATGCAGCAGAAGCGCCATTTCTCCGAAGAAGTCCCCGTCACGCAGTGTCGCCAGAACCGTCCCCCCGCTCTCCCCCATCACCTGAACCTCCCCGTGGCTGATGAAGTACATCTCGGCCCCCGGCTCGCCCCGCCTGAAAACGACATCACCCGGCGTGTAGACCACCGGCTTCATCTGAAGGGCGATGTCCCTGACGAGATCGTCACCTGCGGCTTTGAAAAAGGGGACCTTCTGGATGATGTCGCGCTTCAGAAAGAGCGAGACGTCGGCGCGGAGTCCGGGGGGAAGCCCGTGGACGATCGATGATTCGTCGTAGGCCAGTCTTTGCTCCCAAATGTACGAGTAATACTCCCGGATCCGGTGCTGTAATCCAGGCGGAATCCCCCGGTAGTGCATGAACACACCGAGCTTCTCCATGTGTTCGAGATACCGGCCCCGCGCGGGCTGGAGATTGGTGATGATCGTCGAAATGTTCGCAATGACGTATCCGTACATGCCGACCCCGAATATCATGACTGTCATCGCATAGAAGATTTCCGCGTTCGTGGAAGGCGTGATGTCCCCGTAACCGATCGTGGTCAGGGTGGAAATGCACCAGTACAGTGAATGCAGGTAGCGCGTCCACCCGTCCTCTCCCGGCGGGATCCCGCGAAGAGCAAGCCAGCCCGTCGCGAGCAGGTGCACGGAAAGGGCAAGCCAGTAGACGAAATACACGAGGCGGAGAACGTTCCACCTGTTGAAATGGCGACGGCGCCAGACCGTCATCCAGTGCGCCACGCGCACGAGCTTCGCAAGACGGACGATGACGAGCGGAAACCAGCCGAACAGGAGGTGCAGAGGGAGGGCGGCGACCGCATCCGCCGCAAGAAAAGGGGCGCCGCCACCCGATCCGTGCCGACGCGCCCCCCAGACGTTGACCAGGAGATCGAGAAGGAAGAGAACCATCACCACGACATCCAGCCGCCCGAACCCTGACATCGACTCCGGTCCCAGGACGATGCGCAGCGGAATGGCGATTGCTTCGGCCGTGGTGATCAGGAATATGAGCGGAACCCATATGCGCATGAGACCGATCGGTTCCCGCCGGGGAGAGACCGGAGCATCAAATTGAAACATGCGAGTGTGTGCCATCGAACCCGACCTTGGATTGCATCATCAATGACCCTGCAAG
>Ga0315283_10001884_pt1 | contig 17168 bp, 15 predicted proteins | sample YL17G09_0_MG_FD_204541 | JGI IMG/M metagenome (GOLD analysis project Ga0315283, IMG submission 204541) | Sediment microbial communities from Yellowstone Lake, YNP, Wyoming, USA - YL17G09_0 | ecosystem: Environmental > Aquatic > Freshwater > Lake > Sediment | place: USA: Wyoming | collected... | reverse complement strand
ACGTGTCCCACGCGGCTTCCGCCTCCAGCAGCAACGTCGTGAGCGGCGCGACCCGGACGCCGAGCGACGCCTTGGCCGTGTCCGCGTCGCGCGTCAGCGACTGTGCCAGAGAGACGCCGTCGTAGATGGCACTGTCGTCATAGCGGATCCGATTTCTGGCGCCCGACACGCCGAGCGTCAGGGTGCTCCCGATGGGCACGTCAAGCCCGACCGTGCCGGTCCCCTCTTCGTGTCGCACCCGCGCATCGATCTCGTAGCCCTGGCGATCCATCGCGTTGAGGTAGGTGCCCGCCACGTACGGGCGGATCCGCGCGTCCGGAAACTCCAGCTTGACCGCGGTGTCGGTGTTGAAGGCGCGCTCGCTGGCGAACTCGTGGAAGTAGATGTAGCTGACGGCGGCCCGGCCCGACACGAGGGAGGAGCCGAGCTGCAGCCAGAGGTCGACCTTCGGGATCACCGTCGCCGTGAAATCCCCTTTGGGATCGGCCGGATCGTTGAAGACGTTGGAGTCGATGCCCACGTCATGCAGCGCGAGGGCCGGCGAGAACGCCAGAGGGCCCAGCCGGAATCGGGCGGCCACGGGGCCGCCGGAATCGTCCTGGGCTGCGGCTGTGCCAGCCGCCAGCAGGATCAGGAGTACGCAAGCGAAGCACCGGACCACTGTTTGCCTCCATTCGCGGCGTTGCAGGAATCTCACGACATCGCCTCCGGCTTGCGCTGGACGGGCCGGGCGGGGATGCCGACCACCGTGCTTCCGGGCGGCACGTTGTCCACCACGACCGCATTCGCACCGACCCGGGCCCGGCTGCCGACATGGACGGGACCGAGGATCTTCGCTCCGGCCCCCACGATGACGTCATCCCCGATCGTCGGACGGCCCGCCTGGCGCCCGCCGCGTTCGCCGATCGTGACGCCATGGTAGATCTGGCAACGCGCGCCGATGCGGCAGCCCGCCGCCACGAAGATCTGGCCGTGATGGTGAATCATCAGCGGGACGCCAATCTCCGCGGTGCGCGCCAGCGAAACGCCGAACGCCAGTTCGGTCACGATCCGGCAAAGATGGTAGAGAAACAGCACCGGCATCCGCAGCACCCACGGGAGGCGCTGGGCGCGGTGCCCGATGCGGTAGAGGAGGACGGGGTACAACCCGTAGCTCATCAGGGCGACATCGGCCCGCCCGTCGCACGCCTCCCGGAAGAACCGGAAATCGCTCGCCATCGACCCTACCAGACCCACGACGGGCTCCTCGACACCGCACCCATGGTCGACCTTTCCCCCGGAGCCGTGCGCCGACCGATCACCGAGGCATCCTGCAACGTCGAGGCAATGGCGCGCCAGGCGTAGCGCGACGCGACGAACTCCCGGCCGCGCGCTCCCAGGTTCAGGCGTGCGTGTTCATCGGCAAGGAGACCGGCGACGGCCGCCGCAAGGCGCTCAGGGTTGTCGGCCACGGCCGCGGCATCGGATGGCGCGTCGAGCCCCTCGAGCCCCTTGCTCGTCCCGGCCACCGCCTTCCCGTTTCGCCAGGCCTCCACCACCTTCAGCCGGCTGCCGCCACCCTGGAGCAGCGGCGCGAGCATGACGCCCGCGTCGCGGTACACGCAGGACAGATCCGGCATCCTGCCAAAGGCACGCAGTCCCGGATGCCGCTGACACAACCTGGCCAGCGCGTCGCCCGCACCATCCCCGACCAGCCAGAGTTCCGCAGACGGGACCTGCGCGCGTATCAGCGGCCAGACCCTGGCGGCGAACCACTGGAGGCCGGCGAGGTTGGGCCCGTACGCGTAGTTCGCGACGATGGCGCCGATCCCGTTTCGTCCAGCCACGCTGGCCGCCGCGACCTGCCCTTCGTCCACGCCGCTGGGCACGGTGAGCACGGGCCGACCGCCGGCAAGCCTGTTCAGGCCGGACGCGTCCGCCGCTGACACGGCCCACACCTCATCGGCCAGCGGCAACGCGTGGGCGAGCGCGCTGCGCACGCCGATGGCATTGGCCAGGGGACCGGCCCGCCGGTAGGACGGCACGGACCGCACCATCTCGGCCGCCAGATGCAGGTCGTCGTCATGGCAGTCCACGACGATCGGGCACGTGACCGCCTGCCTGATCGCCGGCAGATACTGCACGTACACCGATCGGAGCACCACCGCCGAGGGATCGAGATCCCTGATGAGCGCCGGCAGTCGATGCTCGGGCTCGTAGAATCGCAGCCACCATCCGAACGGGTGCGCCGTGTTTCGCGGCCGCAGGTAGGAGGCCTTCCGCAGCAACGTGGCGAGCGGAGGTTCGCATTCGGACACGGCTTGCGCGCTGAGGCAGCGCACGGTGACCTCCTCCGGCGCGTCGCGTCCGTCCGCGCGGCGGCGGGCGGGCGGCCTGGGCCTGGCACACACGAGGGTGGTCTGGTAGCCGAGCCGGGAGAGCAGCGCCACCTGCTGGACGTCACGCAGCGCGTTGCCGCAGTCCGGCGGGTACGGCGGCTCGGGCAGGACCAGGACCGCGCGGCGCGGCTTAGGGGAAGCCAATGACAAGCCCGTCCTCCCTGACACGCACGGCATCACGAGTGAACTGATAGACGCTGAGGTTTCCGCTGGTCATCACCGGCCGCAGCGCGGCACTCACGCGGGTTCCGTCCTTCTCCTCGAGAACTACCCAGACACGCCCGGCGGTGCCATCACCCGGAAGCAGCCGTGACCGATCCCGCAGCACCTCGATGTAACCCGGCCAGGCGCCGAAGACGCGGGCGCCCCGATCGTAGTAGCCGTACACCAGCCGCCATGCGGCGTTCTCGACCACCACGAGGTCGCCCGTACCGCGCAACGCGGCCACCTGCCGCGCCACCGGCCGCCAATCCGGCCGCCCGGCCGCCTTCATCACGGTGGCATGCGCCTCGAGCGGCACGAGCGCCACCAGGACACCCAGCGCAATGGTCCGGCCCCGGCGACGCCAGATCTCGTCGATGCCACGCGCGGCGAGCCAGAGCAACGCCGGCAGCACGAAGAGAAGATACTGAAACCCCCAGATGGGCGTCACGAAGCGGCCGACGGCGAACATGAGCAACGGGGGAAGCGTCAGCCAGATGAGCGCCAGCGCCAGGGCTTGCCCCTGCCTGGTGTCCTGGAGCACCCGCGCCAGCCCCCCACCGTCTCGGCCAACGCCAGACAGACCGGCGTCCCGGCAAAGCGCCAGCACGCCCCAGGCGGCGGCAGGCAGCAGGATGCAGGCCGCGGCCGCAGAGCCCGCCAGGTGCTTCAGCGTGCCCAGGAGCGTCCAGACACTGGGCGCCGCCGTCCACACCACATCCACTCCGTTCGATACCTGGCGGATCATCGTCGTCAGCCACGGCGCAAAGCCCGCACAGGCGACGGCAAGACCGGCGAGCACCCGCCACCTCGCCTGCGGCAGGCAGATCGCGGCGTACGCGACGTGCACGGCAATCACCAGCACCGCGAAGTAGTGGAGGTAGAGCAGCGCACACAGGCAGGTGCCGTACGCGCCCACCCAGAGGCCCGGTCGATCGACGGCATGCACCCTGGCGAGCAGCAGGGTGGACGCGAGCGAAAGGAGGAAGAACGCGCTGTACATCCTGGCCCAGGACGTGATGATCAGGAATTCAGGGTTGACCGCAAGGAGCGCCAGCGCCAGCAGGGCGGTCCGGACGCCGAAGAGGTGTTTGCCCATGACGTACATCAGCGCCGCGGAGGCCGCGGCGCCGAGCACCGAGGGCAGCCGCGCGAGCAGTTCGCCCGGGCCCGTCATCGCCAGCCAGTAGTGGAGCGCCACGAAGTACAGCGGCGGCTTGCCGATGTCCCACGTCCGTATCGCGCCGACAATGTCGCGCACGGTCGCCAGTGAGGCCTCGTTGATCGACACGGCCTCGTCGAGGAAGATCGGCAGGGTCCCCGCCAGCAGCAGGCTGATGGCGGTGAGGGTACCTCCCAGCGCGATCGCCATCGGCCCGGGTCTCATCCGACGCGTCTCGCGCGGATGATGAGCTCAGCGCCGCAGATGTAGCGCTGTTCCTGGATCTCGAAACCCTGCTCGGCCAGCAGCGCGCGCAGCTGCCGGGCGTCGTAGCGGGTAATGTGCTCGTCGCCGTACGCCCCCGGCGCGACGCGCTTGTACAGCCACTCGATCATCCTCCACCGCCGCCGGCTGTAGTCGGGCGTCCCCAGAATCAGGGTTCCGCCGGGCCGCAGCACGCGCCGCAGTTCGGTGAAGATCCTGGCATCGCGCGGCACGTGCTCGATGACCTCCGAATTGATGAGCAGATCGAAGGCCTGGTCCCCGAACGGCAGCGCCCGGATGTCCCCGCACGCGAGCGGTCGCGCGGTGTGGCCACGCAGGAACCGCAACTTCGGCAAGCTCACGTCGAGGGCTGCCACCTTCGGCAGCGCGTCGATGATGGCGCTCGATCCGCACCCGACGTCCAGCCCCGCGCGGTACTCACCCGCGTAGCCGACGATAATCGCGTATCGCCGCCGTTGCCAGTAGCGCTGCACGGGGTTGCGGGCGTGGAAGGCCCTGAAGTCGTAGTCGGCCGATGCGATGGAGTTGCGGATGGCCCAGCAGCGGCGGAGCGTCTTCAGGTACGCCCACCCGAACGCGATCAGCCAGCCGGCGGGACGGCCCATGCGATCGGCCCGATAGTGGAACGGGATTTCGCGGATCCGATACCCCTGGGCGTAGGCCAGGACGACGACCTCGGGCAGCACGTCGACGTGTCGCCCCTGGAGCGCCATGCTCGAGAGTGAGGACATCCGGTACAGGCGGAAGCCGGAGGACAGGTCCCGCACCGGCACGTCGAGCACGACACGGAACACGCGGTTGAGCATCCGGCTGAGCACCCGCCGGATCCACGGCATGCGCGCGTGCCCGAACTGAACGTACCGGGAAGCGATGACGATGTCGGCGTGCGCGCGTTCGGCCAGCAGATCCAGGAGCAGCATCGGGTGGTGCGAGAGGGTGGCGTCGACGGTGATCGTAAAGGCCCCCCGGCACGCCCCCAGCCCTTGACGCAGCGCCTCGCCGAATCCGCAGCCCTCCCGCCGCAGTACGCGGGCCCCTTGCGCCTCGGCCGCCTCCACCGTGCCGTCGGTCGATCCGGCGTCCACCAGGACGATCTCGAACGGGACGCGCGCGCCCGAGAGCGTGTCCGTGACTCGGCCCAGGAGCGGGCGGATGGTCGCGGCGTCATTGCGCGTGAGGATCAGGATCGACACCAGCTCCGGTTGTTCGAGCCGAACCTGCACGGATGGGCGCAGCTCTCTCTTCCTCCGGGCCTTGTCCGGCCGCCTGGCCTGCTCCACGACGAGTCCGGCGCGTGCCATCAGTGGCATAACGAGGAGTACACCTCGAGCATCTGTCCGGTTGTCCGTTCCGGGGAAAGCAGGTCGCCCACCACCTGACGCCCGGCCTGCGCGAGACGCTGACGAAGTTCGCGGTCGCGCAGCAGCTCGCAGGCGGCGGAGGCGAGTGCGGCATCGGTCGCGCCCACCAGGACGTGTTCGCCATCCTTCAGGTCGAGCCCTTCGGTCCCGTCCGCCGTGGTCACCACGCCGCGCCCGTAGGCCAGCGCCTCGGCGACCTTGATCTTCACACCGGACGCACGTCGTGGCGCGTAGAGCAGGACGTGGACTTGGCGAAAGAAGGCTTCGCTGTCCGGAAGATCGGACAGAATCTCGACGCCGTCGGTACCCGCCGACGCGCCGAGGAAGCGGTCGGCCGCCCAGCCGGCGACGAGCAGGCGTGCGTTGGGAACCACCCGGCGAACCAGGGGGAAGATGTCCACGATCAGCCGGCGCGCCGCCTCTCGGCTGGGATGCCAGAACATGGAGCCGATCATGCCGATCGTGGGTGCGCCGGCCGGCTCGGGCAAGACGGGGTAGTCGGCCAGGTCGAGCGCCGGGGGCACGACATACGTGGACGTGGCGGGGTTGATTTGCCGGACCGCGTTCGCCAGACTGGAGGTCAGGCACCGGATGTGTCGGTAGCCCCGTATCACCTGCGTCTCCTGCCGGTGCGATTGCACGGCTTCCTTCCAGCTGGACAGGCCGTTCCACGGGCGCTGGCCGGCCAGATCGATGCCGTCGATGTTCTGCACGGACAGAAGTGCCCGGTCACGCCGAGTGCCATACCACCCGGCCGACTCCTCGACATGGAGGATGTCGTAATCCTGTCCCACCGCCTGGTCCACCGCGGCCCGGACCGGGCTGCCGGCGGGCGGACGATTCGGCCAGACTGCGCTTCGGAGTTTCCGGCGCCAGGACGGCTCGGGCCCGGGTTCAACCGCGCGCAGGGAGAACGCGCCCGCTGGCCCGCCCACGAACCCGCATGCAGCCGACTGATCTCGTGCGGCCGCAGGTCCGCAGACGATGTACCGAATCCGGTGGCCTCTGCGCACCAGCTGGCGGATCAGGTGCGCATAGCACCGGGCCCCGGTTGGTCCTCGGGGATCGGGAGGATTCGGAGCCAGAAACACGACAGTCATCGAGCAGACATCCGGGAGGCCCTTATGCAAGAGGCGGGCCTGGTCACCGGCGCTCGTCGCTGGAGGCTAGACGAGGCTGCGGTACAGGTCCAGATCCCGCGGCAGCACCCTCGTCCACGAGTACTGCTGCGCGACGCGGCGTCCGGACTCCGCCATCCTGGCGCGCAACAGGTCCCCGCGGGGCCGGGCGTTCATCGGCGCGGGAGAACCAGAGTGCGCGGCTTGCGTGCCGCCATGACCATGCTCTTCCACAGGTAGGATACGCGCCCCGCCCCCTGGTACTCGACCTGGTCGAACCCGGCGTCCCACAGCAGCCCGCCGAGCGTGCGCGCGCTCCAGAACTTGATGTGACCCCAGTCGGTCTGGGGACCGAAGTGGGCATCGGAGCCGTCCGAGAGGGCGATGGCGACGTTTTTCAGCCACCCGTGGTAGGGCGTACTGAGCACGACGATGCCGCCCGGCTTGAGCAGGCGGAAGCAGTTCTGCGCGAAGCGGCGCGCCAGCACGACGTGCTCGATGACCTCGGTGCTGTAGATGGCGTCAAACTGGCCGAAGGCGCTAAGGTCTCCTGTGGCATCCGCGACCTCGAAGCGGACGCCGGGCCAACGCTTTCGGGCCTGCTCGATTCCGGACGTCGAAATATCCAGCCCGACAAGCGTCCAACCTCTGTCCAGAAACGTTCCCAGCATCGCGCCGTTGCCGCACCCGAGATCCAGCACCCGGGATCCGGGCGGCAGCGTCTGGAGGTACTGCTCGACGATCGGCCTCACGTAGGCCTGCGAGATCTCCGGAGCGTCGCTGTCCCAGCCGTACTCCGCCGGCGGCGTCGACATGCCGGTCCCCGGCGGCCTGGAGAGCCGGTGGGACCCCGTTCCGAGATAGAGCACCACGCCGACCAGGCACGCCCCGCAGACCACGATACCGCCGAGCACTTTGAGCATGGGTCCTGCCGCCTTCGCGCCGCTGTGGATGCTGGCGCGGCCAGCCTGTGAGCGCCCGCCCGGCATCACGCGACCTTCGTGTCGAGTTGCCTGACCAGGGCGAGGACCCGTGCGGCAACGGTCGACACGTCCAGATCGAGCATGCACCGGCCGGCGCCCGGATCGGGACACTCGGGCACCTGGCCGTTGTGGATGTTGATGCAGGGACTGCAGGACACGCGCGTCGCGTACACCGAGTCGGTGAGCGGCCCGACGGGCGCGTATCTGGCCGGGGTATTGGGGCCGAACAGCCCGACAGTGGGTGTGCCCATGGCGGCGGCAAGGTGCATGACCCCGGTATCGTTGCTGATCGCCAGCCGGCATCGCCTCAGGATCTCGGCGGTCATCGCGACCGACCCGAGTCCTGTGGCATCGACCGCCTTGCCCCGGAACATCCAGGCGAATTGCTCAACCAGCGGCCGCTCCCCGCTCGTCCCGGTCAGCACCACCGCGTCGACCGCGCCGGCGCCGGCCAGCGCGGCCGCCACGCTGGCGAAGCGATCCACCGGCCACCGTCGTGCGGCGCCGCGCCCGCCGGACCCGACATGGAAGGCCGCCACCTGCCGGCAGCGGTCGAGCCCGTTGTTCTTCCACCACTGATCCACACTGGCGATCGTGGATGACGGGTACCTCAGGGGAAGGGCCCCGCGAGGACTGACCGACGGCGCCAGGACCCGAAGCAGCGCGGCGTACGCATCCCACATGCGCTGATCGCCCGCGAACTCGACGGTGTGCGTCTGGAACCGGGCTCGCGGGTGGTTGCGTGAGGCGAGGCCAATCCGTATGGGGATGTCGGTCGCCCGCAGGAACATCGCGATCGCGGTGATGTGCTGCTCGAAATCGACGACGGCATCGTAAGACTGGCGCCGGATGGCGCGCAGCGCCCGGAGCCCGGCCCGCAGGCCCCGATCGAGGTTGGCCGGATCGTACTGATGCACCCTCACGCGAGGCAGGGCGCCGAGCACCTCCGCGGTGGCGGGCCCTGCGAGCATCCCGATCTCCACCTCCGGCCGGGCGCGCTGCAGGTGCTCCGCGAGCGACCGCACCATGACGGCATCCCCGAGCCCGACCAGCTTGACGAACAGCACCTTCCGGGGAGTGCTCGTGAGGGGCGCCGCGTCGCGGCGCTCGTGAAACGCCGCCGCGACGCGCAGCAGCACGGTGATGGCGCTGTTCAGGGTGCGCAGCCGTTGCCGGCTGGCGAACGGCACCGCCGACGCGTCTTGCGGGTGGCGGCCCGTGCCGGAGTCCGACGGTAACACGAGGCGGGCACCCATCATGCCACCCTGTCCTGGTAGATCTCCGCCATCTGGTCGGCCGTGTGTCCAATCTCGAACCGGTTCCGCAACGTCTCGAGCGCGCGCGCGGCCAGCCGTTGGCGCAGCTCGCGGTCCCGCAGCAGATCGGCCATGACCCTGGCGAGCGTCTCGTCGTCGCCGGGCGGCACGAGACGCCCGTCCACACCGTCGGTGATGATCTCGGCGGGTCCTCCCGGAGCCGTCGCGACGATGGGGACCGAGGCGGCCATGGCCTCCAGAATGACCTGACCGAACGGTTCGGGCGACGTGCTGCAGTGGACCGCCAGATCAACCGACCGGAGCAGATCCGGGACGCCCTCGACGAGTCCCAGAAACTGGATGCGGTGCGACAGACCGGCATGGTCGACCTGCGATCGAAGATCTCGCTCGAACGCGCTGTCTGCCTCGGAGGTAGCGCCGCCCGCGACGAGGAACGTCGTCGTGGCGTCGTGCTCGCAGAGGCGGGCGGCCGCCCGGACGAAGACGTCCTGTCCCTTCCAGCGCGCGATCCGGCCGAGCATGACCACTCGAAGCCCGCGCCCGTCGCCGCCGTGCGGTGCCATCGCGTCACGAGGCCGCTGGGGCTCGATCCCTTCCAGGAGGATCTTCACCTGCGGCCGGACGGCCGCGACTCCGCTGCCGGCGGCGCCCGCGTTTGGCGAGCCCAGCACGGCCCGCTTCGTCGCCTCGGAGTTACAGACCAGCAGGTCAGGAATCCGGCTGACGAGCCACCGCACGAGCAGCGCCGTGCGCCGCGGCATGTACGGCGGCGACACGAAATCGCGAATGTGCCAGACGAGCCGCCTGGTGGCGCCGCGCCCGATCAGCACGGAGAGCAGGTGCATCTTGAGGCCGTTGGTGTGCACGACATCGGCCTCCCATCCTCGTGCGAGCGCCCGCAGCCACAACCCGTAGCGCACCCACCCCCCAACCTGGAGGAGGCCCCCGCTCAGCACGTTGAACCGGGTAATCCGCCGCACGCCGTCAGGAAACGGACGGACCAGGACGCGGCATCCCGGCAGCTTGCGGAACCGGCCGACCAGCGGCCCGTCGGAGCCCAGCACGACAAGGGGCCTGAAGCGGCGCCGGTCCAGCGCCTCGACCAGCCGGAGCAGGGCAATGGCCCCTCCGGTGACCAGGCCTGACGGCTCGAGGTAGAGCACGCGCACGGGTTTCATTGGAGTGACGAGTACGCCGCCCACGTGTGTCGCGCCACGTCGCGCCAGCGGTGCGCGGTGGCCCATGCCCGAGCCGCCTGCGCCCGTGCGCACGCGTCGGGTCGGTCGACAATCGCCCGTTCCAGGGCCGAGGCGATCTCGTCCGGCGTTCCCGTGCCCGCCGAGTGCAGCAGCGGGTCGGGGAAGTCCCTGAGCGAGGTGTTGCGGGTGGCGACGACGGGCACGCCGACAGCGAACGCCTCGAGGACGGGAAGGCCGAACCCTTCGAACAGCGACGGCACCACCACGACGTCGGCGGCCGCGTAGACGTCGGGCAGGGTCGCCTCGGGCACGTTCCGGATCTCTGTCACACGACCCTCCAGGTTCAGGCGGGCCATCAACTGGCGCTGTGTGTCCAGCAACCGGCCGCCGGCCTGCACGAGATGGATGTCCGGGACGCGTGGCGCGAGCCTGGCCACGGCGTGGAGGAGCGACTCGACGCCCTTGCGCGGGAGACACGAGCCCACGTGCAGCACGAGGACGGCCTGAGGCGGCGTGCCCAGGAACGCCCGCCCCGCCATGCGCGCGGCGGGCAGATCCTCGACGAAGAACTCGTCGCCCACGCCGAGCGGCTCGAGCCTGACGCGCGGGGCGACCTCCGGGAAGTGCCGGACGACGTCCTCGCAGGTGGAGGTCGAATCGCACAGGCACAGATCGGCATGCCGCGCCCCGGAGAGGACCCAGCGGTTGAGCTTCCCGAGCAGCCAGCCCCGTAGACCCGGCCGCGTCGACAGGGGATCGAACGCGAACAAGTCGTGAATGGTGAGCACCGTTCTGGCCGGGCCGCGCCGGCGGTGGAGCACGTGCGCGTAGGAGTGATCGAGCACGTGCACGATGTCCCACCCCGGCCAGCGCACCAGCCTCGGATAGACCAGCCACCTGGCGGGAAAGCGGAGGCCCGCTGGTGCCCGGAGGCTGTGCGCGACGGCGATGACGCTGCCGCGAGGCGCGACGTGCGGCAGCTCTCGGGCGAGCGCGTCCGCGTAGCGATCCATGGCCTTCCAGCCTTCAAGGCGAAGGCTCGGGACCAGCAGCACGTTCATCGCCGCCGCTGTCATCTGGCCTCGACCGCCAGCCCGGCGGCCTCCGTGCCGGGAGACGGCGTTCCATCGTTCCGGGGATGCAGCAAGAGCTTGCCGACGCCAGCCGCCACGCCGAACAGGGCGACCAGCTTGAGCACCCCGCCGAGCGCCATCTCGAGGTCGCGCTCCACCTGGCAGATCGTGACGGCGGTGAGGAAGAACAGCAGGTAGCCGAACGCGTCGCGGCGCCGCCTCAGCGCTTCGGCGAGGAGGCTCAGTCCCGCGCCGAGTATCGCCATGCCGGACAGACAGCTGGGCACGCCGCCGTAGAGATACAGATTGCCGATCTGGCTGGGGCCCACCGACGCGCTCCCTGCGGACCGGGCCGACAGACCCCAGAAATCCACCGCAAAGCGGGTCCCCCACCCGACCTGCTTCTCGGGGGCCAACGCCCGGGGCACGAAGGCCGATACGAGTATCCGCGTCCAGGCGGAACCTTCCTCGAAGGGACGCATATCCGGCACGATATGGCGGCAGACCACGACCGAGTCGAGTCCATGAAGCCGCCCCTGAATCGACCCGAGTGTATACTCGGTCAGGCTCTGCTGCTTCTCCTCGCGGACCACGGAGATCCCTTCGACGTAGCCGCGGCCTTCGCCCAGTTCACCCTCCTGGAAGCTCTTCAACGCGCCGATCCAGACAAACACCGGCACGCTCACGATCACACAAACGATGGCCAGTCTGGACAGGCTCATGCCCCCCGCGATGGCTCGGCCGCACAGGAGCGCGAGACCGATTTGCAGGGGATTCTCGCGCGACACGGCGAAGCGCCCGTCCACGATCAGGATGGCGACGGCGCCAACGACGGCCACGATGGCTGCCGCATCACGACCGGACGAATCCTTCGCCAGCCGCCCCGATCGGTATGCCAGAAGGAACAGGCCGGCCAGCGCGGTCCATCCCATGGTTTCGATCGGCGTGAGCAGCGAGTCCGGGAGCGTTAACAGCTGTGCGGAGTGCAATCGCAACAAGAGCCGGCAGTCGAAGCCGACCAGCAGCAGCCCGAGCCCGACATCGAACCGCGGTACGCTGATCGAGTCGCGCGGCGGCTCCTGCGCCACACGAAACCGCATGACCGCCAGGTAGGCCACCGTCAGGACCGCCAGACACGCGGCGGTCAGGAGCAGCGCGTCCACGAGGCCCGCTTCGCCCGCCATCTGCACGACCGCGTTGAGGCGATAGAGTTCAGGCCAATACCAGTCGCACCACGCGCGGGTCACGCTGTGCACGAAGTAGAGTCCGAGCAACGGTGTCAGGAAGTCGACATAGCCCGGCTGCACCCGTCTCGACACGAACATCGCCCCTGCGATGACCATCGAGAGCAGGACGAGGGCAGTAGGCAGGTTCACGGTTCCTCCATCCCGACGGGCGTTCCCGGCGCGGCCGGCCGGCCGATGACGATCTTCCGACGCCAGATCCAGCTGCTCACGGTGGCTTCATGCAAGGTTCGATCCTTGAACCAGGCGGGGTCGGCCTGCTCCCCCGGCGACCCGATCCACACCACATAGCCGTCCCGACGCCCGGCCGCTTGCGCGCGTCCGGCGTCGTCGGCCAGCTCGACCGACCACCGGCCGACCACCGGCGCGAAGAACTTGAACGTCCCGGGGCCGCCCACGATTCGGGCCCCGGCGGGGACCTCGCGCCTGAGGAACTGCTGCGCGTCCCGCTGGGCGTTCAGGTAGTCCTGGTGGGCGACCGACAGCGCGAGGAAGCCCAGCGCGAACACGGCCGTGCCCCCGATCGGGGCGAGCCGCCGGAGCCTCGTACCCACCCGAATCGGCAGGACGGCGCGGCGCCACCAATGGGCGGCCGGCACGACGGCCAGGAGACTGGCCGGCAGCAGGAACCGGAGTCCCGGGACCCAGCCGGCGACTCCGAAGCTCATCCCGTCGCGGTAGTAGTAGAACGAGGCGAGTGTCAACACGGTGACGATGGCCAGCGGGACGGCCGCCGATCCGGCGAAGCGACGCCGCATCGCCATCCACCCGCCAGGCGGCACAAAGAGGAGCGCGACGCTGTAGTACACGACGAAGGGGACCAGGTGGTCCCCCCCGAAGCTCTGCTGATGCCCGATCAGCCAGTACGAATTGACCAGGGGGTTGGCGGTGGTCGCGGCGTTGTACACGCCCATCAGCAGGACTGCCGGCGCCGCGCCGGCGACCAGCGCGGCGGCCGCGCGCCGGGTCATTCGGCCCCGCTCGACCCACCAGCACCCGGCGATCACGAGCGCGACCGGCCCCAGCCAGATGTGCAGCAGCACCGAGGTCCCCAGCGCCAGGGCGCCGGCAAATGGCCGGGGCCTGCCGCGGAAGAGCAGAGAGACGGCGACCAAAGCCATCACGGCCGCCGGCACCATCGACAGCAGCGTCCGGGAGTAGTAGAGCAGTCCAGGGTTCAGGAAGTAGAACAGCACCCAGTCGCTCGAGAGACCCTCGCGCTCGAGCATCCCGACGACGACCCACGCGCCCAGCAGGACGAACCCGGCCGTCACCAGAAACGCGAGCCGCCACGCGGTGGCGACCGCCGGGGCCAGGAGCACCGCATGAAACGCCGAGAACTTCGAAATCCGATGTCCGCGCAGGGGAAGGTCTGAACCGGTCTGGATGCCCGCGCGATCCAGGAACACCGTCCCGTGGCTGAGGGCCGTGGCGAGCGAGAGGATGTTGCACTCGTCTTCGATGGCGTAGGTCGCCGGGAAGAGGAGGAGGTAGATCGCCAGGAAGAGCAGTGCCGCCAGGCCCGCGATCGTCCGGGCTGGCCGGCCGCGTCCACCGGCCGCGTCCTGGGGGGGCACGACGCCATCCACACTCATCGACTGGGGGCTCCCGATACGAGGGCGGGCATCCGCGTGCGCAGTGCGTGCCGGATGCCCCGGTCGAGGTGGCGTGCGGCCACGTCGTAGCTCATCAGCGCACGCGCGAGCGCGGGGCCCCTCTGCCGGCGTTCGAGTCGGCCCGGATCGTCCACGAGCGCCCGGATGAGCGTCGCCAGCCGCTGCGGGTAGCGCAGATCCTTGACTCCGCTGAAGGGCAACAGCGCGCCGCACCGCTCGACGAACCGCCGTGACGGCTCGACGTCGGTCATCACCGGGAACACGCCGCACGCCATCAGCTCGGGCAGCTTGGCGGTCCACGTGAATCGCGCGTCCAGGTCGTTCGAGAGCGTCACGAGCCCGACATCCATGGCGGCATAGTAGCGGGGCAGGTCGGCATGCGGGACCGGCCCCGTGAACACCACTCTGTCCTCGACCCCCTTTTCCCGCGCGAGCGCGCGGAGCCGTTCGAGCCCGTTGCCCCCGCCGACGATGAGACCGATGACGGGCAGGTCGGGCGGCAGCGCCGCGATCGCGTCGATCAGATCCCACCCGTACACCATGTCGAAGCGGCGGGCGTGGCGCAGGCTTCCGACCACGCCTACGACCAGCGCGTGCTCGTCGAGATGAAGCGCCCGGCGCGCCGCGCCGCGGCCGCCGGGCGCGAACACGCCGCTGTCAACCGCGCCCGGGGCGCAGACGACGCTCCCGGCGCTTCGTCGTCCGAGCCACCGATGGTGGAACGGCGACCACACCACCCACAGGTCCGCGTACCGGCGGAGGCAGAGTTCGAGTGAGCCGGCCAGGGCCGCACGGACCCAGTGGCCCGCCTTCGCATGCGTGCTGAAGATGTGGTCGCCGTTGCCGAAGCCGATCGAGACGCCGAAGAGGAGCTTCCCCAGGAGCGCGCCCACCACGCCCGAGTAGCCGAACACCTCGACGTACACGAGGTCCGGCCGCAGGCGCCGGATCGTCTGCACGAGCAGGACGAGCGAGCGCAGGCGCCCGACGTCGTCGCGGTACAGCACGACGCTGTCATCGGCGCACGGCACCCTGGCCCGGAACTCCCGGACACGGCGGCCGTCGTTGGAGTCGCGCGCCGCGTTGGCGAAGAAGACGAGGAGGGGGAGCCGCGCGCGTGTCATCGGTCCTGCTCAGGCCAGAATGCCAGTGCCATCGTCCGCGCGCGCTCGCGGTAGTGATGGCGGGCCGAGAGGGCCAACGCCGTCCGGCGCATGCGCTGGAGCCGGGCGGGATCCCCGAGAACGCCGTCCAGGAGCCGGTCGATGTCCCTGGGATCGTCGTAGTAGAGGGCCGCTTCGCCCGGCGGGAACATCTCGGCCTGCTCACGGGTGTAGGTGGCGAGCATGAGACCGCCGCTCGCCGGGATCTCGAACGTCCGCATGTTGTGGCCCGGCATGTTCAGGTCGTCGACGATGTTCAGCGACACGCTCGCCGTCGCATAGGCGCGCGCGCACTGCTCGCCGAACAGTCCGTCCGGATGGATCTGGTGCCGACCCCCGATCGCCGCGGCGGCCCGCTGCCACCGGCTGCCCCAGACGGCGACGGGCCGCCGGACGGCGGCCAGATGGGCCTGTCGCTTGTCACTGTGCTGGCCGACGAACACGACGTCGTGCCGCCGCGTGCCGCCCTCGCCCTCGCCCTCCGGCAGCGGATGGAACGCCTCGGGGTCCACGCCGAACGGCAGATAGGCGCTCCGGACCCCGTCCGCGTCCAGCCTGGCGGCCATGCCCGGTTCCCAGATCCAGACTCTCGTGTACTCGCGCAGCGCCTCGACGAGATCCCGCCGCTGGGTGGACGACTTGCGCGGACTCCAGGGCACGCCGCAGTAAGGGTTGTCGGCGTAGTAGTTCGCGATCGGCACGGCGAGACGATCGCGGATGCTGGCGATGGTTCGAGGGTGGAGGAAGGTCCCCTTGACCGTCAACACGCCGTCCGGCCGCGTGCGCGAGACCAGATCCAGGACCTCCCGGTTCATGGCGTTCCACAGATGCGGGCGCAGCAGACGGCGGACCAGCCGATGGCGCGTGACCCCGCTTCGCTGGAGGTAGGCCGCGTCCGAGTCGTAGCGGACGACGCGATGGCCCAGCGACTCGAACGCGCGCGCGAAGCTGTGCGGCAACTGGCCGGCGCCGAAGGGGCCGATGATCAGGAGTGTCTTGGCCACGGGTCCGGTCCGGCTGATTCGGCGATGGCGAACAGCGAGTCGCCGGTGAAGCACAGCGACGTGAAGATCTTCCAGAGCCCCGTGCGCCCGAGACGGTATCCCACGTTGTGGTGCGTCAGCAGGCGGACCCGCAGTCCCGCGGTGTCGAGGACCTCGGCCAGGGCGGCGGCGGTGTACGGGCGGCAGTGGGTCGGGTCGTCGTAGAACCAGCTCGCACTGCGGTTCCAGTCGGGCGTCACCACGGCCAGGGCGCCGCCGGGGGTGAGGGTCGCTTTGATGGAGGCCAGCAGCGGGCCGGCGTCGGGCACGTGCTCGATGGCATGCACCAGGAGGGCGATGTCGGTGGTCCCTGGGCCCAGGGGCAGCGGGCTGGTGAGATCCGCCCGGACGACGTCCAGGCCGCGGCGCCGGGACTCGGCCAGGCATCCCTCGTCACGGTCCACCCCGATGGTGCGCTGCCGGGACAGACTGGCCACGATGGCGCCATTGACGCCGGTGCCGCAGGCGTAGTCCACGATGGCGCCGCCTCTCGCATAGCCGCGCAGCCACCGCGTCCACGCATACGCCAGCCATGCGTCGTTGTAAGAAGGCGATCCGTCGTTCATGGGGTCAGATGTCGATGAGGCCCGCGGGCGTCATCCCGGGGGCGTCGGCCTGGAGGAGGCGGCCGGGCGCCCTCACGCCGCGCGGCGGGCCGTGTAGACCACCGCGGGCGGCTCGACGCGGCGGGCCCGCGAGTACCCGCGCACGACCGCGCCGGTGAGGAACCGTGCGCCGTTCACCGCGGCGAGCATCAGGAACGTGTAGACGACAAACAGCGAGATCGGTGGAGGGGTCTCGTACAGAAGCGGAGCCAGACACGCGGCCACGACCGTCGATTCCAGGACGACCCGGCTCGCGCGCAGCACGTCGCGCAGATCGTCGATGCGCCACGGGCCCCGGTACATGCCTCCCGCGGCGAACGCGATCATGGCGGCGGGCGCAAGCATCGAGAACGCCTGGTACGAGAGCAGCCGCATGTCCAGGGCGAGCGCCCATCGGTCGAACCGGAGCCAGACCGCCAGGACGATCGAGCACGCGAGCAGGACCAGGTCGATGAATGCG
>Ga0315283_10001882_pt1 | contig 17174 bp, 12 predicted proteins | sample YL17G09_0_MG_FD_204541 | JGI IMG/M metagenome (GOLD analysis project Ga0315283, IMG submission 204541) | Sediment microbial communities from Yellowstone Lake, YNP, Wyoming, USA - YL17G09_0 | ecosystem: Environmental > Aquatic > Freshwater > Lake > Sediment | place: USA: Wyoming | collected... | reverse complement strand
GATCAAGGCCCCCGAGACCGTGAAGAGCGGTTCCCTCGAGGAGATCGAAGGCGGACTGTTCGACAAGGGGCTCACTGGAGGACATAACGGTTCTCGGTGGGCGCATATAAATCTGCACGAGCCCATCCCCAATCCGATCATGGAGGAGCCCATCCGCAGGCTGCTGGGCCTGACGCAGAAGAAGTTCGAGGCCGTGCTCTCCGGGCAGGAGCAGCTGGCCGGGCGCATTGGCGGCGATGGCATGCGCGAGGCCCTGGCACGCTATGACGTGGACGCCAACATTGAGCACTACAAAGAGGTTGTCAACACCGGCGCGCGCTCCAAGCGAGACAACGCGGTCAAGGTGCTGGGCTACCTCAACACCATGAAGAAGAACGGCATGAAGCCGGTCGACCTCATGATGCGCAAGGTTCCGGTGATCCCGCCGGCGTTCAGGCCGGTGACGCAGTTCAACGGGAATCTGTGGGTAGGGGATCCGAACTACCTCTACTTGGACATGATGAACGCCAACGAAGACCTCAAGGCGATGACCGGCGCGGTCAACGAGCGGCAGCTGGGCCCCGAGCGGCTGCGGCTCTACAACGCCTACAAGGCCGTGACGGGCTTGGGCGACCCTGTGCAGGCCAAGACGCAGGAGCGCGGCGTCAAGGGCCTGTTGGCCCATGTCTTTGGTTCTTCGCCGAAAGTGGGCCAATTTCAAAGACGCGTTCTGGGTAGCCCCGTCGACGTGGTCGGTCGCGCCACCATCACGCCCAATCCCGAGCTCGGCATGGATCAAGTGGGGCTGCCCGAAGACAAGGCCTGGACCATCTATCGGCCGTTCATCGTCAGACGGCTGATCAGGTCAGGCATGCCTGCCACCAATGCAGCTAAGGCAGTAGCCGGACAAGACCAGGTCGCGCGCAAGGCCATGCTCGAGGAGATGGCTGCTCGGCCGGTGATGATCAACCGCGCGCCCACCATGCACCGTTACGGTTTCATGGCGGCCTGGCCCATCCTGACAAAGGGCAGCACGCTGCAGATCCCGCCAGTGATCACTGCCGGCTTCAACGCCGATTTCGATGGCGACTCGATGAACTACCACGTCCCTGTCACCGACGAGGCCGTTCACGACGCCGTCCACAAGATGATGCCTTCCAAAAACTTGTGGGCTGTGAGGGATTTCAAGGTACACTACCTGCCTCGGAACGAGTTCCTGATGGGCCTGTACTTGGCCAGCTCGGGACGTAAGCAAGGCGAGCCAAGGGTCTTTCGAGCACGTACCGACGCAATGGCGGCATACCACCGCGGCGAGTTGGACGTCGACGACAAGGTGATCGTAAAGTAAGGGGAGCGGTCATGACCAAGCTCGAGCAGTTCGTGGAGGGCTTGCGCAAGCGGGCCAACGTGAATCCGGCCGGGCCGGCCAGTCTGCCGGCGATGCAGGTCATGCCGGGGCAGACGCAGTCGGTTCAACAGCCGACGCCTTCTGCGCCCACGTCCCCCGGTCCTACGACCAGACAGGGTGCCACTGCGTCGCCTATCCCTCCGCCGGCTGCGCCGACTGGCAGCCCGATGCCGAGGAAGCCGCAGTTGCCTGCCGTGCCTGCGCCGGGCGCCGCACCCATGCCGAAGGCGCAGCTGGCCAAGACTGCCGACAGGATCCCCGGCGGCAAAGGTGACGGCAAACCCGACGCGGCCTTCAACCCCAAGCAACTGCGTGCGGGCGTCGCGGTGGAAAAGGAACATTCGCCCGACAAGGAGATCCGCAAGGAGATCTCGAAGGACCACCTCACAGAGCACTCCGATTATTACTCGCGTCTGGCGTCCATCGAGCCTGATGCTGCGGAGGCACTGAAGAAGGCGGAGCTGATCTCCGTGCTGTACAAGGCTGGTGCCTGCGGACGAAAGAAACACAAGAAGATGGGCAAGAAGGCCTGTCTGCGTTTGGTCGCCTGCGCGTCCGACAAGTGGTCGGCTATGTGCGCCGTCTCGCTGCTGAAAAGTGCCGAGTCGACGGACACGCCCGACGACGGCGTGCTCGCGGGCACCGGCCGCGGTGCTTTGTGGGGGGCCGGCATTGGCGGTGGACTGGGCGCTGCCGGCGCCGGGGCAGGAGCTTTGCGCGGGATGTCACACGCCGACCTGTCGAAGACGCTGCAGAAGGTGCTGGACCCTGCGGACAGACTGGCCCTTTTGAAGTACCTCCAGGCGGAGATGCTCGGCGCGAAACCGACTGCTGCCGAGTTGCAGGACTACAAGCAAGTGTTGGGCAAGACGCAACTTGCGAACGAGCAGTTGGGTGCCCGCGGTAGTTTCAAGCGGCTGCGTTCAGCGGCGAGAGAGCGCGGGCTGGGGGCTGCCGCCAAAGACGTAACCAAGTCCATGGGCCGCGGCGCGCTCAGAGCCGGGATTGCGGGGGCTACATTGGGCGGCACGGGCATGCTTCTGAAGAAGCTGCTGTCCGGCCATGCGAAGACAGAGGAGCAGAAACCAGGTGAAGCCTGAGTGGGCTTTGGCCTACCTGATCAAGTGCGCGGCGCCCTCGGTGGCCCAAGTTGTGGGCAACGTGGGTGCCCCCCAGGCTCCAATGCCCAAGGTGTGGTCCTTGTCGGATCAGCAGGAGATGGATAAACTGTATGCGCAGTTGCCGCCATCGCCGCGGCGGGTGCCTTTGAGGAGAGTGTTGGCAAGGTTAAAGGGAGACGCACGATGAGAGTCAACCCCGAGCTGGTCAAACTGGCGCGTGCGCGGCTGACGGCTGTTGCCGGTCGGTTGCTCGAGAAACAAAGCTTCGTGCCCATGGATGCGTCTGGCGCCGGCGGTGCGCCTCCCATGGACCCGGCGATGGCAGCCGGCGGTGGTGGTGCGCCTCCTGCGGATCCTTCGATGGCGGGTGGTGGCGGTGGCATGGATCCTTCCATGGCCGGAGGTGGCGGCGGTGCGCCTCAGCCGCCCACTGGGCAGGACCCCGCGGCTGGCATGCCTCCGCTGCAGGTGAACCTGAACGACCTGGTCCAGCTCATGTCGATGGTGGGCGGCGGGCAGACGGGTGCGCCGGCAGGCCCCGAGGCTGGCGGCCCTGCAGGTGCCGGTCCCGAAGGTGCTGCACCGGCTGAGGCGGCGGGCAAGAAGAAGAAACCGGCCGAGGCGCCTGCGGGCGACCCGGCGGCCACCATGTTGCTGCAGCAGGTCAGTGGCAAGCTCGACAACCTGACGGCGTTGCTCAACCAGGTGCTTGGGGCGCTGGGCCAAGTAGGCGGCGGCGGTGCGGGTCCCGAGGCAGGCCCTGAGGCAGGCGGCGCTGGCCCTGGCCCCGACGAGGTGGCCAGCATGGGACAAGGGGAGCAAGTCTCGCCCGAGACGATGGGTGCAGAAGGCCCAATGGGCGGCCAGTTGACCGGTCCGATGCCCGGCGGCATGCCGCCAGGCGCGCCTCCCGGCGGTATGCCTCCCGGAATGCCTCCAGGGATGTCTCCCGGCGGTGCAGGCCCCGGCATGATCGCCTCGGCTTCGCTGAACCCCAGGCACGCCAAGAGTGCGCAAGTCAACGCGCTCAACCGCATCATCTCCAGGCTTACCGACAGAAGCTGACCGAACCATGGTTCGATGTTGGAGGCCGAGATGAAGGTACGCGTGCAGCCGGCGGGGCTTGGAGAGGTCGTGCAGTGCGATGATGCTCGCAGCATCGTCATCTACGACGACTTCGAGAACCCTCTCCTGGTGCTCCAGAAGCTGCGCAAGGGGCAGGTCGTGACGTACAGGCCCGAGGACCGGGACTTTGCCAAAGTCCTGGAAGCCTTAGGCATAGGCCTGAACAGCACTTACAAGGTGGTGCGCTGATGTCTCCGATCCGAATGCCCAGACTTCCTCTGCACCGCGACATTGCTTCGCAGCTCGTCAGCGGGGCCAAGTTGCAGGTGCCTTTCTCCGTCATCGGCAAGGTGATGGAGAAGGCCACCGGTGCGGGACAAGAACCTGTTCCGCCGACGCCCGTCACGCCTGCGCTTCCTCCCAATCTGCAGGTCTACGCGGCCTCTCTGACGCCGGAACGGGCCCTGGCCTTCGAGGTTGGCGTTGACCGGTTCTGCAAGGACGCCGGCTTCGACACGGAAGACACGGCGGCCATGTACCAGCTGCTGAAGCAGGCCGGCTTGATGTCCGGCTTAATGATGAAGACCAGGCACATGCTGCGCCCTGCGCTGGGCGCGCGAATGTCTCGCTGGGCGGCTACCAAGCCAGTGGCCATGGCCAGGGCTACGCCGGGCGTCGTAGCCAACGTGGGCGGCATGCTGGGCATGGACTGGGCGTTCAACAAGGCTTTCGGCGGCGGGGGTCCGGAGGCGGCGGCTGCGCAGGCTGCCGACCCGGCAATGAGTCCCAACGCTGCCTTCCCTGCGTACAGCTACGCCCGACGCCACGGTGAACAGCCTCTCCACGTCAACACGCCCATTTATCGGCAGGCTTCGTTCGGCGGTGTCAAGGAGGCAGCGCTGCCTGGAGCGGGTGCGATCGGCGCGATGACGGGCAAGACGCTGGCCCGGGGCGTACCGCTGCTGGGTGCCGGCATAAGCGGCGCCAGCGCGGTACAAAATGCACTGAAGGGCAACTGGGGCCGCGCTGCGTTGGATGTGGGTTCCGGCTTGGCGAGTTTCATCCCCGGCGTAGGCACAGCAGCTTCTCTGGCTCTGGGCGGCGCATCCGGCGCGTTGGACGTAGCGGAGATGGCGAAGCACAAGCCGGGCGCGCCTAACCAGGCAAGGCGGACTCCGCCGCGGATGATGTCAGCCGCCACTCCAATGCGGCGGTACGCGTCTGACGATTCTGGCAAGCCCGAGAGCGCTCTTTACAGGGCTGCTGCTTTAGCGGGGCTGCAGCGGATACCGGCCGGGCAGTTGAAGCAGGCATGGTTCGGTAGGGATCCTGGCGTTTGGCGCAACCTCGTGCAGCTTGGAACTCTTGGCGCGTCCGACTTGCTTGCGCCAAATTACATGAAGCAGTGGGGCGAGGAGGAGAAGGCGCGCAAGGAGTACGACATCGAGGGGCCTATCCACAAGTATGAGGAGTCGTCCCATCCGATAGACGCCATCTCGACTTTCTTGGGCGGTGGGCTGTCGAAGAAGAGGATCGCAGAACACGATAAGCAGGTGGCCCTCAACCAGGGTCGCATGAACGTCTTGAAGGAGACGCCTGGCACCGAAGGATACACAAACGCGCTGAAGGCGTTTGGTCAGGCAGCCGAGCAGGGCGAGGCGCGGCAAAGGACTACGGCGGACATGATGGCTGCCGAGCGCGGCGCGTTCTCTACCGATCCGTTGAGGGCGCGCAGAGCACAGCGCCGCACCCGCTCCGAGCTGGGACCTCTGGGCAACGAGTCTCAGGCCCGCTGGAAGAAGATGGCACCGGGCGGTGACCAGCCTGCCAGCAACCCGCGACGTTGGGGGGGCGGTTCGCGTACGCCGGGGGCGGCGACAACTGTCCCTGGTGCGCTGAACAAACCTTCGGCCACTGCGCCCATAACGCCTGCGGCGCCGGCCAGTTCTCCGGTGCCGGGTGCTCCCTCTGCAGCTCCGGCGAGGCCCAGTCCGGTGCCCGCGGCGCCTGAACCTGCTCCCTGGTCGGCTCCGCAAATGACCGCGGCACCCAAAGCCGAGGCCAGCGCCTTTACGGGTACTGGCACGCGCAGTCCCTTTCCGGAGGCATTTGGTCGAATAAATAATCCCGCTTTACGGGAGCAAGCGATGAGTGCTTTCAACAAGTCTAAGCGGCCGCCGCCTACCGTGCCGCCGCAGTTTGCCGGAGCCCGCGACCAGGCGGCGCGAGAGATGATGCAGAACGCCCAGGCCAACAGTCAATTCACCGGGGAGTAAACAGATTTCAATGGAGACCACAGTCGGGCAACTGCTGGTCAACGAAGCCCTTCCTGAGGACCTGCGCGACTACAACCGCGTCCTCGACAAGAAAACCACGGCCAAGCTGCTGGCCGAGGTGGCGGAGAAGTACCCGGACAAGTACGGCGAAGTCAGCGACGCGCTGCATCGCCTGGGCTCCGAGGTCTCGACATCCAAGGGGCGCGAAGCCAGCGTCTCGCTGGATTCCCTGCGCACGCCCGACGCGGTGCGCAAACTGCATAACGAGCTGATCGGCAAGGTGCAGAAGGTGCTGGCTGGGCCCGGCGACAGCAAGGCCAAGCACGAGCAGATCGTACAGGCGGTCAGCAGCTACATCGACCCCATCACCGAGGCCAACTATGAGGAGGGGTTGAAGGAGAAGAATCCCCTGGCTCTGCAGGTGGCCTCGGGCTCGCGCGGCAATAAGCATCAGTTTCGCTCTCTTCGCGGCGGCGACCTGCTCGTGTCGGACCATAAGGACAACCCGGTGCCTATACCCATCCTGGCCTCTTTCTCCGAAGGCCTGGACCCGGTGCAGTACTGGGCAGGTGCATATGGTGCAAGGAAAGGATCCGTGGCGACGAAGTTCAGCACGCCGAAGGCCGGCTTCCTGGGCAAGCAATTGGCGTTGGCCGCGCACCGCATCATGGTCACCGAGAAGGACTGCGGCACGGCCAACGGGCTGCCAGTGCCTGCGTCCGACCCTGACAACGAAGGGGCCGTGCTTGCGCGCGACGCCGGGGGCTTCAAAGCAGGCACGGTATTGACACCCAAGCTGCTCAAGCAGCTGGGCGACGCCAACGTCGTGGTGCGCTCGCCCATGACCTGCCGGGCCGAGAAAGGCATCTGTCAGCACTGCGCCGGCAAGCGCGAGCGCGGGGGCTTTTCACCGATCGGTGAAAATATCGGGTTGGCGGCCGCCCAGGCTGTCTCGGAACCTTTAGGGCAGGGAATGTTGTCCGAGAAGCATACCGGGGGTCAGGTACAGCGGGGCCGCGGCAACAAGGCAGGGTTCGATCTGATCAATCAACTTGTGCAGGTCCCGGAGCACTTCCAAGGGGCTGCCGCACTGGCCGAGACGGACGGACGTGTCGATACCATCGAGCCGGCTCCCCAAGGCGGGCAGTACGTCCACGTTGGCGGCATTCAGCACTGGGTGCCGCCCCACGAGGAGTTGTCTGTACAGAAAGGCGACACCGTGGAGGCGGGCGACTTGCTGTCGTCTGGCATTCCAAACCCAGCACAGCTCGTGCATTACAAGGGCATTGGCGAGGGCAGACGCTACTTCGTTGAGCAGTTGCGCAAGACCATGGCCGAGAGCAAGTTCCCGGCACACAGGCGCAATCTGGAGGTGCTGTCGCGCGGCCTCATCAACCATGTCAGGGTGACCGACCTCGACGGCCCGGCCGACACGGTGCCCGACGACATCGTTGAGTACGACGACCTTGTCAGGGGCTATACCCCCAGATTCGGCTTCAAGACAGTTGCGCCAAAGCAGGCTCTTGGGTTATACCTGGAGGAGCCGGTGCTGCATTACTCCATCGGCACAAAGGTTACGCCGAACGTCTCGAAGGTGCTGGAGGGCCACAAGGTCGACAGCTTCAAGGTGCATGCCGACTCGCCATCCTTCGCGCCTGAGATGACAAGGGCCATGGAGACCATTTCCCATTCTGACGATTGGATGGTAAGATTGGGCGGGTTTCATTTGAAGAAGGGGCTCACGGAGGCGGTTCACCGCGGGCGCACGTCGAGCCTGCATGGAACGTCGTTCATACCTTCGCTGGCACAGGGGACCGAGTTCGGCACGAAAGGCATCGGCTACTAGGAGGCGGTCATGGACAAGCAAGCTGAGGCGTTGGTTGAAGTGATCACGGAATGGCTTGCAAAGCAGGCGGAGATGACGCGCATTCCGAAGGGCCCGAAGTTCAAAAAGCCCAAGCCCGGCGAGAAGCAACAGTCCAAGCGGCGAGCCTCGGGCTCCATGCCGTCCAGCCGCAAAAAGACACCGCCGCCGACTCCTCCGCGAAACCAGGTCTTCGTGCCGACCGAGCAGGTCCAGTCGAGCGTGCGTCCGGTGACCGAGCCCCAAACGCATCTGCAGCCCGCGCAGCAAGGGGAGGCTGCGCCTTCGCTCGAGTCGCCGATTCCGGTGGTTGACCCGTTCGCGGCGGAAAAAGCTCAGCGGGCGCGCCAGCGCATGATCAAGCAGCTGCTCATCGCCGGAGGCGTCGTTGGCGGTGCCGGTCTGGCCGGCGCCGGAATAAGCGCGTTGCGGTCGCCGAACAAGGAAGAGAAGGCCGCTGCCTTGAGGACCAAGCTGCAAAAGGCGGGCGTGCTGGCATTGCCGTCTCCCAAGGGAATGGCTTCCGTGGGCGAGAAGCTGCGCGGTTTGTGGGCAGGCGGCAAGGCCAGGGCAGCGGACGTGTTGCAGCGCCCTGGCGTACAGAAGTGGGCTCCGGTCGCGGGAGCGGGTCTGGCGGCTGGCGGGGCGGCTCATCTCATGACGAGAGGTGGAGGGGATGCGCGCGAGAAAGAGCTGGCCGAGCAAGGTCGGCTGCTGCCCAAATCCGCTTCCTTCGCACGCTTCGCCAAGCGAGCTGCCGAAATGTCCAACGACGCCGCGGCCCTGGGTCTGCTGGTAGGCTTCGAAAGGAGCATCGTTCCTTCTCAGGAGACCTTCGAAAAGGTGGCCTCCAAGACGGGCTACAGCGCCAAGAGCCTCAGGCGTGTGTACCTCGAGAAGGCTTCAGCAGCGTGGCCTTGGGTGCTGGGAGGTCTGGGCGCGGCTGCCGTTGGCGCGCCGCTGGTGAGTAACCTGGCCCACCGCGCCATGTATCCTTCCTACTACGAGGGAGCGCCCGGTTGGGGTCTCATGGATGCGCCGAACCTCGGCACCTACGGCGGCTTGAGCCCTGCGGCTGAGCAGGAAGCCTGGAAGACCATCGCGCGCGAGGGCCTGAAGCATCGTCAGATGTCGTCCGTTTTGCAGGGCATTGCGGGCGCGCAGAGGCCTGCCCCGTCGCCTTGGGGCTCCTCACATCCCGGGGCCATGCCTTACTGAGTCGAGCGGGGGAAGACGCCATGCCTGACATGAGCAGCACGGATTCCAACTTCGAGCGGACCTTCGCCGACCTCGCCTACGCGAGGCTGCGCGACAAGGCCCCTTCGTTGCTGGATCACCTCATCGGCTTTCAGATGATCGACAAGAACGAGGAGGAGACTCACGCCATCGGCGTCTTCGGCTTCAAGGTCGGAGACGAGTGGGTCTACGCCCCGGTCTTCTTCATCAACGGCGAGCTCAAGGGCCACGAGTTGATGTATGTCAAGAGCCAGGACGCTTTCGTGCCCCTGGTGGAGGCCTGGACCAACTACATCCTCAACCGGCGGCCGCAGGTTCTGGGCCGCGACGAGCCCAAGCCCCGCGGGTATCTGGGGCTGCGTCAGCCCGACTTCGACGTCTTCGCTCGCACGCCGTACATCGGCTCCAAGTACGCCTCCGCGCAGCACCCCGCGTATGCCGCAGAACATCCCTGGGACCGGCTCGAAGGCTGGGCCAAAGACTCGTTCCACATGTTCGCTGAGTCGCCCAACGGTCCGAAGTACCGGGAGTTGGACGGACGTTTTGACTTGCCCGGGGCCCTGTCTGTGCTAGGCAAGCGGGCGGCCGTCAACCTGATTGCCACCATGCGCAAGGACGAGGCCTTTGCCGACTCGGTGCTGTCCTTCTACAGCGTCGAGGACCTGATGAAGGCGGCCGCGGACAAGCCGGTCAAGCCCAAAGAAGTCGGTTCCACGGAGCCGCTGGACGCCAGTGAACCTGCCGACGCGGGCCTGAAGGCCGACGCGATCATGCAGAAGGACAAGACCAGCGACAGGTACCGCACCACCGGTACGGCGCCCAAGGTCGTCGTCATCACCAGGGGCGACGACGCGTCCCGCCTGACGCACCACATGACCGAGGACGACAAGCGCAAGCTGCTCAAGGATCGCTACGTCGTCAAGGACGAGCGCAAGGCCGACCAGAAGAGCCGCCTCTACAAGACGCAGCTCGGTGTGAAGTACCAGTCGCCCAGCAGCAACGGGCTCTACGAGGTCCTCACCAGCAAGGGCGAGGCCCTGACGCTGCTGGTGATCACCTCCCCGATCAACGTGGGCAGTCAGGGGAAATGGCCGACGGGCAAGTGCGTGGTGCTGGACCCTCAGGGCAAGCGCTACGGCAACTACCAGACGCGTGACCTGCTGGTCAACCGCCGGCTCGAGGCTGGCGAGTGGGGCGAGCTTTTCCGCAGCAAGGCGTTCAGCTCTCCCAAGAGTCTGGCTGTGGGCGACGTCTGCGCGCTGGTCGGGCCCACGGGCACCGGCACCCCGGTCTTCGAAGTCACGAAGCAGTGGACGAATCGGGACGGCCAGACCGAGCTGCAGGTCAGCCCGAGGGCCTACTGCTCGAGCGACAGCCACGGCGGCGGGTTCGTTTCGCAGCCCAACCATTCCATCTATACGGCCAGCGTGCATGACGCGGAAAAGGACGTGCTGCTCGACACCATCATCATGACCGGCAAGTCCGGCGAGCAGGCCACTCAGATGGGCAACACCCTCTTCATCCCCGACGGCTTCAAGGCTCTGAAAGTCACCAAGGAGCCCAAGTACTCCTTCGGCGACGCGGGCATCGAGCTGGGCTCCATGCCGGACGTGATGCTCAAGCTCTGGAAGTCTGCCGAGATGCCCGGCGGCGCGCACAGGCTGCAGCTCATCACGGACGGCATCCGCTTCACCCCGGTGCTCGACGACAAGCACGGCCCGGCGCTGACCAAGGTGGCGGCGATCAAGCACCTCATCGTCAACCAGGGCCTGGACCAGGCGGACGCCGAGTTTCTGGTCAAGGAAGCCCAGCCCCGCGTGGGCAAGACGTACTTCATCAAGTACGCCCTGGACGACATGCCGATGTCGCCGTACTTCCCGGAACCTGTGCAGGGCAACGAGTACGGCATCCCGGTCCCTGCACAGTACCCTTTGACTCAGTTCCAGCGCCTGGGCCAGATCGACACCTCCGGCAACCGCGACCTGTACCGCGACTACCGCTACATCGACGAAGGCGCCAAGCGGTATGCCGGTTCCGCCGCCGCGCAAGGACAGAAAGAGGTGCTGGACACCGCGGTGATCTCGGGCCTGGTGAAGACCATGGACCCCGACTCCTCGGTGGACAACTACATCGGGGACCTGCTGCTGGGTCTCGACAGGTTGGGCCGGATCCTGTTCATGTACTACTGGCACAACGAGAAGTTCAAGGACAGGTACGGTCAGCAGGACATGGTGGAGCTCGAGGACAACCTGCGCAACGTCTTCAAGAGCCTGGGCGAGCTCACCCTCTTCCTGAAGCAGAAGACCGTTGAGCCCGACAGCCAGACCAGCCCCGAGGCCGAGCTCAGCGACGTGCTGTCATAGGAACTGCGCATGACGTGGTACGCTACCTACCTGATCAAACAGGCTGCCGAGGGCCTTACCGAGGACGAAGCTCGGGCTGTCGACGAATTTCTGGCATCCGGCGCCTCGCGCACGGTCCCAACGGTGCTGCCATACCATGCTGGCGGCGGCGCCGCGTTAGGCGCCTTGCTTGCGCCGAAGCTGCTCTCCTCCGCCGCGGGGAAGCGCATCAAGTTGCCGTACCAGCTGATAGGCGGCGCGCTGCTTGGCGGCGTGGGTACGGCTTTGACCGGCAGCGCCCTGGGCGAGCCGCCGTCCAATCTGCCGCGCGCGGCATTGATCGGCGCAGGAGTGGGCGCGGCTGCGACGCCGGTGCTTCGGCACGTACTGCAAAAACGGCTGGGCGTCGGCACTTTGGAGGGCGCGGTGGGCGGCGGTTTGTTGGGCGTGGCGACCGGCCTGCTGCACGACTACTCCCGACGACGCAAGCTTAAGGTCAAGCTGCAGCGCAATCTGGAAGAATCACGCCGGGCCTACGGCGACCTGCCGGTGGGCCTGGACGTCTACGGGGAGGCCTAACATGCGCAGGCTGCGGAGTGTCGTGATCTCCCTGTTGGACAGCGATGCCGACCGCTACGTCAACAGCGCCACAGTCAGCTACGCCATTTACGACGACGCGGATTCGACCTACTCGTCGAGGGGCTCCTTCACGCTGAACATGTCGCTGTGCTCGCTGTTCGACTTCATGAGCGACGTGGTCGACCAGATCTGTCTGGCGGAGCAGCTGTCCTCCTGTCCGTCGTCGTCTTCGTCCGCGTGTCCTCCGTAAGGGCCGACATGGAAGAACGTACTGTCATCTCGCGCAACTCCCCCTCCAGGGTGTGGGAACTTGTCTGCGCCCTGAAGGCCGAGAACCGCATGCCCTCGCGCAGGCCCGAGTATGCGGCCGTACGCGAGGGCATCTATTTCTTGCGCAGATACGACTCATCCGTCACTACGAAGGAACGCACGACCCTGGAGAACGACTACCCGGACCTCTACATGGCCCACGAGCTGTACGGGGACCTGTCGAGCGAGCGCTGGATCCTCGAGGCCGGCCTGCTGACCGACATCTCCCTGGCTGACCTGGCCAGCTACATCGGCCAGACCGAGTCGGTGGTGCGCAAGTACGGCGCGGTCTTCTACGATATCAAGCCCCGGCTGGGGGCACGCGGCTACGTGCTCAACCATGTCTGCATGCCGGCCGTACGCCGCGGCATGCACGGCCGGGACTATGACTTCCTCTACAAGACCATGGCATACTGCCTCGGCTGGAAGGTCTTCACGGAGTTCATCGACGGCAAGGGCATGAGCGATGACAGCCGCGGGGCACTTGAGCATTCCTTCCGTGACAGGCTGTTGAAGCTGGGCTGGCTGGCTGCGAACCGGCTGGAGGTCAACAACTTCAACGGGGTCGAGGTCATCGAGCAGTGCCTGAAACTGCAGGAACTGGAGAAACTCAGGGGACCGGCCGTCGGCCAGTCGGAGGCATACGTGGTGCTGCAGACCTTGCTCACGAACTGCAGAGCTACTATACTACCGGCTGGCAAGGATTTGTGTTTGGACGAGCCGCGCGTGAGCGAAGTCCTGTCCGGAGTGGAAGGCAGCAGGTACGTTGAACCCGTCGAGGTAGCGCCATGAGCGACTTTGAGAAGATGAGTCGAGCCGACGAGCAGCGCGTGATGAGCGCGCTGGAACGCGTGGTCTCGATGACCAACGAGGGCGCGCAGCCTTCGACTGCCGTCTATAAGGTGGCTTCCGAGGAGCACTTCACGCCGTCCGTCGTCAAGCGCATGGTCGAGGCCTACAACGTCAGCAAGACCTTGTCGCACATGAAGCACGCCAGCGGGCCCGAGCGCGCGGCGTCCTTCCCCCTGGCGCAGGCCGACGAAGTCCTGGCCAAGATGTATCCCGAGCATGTGGTGTCGCCTGCCGAAAAGACGGCAGCCGAGTACAGGCCCCGCATGCCGGCCGAGACGATCAACCACATGCGCCCGGCGTCCCCGGCGCTGCCGTGGGAGAAACAGGCCAAAGCCTACGAGCAGGACCCCAACATCGTTGTCGGCAAGGCGCTCGGGCGCCTACAGGGTCTGAGGAAGGAGGCCGAGCGGGCACGGTCGGAGTACCGCGGCACGTTCGACCGTCTGACGTACAGCATCAAGGAGGCGGCTGACTGCTTCCGCATGCTGCGGCACGAGCCTTTCTCCGTTGTGGAGAAGAAGGCCGTGGCCACCTACGGCGTGGTGGGCCGCAGCCTGATGGACGCGGTCTACGAGGCTGCCGGCCTGACGGAGAAGCGCGCCCAGGAGTTCCCTGCCCACGCCATCTTCGATGCCAGCCGCGAACCTTACAGGCAGCTGGCCGAGGCTGTGAAACTGGCGCACGAACTGCAGGCGCAGGCAGCGGACGCGGCAACTAAAGAAGCCGCCTACGAGTGCTGCAAGCGCGAGACGTTGCCCGCAGAGAAGGAAGAGCCGGTTCTGCTGGGCGACCTGTTGGGGGGCGACACCCGCCCTTTTGACCGTGAGAAGGTGGCGTTCCTGCCCGACCCGGTGAGGGCACTGGACACGCTGGCGGGCGACCCGGACTCGGCGCAGGCCAGGGCGCAGGCCGAGGTCTTCGACCCGGAGCACGAGTCGCAGCTGCAGGGCGTCAAGACCCAGGCCATGCTCAACGACTTCATCAGCAACGACCCGATCCTTTCGTCCTACGAGCCGACCGAGGTCATGGACGCCTACAACCAGATCAGTCAGCTGACTCCCTCGCTTGCCCAGCAGCCGGCCATGATGCGCGGCCTCCTGCGGCGGGTGATTCAGCAGGGCGGCATCCTGGAGCCGCACGAAGCTCACCAGATCGTGGAAGTTGAACGTCAGCGGCGCGCGCCCACGGGCCCGGTGAAACAATGACTCTTGCCGAAGAGCTGGCTCGCACGTGTGTCTCGGCTCTGCGCAAGCAGGCGGCCGACGAGGCCCCCGCGGCAGCGCGTGAGCAGTTCGAGACTTCGACGCTGCGCGAGCGCCTGTTGCGCCGGCACGGGGAGCGGTTGCAGGAGCTGGCCAAGTCGCGGGCGGCCGAAGAGGACACCAGCCCAGGCGGCTATGCTGAGACTGCGGCCAAGCGCCTGTTCCCCATGCCTCACACTGTGGGCGAGGCTGCGGTGCGCTTGCCGGCCATGCTGGCTGGTGGTGCTTACGGTCATTACCTGGCTCGGCCGTACGAGACGTCCTCGGCCGACGTGATTCACAGTGTACTGGCCGGCAAGGCTGGGCTGGCCGGCAAGGGCAAGGGCGTTAAGGCGCCGCCTGTTCCCCAGTTGGAGAAGCGCGTCATAGAGTACCTGACGGAGCAGGGGAAGGCGCCGGACGTGGCCAGCGACACTGCGCAGCGTTTGCTCCGGCGTCTTGGCGTACAGCGCCCCGAGCACGTGGAAGGCGCTCTGGAAGTGCTGCCGATCTTCGACCGGGCCAAGAGCAAGGCCTTGCGGCAGGAGATCACCGGGGCCTTGGGAGAAAAAGGGTTGCCCTTCCTGAGGCGCGAGATCGGCCTGATCGGCGAGCCTGAGGTCAAGACGTTGGCTCAGCGTCTCGGCAGATTGCGCTGGGGCGGTGCATTGGCCGGCGGGCTTGCCGCGGGCGCGCTGACTGGCATCCCTTACATGGCGCGGGCGCTGTACCAGAAGCGTCAGGGCGGGGAAGCGGCAGTCAGGGCCCGAGCGGAGGCGCAGCAGGCGCTCGAAGCAGCCGGTCAAGAAGGAAGCAAGCGCGAGGAGATCCTCAAGCAGCTCGAGCCACCGAACCAAGGTTCGGAAACTGTTCCGGAGGCGGCAGCGTGATCAAAGTTATCCCTCCAGGCTCTTTCGACTTCGGCATGCCGGTTGCCAAACTGGTGGACATCCACAGCCGTGGTATCGATCACAGCTGGCTGGTGAAGCGCGCGGCCGTGCTGACGAACGAGATTGCCGGCATTAAGCCTGAAGCCGGGCATTCCTACATCCATCTGATTTCCATGGGGGCAATGGAGAGATTTGGATCGAATCGCAACGGAGATTCCTGGAACAAGACCGCCGGAGAGTTTGTGTTCCCGTACCCCAAAAAAGGCGGTCCGAGCTCCATGAAAATGGCGGGCGGGCTGGTGGAGTTTCATCCGACTTTTCTGACTCATGGTCATGTGTTCAAACATCACTGCTTCGTTGCAGGCTCTGCGGTTACATTGTCGGACAGGCAGAGGCGTCCGATTGAGGCGGTGAAGTCTGGCGATGTCGTTGCCACGCGTAACGGGCCAAGAAATGTCTTGAGAAACTTTGCCAGGCCTTACAGCGGTGCCGGGCAATCACTCAGCCTTCATGGTACGCTGGATGAGTTGAAGTGTACGGCTGATCATTCGGTGCTTGTTTACAGACGAGATCAGGTGCATTGTAGCCACAAATACAGTCGATTGAAGCACACGGAGCACTGGGTTCACTGCAAAGAAATACGGCAAGCCGTTGGAGCGCCAGTATGGGTTCCGGCTTGTGATGTGGCTGCCGGAGACTATCTTGTTTGCCCGGCACCGTCCGCTGGTACTACGGTGATGGAGCCGTATTTTGCCGAGCTCGTAGGCTGGGTGGCGGCAGACGGTTACCTGTCTGAAGACGGCATTCAGTTTACGCTCAAACGTTCGGAGAAAATTGAGGCAGTCATTGCGTGTCTGTCGAGAAACGGCCTTCGGCCCGGCGTTTACCGGTGTAAGCATCAGGATGCTGTCAGCGTGTGTGCAAACAGTCGCGCTCTCTGCCGAGAACTTGCTGAGTACGTGGCGGGAAAGAAAAGCAATAAGTATCTCACTGAACGGGTACTGGAATGGAATGCTGAGGCACGTATGCATTTATTGGGTGCGTTTATCTCCGGCGACGGACACGTGTCGTCGTCGAACAGAAATAGCGGGCAGCTGCGTATCCGCTCTTCATCCAGGCAGATGCTTTTTGCGCTACAAGACATTGGATTGACCTTGGGAATTGAATCTACGCTGCGTATGGATAAAAACCCCTCACCGTTCGTTTCTCCGACGAACGGAAAGACTTACCAGGGATCGGGCTCCGGTGTTCTGGCGGTGCGAAAAGCGGAAGCGGTCAAAGTGCTGGCTTACGCGCGACAAACGTCGTCCTTCAGAGGCAGAATGAAAGCAACCCGCCTGTTTGACGGCAACATGTTGGTTCCCGTTATTTCCAACACGCAGATCCAGTTGGACGAACCCGTGTATAATCTCGAAATCGAAGGCGAGCATACTTATATGGTTGACGGCGTTGTCGTGCACAACTGTAATCGCGATCCAGCGGCGGCGATTGGTGAGATCAAAGCAGCTGCGTACAACGATGAAATGGACCGCGGGGAGCTGGTCATCAAGGTTCCGCACGGACGAGAATGGGATGATGATTTGCAAAAACTGGCTACCGGTGGGTCGATTCCCTTCTCGATGGCTGCGCGTGTGCCTTACGATACCTGCACATTGTGTGGTAATCAGTCTCGCACGCGTTCCGAGTACTGCGATCACCTTCAAAATCACATGACTGAGATCGATAAGGCAGGTCACCAGGTTTCTGCGATCAACGACCGGCCCACCTTCTTCGACATCTCGAAGGTGATCCGGCCGGCAGACCGCATTGCCTGGTCGTTGCAGAAGGTTGCCAGTTGTGCCCTGGCGCCGGTAGGGGGCGCTGAGTTGGCCGAGCTCATGCAGGTCTCGGCCCCTGTTGCCATCCTTGAGAAGGGTGGCCCAGCCGGATACGCGCGGAAGATGGCGGCGGCGCGCAAGCACGCCCAGATCGAGAAGCAGATCGAAGCGGTGGCAAGGCCCGAGGGCAACCAG
>Ga0315283_10001877_pt1 | contig 17198 bp, 22 predicted proteins | sample YL17G09_0_MG_FD_204541 | JGI IMG/M metagenome (GOLD analysis project Ga0315283, IMG submission 204541) | Sediment microbial communities from Yellowstone Lake, YNP, Wyoming, USA - YL17G09_0 | ecosystem: Environmental > Aquatic > Freshwater > Lake > Sediment | place: USA: Wyoming | collected... | reverse complement strand
CAGTCGTGAGGCTCAGCAGCAGCCCACGTTTTCCGTAGACCGCGACACCGGAACCCGCAGCGATCTTGTCATCGAACTGCCCATCACTCTCGTTCCAGAGGACACGAGCATCGCCACGCCGTGTGGGTACGGCACCGTCATCACCGAGGAGCACAAACGCCAGGAACGGATTGTTGCTCCAGCCGTAGACGATGTCCGTTGGCTGTTTCGACTGGTCGGTCCCACTCATTCCCATGAGGAGCGTGCGGAGCAGGTACGAGAGACCGCGACAGGTGAACTTGTTGTGAATCGTGCGGTCCTCGAGCGCTCGTTCTGGATGACGCATTCGCTGACGCCCATCGGGTCCGGTTTCCCACAGGTCCTCGAAGGTGACCTCGCCGTTGGGACCGCTACCTCTCAGGCCATGGACATCATGTTGGACAGCGCGGATGTGGCCTTCGATGCCGAGGGCGTCATGGGCTGCGGAATTCATGTTGATCACCTCATTCTTTTACGCGGTAAACTGCTACCCGCATTACTGTCCAAGGGTCCCCGCTACATTAGGAATAGCTGTAACGAGACCTTTATACACGTCTTTGTTGAACCCTGTCGTCGCAGCCAACGTTTTGACGGATGCTTTTCCCGCAAATAGAGGATCAGCTATAACCTTATCTGCACGCGCTAACAGCTGATCTCGTGCCGTAATCAGCGCTTGCTGTTGTGGAGTTACAGGGGGTGCTGAACCCTCTACCTTTGGCTGTGTGTACGGACTATCCGTTTTTTCGTTCTGGCGCGTCTTGGTTGCGTCAGGGACCTGACCCCGCGTAGGAGATGCAATACGCAACTGACTCATATCTGGCACCGACGTGGATGGCAGCATGAGTTCAGCAGCATCTGTAAACGCAGTCTTCAGTTCCGTCGGAAACGCAATGTCCTGTGTGAAGATGACGTAGTGCGTGGGCTGTATCACGAAAGAGAAAGGCACTCCATCGATGAGGTCACCTTGCACACTGTTCGTCAGACTCAAAAACACTCCGGACACGATGACAGAGTCGTAGCGAATACGCACCAGCTTGCGTCTGCGCGCGAGCTGTGTGCCGCGGAGAATGTCCCTGTACATGCGGAGCATCCACACACGCTGGTCATCCTGCCAGGTGTTGTACAGCATCCCGCTGTACGTGAAGGGCGTTGCTCGCTGCCCGAAGCAATAGATGATGAAGTTATCTGAGAGTGTCTCGACAACTTGATACTTCTCCTGGAACGTCTCGTCGACGCGCTGAAGAAGGAAATCCATGAAACCCGTGCCACCCGACGCACCGGACTCGACACCACAGAGAACTTGCGCAAGCTTTTGCGTCTCAGGAGGACAAGACGCGACAAAGGCAGCGCGTTCTTGTTCGGGCATTTGAATGAAGAGACGTGCCATTGTCTCGCGGAACTCGTTGTCCCGCTGAGTACCGTTATTGAGGGCCCACTTCGGAGTAGCAGCAGGGTACCTGCCAAACTGTCCCCGTGCATTCCCGTAAGTCGGATCACCGTGAATACCCGCCGTGGCCTGTGCAGACGTGAGCGAACCTTCGTAGTTGAGCAGCGGCCCACCGGGGATGATATCAGGAGCGCCCATGGTTACGTCTTCTCCTCATCCGTTGCGATGGACCGTGAGATGAGCAGCTCACCGGGGACATGATGCACCATGAACGCGAGCCGGTAAAGACTCGGAAAATCCAAATTCGCGTTTTGACGCCGACGTAGATTGTCTACGATGTTTTCGTTCGCCACGTTCAGCATGTTGATAGCCGTGGGCATGATGAATTCGCGGCGTTCTGTTGTTTTCGTGCTCATAGCCCCAACTTCAGCGCAAGGCTGAGCTTGCCAGTCATATCGTTCATTTTCTTGGTGCTTTCTTTGAGATCACTTGCGGCATCGGCAAACATAGGGATAGCTTTCGCGAACGCTTCTTGCGGCTTACCTTGCTTGATCGATTCTTCAATGCTCTCAGCAACGCCCTGTGCTTCACGCGCTTTACCCTCTGCTTCACCGCCGGCACCTTTGCCGCCATACTTGGATTTGGTATCTTTGGCTCCGATGCCTGCGGTAATTGCAGCAAAACGTCGTCCAATATCTGTGCGTTTCTCGGTGTCTCCTTCAGCTCCTTTATATTCTTCAAGGAGCTTTGCCAGTTCCGGCGATTCTTTCTCAAGAAGTTGTCGTGCATTGGGATCAGTGAGAAGATTCTGAAGTGTTTCTTCTGCACCTTCCACCCCCTTCGAACCAATGGCACGAAAGGCGCCTTGCAAACCCTCAGAGAAACTTGCAGCACCGCGACCGAGTTGCGTACGTGCACGTCCACCTAAGAACGTCTTCTTGGCGAACTCGGTAACATTGAACATGTCTTTAGTGTCACGTTGAGCCGAAGTTTTGCCTGCTCCCGCAAAAGATTTTTCCGCATCGCCCAGTTCAATTTTGGCACCTGTTTGTTCAAGCTTTGCGAATTCTTCTACACCTAACTTTTCACGCAAACGATCCGTAATACGTTTCCCTTCTTCGGATTCTAAACCCAGTGCTTTTGCTTGGAGATACAACATCTCCTCGCTACTACGTGTCATGGCGTGTTCTTTGTAAGCCTCTTCTGATTTCTTAGACGTGCCCAACAAGCCTGAAGCGGAAGCGCCCAAACCCATCATCACGCCTTGTTCAAGGTTTTCGATCTTTTCTTCTACATCTTTGACATTCTCCCCCGTTATTTTACCCGTATAACTCCCAGCCTCTTCCGCTTTGGCTATAGAAGCTTTCGCAGCGCCTGTTGCCTGTTGTTTGGCAGATCGCAATACGTCTTCACGAAGCCCACCGACCTCCCAAGTGCTATCGACATGTTTCTTTGCAGCTTCTCGCGTCATCGCACCACCCGCTACGATAGACTCGATAGCCGCTTTTTTGAGTTCATCATCTGTAGGTGCTTCGTGTCCCCACTTTGTGAGACCCGCTTTTTTCTTGAACATGCCGAGAACGCCCGTCACGGCTAGACCGTGTACATCAGCATTTTTACCTAGTGTTTGGCCAAGCGATTGAGCGACAGCCTGGGCGTGTTTATGTAGATTCACGCGGGTAGCCACCGCCTGCTTGTCTGTCATGCCCATACCTGCTTGGATGCCTTGACTTACTTTGGCGGCTCCTCGCGCCTCGTAATCTGCAATCGCGCCCAGGGCTTCATTTCCTCCGAGTGCGGTGAGCCCCGGCATCATACCGGCAAGCGTTCCACCGATACCGCCACGTGCTTTGAGTGCGGCTACGTAACGTGAGTCCGCAGGTGCACCACTTTCAAGAGCACCAGAGATAGCCGACGCACCTATGCCTCCAAGAGGACCACCCACCACACCCGCCGCCGTAGAGCCCACACCGAGCGCCGTGTTCCATAGCCCACCCATTTGTTCACCGAACGTGGGTCCGGCACCGCGCTGGTTTTGCGCTCCAAGCATAGCATCGTAGCGCTGATTACCCCCGCTACGAATGAAACGATCAACCTCACGTTGTACACCTTGACTACGTACCGTGAGCGTTTCACTCGGAGGTGCATAAGTTGCACCTTCTTCGGTGGCCTTGAGGCGCTCGGAACGATCGGTGAACCACTGACTGACAGACGTAGCAGCGGACCGAACACTATCGCGAGCTGCATCGAGAATACCTGGTTCTTGCCACCAGGATTTCGTGCGGCCCCAGAGTGTGCTCGCGTCCATTTGTTGCTCACGCCGTGCGCTCTCTTCTGCGCGGAGCTGTGTGATGTTGACGTCAGACTGTTGCCGCACGTTTTTCCAGAACTGAGGACTCTCGCCCATGAGTTCGATGGTACGTGCTTGCTGCATGGACATGCCGAGGTGTTGTAGAGCACCACCCATCGACATCCCAGGGACTTCGCTCATCAGGTTGGTCGCCTGGCGCATCGCAAGTAGCACACTGCTTTGCGGACCAAGCTGACGACCGAGTTGATCACGCAACTCGTTCATGCGCGTCGAGAGTTCCATGATGACGCGCTCACCACCCAATTTATTGACGTTCTCTGCGCCCTCTTGTGCTTGCTGCGCGAGCGTCATCTTACCTGACATCACGTCGCGTGCTTTGTCTTGATCGATGGTGAGCTGACCGCGAGCGTTGCGCGTGAGCATCGAAAGGATCGGAAAGTCGACGCCCAATCCTGCCCCAGCCGCTTCCGTGAGCGTCTGGGTAACACCGGATTTCCCACCTGCCATCGCGAGCTGTGCAGGGTTGAATGCACCCCCTGCGATAGCCTGCTGGCCCAGTCCTGCGGCGGCCCCACCCACCTGAAAGCCCAATCCCGCAGTCATCCCGAGTTGCTGGAACGTCATGGCACCCGGTGCACCTGCGGTTGCGGCCAGCACTTGCGGTGACACGCCAGCCATGCGCGCGAATTGCACCGCGTTCGAAGCAGCTACATTACTTTCTGGTATCGTGAGCCCCATCGTACGGAACGACGACATCTGCTGCATGGCTTTGCGGATGTCTGGCTCTTGTGCGATGCGCATGAAGGATTGCAAACCGCGTGCGACATTTCGCATCTGATTTGCAATCTGTTCACCCGATTGAGCCATGTCGAGCATGCCCGTATCAGCAGCCATGCCCGTCATGCTCATCATGTCACGCATGTTGAAACCCGCCGTGTTCCCTCCAGCTACGTCACGTTGGATCTTGTTCGCGAGCCCAACTGACGCTTTCGCACTCAATCCTTGTCCTGTGGTCTGGTTCAGTTCGGCGCCACCTACCACGAACTGCTGAGACACCTGCTCAAGTTGTCGCCCCATCGCACGCATGTTTACGAGGGGTTCCGTACCCAATACCTCTGTGGCGCGTTCTGCACCCTTACCAACAAGTCCAAAACCCGCCGCGGCACCCGCTGCGAGCCCACCGATGCGGCCAAGGGTTCCAAAGCGGCCACCAATGGCGCCACCAATCGCAGTGGTGAGAGCACCCGCGCCGACGTATGCGGCTGTTGGCGCAGCTGCCATCGTTGCAGAGAACATGCGTTCGTTGTTGAGTTGGTCTTGTTGATAAGTCTGCTGCCAGGGCTGCTGAAACATCGGCGAAGGAAGCGTAGGCGTGAACGGCGTTGGAATGAACGGTTGTTCTCTGGCAAGTCCTACTGGCGGAGGCGTCGCCATGTTTGGGCGATAAATCCCCATGGAGGGCGCGGTGCGAAAGATAGGAGAGGGCAGTCCCGCAAAGCCAGGTTGACCTTGCATGCCTGCGTAGCCCTGTGCCTGGTAGGGCGTGAGGTAGTTGCCTTCGATCTGTTGCATACGCTGCTGATACTGCTCTGCGTACGCCCCCTGTGCTCCCCCAGGCGAAGGCATGAGCGCCGCGGGTTGCAGCCCCAACACCCCGGGAGACGGCAAGTGCCTAATCTGCGCACCCGCCTGCACCGTTGCCTGCATCTGTTGCGACGAAAACTGCATCAACTCAGATGAGACCTGCCCGGGGTGTTTCATCGGAGGCATGGGCGTCACAGGCATGGTGTAACCGCCCTGAGCCGACATGGGCGTGAGGCCCAACTGCGCACTCATGCTGTTGAAGCCCGTGATGAGGTCACGGATGGTATTGGCAGGACTATCAGCCATGCGACCTCATTTCCAGGGATCTTCTACACCACCAAACCGAGTCTTGTTGAGCGCCGCTCGGAACGCTCCCTCATCATTCTCGTCTGGTGCGCTGTACGATGCAACCTTTGCGAGGAGTCTTGCGTCACGAAGACGTTCTTCGCGTTCGCGACGAGCATGCTCACGCGCATACTCCATCTGGTGCCGAATCTCCTGGGGATCGTACGCAGTTTGGAAAATAGCAAGCTCTAGCAGCTCCTCGGCTCGTGTGACATGCGGGCCACTGGCGCCGAACGCTGCCGCAAAGATTCGACCCAGGTACATGTGCTTCTGATACTCCTCGAAGCGTTCGCGTTGCACCATCTCGCGCAAGACGAAGTCCTGGACTGAACCCCGCGACGGCAGTGTGACGCCCCGCGCTCGTAGGGTTGCCCGTGCATTGCCCCACGAGCGTGCTAGAAATTTTCGGCAACGCCTTCACGCATCACCGCCAGGACTTTACGATCGAACCTTGCAAGGCTCACCGTTAAACGCGAAAACACAGCTGACGCCAGCTTCTCTACCACCTTGAGCCGATCATCGAACAATTGGTCCACTCGCTCAGGAGAATCTGTAGGCCCTGGGAAGTAGTACTCTTTCCCATTATAGGCTACCAGCGACGCTGCGAGGTTGTACCGACTCACCAGCTCATTCATGGTGTCCGTGAACAGAGGCCGCTGAACTTGCATGGCAAGCTGTACACGAATGACGTCACGCTGCTCGCGTGTTCGAAGACGTAGCGATACACGTCGCGTGATCGGAATCTCCTCCTCGTAGTACCCGTTGGTCATCAAATCATCGACGATGCGCGCTGCTTCATCCTCGGTGATTTCATGTTCCTCGAGATACTTCCGATAGTTCTCGATCGGAAGCATCGCATCTTGGATGTCTGCGTAGAGATCGACGCGTGCTTGAGCTACCTTCTCAGCCGGTGTTTCCGGAGGCGTCATCTCAGGAGGCGGTTCATTGGATTGAGACTCGGCTGCCACCGGCTTTGGAGTCGTCGGCATTTTGTCTTTTTCTGGAATATCATCACCAGGTTTCTTCGTCGACGCACGCGTGAACTCCGAGAGCTTCGGTCGATCGCCTACACTTGTTTTGGTGTCTGCCATGGGAGTGTCTCCTGTTGTAATGATAGCGATTGGGTTTTCAGAACCAAACGCCAGTAAACACGAGTAAAAACAAAGGGTTGTTCTTGGTACAAGCCAGTATGGAAAAGTCCCAACGGTTGCTGATGCAACCTCGCTTTTACCACGTAAAGTGCGTTGACGTAAAGGACACTTTTATCTTATAAACATTCATCGAGGTGCTCAATGGTGTATGTTCTCGCCGCCATCATGTGGCTCGTCCCGCAGCTTGGACACATAAAAGCTGCCGAATACGCCAAGTTGATTACATTCGAAGCGCGCTGGTACCGTGTGGATCCCTTCGACGTCGTTGCGATCATCCAAATCGAATCACGTTGGAGCACAAAGAAAAAAAGTGTTACCAACGATTACGGTTTGATGCAAGTACACGTTGCTCGTCGAGGAAGCAGCCGCTTTTTAGGACGCACGAAAGAACTGTTCGATCCTGCGACCAACATTCGTGAAGGCGTGCGCATCTATACTATGTGGCTCAACTACCACGAAAAGTGGTGCAAGCCAGATAGTCATGACCCCATCGCACACTACAAATGGGGCAAGTACGTCAAAAACGATGAGCACGCGCGCCGTGTACGCAGCTTATCTTCCTTTTTGGCCCGCAAGTTCAGACCCAAAAAACCCGCAGTTGTTGCTCACGGGATTGTACTTCGCTGAACTCCCTTCCGCCTCTCTGCGACGTGCACAATAACGCATAGTTCGCGTTGACGTTGGCCTAATAAACATGTTATGGAGGTCACATGCGTTGCATGCAGTGCCATACTCCCGCTCCACCCACCTCGCACGGCACCGCTCAGAAGTGTCTTAAGTGCGGTGGAGCCCTTGAGGTCACAGCCACAGAGCTGCTCAGTGAACCTGTGCATGGTTTCGTGCGTGAGATTCGCCCCGGACAGATCGAGCTGACCCGCGCCATTGAAGAAGCACTTGAAGGCCCTGCTCACGCAGAAGTGTTTGCGGAGGGAGGATGCGGCATCGGCAAAACATTCGCATACGGAACACCGGCAGTACTGACCCACAAACGTGTCGTGGTGTGCACCGCAAAAAAAGCGCTTCAGGACCAGCTCGAAAAGAAAGACATCCCGTTCATCCAAGAGAAGCTTGGGATACCTCGTACCTTCGTGAGTATGAAGGGCAAGTCGAACTACATCTGCAAGCGCTTGCTCAAAAAGGAAAAGAGTCTCTTCGAGAAACAAAGCCAGATGCAGCTGTGGAAAGACCTAACCGCGTGGGCAGAGAGTGATGAGATCGGTGACGTAAGCAGCTTCAAAGGTGAACTGGAATTTCCTGCCAACGTATGCACCGCAGACGAGTGCATTGGTCGTTGCAAGATTTCAAAGCACTGTGGCTACTGGATCACCAAAGAAGCGATGCGGGATGCAGATCTCGTCATCACGAACCACTCCCTCCTGGGCTTCGACCTGCGCTTCGGGGTAGGGCGCTTGCTCGGCGCATACCAGATTTTGATCATCGATGAAGCGCATGCCGCTCCCGATTACCTCCGTAGGGCCTTCTCTATGGAGGTCAGTGAGACCTGGTTGCGCTCTTTTCTCAAGAAGCTGGGCCGCGAACAGATCGACACACCGAATGTCACTGAAGCAGACGTTCCCACGTGGGAAGCGCTCTTTCAGGGGGTGCCTGAAGAACGTCTACTGCCACCCAACTTCTTCGATGCAACACTCCTTGCCACGAATCTCGACATGCTGAAGCGTCTCAAGGACGACCTCTGGACCTTCGTAGCTCGTGTCTACTACCCCGAAGCACTCACGCTACCCGCAGTCACACGTGACTTCGCACAGCTCATCAAAAACGCAAGTGAGAGGCTGCTCGAACACGGCGAGAGCTTATCCAGTGGACAAACTTTGGAGGACCAAGGCGCAGATGGTGACACAGGCGAAGAAGAACTCATCGCCATCGTCAAACACTACACCAAGGTTGAAGAACACTTTGGTGCGCTGAACGCCACTACCAAAGTAGACGCAGACTTCATCAATTGCCGCGAAGAGACAGCCACAGGCAAGATCAAGATTGTGCGACAGCCTGTGAACCTGGTGCCCTTTGTGAAGGGCCCGCTCAAATCCATTGAGAAAGTGATCTTCGCGAGCGCGACGCTGAACAGCGCCATACTCAAGTCGGAGTTAGGTATGACTCCGACAGTCGAAATCTCACAACCGTCACCCTTCAACTACAAAGCCAACGGGCTCGTCTATATCCCACAGCACCTTCCGCGGCCAGACGCGGAAGAATGGCCATTCGCCATCGCACAAGAGATGGTGCAGCTCTTCCGTGCATCGGAAGGAAACGCCCTCGTGCTCTTCTCCGCGAAGAATGACCTCGCGCGCACGGTCGAAGCCATCGAGCAAAACTTCGAGTTGGAGTATCCCATTTTTGCGCAGACGGACGGGGCTCGCCCCAAAGAGATCATGCGGCAGTTCGAAGAAACCGAACACGCGATCATCTTTGGACTCAAATCCTTCTTCGAGGGTATCGACATCCAAGGTTTGAAACTGCGCCTCGTGATCCTCACGAAGATTCCCTTCCCGCAGATGGGAGACCCGCTGTGTCAGGCAAAAAAGCAAACGCTGGGCGACCGTTGGTGGGACCAGTACTACTACCCTTCAATGCTCACAGACGTACAGCAAGCCGCAGGACGACTCATTCGTACTGCGACAGACCGCGGTGTCCTCGCGATCTTCGATGTGCGTATGTGGGTTGGCTCCAATAAAACTGCCGATCCCACGCTAGTCGGCACACCTCGCAATCCATGGAAGGGCTACGGCTTTCGTATCTTCAAAGCGTTGCCCTTCGTGAACTACACACCGCGACGAGAACTCACCATCAAGTTTTTGAAGTCTCTCGTGCGTTAGAGGTAGCCGATGTCGTACGAACTTTGGGCTCGTAAATTGCGCACGCTGCGGGAGCAAAATAACCTCAGGCAGGAAGATATCGCGAAGAAAATTCGCATCTCTAGACCACACTACTGTGCGATCGAAAGTGCGCGATCTGTCGTCAACTACAACCATCTGCTTGCGCTCGCGAAAGCATTCAAGCTCTCGCTCGCAGAGATGGTCACCCTGGAGAACGTCAATGCCTCGTCCGAAAGGTAGTCGTGTCATCTTCTGCAAAGGTTGTCATGGACGTATCGTTGGCATGCCCGGAGAACGTAAGGCATGTCCCTACTGTAACAAAGCACACGTGATCCCGCGTCCAGAGACCAAAGGAAAAAAGAAGAAGCGCTAGATGAACGCAGCCAAACTCATCGTGGGCGTCGACGAATGTGGCGTCGGCGCCATTGCAGGACCTATGGTGCTTGCGGCAGTCGCATTTCGCACCGGCACTCGACAACCTATCTTGAAGCGCTTCGCCTTCGAGAAAGGACCTGACGTTCCTGTACAAGATTCGAAGAAGGTGAAAGCCACGTTGATACCGCGTCTCGTCGAACTCATCTGGGACGTGTGCGTGGACTACGAACTCCTCATGCGCCCCGCCGCAGAAGTTGACACGCTTGGCGCCCACATCGCACAGACCGAGGGGCTCAAGGCCGTGACTCACCGCTTGTTGGAGCGCATCGCGCTTCAGCACCCCGGCGAATTCAACGACTACACAGTCATCGTGGATGGCGACATCGACTTAGGTAAGCCGTGCACGTTTCGATACCGGGCCAGAGCACACGCAGACTGTGACGTCTGGCAAGTAGGTGCAGCATCGCTCATCGCAAAGAATCGCCAACTTGAAGTCATGCGTCAGATGCACGGATTGGATAGTCGCTACGGCTTCGACAAGCACGCAGGCTACCCCACACCTGCACACAAACGTGCGTTACAGGCGTATGGTGTGTCACGCTTTCACCGTCGAACCTATCGTCCCGTGAAGGAGTTCCTCTAGTGATACCGCTGATCGGCACTCCAGACATTCTTCAAAAACGCGTGCCTGACCACATCTGTGCACGATGTCGACGACCCATTCTCGTGGGACACCGGGTGCAGGGTGCGTACATCTGCACGAACCCTAACGCACGCAACCCAAACAAGATCACTGAGAAGGGTTTGGAACTGGGCACGGATTGTGAGTTCGTCCATGTTTCGTGCGAGGACCCCTACCTGGAAGGGAAACTCGCCGCTAAGATTCACGCAACATGACCAACGATCCCAACCGGCGCGGCATCCACGATCCCTGGCGGATGCACCTTCCCGAACGCGAACCTGATCCTTCCCTGAAGGATACGGCTAGCGCAGGGATGCAAGGCAGTCCACACCCCCTTGATGCGGATCTCCTTCCGCATAAAGAATTCGTCTTTCGTCATCCGCATGCACAAGGTGATTTGCTCATCTATGGTGCGGATGAGGCGCCTGGCGCCGCGAGTATGTTGACTCGTGTGATCTGGGCATTTCCCCAAGTACAGGTAGAGCTGGGTGAGGCAGGCATCAACTTCGTCAAAACCGAACCAGATGTCGAACAACGCCCTCGCGGATTCTTCATTCAAGGTGCGCAGTACTCTGTGTGGGTTCCTGATGCAACCAACGTCGCAGAGGGTCTTACACGGCTAGTGCGCGTTTTATTCGCATCTGTACACCGCGATGCTCTCGAAAAAGCAGGCGTCATTCCACTCATCAAATGAGGAGCGTAGCCATGAACAACCTTCCGTGTGGCAAGTGCGTGAACTACGATCCCATCCTGGGTTCGGGTGAAAAACACATCAAGAAAGGGTGGTGCGTGAAGAAATCCAAATACCCCGCCCATGAAGGACCTGGCCAAAGCTTTCCCAAAGATGCCCAGCGCGTCGAACACGGTCAGCTCGCAGAGCCCTACATCGTACGCGAAGACCAGGTAGTCATCCCCTGTCCTGACGCCATCGTGACGACTCGCGATGCGCTCAAAACAAAGAAAGATGCCCAGATCAAAACAGACAAAACCGGCAAGCGGATCTTGTCGTGATCAGTGGGAGGGTATGCGCTTTCCGGCGCGTGTACTCACCGACGCAGAAGTAAGCCTACTTTCCCCGCGCTGTTCGCGTTGTGGCTTTGTTGCGTGCGTCGTGGAAGTTCAAGGACCTCTCCCCGATGATCTTGCCGCACAAGAACTCATCGCGTTCGGTAACGACGATCTCAAGTTCTATTGTGCCTTTCACAGTCCCATTACCGTGACCGCTGCAATGGAGGCACACGCCAACACGGAGTTCTTTGGGTCTGTTACCCAACACGTGTACTGCGAGAAGCGGGCCCACAAGAAAGTTCCTGCAACGTGCTTACGTCTCCAGCCTAAATGTCTCAAGTCCTGTGGCATCGTACTCAAACTACTCTGCGGTGTATCCCTGACCACAGCCAAATCCATCATCGAGGCTGAACATGTCAAACGATCCCAATCGAAAAATCCCGACCGATCCGATGGCGCAGAAGTTTCTGGGTCCGGATCCCGACAAGATCAGAGTGATGGCGGGACAACGTGCAAATGAACAACGCCGTCTAGCAGCACACGAACAGTATCTCTTCGCCGAAGCGTGTGAGTACGGCGATGACCTGATCCGCTACGTCATGGGACACCATCGACTGCAAGATGTGCAGCGTGTGTGGGGATTCGCTCTGGTTGTCTTTTGCCTCCGACGCGATTACCCCGAAGGCGTAACCGACTTTGATGAACTGTTCGACAAGGGTGGCGACGATTTGGAATTGCACAAGAAGAACATCGTCAAAGACCCTGAACGTATCAAGGGTATCACTGCTGAACTCGCACCATTCACCGCAGAGGAGCAAGAGGCCGCAGCAGCATTTGCGGAACACATGAGCAAATACATCGAAGCAACCAAACACCGTGGTGGGCTCTCGAACGCCCAGGCGGCTTATGCCCTGGGGAGAGCTTTCCACAACATGCGCTTCGGTTTTCCCCTGGAACGAGGAGGCACCGCAGCGTTTGACGCGTGTGTGACCCGCGCCACGGCTTACTTCGAGAGGTACAAGACATGAAGTTCTTCGTAAAAAGGCCCACGGTGGCTGATGAATTTCGGACATGCCTACGTATTCCTACAAGTTACACCAACAGTGAAGTAGAGCAGATGGTTCGTCGAGGACTCATGGCAGCAGGGCGTGAGCAATACGGCAACAAGTACGCATTCGTCTTCGAGTACGTCTTCGAAGAATCTCAACCGGTGAAACTAGCAGCACTCGCCACGCACGCCAAGGTCGACAAGGACTACGACTACGTCATCAACCACATCAAGCTGTACGAGGAGTACGAGAGCATGCGGCAGGAACTCGCAAAAGTTCCACCCGTTGAAGGGCGCAAGACACGACGCAACGGAAGCACCAACCCATCCGAAGCGCCAAGCTCAACCAGCCAACCCAATGGCAGCGTCGCGGTCATTCGCTACACCATGCCCACGGACCCAACGCCGCGCTTCGTGGAATGTAACGCGAACGATGTTCCAACGCGTTTGATTGGACTTCTGGGCCAAGGTATTCCCGAGACCCTCATCGATGTTTTCAAGCCCGTGCCTTGGCGCATCAAGGTATCTGTTGAGGACGCGGCATGACCTCCAAGGACATTACCGCGTAAAATGGAACCCTGTGTGGATTGCAAATGGCGCCTGCGGATCCTACAAGCAAAACCGGTAGTGATCATTTTCTGCCAGCGCTGTCGCAAATGGTTCGTCTCGGACGACGTATGCTATATCGATGAAAACATCATCCGTGCGAGCGCAAAAGGAACGGGGGAACACGTCAACGATCTACTTCGATGTGACGCAATGGCTTCACACATCATCGTGACGCGCACGAATACGTGTGGAGTGTGCAACTTCACGACGCCAGATGTCCACGCAGATCCCGGTCCTCATGGACGCTTAGATCACGTCATCGAGGACATCATCACACGCCAGATCGCAAATCCGTGGTCAGATATCTACGAACGATCCGCGCTACCCGCGTACACACTGCAACGTCGCTGTGGAGCACATCCACACCTCCAAGAGCTGTACTTGAAGCTCTTTCCTGAGAAAAAGAGTAAGGTACTGAAATACCAGGAGCAGCGAAAACGTGAACAAGACCGATTTCAGAATCGCGATTCTGGCAGTGTTGCGAAGCGGGGACATGACCGCGGAACAGATCATCAAAGTCATCTTGCCCAGCTCGGCTTACCGATCCTTCCAGGAGGAGACAATCGCGAAGACTGAAGCCCGCAAGATATTGACGACGTTGAAACTCGAACATTACATTTGGTTCACCGATGGCAAATACACGCTCACTTCGAAAGGAAGAACACCCCATGGCTAAGTACGTTGACGTCGTCAAAGAGGTCGTTGTCACCTATCACGTGGATGGTGCGACCAGCGATGAAGAGGCTCTTCGAATTGTCAGGAAACGCCTCGACGCCGAAGCTCCCATCGATATCGTGAGTGAAACTTCCAAGGTGAAGAGCTTCGTGGTCAAGGACACGCACGAACCGCCCAAGGAGTGAGCCATGCTCATCGGGATACTGGGTGAAGCAGGATCGGGAAAGGACGAGGCAGCGCAACATCTAGTACACGCGCACGGGTTCTACAGCCTCGCCCTTGCAGATCCCATCAAAATCATGTGCGGGTGGCTCTTCGACTGGCCCGAGATGCGTCTCTACGGAGAGAGTCGGTTCCGTGATGCACCGGATGCAAGATATCCGTTCTACCGATGTCCCGCGTGTGGTTTCACGATGCCGGGCATACGCGAAGCGATTGATCTCAAAGCCTCCACCCTCGAGTGTCTCTGTTGCGGTGGGCTCTATCCTCCAGAGAAATGGAAGACCGATCTCTCACCCCGCTTTGGCCTTCAGAGCCTGGGTGACTGGGCGAGAAATCTACACCAATATGCGTATGTCAACCTCGCCATTGAACGATGCAACTGTATCCTCGACGGCGTTGATCGAGACCCCCTTTGGGACTGTCTCGAACGGCTTGGTGTATCCGAATCACGCTGGTCGGGTGACCCAAGCGTTCCCGCGGAGCGTGCCGTGATCAGTGACGTACGTCTCAAAGATGAAGTACGCATCGTTCAGCTTGCAGAGGGTAAAGTCATTCGCATCCGTCGCGAAACACGCGAATGCACCACGACCACAGGCATCCCGAAGCACAATAGTGAGATGGAACAACGCGACATCCCTGACTCCGATCTCAACGGCGTCATCGAAAACAACGGAACACTGACAGAGCTGTACCGCAAACTTGAACAGTTTGTAGGAGTCTCTCATGCCTGATCGCTTCGTCCTCTTGGACACTGAAACTGGGGGCCTTGACCCCGAGCACAACGGCATTATCGAACTCGCCGCGATTGCACTAGACGCACAACTGAACGTGCGCGAAGGCGTTCCTCATTACCATCGACTCTTTCGACCTACGGATAAGCACCACGTGTCCGAAGAGGCACTCAAGGTCAACAAGCACTACTGGGTGCAGGACAAGAAGAGCGAGGAGTACAAGTCAGCGCTGCCCTACACCGAGGCATGGGCTGACTTCATGGTGTGGCTTACGAAATACTACTCTGATCCGCGTTGGATCATCCTCACAGGCTGGAACGTGAGCTTCGATGAAGCGTTCTTGCGGTACTTGCATGCGTACCCAAATACTCCTGACGCATCGGGGAATTCCGCATACGTGAATCAGGGTTGGCCATTCCACTATCACAAGATAGACTTCCTCGGGGTGTGTCGGTACCTCGATTTGCGTGCTGGACGCAGCCGGCGCACCTACAAGCTCGAAAAAATGGCTGAACACTACTTCGGTAGCATCAGCGAATTCGCAATGCACACGGCTCTGGGTGACAGCCGTATGGCCTTGCAAGTCCTGAAGCGGGTGGAAAATGAAACTTCACGAGCCAACGGCGTTCATGCAGCCGGCGGCACCTCTCAAGTGGCTGCTGACGCCAACGAACAGGGACACCCTGGTCCAAACGTTCCAGATGGCGGAGCGGCTTCTTCGACACGAGAAGGATGAGCGCGTTCTACAGCGTGCGCTCTTCCACTACACACGGCTGTTCATCGACCTCGGTCTGATCGAAGAAAAACTGGGCTTCGCGGTTCTTGAACGTGTAGAACACATAGAAGCCGAAGATGCGCTTCGCAGTGCCATCCACCGTCTCAACTGTGACCTGATGCGTCTACTATCAGGTCTGAAACCTTGCGAGCATGGCTGTTGCTGTCGCTGCATGCAGGCCTACGATGACATCGCATGCAACCTCTGGTTCACCCATCCGAACATCATGCTGGCACTGAATTGATGGGCGCCTTCAACGATGATGTAGAGAAACTACAACAGGCGACGGACTCCATCGCCTGGTCCAACGCGACACTTCAAGCCCGTAAGTTCAGCGATGAGTTAAGGCACTACCACGATTCCATCTACGCAGCACTGGGTGTGCCTTCAGAGATGTTCCATCCAGCGTATGTACCCGCAAGAGCCCACGGGTCCATTGCAATCAAAAAGTGCACGATGGATTTGCATACCATTCAAGCACAGATCATGAAGTGGGGCCCGATTGTCTTCGACGAGTACAGCCTTTGCGAACCCTCCATGGTGAACGGCTTCATGGAACCCACGTTCAAAGGCACGCAGCCCGGCTATACGCTCGCGTGTGGTCGCTGCGCCTACGCATTTCGCTGCATGCGTGCAACGTATCCTCAAGTGTGCAAGTGCTGCCGTGCTTCGAATAGGGCTCCTCTCTTCATGGAGGTGTACAGCCACGAAACGCTACGTTCTCGACGCATCAAGAGTCAAGCAGCGTTCGAGCAAGAACTGACCAACCTTCAAGCGCAATTTTGCCGACTGCAAACAGAGCGCGAGAGAGTGCCTACTGCATGCACACTCTTCGTACAAAGCACGATTGTGTGTCCCGCGTGCACCGATAAGACCGTGCCTCGTACGTACCGTGTGTGGGTTCAAGAGCCCAATCACCGACGCAACATTCGTTTGATGACCCTTTCGCAGCCGCGTTCAGAGCTGCGACCACCCACGTTCCGGGAACACCTGGAAAGGTTCACATCTAAAAGACACTCGCATGCGAACACGATCCCGCAGCAGCGCCAATGCGCGCAGCGACGACCTGGCTGCTCTAATCGCAAGCGGCAAGCCAAGTAAAAACAACGGCAATCACACCATCGAAATCATCCAAGGACTCGCTGTCCCTAGTTTCGATCTCTGCCAGCCCTGTGAACTGAACCTTCGTTGTCTCGGAGGTTCACAGATCTTTGCAACACAGGCAATCAAAGAGAACCGCCTGTGCGTGCAGAACCGTAACCTCGTGGCGTTTCGTTATCACGGCACGGTGTGTCTCTCGTACGATGTAGCCGCGAAGACCGTGACCGACCATGGTATGTATGGTTACAGCGTGACTACGTCAGGGAACATTCGCAAGTACCTCAATGCCCTTGCGGATAACTTCCCTGAATTGAACCTCACAGGGGCGCGCATTGATTAACT
>Ga0315283_10001873_pt1 | contig 17214 bp, 11 predicted proteins | sample YL17G09_0_MG_FD_204541 | JGI IMG/M metagenome (GOLD analysis project Ga0315283, IMG submission 204541) | Sediment microbial communities from Yellowstone Lake, YNP, Wyoming, USA - YL17G09_0 | ecosystem: Environmental > Aquatic > Freshwater > Lake > Sediment | place: USA: Wyoming | collected... | reverse complement strand
TTGGGGTTGTTGATCGTCGTTTCCGTGCGGAGCGCGTGCTGCTCCTTAAAGTACTGTTTCACGTGCGAGGACTTGTACTCGACATGGAGACTGGGTTCGACCCCCTCCGTGATGATGCGCGTGCGGCAGCCGTAGGCCGGCGGCGGCGTGGCCTTGGTGATCCGACGAGGAAACAGGAGGCCCACGCGGTCGGGGCGGCCGAGGTCCAGATTCTCGCGGATGACCGCTTCGAAACAGTGGCGGCCCTCAACGGGGCGATCGAAGACCTAGGTGAGACTGGCCTCGAGTTGGTTGATCGCCAGGCGGTGCTGATAGCCGGCCGCCCGGTCGACGTTGGTCAGGGGCCAGGGGAGGCGCTGCGACCACCGATCGAAGAACGCCTGCACGTCGCCCGGCGCAAGCCGGTCACAGACCGCTTGGAGGCGGTCCGGGGCTGCACACGCCAGAAAGCCGTTGTCGAGACTGTCGAAGGCGAGGCGCGCCCGGCGGAGTTGCTGCTTGGCCCACTCGTGGCCGTTCAAACAGATCTTGACCGGATACGGGAGGGAGGTCCCGATCTTCAGGAAGGCCGGGCCCCACGCGCGATCCTGGACGTAGAAGTAGTAATGATTCACGGCGACAGACTGACGCGAGAAGTCGAAGGAGACCGCCAGCCCCGGACGTTTGTGGGCTTTGAACGACCGCATCTTTTCTTGCGCCACGCCCAGGACCACCACGCCGTCGCGGCCGGTGAAGCGGGCGCGATAGTCAGCGACGATGTCGTCCTTCCGCTGCCCCCGTTCGAAGTGCACCACCGGAATGCGCTGGGCCGCCACGAACCGGTCGACGGCGGTCACGAACCGATCGTGGATCGGCTTGAACAGCGCTGGCGACGGGATGCGGAACCCCAGATGGTCGTGCAGGAAGTAGCACAGGCCGCCTGAGGTTTGCAGTGTGGGGAGATACGCATGCAGATACAGGCGATCAAGACAGCGTACCTCGAGCGACACGTGGTGACGGATAATGTCAGCGATGTTGGGCGTCATCGGTACCTCCTGGCAGAGTTCCCGGTGAGGGTACTCCCTCAGGGAGCACACCGATCTCACGATCGGGCCCAACATCATTGCGTCATCGCAGACCAGCATGTATTTCACTTGGCGGTTTGAGGCGAAGCTTCGCTAGATTACTGGCGTAGGAGAGGAAGGCGACATGGCGCCCGTCCGCGCTGATGGCGGGAATCGATGATTCCTGATTGCCCCGGGTGCCATCCGTCGCCACGCTCACCCGCGTCGTGACGCCCGTCACGCGATCGTGGACGAAAGCGTCCCCGACGCCGTTGGTGTCGCCCGCCACCAGATTGGTGGCTTGGGACTGGAACGCGACGTACCGCCCGTCCGCGCTGATCGTCGGGACGTAGGACAGCCCGTTCCCCTGGGCGCCGTCGGTCGCCACGCTCACCCGTGTCGTGACGCCGGTACTTGGAGGCTGTTGGGCCTTCAGGACGCCGGAGGCATCTCCAAGCGGCAGTATCAAGGTCGCGGCAAGGAAGAGCGTGCGAACGACATGGAACCTTGTCCAGAAAGCTGGGCGTCGCCATGAAGCTGCGGATTCAGACCGGCTCGAAAACTCTCGGGCGCCAGGAGTCTGGGCGATGGGAAGAGTGATCATTGTGAACATCCATCGTTAACGGAGCGTGGCCGTATGCGGGTGACTGGCAGCCGCCAGACGGAGGAGCGTGAAGTATTGACGGCGGCCCGTGCCGATGCAGCGACGGTAGCCACCGTGGCCAGCAGCCGGGCTGAAGTGTAGTACGGCATAAAGACCCCTTCGGCGAACTGAGTGGGCGACGCCGGGAGCGCGAGCAGAAGTAGCGCCGTGTTTCCGAAGGGGCCAGAAAGAAGCCTGAGTCTGTGCCCCGGTTGGCGCAGTTGGCAAGCCGCCATCAACCGTACGTGCTTCAGTAACCGGACTTATGGCGCGATGATAGCCCCTCCGGTAACACTTATTTTTGGCGTGACAGGGACCGGCTCCCCGACAGTCTCGGGAGTAAGTCAACTTGGCCGGAATAATTAGTACGACATCTGTCCGGTCGTCCTCGTGGTGAGGGGCCGGAGACCGCGGCGAAGTCGAACTGACCAGCAGGGACCGCTGGTAGGAACGCGAACTCCACGACGTTGACAGACAAGCTAGCCAGGATCTGATCGAGCTGCGGCGGATCCACTTTGACAGGCTACAGATCCGTGCCGGGCTGCGGGGAAATCTATCTGAATGGATCTTCACCTCGTGTCTTTTGGATCATCAGCTCTCGGCCAGCCAACCCGCTGAAGGCGACCACCCGTAAATTGTTGATATTTAGACTGTTAGGCTGGAGACGACTTGTGTTGGCTGTGAATACAACTGGCCCGCCGTTTGCGTGCTAGAATTCGGATCAACCCGTCTGAGAGTTTCGAGATTCGTGCCTCCAACGTCGCGTCTGAATGCTTCGTTCCTAACAGGACAGGGGGTCGTATGCGAATTGCGCGAGTCTTGGGTCTGGCGCTGGCTCTGGCAGCGGTGGTGACAGTTGCGCCACTGTATGCCCAAACCGACACGGGCGTGCTTGACGGCCGTGTGTTCGACCAGCAGAAGGCGGCCGTGCCCGGCGTCACGATCACCGCCAGGAACGTCGCGACGGGCGCGACGCGCACGGCGGTGAGCGGGCCGACGGGGACGTTCCACATCGAGGCGCTGCGGGCCGGGGTCTACGAAATCAGCGCGGAGATCGCCGGGTTCGCGACGCAGCTCCGCAAGGGCGTCACCGTACAGGTCGGGTCGGCGGCGACGATCGACTTCACGATGACGGTCGGCAACATGTCGGAGACCGTCACGGTCACGGGGGAGACCTCCCTCGTGCAGACGACGCGCTCCGACGTCGGGCAGGTGATCTCGGGCTCGATGGTCCAGAACATCCCGCTCAACGGGCGCAAGTTCCAGGACCTGTCGCTGCTCGTCCCGGGCACGCGGTCGGCCAACTACTATGACCCGACCAAGACCGAAGTCGGCGGCATCAGCTACGGCGGGTTGACGGGCCGCTCGGTCAACATCAGCGTGGACGGCGCCGACAACAACGACGGCGTCGTGCGCGGCCTTCTCCAGCAGTTCAGCGCCGACGCGATCCAGGAATACAAGGTCACCACCCAGCGCTACAGCGCCGAGTTCGGCCGATCGACCGGCGGCCTCGTGAACGTCATCACGAAGAGCGGGACGAACCAGATCCGGGGCAGCGCGTTCCTCTTCGCGCGCAACCAGAGTCTGAACGCGAAGACCTACTTCGAGCAGCCGCACGCCGCGACGGCCGACGTGGTGGAGAGCACGGGGACCGACAAGCAGCCGTTCAGCCAGCAGCAGGTGGGCGGCACGATCGGCGGGCCGGTCGCGAAGGACAAGGCGTTCTTCTTCTTCTCGTACGAGTTCAACCGGCGCAACGACTTCGCCGTGGTGAGCACCGGCGGCGTCCTGCCGGCGGAAGAAGGGGCATTCCCGAAGCCATTCAGGAACAACCTGGTGACCGCGAAGACCGACTTCAAGCTCAAGCAGAACAACACGATGACCGTGCGCTACGCACTCGAGAATCAGAAGCGCGAGCACGATTTCATCGGCGGCAACACGCTGGCGTCAGCCGGCGCGCTCAACACCAACGTCATCAACTCGATCGTCGCGAAGGACGTGGCGGTGATCGGCAAGTCGAAGCTGAACGAGTTCGTCTTCCTGTTCCAGTACTTCGACAACAACATCACGGCCGAGGACAACTCGAAGCCTGGCGTTTCCACGCCGGACTTTTTCTTCGGCGCCAACGGCAACACGCCGCAGCAGACGATCCAGAAGCGCTTCCAGATCAAGGACGACTTCTCGTTCCGGAAGGAAGGTTGGGGGGGCGACCACGACTTCAAGGTGGGCGGTGAGCTGATCAGGTCGCATTACGGCGGGTTCTTCACCCCGTCGCTCTACGGGACGTTCACGTTCTACGACGCGCTGCCCGGCGCGACCAGCCTCAACGCCTACCTGAATGCCATCGCCGACTCGTTCTCCGGGTCGGCTGGCAACAACGTGGCCGACGACAACTGGACGTACGTGGCCACGTACTTCCAGGACGACTGGAAGCCGAAGAACAACGTGACGGTGAACCTCGGCCTCCGCTGGGAGATGCAGGCCGGGCCGTACCAGAACAACTTCGACACGCCGGTGCTGCAGTACCTCAAGGCGAACAGCTATCCGAACCAGCGGAAGCAGGACCTGATGGACTTCGGACCACGCATGGGCATTGCGTGGGACCTGAAGGGCGACGGCAAGACCGTCCTGCGCGGCGGGTACGGCATCTACTACGACGAGATCTTCCAGAACATCACGCTGTACGAGAAGTGGACCGACGTGCGAACGCCGCTCAACTTCATCTCGCTGTCGCCGGCGCCGTGGACGGCCAACTACTACGCGGCCCATCGCGATGCCATCCGGGCCGCGCTCGAGGACCCGACCTTTACTGATCCTCCGGGGCAGATCATGCGGCTGACGGCGCCCGATCTCAAGCAGCCGTACTCGCACCAGTTCAACGTCGGTGTCTCGCATGCGATCAACCCCTACCTCTCGATCGACGCGGACTATATCCATGCCCTCGGCAGGCGCGAGATTCATCGCTGGGTGCTCAACACGACCTACAACAAGAGCACGCGCCTCACGCCAGCCGGCGTGTTCAACCCGGTCTGGGGTGTCATCCGCACCGAAGGGAACCGCGGGCACTCCACCATCGATGGTCTCTTCCTGACCGGCAAGGTCCGCAAGGGCGCGATGCAGATCATCACGACCTACTCGCTGACCAAGGGGATGAACATCGCCAACGATTTCGGCTCGACACCGGGCGACCCGTCGAACATCAACGACTCGGTGGATTGGGGCCCGATGGCGAACGATATCCGGCACCGTTTCACCCTCGGCGGGGTGTTCCAGCTCCCCAAGGGCATCAACTTCTCCACCTCCGTCCAGGCGAACGGCGGCAAGCCGTACAACCCGCTCATCGGCTACGGCGGGGCGCGAAACTCTATGCGGGCCATCGACCAATCGACTGGTCGGATGTACGGGCGCAACTCGTTCCGCGGCCCCGGCTTCTTCACCTGGGACGCGCGCATCGCCAAGCAGTTCAACTTCGGGGACAAACGGGCCGTCGAAGTTCTCTTCGAGATGTTCAACGTGACGAATCGCGTGAACTTCAACGGAGACCCCGGCTCGGGGTTCAACCAAACCTGGGGCACGGGCGTGAAACCGAGCTCAAACTTCGGAAAGGCCACCAATATTGTGCCGAACAGCCAGTTTCAGTCGGAGTTCGGATTGAGGTTCAAGTTCTAGGCTAGGGGCCAGCCGCCTTCCCCCTTCGGGCTTCGGCGTGCCAAGGTGGCTGGCGGAGGGTTCGGGGCGGAGGGAAGTTCCTCCGCCCCTTCGATTTGTACGACTCCCTATTTGCCCCCAAGGCCGGCGAGTTGCTGGCGGGCAGCCGACTTGACAGCCGGCGACGTGGCCGGCGCGTCAGCCAGCCGCTGATACTCGGTTCTCGCCTCGGCGAAGCGGCCCATCCGCTCGTAGACCTTGGCCAGGTTGAATCGCGCCTCTTCCTGGCGTGGTTCGGCGGCCAGCGCGCGCTGCAACGATTCGGCCGCCTGCCCGTACTTGCCCTGCTTCGCATACAACGCGCCGAGACCGGTCAGTGCGGGCGAGTAAGCGGGCTGCAGCTTGAGGGCCGTTTCATACTGGCCCTGCGCCTCCCCTTCCTGCCCCGCTTCGGCCAGCACCTTCGCCAGGTCAAGGCGCAGCATCGGCTTCGCCGGGTCCGCCTCGACCGCCGCGCGAAGTTCGGCCAGGGCGCCGGGATAGTCGCCGCGGGCCGCCAGCACGCCGCCCTTGAGCACGCGCGCGTCGCTGAAATGTGGATCAATGGCCAGTGCGGCGTCAGCCTCCCGCACCGCGCTCTGCCGATCTTCAAGACGCAGGTAGCAGATGGCCATCCACTGGTGCGCGTACGAACTGGTCGGGACCAGCTCCAGGTACTTCCGGTACTGCGCGATCGCGGCGCGGTAGTCGTTCATCCCCATGTAGGCGCTGCCCAGCACGAGTTGAGCGAACGCGTTGCGGGCGTCCTTCGCCAGCACCTCGCGGAGGATCGGCAGCGCCTCCGCGAACCGCCGGTCGCGCACCGCGCTGTTGGCCTGGCGCAGCCGGTTGAAGACCGCGATCATGTCCTTGGGATCGTTGGCCCTCGCACCCGGTGATGAGGGCACCGGCTCCGCGCCGGCGCCGATGTAGCCGAGCGACGCCAGCTTCTCGAGCGCCTCGCGGTCCATCTGGCTGACGTTCAGCGCTCCCTGGGCGCCGCCGGTGATCTTCTCCAGTTCCTGCCGCAGGCCTCGCGCTGTCTGCTGGCGGGCGTCATGGACGTTCCGGCGCTCTGCCGGATCCGTCGCGAGATCGTAGAGTTCCGGTGTCGGGGCGTCGATGAACTTCCACCGCTCGGCGCGGATCGCACGCAGCGGCGCCCAGTTCATGTAGAGCAGCGGCATGAGCGTTTCCGCGTAGATCGCGGGCGGCGGAACCGGCGACCGGCCGCCGATCAGTGGCCGCAGACTCCGGCCGTCGGCCGTCTTGAGCGGCGGCGCGCCAACCAGGTCGAGAAGCGTCGGCGCAAGGTCGGTCAATCTCACCGGCTCGCCGACGACGATGCCCGCCGGCAGCAGGCCCGGACGCCAGAGGATCAGGGGCACCCGGATCGCGCTGTCGTACACGAACATCGTGTGCGTCTCCTCGCCGTGATCGCCCAGGCTCTCGCCGTGATCCCCGATGATGGCGATGAGCGTCCGATCGAGGAGACCGATCTGCCCGAGCTTGTCGACAACCGACGCGACGATCGCGTCGTCGAACGCAATCTCGCCGTCATACGGCGCGTCCGCAAACGCCTGCCGGAACGGGGGCGGCGGCGCGTAGGGCTCGTGCGGATCGTAGAGATGAAGCCACGCAAAGAAGGGCGCGGCGGGCGTCTGTGACTGCTGTTCCAGCCAGCGGCCGAGCGCGAGCGCCGTGCGATCGCCCCGGCGCTCGGCCTCGAGATTCAGGATCTGTGCGCTCTCCCCTTCCATCCGATCGTCGTACGTCTCGAAACCGCGGTTGAGGCCGTAGCGCCGATCGAGGATGAACGAACTGACAAAGGCGGCCGTGCGGTAGCCTCGGCCTCTCAGGACCGTCGTGAGTGTCTCGAACTTGTCGCTGAGGTAAAAGTTCCCGTTGTTCCGAACGCCGTGCGCGAACGGGTAGAGGCCGGTCAGCAGCGAGGCGTGGGCCGGCAGCGTGATGGGCGCCGGGCTGAACGCCCATTCGAACCGGACGCCTTCGGCGGCCAGCCGGTCCATGTACCGGGTGCGCGCCCGCGTGTATCCATAGCTGCCGAGATGATCGGCGCGCGTCGTGTCGAGGGTCACGAGCAGGATGTTGACGGGCGGTCCGGTAGACGCCGGCGGCAGGCCCTGCGTGCCAGTCCCCTGGAACAGCCGGTACGCGGCAGCCGCTCCAGCCACCACGAGAATCGCGGCGACGGCCGCTATTGGTCCCCAGCGCCGGCGTCGCACCGGTGGAGGTGACTGGCTCTGCTGTTGCCGCGGCCTGTTCGCTCTCGGCATCGTTCCTCTGGTCTGGCTTCGGCATCGGGCGCGCGGGGCTCAAGCCACGCCCCAGGTCGATTCTGAATCCGGCTTCCTCTCTCTCAACCCGATCTCGACCCGATGTCGGTACTCTACCGCTGCCCGATCTCCCGCAGGACGGCCGCCACATTCGGCTGGTCCGGCTTCAGCCGCAGCGATCGCCTGAGCGCGTCGGTCGCACCCCGGGTATCGCCCGATTCAAGGCGAGAGAAGCCCAGGCCGTTCAGCACCATGGGGCTGACCGCGCCCGCCTCGAGAGCCCGCTCGAAGTATGGCACCGCTTCGGCCGGCCGGCCGGCCTTGGCCAGCGCCCCCGCGAGATTGGTCAGCGCTTCCGCGCTGGCCGGCCGAGCGGCCACCACGCGCCCGAACAGGGCAATCGCGGCGTCGAGCTCACCGAGCCTGACAAGCACGACGCCCAGCTTCAGGGCGACCGCCGCGTCGGCGGGATCGCGCGCTGCCAGGGCCTCGAGCCGGACCCGGGCTTCCGGGAACTCGGCGCGATCGATGGCCAGATCCGCCAGGCCGGTGAGGGCATCGGGGTCGTCCATCTGGATCGCCAGCGCGCGTTCGAAGGAGGCTCGCGCTTCCTCTTTGCGTCCGAGCGCCACGAGCGTCTTCCCCATTGCGTCGGCGCCATCGGGCGTGGCGGCATCCTGCTCCGCCGCCCTCCGCGCGGTCTCGAGCGCGTCCTGCAGGCGGCCGGACAGCCGATAGCTGTCGCTCAAGGAGATGAGCGTCTCGCGGGTGGCGTTGCCGTCGGCCACCAGCCGGGTGAACTCGGCGATCGCTTCGGGAAACCGGCGCGCCTCCGACAGCGCGATGGCCAAGTGGCGGCGGGCCACGGGATTCGCCGGGTCGTCCTTCAGGACGGCGCGGAACTCCTGCACGGCCTTCGCGGGATCGGATCCCTCTTTGGCGAGCGCGTTCTCGATGCGCACGGCGACGGCAACGAGCGCTTTGGGATCGCGTAACGACGGGTTGGCGATGGCGCCGCCCGACGCGTAGCCGAGGCTGCGAAGGCGCTCGGAGGCGTCGCGTCCCTGGGCGGCGGGCCCGACCGGCCGGCCTTTCGCGACGGCCGCGGCCGTGGCGCGCCGGAACCGCGCGGTGTCGGCCGTCCGCTCCGCTGCGATGTTGTGCATCTGCGCCGCATCGAGTGTCACGTCATACAGCTCGGGCTGTGGCGCGTCGACGTACAGCCAGTCCCGCTCGCGCCACCCTTGGAGCGGCGCCCAGCCGAAACTGAGACGCGCGTAGAGCGACTCGACATACGCCGGCTCGTCAGGCGCTGCGCCGGGACCCGCGAGCGCCGGCAGCAGGCTGCGGCCTTCCGCGCCATCGAGGGCCGGCAGGCGGGCCAGATCGAGCAGCGTGGGCGCGATGTCGATCCCGCGCGCCAGCGTGGGCACGACGCGCCCGGCCGGCACGCCGGGCCCCGCCAGAATCAGCGGCACGCGGGTCGTCGAGTCGTAGACGAACAGGCCGTGCGTCGGCTCGCCATGCTCGCCAAGGCTCTCGCCGTGGTCGGATGTCGCAAGGACCACCAGCGGATCGTTCGGGCGCGCCCGCCTGATCCCCTCGAAGAACACGCCAATCTGCGAATCGGCGAACGCGATTTCGCCGTCGTAAGGCCGGTCGCGGAAGCGGCTGAGGTATGGTTCCGGCGGCTCATACGGCGCATGCGGGTCGAACAGGTGCAACCAGATGAAGAACGGCCTCGAGCGGGCCGCCTGCTCGCGCTGCAGCCACGCCAGCGCGGCCGCGACGGTTGCATCCGCGCGCCGCTCGACGTACGGCAGGCGGGTGGGATCATCGCCCCTCGGAAACCTGTCGTCGTAGACATCGAAGCCGCGCCCCAGGCCGAACCTCCGGTGAACAGGGAACCCGGCGACGAAGGCGGCGGTGTCGTAGCCCGCGGCCTTGAACCGTTCCGCGATCGTCGGCGGCGTGGGCCCGAGAACGAACTCCGAGTTGTTGCGGACGCCGTGGATGAGCGGCGTGACGCCCGTCAGGATGGACGCGTGCGAGGGCAACGTCAGCGGGACGTGCATGACGGCGGTCGGGAACCGCGCGCCCCGCGCTGCCAGGGCGTCCAGCACCGGCGTCGAAGCCGCCGGATCGCCATAGCAGCCGACGCGATCGGCGCGCAGCGTGTCGATGGTAATGAGCACGACCGAGACGGGGCGTTCCGCCGGAGGGTTGCCTCTCGACCCGGCGTGCCAGATCCATGCGAAGACGCCCGCGACCGCGATCAGCGCGGCGACGCCGATCAGCTGCGGATGCCGAGAGACCAGCGAGCCGATCCGTGACGCGCCCGAAGCTCTCTGTCGACCGGTGCCCGATGAATGCCTGATCCTGCGGCTCATCCCTGGGCACGATTCTGACACATCACCGATCGGTCTAGAAGACGCACCGCCATTGGCACCACCATCAGAGCTCGAAACCGTTGAACTACCGGAGCTGCTTGCGCGCCGTGTCGAGCAGCTCCCGCGTCTGTGGCTGGTCGGGCTTCAGCTTGAGCGACCGCTCGAGCGACCTCACCGCATCAGCCGCACGCCCGGCGCGCAGCTGGGCGTGACCGAGCGCATTCAGCAGGTCTGGCGCCGGATCGCCGGCTGCGAGTGCGCGCTCGAACGACTCGATGGCGCCCGGCCAGTCGCCTCGCGCCGCGAGGGCCGCTCCCCTCAGCATCTCGACCTCGTGAGACCGCGTCAGCCCCGCCAAGGCGTCGAGCGCCTCTGTCGGCCGGCCGGCGAGCAGGCGGACGCGCGCCAGTTCCAGGCGGACCGAGGCCGCGTCCGGCGTCAGCGCGAGCGCGGCCCCCAGGAAGCGCTCGGCGTCGGCGTACCGCTTCTCGGCCAGCGCCGCCTCTCCGGCGAGCGACAGGTGCAACGGCGACGATGGATACGCCCGCGCCAGGCGAGAGGTCAGATCGGAGGCCTCGCTGATCCTGGCCCCGCGCAACAGCAGATCAACCAGCCGCTGCACCGCCTCGGCGTCTTCAGGCGCGGTGGCGAGCGCGGCCCGGTACTCGCGTTCGGCTGCGGCCGCCTGCCCCTGTGCCTCGGCGAGCGCGCCGCGCGCCACCAGCACCTCAGGCGTCCGCTTCAGAGCCTCAGGCACGCGCGTCAGCCGCGCGGTCGCTGCCCCGATTTGCCGCTGCGCAATCCCGAGATCGGTGGCTGCGAGAAACACGATCGGATCGATTCGCCGGCCGACGGAAGGGCCGGCAGACTGGATCAGCCGGTCATAGACGCGGAGCGCCTCATCGGGCCGGCCGAGTGCCGCATAGGCCCGGGCGAGCCACAGCGAGGCGCGCTCGTTCAGCGGATCGACGCGCAGAGCGGCCTCGAGTTCGCGCGCGGCCCCGCCCGCGTCGCCCCGGCGAAACAGGATCTCGCCGAGATTCACGCGGGCCAGCGAGCTGGCTGCCGCGCCCGTGATGTAGCCGAGCGCGTGCAGCCGCTCCAGCTCTTCCTTCCCGCCGGGCGACCCGGTGGCTATGCCATCACCCGGTTGATCATGAGCGCCGTAGGACGCAATTCGCGCGGCGACCGGCGCCGCGCTGCCGGCGAGCGCGACGATCCGACCTGGCATGTCACGCGCCACAGGCAGGCCGGCATAGGCCAGCAGCGTCGGGACCACGTCAAGCGGCGTGATGGTGCCGATCGGCGCGAACCGCGGCGGAGGCGTCGTTCCCGCCAGCGCGCCGGCGGTGGACACCGCAGCAATGCCGTAAGGACGATGCCAGGCCGTGGCGCCGGCCGTCAGATCCGCGGGGTCCTCGCTGATCGCGGCGTCGGCGGGCTGAAACCCGTGGTCCGAGATCACGAGCACGAGCGTGGCGGGATCCAGAAGGCGTGCCGTATCCGCGAGCGCCGCGTCCATCTCGACGTAGGCCGACCGGATCGCCGCCTGTCTGCGCGCCTTGTCCTTTGTGAACAGATGCGACGTCGTGTCGACCAGTTCGTAGTACACCGCCCACAGATCGGGCCGGACACTGCGGATCAACTCCGTGCTGATGCGCCGCGACGACCGGGTTGCGGCGACAGCCGCCCGGAAATGCGCAATTGGGTTCTGATAGAGCATCGAGGTCGACTGCGCCTCGGCGGCGAGGGCGTCGGCGAACTCACGCGCCGTCAGTGGAATGAGGCGAGCGAGCCCTGCGTAGTCGAGCGCCTCGGGCGACGTCAGCATCGGCCTCACGTCGTTCCATCTCGCTGCAGGAAAGACCAGGCCGGCTACCGGCCGCGCCTGGTCGCGCAGGTGCGGCGTCGCGATGCGGTCGGAGACGAGCACGCCTTTGACGTGATCGGCGGGCCAGGTGGCCCACCAGCCCGTCACCAGCACGTTGAGGTTTGCGCCGGACCAGATCTCCCAGATCGCCTTGACCCGGCGGGCTCCACCGTTGACGGGCGCCTGGCCGCCGTTCGGCGTGTCGACCATGAAATCGAGCACGCCGTGGTCCTCGGGCTGGCGGCCCGTGGCAATGGTGGTCCAGATGATCGGCGAGAGGAGTGGAGGCTCCGACCTGATGACGCCCAGTCCGCCGATCCGTTTGAGGCGGGCAAACGCGGGCAGGTGGCCGGCGGCAATCAGGGGGTCGATGACGCGCCAGTCTGCGGCGTCGATCCCGAAGATGGCGATCTTGCGGGGTGCGTCGGACACGGCGCGCAGGTGGGCGGGCGGGACTAACACGCTCGCCAGGGCGGCAGCCGACACGATGGCCATCGCCATGGCGAGAAACCTGGCCCGTCTAGCAGCCGGCCGAGCGTCACCCATCTCGGGGGTAGTCTACCGCGAAACCCGCAGCGTGCCTCGAGCAGCGCCAGCGTAGGACGCGGGGAACGCCATGCCGCTTCACTGCCCGGCCTGAGTTTAGCCCCAGTCGAATCTAAGGCACGGGTCTCATAGGGGCCTAGACATCCGGCGAGGATAGGCAGCATTAGAGGGGTCTTCGTTCGCCTGCCGCTCGCAGGTTAACAGAACCCCCGCTATCAGACCCTGTGGGCGCCGCCTTCCGCCTCGGCACACCGAGCACCCACGCGAGCTTCATGCAGGCGGTCTCGGGCCGCATGTTGTCGAGTGGGATGATCCCCAGGTCGAGCAGGTCGCGCCCGGTGTCGTAGACGTACATCTGCGCGAAGCCCTACAGCGTCTGCACGGCCATCGCGACGGTTGCCGTCAGAGTCGCGGATACGTGGCCAGAGAGACGAGCGAGGCGGTCAGCAGGAGGGCCGCCACCGCCAGGAGTCCCACGCGGACCTTGCTTGAGTAGAACCTCTGCGACAACGCGATGAGGAACAGCACCGTGGCCAGAAACACCGTGACTCGCACGTAACGCTCGGCAACGGTGCGAGCCTCCGTGCCTTCGGTGAAGGCGCCAACCGCCTCGACGCGGAGCTTCACTGAGGTCCCATAGAGGACGGCCTGATGGCCATCCCATCGCGCCGACTGCAACCCGCTCCAGGCCGTCGCGAGCGCGACTAGCGCCAGGACGATGGCCTCGAGAATCTCGACTCGGTGGTGGCGAGCCGCCTTCTTCGCACCCGTTTCGAATTCGGTCAGGGTCTGCGCAACTTCGATGTTCGTCCCCTCTGGCACACGGCCTCCGCCCCGCTTCGTGGGCACCTTCGCCGTCAGGTCCTCGATCCGGCTCTGGATCAGGTTGACGTGCTTGCCTACAATGCGTGTCGTTGCTTCCGCCACGCCAGAACGAGAAGGACAGACAGGCCCGCGTGGGCGGCCACGGCTGGCCACAACAGCATCCCAACGCCACCGTTGACCCCAACCCAGCCGAGATACAGCGTGGCGAGCAGGCCAAGGTAGCCTGACTCACACAAACTGCCCTCCGAGATTCCCGGTACGATTCAGCGGATGGGGAGCCACCCTCTCCAAGCGCCCACAGCACCGCTTTTGGAACTTCAGTGTGCTACCTTGGCGCGGATAGAGCCAAGCGACGAGGGGAGAGTCCAGCAGACGGCGCGGGAGCGTGGGTCGCCAATGAGGCCAACGTGATGCAGGCCGGCGGAGGCGGAGATGATGCGAGCCAGGGTTCGGTCCTTCCTTCTTGCCATTGCGGTCGCGTCAGCCGTCGTGCTTGCCCGCGGCCAGTCCCCCGACGAGAAGAACCTCGAAATCAGGACGTCTGGGATTCCGCACGCTGGAAACGGCGTGTACGCAAGGGTGGCCATCCCGAAGGGAGCCTACCTCGGAACCTACACGGGGGAGTTCATCTCGGACGAGGAGTACCAGCGCCGGCTGGACGCGAACCAGTGGCAGTACATGATGGGGTTGCTGGACTGCGCGAAACCGCATACCGGTGGCATCACGACTATCGATGGCATCAACGGCAACGTCTTCACGCGGATGAACTACGCACCGGCCGAGTTCCAGAACGTGAAGTTCGAGAAGATCTGTGAAGCTCCGTTCGTGAGGATCATGGCTGTGAGGGACATTGCGGCCGGCGAAGAGCTATGGGTCGACTACGGCCCCAACTACCGCTACGACTTCATGAACGACCCGGCGGTGGTCAAGTTCTTTGCCGAACTGCACGCGCTGCGCGCGAAGGCGGGGCGTTCCAGTTGGTAGCCGGTCATTTCAGCTCAGAAGCGCGCGAGCGTTGGCGGAGCAGACGTCGCGAATGTCACCTGACAAACGAGGGTCGTTGCTTGCTCGTCCCCAGAACTCTCGTGCCGCAGCGCGAGCGTCGTCCCAGACGTCCAGCGTGTCGGAAGTCGCCCTCGGCAACGCAAACGTCCTCGCTGGCACTTGGCCATCGGCCAAAGGCGCGTACAGCATCGAGACCTGATCGAACGCCGGCGCGAGCCGGAGACTCGAACCATCGGGGAACAAGAGGATGTTGAACTGATGTCGATCAGTATTCCCAATACACGCGCCAAAGGCATCAAGCCATCGAAGGCGACGCGCGTCTTCACCAGACAGGCGCCCAGCGCTTCTCAGCTCGACCGCCGCCCGGGCCCAGGAGTGCGCCGGATCGTTGTGGACCGCGGCCAAGCTCAGAACAGCAATGCGTCCACGCGCCCCAAGCCGATCAAATCGTTCGCTCTCGAGGAACCGGTGCGAAGGCGTCTCCACGATTTGCGCGCGGGCCGCCGATACGCCGTACGATGAAACCGTGTCGAGCGCCAACGCTTCCATGACGAGCAAGTCACACCACCGCGTCGCCACAGCATCTGCGGAGCGGGCGGCGAACTTGATGAGCAGGTGGCGTTGGTCAACAAACGCCCCGAATTTGGGCCGCTCACCGCCGACCGATGAGCCGGGCGGATGCCCGGCGATCGCCGCTTCTGCGAGTTCGGGATAGTCGTCGCGCGTCTTCGCAACGACGTCAAGTGCTTGCCATCGCGCAAACGATTCGTCGCCGAGGATGAGATTGCCTGGCAGATCTTCGCCGCGTCTCGACATGGCGATGAGCACGTGATGATCAGACCAGTCAGCCAGACGCGTCGGCAACCGAAGATCGGCGTGAATCGCAGCGAAGTGTCGGCCCAGGAAGCCCGAGGGCCGCGCATCTGCGATTTCGATGGGCAGTCCGTCGCCCACCGCACCGGCCGGCATCCAGACTGTCTGACGCGATGCCAGGGTGATCACCTCGCCCGCCGACCGAGCGAGGCCGTTTTCGAATACTCGAACGACGGGGAACCGCGACGCGTCGAGGCCGGGCCACAACTCGCGCAAGCCATAGCGTGTGGCTCGTCCTCGACCGATGCGGATTACGCGGGCCTCGGCTTGGCGGACCGCTCGCATCATCGTCGGTGCGGACACCCCGAGCCTCTGCCGGAGGTCGGCGGCGGCAAGAACCCCACGGTCCAGCTCGCTCTGAAGATTGTTCACAATGAAACGATTCTATCACATCGTCTGGCGCTACAATATCGAACAAATAGCACTACTTGTCGATGCCTTGGAAACGAAACATGAAACGATTATGAAACGATTCAAGGCCAGGGTGAGACGTAGAGCCAGGACCATGGGTGTCGTCGACAGGAATGGCGTGATGTTGTACAATGATTGTATATTGTAGCCTGGCAACAGTGAGGTGCTCATGAACACCACGACGGTGAATGTATCGTTTCAAGGAAGCCTGCTGGCGGAAATCGACCGAGTGGCTCAGCGCGAATCGCGCTCGCGTTCTGAGCTTCTCCGGGAAGCGGCGAGGCTCTACATTGACCGCAAGCGACGGTGGGACAGGATTTTCACGTATGGAAAGACCGTCGCCGTCCGCGGGCAACTGACCGAGGAGGACATTTCGGCAGAGATCCAGTCATACCGCAAGCAGAAGGCCGCACAGCGATGAAACGGCATCGGATTGTGCTGGACACCAACGTTCTGGTGTCCGCCATCCTTTTCGGGGGACTCCCGCGAGACGTTCTGGAACTCGCCATCAGCGGTGCGATTGACTGTTCTCTGTCGCTGGTCATTCTGGATGAACTCCGGGAGGTGCTCTGTCGTCCGAAGTTCGGGTTTTCTCTGGAACAGTCCCTGCAGGTTCTTGAGGAGTTGCACGCCGTCTGCGACGTCATTCAACCTCCAGATCGCGTCCGCGTTCTCGCTTCAGACCCGGACGACAACATGATTCTGGAGTGTGCTCTCGCGTCCAAAGCAGATTTCATCGTGTCCGGGGACCGGCACCTGCTCGACCTCGCGAAGTTTAGAGATGTCTTGATCGTGAGGCCCTCAGATTATCTCAAGACCATCCGAACGACGATAGACACACCAACACGGAAGTCGAGCGTGTTTCGGGACGCGCGCCGGCGCCGACGTTAGCCGTTGTTTTCGGCACGTTGCCCTTTTCTTGCCCTTTGGACACCACAAAATCCGGCAAACACCGGCAAAGTGCGGCACAAAGCGAAACCGCAAGATCGTCAGGTTTTCCGGTACCAGGCGCGAGGTCGGCGTTACCCACAACCGGAGGCTCGGCATTTCCGACTTGGGTAATTCTTGGGTTTTCCCGGCGTCAGATCCCGGGAACCACGCCATCTCGCCCGGCCTCTCCGTCCCCGCTGGCCTGGTGACTGCGCCGCACGCGAACGGACGGTTGACCGACGAACGGCGAGCAGGGCGTCGTCCATCGCGATCTGAAGCCCGCCAACGTGAAGGTCCGCGACGACGGCGTCGTCACAATGCTGGATGTCGGGCTCGCGAAAGCGCTCGACCCGACGGCGTCATCGAGCGCGGAAGCCATCAACTCGCCCGACGCTCACGGCACCCGCGCCGGGGCGACCATCACGGACAGCCAGACCGCGCGTTCTGGGCTATACTCGCGCCAACTTCCTTGAACTCGAAGAGTCGGCGTCTGCCGTGAGACTGCACCTATGTCCCTGAAGCCCGGCACGCGCTTCGGTCCCTACGAGATCCTCGCCCTGCTGGGTGCGGGCGGCATGGGCGAGGTGTACCGCGCCCGTGACACGCGGCTCGGGCGCGACGTGGCCATCAAGACGCTGCCCGCCGCGTTCGCGCAGGATCCCGAGCGGCGCGCGCGGTTCGAGAGCGAATCAAA